>Ga0210394_10006594_pt1 | contig 12520 bp, 7 predicted proteins | sample IncBWC12MmetaG_FD_160121 | JGI IMG/M metagenome (GOLD analysis project Ga0210394, IMG submission 160121) | Forest soil microbial communities from Barre Woods Harvard Forest LTER site, Petersham, Massachusetts, United States - Inc-BW-C-12-M | ecosystem: Environmental > Terrestrial > Soil >... | reverse complement strand
GCACCGGACGTTCACCAGGATTGAACAAGTAGTGGCCGGTGATCGATGGAGTCACGATGCGGCCCTCCGACATGCCGAGGCCACTGCGCCGGTGGCAGCTCGCGCAGGCCGCGTTCTTGCCTACCACCGACGCGCCGCCTTCGCGCGTGCCGTTAAGGGGTGTTCCCGACGGCAAGACGCCATTTCGATACAGCGCCTGCGCAGCGGCGGTGCGATCCGCTGAAGCGGCCGCTGCGGCCAACGAGCCGCTGGTCAACGCGAGCGCCAACGCGAGCACGCGAACGAGAGGGAGCGGTTTCGGGGAAGTCGACATGCTCGAGAGTCCCGGCTTAATGTGCGGCGCGCGCGAGCCCGGGCGCGTCCGGCCACAGCTTGCGTTCGGCCAAGAGATCACGGCCTGTTGCGAAGCCATCCAATCGCACCCACGGCTTTCCTGGAGCGGCTCGCATCAAGGTGAGGGGCGCGTGGCTCATCTTATCGCCGTGGTAGGCGCCAAACGCTCGTTGGACCGCAATACTGGCGGCCATTGTGCCGGTGTAATGGTCCCAGCCTCGCTCCGCGTGAAATTGCTGGGCATAGGCGTGCAGACGCGCGGGCGTATCCTGCTCCGGATCGGTGGAAATCGACACCAGGTGTACCGCCTCGTGCTTGGCCCCCAAACTGCGCTGAAATTGCGCGAACACTTGGCTGCTCAACGGGCAGATCGTTGAACAGCTCGTGTAAATGAAATCAAGCACCACCGGCCGGCCGTCATCCAGCTCGGCAGGAAGTGACACGGTTTTACCGTCATCTCGTACGAGATCGACTGCCGGGATGAGGTAAGCGGCTTCCAAACGCTGTAGATCGCGGCTCGAGCGTATGGGGTGATGCGCCTGCGGATCATCCGCAGGCTTCATGGACACCGCGGTGTCCGCGACCGCTGCTGAGGCGATGACCAATGACATACAGATACCGGTTCTGATCGTACGAAACTGTCTCATAATATTTTCCTGCTTTAATGAGCCGACGAGATGGGATTTGCAGATTTCATGTGCGTTGGCGCGTGAGGCTCTGAAAAAACTTTATCGCTTATCGGCCGGTTGAGGAATACCTGTTCAATCACCATCGCCTCCATTCCCTTGGCACTCTCCTGGCCGGTGATGATCGAGTGCGGGATTTGCAAACCGTCGATGCTCTGGTAGTTGGCGAAGCTCACGGTCACTGTAGCCGCTTGACCCGCCGGCGTACGGGACTCACGCTCGTACTTCACGTCGAGGAAGCTCGCGGCATCGATCCACCAGCGGCGGGTCGCGCCCGATGGCAACTTGACGATGAGCCGGTACGCCGTCTTGCCCGCGACCTCGTCGATGCCGTCAAAATCGACGCCAATCCCTTTGGCCTGGTAGTCGATCAGCGGTCCGTCAATCCCCGGCTCATCGCGCGCCGCCTCAACCTCTTCCGCCGTGTACGCGAGCGGCTCGGGGCCCCCGCCGCGCGATGGGCGCAGCTTCCAGCCTTCGACGCCGTTGAAAACGCGCACCGACGTCTTGTCGTGCACGTGGACTTCAAGGCGCGTTTTGTTGGGGCGCGCTTGCTGCAGAACGAATGGCACCCGCGGCACCGACGGGTTGCCGGTTTCGAGGTGTCCGATGGAGACCATGGTCGTTACCTTGCGCCACGCGTCGAGCCCTCCTCGCGCCTTGACGTTCCTCGCGACGATTTGGTTGGCCGTCAAATGCGGGACCGCAGGCGCAGACGCGGCCGCCGCGCAGAATGCGGCGGCGAGGCCGAAAGTCAGGCAGGCTGCACGGGCGCGTTGGGACATTTGCATCTTTGTGATGGGTGTAGGGTGCACTGCGGTGTCGGTCATTCCACGATCAGGCCTGACATGTGAACGGTGCCGACCACGACATCCACCATATTGCCGGGCTTGACCATCTTGTTGCGATTCGCGAATGTCACCCAATACTCCTGTCCTGCCTCGGGGGCCGCGGTCTGACCAGACTTGCCACCATTATCGGTGGCCGAAACTGACAACTTGGTGCCCGTCTTGCGCTCGACCATCACGGAGGCTGCGCGACTATCCTTGAGCGCTTTTGCCTTTTCGGCATCCAGCACCCGGCAACGGAATTCCAGCGAAGCGCCCGAGGAGATCGAGTGCACGCGCAGCTGGCCAATGCCGTAGCGCCGCTCGAAATACAGTTCCTCTTTTTGATTGTGAGCAACATGTTTCGTTGCCGGCGCAGCGGCGCTGCTCGCCGGCGCAGACGCTTGAGCGGCCGATGCGCCGCGCACGTCCGTGGCGGGCAGCGCGCAGAGCCCGCCGATCGCCCACAGGACCGCAGGCAGAAGCACGCTGCGACTTTGCAAGGGACCGCGTGACCGCGTCTGATCCATTCTCATGGCTTACACCTCACGGCACGATCCAATCGCCATCAGCCACCAGGCGTGTGCCGCTCGCACCCACGAAACGCGCCAGGTACCCGCCTTTAGAGGCAAACCGCTGGCCCGGCGCTAGCCCGAGTCGCGGATAGGAACCATTGACCAAACGATGGCCCAGCTCGATTTCAATGAGTTCTACGAGGCGGTCCGGCACCCAGTTGTTCACCATATGGCCCGCGGCTTCGGCCAAAATTTCGCATGTAAGATAGGTATCGGTCTGTACGTGTTCGGCGACCACCGGAATACCGTAATAGGCGAACCAGCCCTGCGCGAAGCCCATGCCCAGCGCGCGCAGCGTGGGTAACTCGAGCGGATAGCTCATTCGGGCAACACTGCGCCAGGCGGGCGGCAGCGGCGCGTGCTCTAGGTCAGCCATGAGTCCGGAGAGAAATATCGCCGCGTCCGGCGGCGGGGTTTCGGGCAGCTCCTTGAGATCGTGAGGACGGAGCCAGAGCACGATCGCATCCTCGGGGTGCGCATCGTTCAACACTCGAGCAAGCTCACTCGCCGGCGCATCGGGTTTGAGTGGATGATCCCGCCACTCCAGGCCACTCGTGGTGCTCGCCTCCTGCAGTGCGGCGGCGCCCGCGCTGCCAATCTCATCGGTTCGGAACACTTGGATTACATGGCGCGGTGCCGAACCGGGCTGTGGCGGTAGCGCCGTCGCGATAATTTGCGCTTCCAGCAATACTCCCTTTGAGAAGTACACGGGATAGAAATCGTTCTCCGCGACCACCGGTAGATCGACATTCGGCAGCAGGCACGGAACGGAGTGTTCTTGACAAAATCGATGCACCGGAGCCCAGTTGTCCCGCCCCAGTCCGGAAATCACCGCAAAGACCGGCTCCGCTGTGAAATGCTGCAGCAATTGCCGTTCCCAGCCCGCGGCCGGCCCGGTTAGTTCCCAGACGTGCAGACGCCAGCGGCGCCCCGGCGGGATCCGCATCCCGGGCGCGCGTTGCAGCGACGCTTCACCCGCGTGGGACGAATCGTTCGCGCCAAAGCAATGCCCGAGCACATCGAGCATGCCCTCGCGCTCGGTCGCATCCGCGTCTGGGGTAATGATCGTCGCAAAGTCGAGCATTTCAGCGCCGACGCCGGGTACCGGACCCCGATCCAGATGCTTCAGATAGTCGATCATCGCGCTCATGGACGCCTCATCGAGCGGATAACGCGGCATCAGATAGTCGAACTTGCGCCCGTCCGGATCGATCCCTTCACGAATCGCGCGCGCCAGCGTGGCTGCGCTATAGCGACTGCGCAAGGGGCCGCGCCCGCCGGTCGAGGGCTGCGTCATTGCCGCGGCGCCGGTGCTCATGGGCCGGAACAGATACTTGGCGGTAATCGGCGGAATCAAGATCCGCCCCTCGACGCTGCCAAGACCACTGCGGAAGTGGCAGTTCACACACGCGGCCGCTTGACCCCGCATCGGCTCGGCGCCCTCGCGTTGCGCCACCAGCGGATCACCCGAACGCAGCACCCCTTGCCGATAGAGCTGCTCTCCGGCTTGCAGCTGCGCGGCGCTGGCAGGCGACTGTCGCGACGCGGCGCTGCTCGCTCCCGCCAGCAGCGCGGCCAAACACGCGGCCGCCCGCAGCGACTGCGCCATGTTTTTCACTGTGGCCGGGACTGGTTCTTCTCCTGCGCCACCGCTTGCACGGCACGCGCCCTCTTGAGAACTTCGCGCTGCTGCTCCGGCGTCAACAGTTTGGCAATCTCACTGCGCTCCATGCGCCCGAGCCCCGCGATCATCGCCTCCTTCTGATCCGCGTCCAGCTTCTCGCTCTTGACCACGACGTCCTTGCGCGTCGCGGTACGCCGATGAATCTCGTCAATTTTTGCTTTCTGCTCCTCAGTGAACTTCAATCCGGCAAATTCGTCCGTTATGCGCGTGTCGCGCATCGGGCGAGCCGCGGGGGAGACCATGCGCGGAGGCTGCACCACAGCGGGTTGAGCGACCTGCGCGCGCATCAGCCCCGGTGCCGCAGACAAAAAAAAGAACCCGGCTACAGCCGTGGCTCGTATGGCCAATCGGTTCATGATCATGAGCACCCTCTCTTCAGCGAAGCTTCCTGTTTGTGCGCCAATGCTTACTTGACGTTCGGCTTTGCGAACAGAGCGTCGTCCAGCTTCGAGTTCACCGCAACGCTTTCGATGAACATTTTATGCGTGTCCTTGTTGCCTTCAACGGCGGTCTCGATGACGTAGGGAACCTTCAGACCGTTCACGGACCTGTAATCGCGCAGGTAAATCGACACGGGCCGCATCTTTTTGTCCATGCGCCGTGGAGTGCCGTCGACCTTGACTTCCAGGAAAGTCCTGGCATCGAGCCAGATGTGCTGCACCTGACCGCCCTTCAGGGTCACTTTGAGCTTGTAGGCATCCTGGTTCTCGACCTTCTCGACACCCTCGAGCTCCACCTTGTTGCCTTTGGCGGCGTAATCCACCAGCGGACCGTCGAGCTCTGATTCGAAGGCAGCCGCCACGAGTTCCTCGCGCGAGTAGGGTTCCACCGTCCTGCGCCCGAGGTACGGGCGCAGCTTCCAACCGTTGGCACCGTCGTACACCTGCACCGCGGTGTCATTCGCGAAGGCCAATTCCACGCGCGTTTTCCGCGGCCGCTTCTTCTCCAGCACAAACGGCAGTTGAGCCTTGGTTTTTCCTCCCGCATCCAGTTTGCCTGAGAACGTCATGGTTTGAACCGCCCGCCAAGCCTGCGGCCCGCCCTTGGCGGCAACATTCTTGTCGATGAGCTGCGACGCCGTAGGGCTGGCTAGCGCCTGCGCACCGGATGCGCCAAGCATTGCTGAGCAGACGCAGACGGGCAGAGCAATGCCGAACAGAAACGCTTTTCTTAGCATGGACGAAACACTCCTGACGGATTTTTTGAGGCTAACTTCAAGGCTATTCCACCACCAAGCCATTGATCCGCAAATTGCCGACAATCAGCGTCACGTGGTTACCCGGCTTCAGATATCGGCCTTTGTTCGAGAACGCCATCCAATAGTCGCGGCCATTTTGAGGCTCGGCCACTTGGCGCAACTGCCCGACCTGCTCCATCACCGGGACTTGGAGGGCGAGGCCATGCGCCTCGTCGACGAGATACGGCGTGGCCTGCTTGGAGTTCAGTGTTTTGGCCTTGTCGGCATCGATCACGCGATAGCTGAATCGGACCAAGGAGCCCGAGGCGGTTGAGCGGACGTGAACCTCGTCGATACCCCAGCGCCGGCGTAACAGCGTTGCCTGGCGAGCGTTGGGCACAGAGTTGAATTTCAATGGGATCGCCGCAGCAGGCGCTACCGCAGCTGCGGCGGCGGAAACGGCGATGCCGCTCGCGAGTACCCCCGTGACTAGCAGCATATTTTGAAACTGGGTCCAGTGCTTGAACATTTTCCTTATCCTGCTATGCCATGCTCGCCTTGGCGGGCTGCAGTTCGTCGGGGGGCGATCAGACTGATCGCCCCCGTCAGAGGTTGGCTTAGTTTGCGTTGAAGGCTGCGCCGCTCTGCGTCGTCGCAAAGGCTCCCGTGTCGGTGAGCGCCACATGCGCCGTCGACGTCGCACTCCCCGTTGTCGGCGGCACATAATGCACGCCGATCGTGCACGCTCCGCCTGCCGCCACAGCCCCACCCGATACGCACTGAGTGCCGCTGGCCGGAGCGACGATGCTGAACGTTCCCGTCCCTGCGGTCCTCGGCACCGTCGGCGCAGCAGTCAAGGTCAGCGGCGCGGAACCGTTGTTCGACACGGTTATGGTGCTGGTTCTCACGCCCGCCACAGTACCCGTCATGACCGGAACCGGCGCCGAGATGGCCACAACAGCCTGTATCGCGGTACCCGACAAGGAGACGAGCACGTTTCCGGCTGAACCGTTGTTGCGGATCGTCAGCGTGTTCGCGCGCGCTGTACTTCCACTTCCCGCGTTTGCGGCGGTCGGCGCGAAGGTCACGACGATGGTGCAGGCTTGCGTCGCCAACAGCGTGGTACCCGCACAGGTATCAGCACCCATCGTGAAGTTACCTGCTCCTCCGGTACCCAACGTGTCCGTCGTGAATGTCACGGCGCCGGGACCGCCGTTGGTCACCGTGACCGTCTGATGCGCTACCGATCCGGTTTGCACCGGGCCGAACGCAACTGGATCGGGAGTGACGCTGAGCGTACCGCTCACCCCGGTGCCCGTGAGTGTGTCATGTGCCACGCCCGCAGTTCCACCGGCACCGGTATAGGGCATGTTCAACGTGCCCGAGTTGGGCGTCGTGTTGATTGGTGCAAACCGGACGGTGATGCTGCAGCTCTCGGACACGGCAAGGGTCTGGCCTGTGCAGCCGTCGCTGATGATGGTGAAATGCACGCTGCCGGTGATGGTTGGGGTGTTGAACGTCACCAACTCACCGGCCAAACCGTCCACCGTGGCCACGATCACCTGCTGTGCTGTCAAGCCAATTCCGACGTTGCCGAACGCGGCTGGTGATGGCGAGAGCGTCACCGTGCCACGAGTGGCCGCTGTTTGCGGCAGTTCAATCGCACCGATATCAAAATTGGCGTTCGCACTTTCGTCAGGTCTCGCGCGACCGTAGAAGTCGGTTGCCGGGTGCGGAACACTGGCCGGAATCGCATTGACGGCCGGCGAGGCCGGAACCGGTTCATAGTTGCCCAGCGGGTCGCCGTAGCCGGTGCCGCCCGGCTGAATCGTTGGATTCATGATCGACAGCGGCCCGTAGAACATGTTGATCCAGTTGCTGCCCTCATCCACCGTCGCCGCAGGGGTCAGGGTGAACGCCGGGAGCGGCGGGGGCACGGAATCCGGAACGCCCCCGGGCACCGTGATTCCGAGTCCTACCGTGCCTGGCTGTATGCAGCCGGGAGCATTCGCAAAGCCAGAGGGTCCGGCGCAGAGTTGCGTCGCAATTTCCGGCGGCACACGCGAACCATTGCAATACTGATTCACGAAACCGGGGCTGCCCGCCAGCGTCAAGTTGGTTCCGGGATAGTCGGCGGCGTCGGTCAAAACCGAATAGGTCGGGTGCAGCGTCAAATTCGAGCTGTGGTTGTTCGGTGACGTATCGTTATACACGCCGATATCCCAGTAAGTCGCGCCGGCGGGGCAGGCGCCTGTCGCCGATTGAGTCAACGCCGGCACCAGTTGCACCGGACCCACCGCCGGTGGAGTTGGCGCTGTGATGCGGAACGCACGGTTCTGCCAGAAAATGTTGTTGGCCAACACCGGGTTCGAGAACTGCGCGCACTGCGAATGGCCTGCGGGACAGACCACGGGGCCGGCGAACGCTGCCAAGAAGTTTGCGGTGTGCGACTCGGTTGCCAACCCTGCCGGCTCAAAGTTCGACGTGGTGACTTGGAAGCCGACGCAGTTTGGATTCAGGACCGGGTCGCAGCCATTGGGAGGTTGATTGGCACCCGGGGCAACGGTGGTGTCGAACAATACTCCCGCGCTCGCCGTACTGTCGTTCGACACCACGGTGTTGTTGATGAAGTCCACCTTCACGGCATCGTGCAGCGAGACTCCGCCGCCGTCCCAACCCGCGACGTTATTCGCGAAAATGTTGTTGGTAATCTCGATGCCGTACCACTTCGACGGTGTGCTGGGGTTGCGAGCCACGTCGCTGCCGTTGACGTGCTGCAGCTCGAGACCACCGCCGCTGCCCTCTTCGGCGGTGTTGCCTTGGAACAGGTTGGCATTGATCACGAGGCCGGGCCCGGTGCCATCGCTGAGCCCGGGCGGGCAATCGGCGTCGTTTGTTGAGCCGCATTCAGTCTGCACGCCCCCGACATTGAAGAAACCGTCCGGGCCCTGACCTTGGATGATCATCCCGCCGCCATAGGTGGTCAGCGTGGGGTTGACGCTCTGATTGAAGAGGAAGGAGTTGTGCTCGATGTCACCATTCCAATCGAATCCGAACTGCGCGAAGCCACCGCCGTTACCACTGCTCAGGTTGCCGCACACCCAGTTGTAGTTGAATTTGTAGTAGTCGGCACCGGTGCAGAAGGTCACGCCTCCGGCCGAGGCCGGGGTGTTCGAGCCCAGTTCGTCGCCGTAGGACGCGTTCAATGTGACCGAATTGTTATGCACCTGCACGTGCTGGTTATACAAGTACGGTTGCTCGTTGCCGTTCGCATCGATGAGCGAAGTTCCGTCGACCGCCCCATTCTCCGCGTCCGGAGCCTCCGGCTGGCCAATGGTGATGCCGCCCGAGAGCGTGCCGCCATTGTTGAACACCCGGTTGTTGGCGATTTGCATGTAATGGTTCCAGGCATGCAGCCAGATACCGCCGCCGCCTTGAGAACTGTTGGTAAAGGTCAGGCCATCCACACTCGACGGGTTGCAAAGGAAGTTGCCGGGGAAGTCGTGGCAATCCGCAGCGCTGTTGGTGAGTAGAACGGTACCCGCCGGGAAAGCGGCTTCTGTTGTTGCAAGCCCGGCTGGAATGCGTACTCCCTGCCCAAGCACGGTGATGGCCGCGCCTTCATAGGCTCCCATGAGGCTGGGTTCCTGCAAGAGTTCCGCCAGATTCCCGTTGAGGCTGGCGTCCCAGCCGACAATGCCCTCGAGCGGGATCGGCTGAACCTGATTGTACTGTGTCGACGGGCACGTGAATTTGCCTGTCGGATCGTAAGGGTTGGCGGCAGTGTTGAGTCCACCGTTCAATGCCAAGCCAAACAGGCAGTTCACTTTCCTGCGCCAGGGGTCGAGCAGCTTGCCGGCGGGAGCGATGTTGGCGTTGACGATCGAGGAAGCCGCGCCGACGCCTTGCAGGCGGACCGGTTTCCACATCAACAACATTTCGTTATAAGTGCCCGGCGGAACGATGATCATGTCCCCCGGCGTAGCAAGGTCAATGGCCGACTGAATGGTCTGAGCCGGAATCGTCGACGTATTCAGCACGGTCGGTGTCTTGCCGCCGACGGTCACCGTGACGGTGTCAATCGACTGCTGGCCGGCGGCGGTGGTGATCACGAGTTCACCGCACTGCTGTGTGCTGATGCCGGTGGTGCCGCCTGTTCCGCTTTGCTGGACGGCGCAGGCTGGGATACCCGCAGGCACCGTGACGGTGAGGGAAGTGTCACCCCATGCCGTCGGGGCCGTCACACCGCCGATGGTGACCGTACCCGCGGCGGTGCCGAAGTGGTAGTTTCGGTTGACGGTTTTCAAGTTGTACGGAGGCGTATTCGCCGCCGGTCCCGAGTAGGCGTTGTTCGGCACGGGGACCACCCCTAGCGCGGTGACGGTCAACGTGTGGCCCGCTGCGCTCACCCAAGGTCCCGCGATGTCTTGGCTAACCACGCTCGCGATGGACGGCGTCGCGTCCGGGTAGGCACAATCCGGCGGGTTATAGCCGTCAGCGAAGGCCGAGACCGGAACCACGGGGACATCCATGTATTCGGTATCGCCCGGCATGAAGGGGTCCTCATAGCAGAAGATGCTATAGGCCGGGTTGAAATAGGGATCCGTGATCATCTTGCCCAGAGTCGGTGAACCGGGGCGGGTATCTAAGATCGGACCGGGATCGTTCATGCAGTTAACCAGCATGTTGGGCGAGTAACCGGTGATATTGGGCGGATCGACCTCCCACGTCGAATACACCAGTCCGTTGAAATTGCCCCATTGGTCTGAATACACGCGGGAAATCTCGACTCCGTTGAAGTCCTTGTTGGAAACCGGCACGTTGGGGATGGCAAATTTCTCGCCGTAAGAGGGCGAAGCGGGGTCAAATTCGGAAGCGAAGTCGTCCGAGATGAAGCCGGTGTAGGTGGATGATTTGGGCGTCATGGTATAGATGAAAAAATCCACGTCCGCCTGCATCGAATCGTTGAGAGTGATCTCCTTGCGGTCGCACAGGGGACGCGTCGTACCCGCGAAAGGTGCTACTTCGCCCGATTCCGGCGCAATGCTCAGGTAATCCGGAACGATGCGCATGAGACCGACGCAGGGCGCACTCTGGGTGGTGAGTCCGCCTGGCCCGAAATCTCCGAAGCTGGCGCGGCCCAAGTCCGAGCTCGGCGAGCCGTTATTGGTCGTGTTCGGCGTGAGCGTCCCGCCCGCACCGAACGGCGGGGTGTAAGGGTTCGCGGCCGTATACGGACCGGTATACGAAGGATTGGCCGCATCGATGCTAGCTTGGTCGGGCACGATGAAAATATTGGAAAGCCCGGCCCCGCCGAACTGGGCGACCGCCGGAGCGATGTATTGGTCACCGATGAGGAGATTCAGGTCTTCCTCCTTTACCAACTGCCAGCCTTGAGGCGAGATGACTTCGGTCACGTACTTGCCGGCCGGCAGGACTCTCGGCTTGGCGCCGGCGCCCGCCACCCCGGATAGACCATAAGCAGGGTTGGGGACCGTGGCACACGAGTAAACGCTGGTGTTTCCAGGAACCGTGAAGGTTGCCGGTGCTACTGCGTTTGGTACTCCTGCGGTTGCTGATGTCAGGCAGGTCGCGCTCGGGAACTCAAACAGGCCATCGTAGGGCGCCGGCTGCATCTGGTTGAGGTTGTGATAGCCCTCGAAGCATTTGTACTGCGAATTGAACGGCAGCGGGGTACCGGGATTCAGGTAGTTCGGCGTGCCCGCCAGGGTATAGCCGAAGAATGGATCATTGATGGGATCCTGGCCGGGGCAGCTTACGTTGGGAACAACGCCATTGACCGGGTCGTTGTGAAAGCCCTGGACCCAGGAATCGAAACTGGTTGTCGTGGTCGTGTCCACGAGGGTGAGACTGGTCGTGCCGTCCGGCGCGGTGCCCTCGACATAGAGGTTGATGGTGACATTGGGCACCAGTGGTTCCCAGAGATTCTGGAATAGCATTCGTGGGTCGTTGAAAGGCCGTGTGGTCGCGTTCACCACATGGCCGCGGATGCCGCCGGTCTCACCGGCAATGTACGGGGTCTTGCCGAAGTCGAGGATGTTGAACTCGCTGACGCCCCCCTGCCAGCCTTCCACTTCAACGCTGCTCGGATCGATGCGTCCGGTTGACAGGCCGGTGCAGTTGGAGGTCACGCCGTCGGGGTTCATCGTGCAGTTCACGGGCGCGCTCACGCCGCCACTGGCCACGCGGTTGTTCTTCGAGCACTGCGGATCGCCCGCCGCACAGTAAATCGTGCCTGGATACTGCAATGAGGGCGGCAGAGAGAAGGTCTCCGTCGAGTTCAGCAGCGCTTGATAGGCCGACGCGGTGTTGCCGTTGCCACCAAATCCCGTGGGTCCGTCGAGCGGTCCGCCGGCGTCGTTGACCGCGTGCACGCCCGTGCTGCGGTAGCGCGTGTTGTCCGATTCCACGGCATACCAAGCAAAGGCCGGAAAGGTTTCGTCGAAGTGGGTTACGCCGTCGAGGTCACTGAACTCGGTGTTGAGCGGTTTGCCGTTGACCTGGCGCACCCTCACCGGAACCTGAAGCAGTCCAGGCTCGCCGGGATCCTGGGTACCGCTGCCGTCCACATCAATATAGGTGTTTACCCACAGGTGCGTCTGCCAGGTAAACGTCGGGAATTCTAGATTGAGAACCTGGCCCGGGCCTGGCGGCTGGCCCGCGACCAGCGGCGCGCCGTGCACGTTCGCGGGTCTGCTGGATCCGTCCAAGATGAAGTCGTCCCACTGGTCGAATATCACCACGCCGTAATTGCCGTCGGGAAGCCCGCTCACCGAAAAATTCCCGTTGGAATCGCACTTGGCGAAGGCGATGGTGGCGCCGTCGGTATCGCCGATGGCGGCGTAACAGTTGGTATAGTTGAGCGGCGCGTAGTTGCGGCCATCGCCCTGGGGAAAGACCCCGCTGCCGTAAAGGGTCTCGCTGGGCGAACGCGGCGAGTGCAGGTTCGTGACCTGGCCGTTGATCGTGTTGCGGCATGGCGGGCCATAAACCGACGTGATGTTGGTATCGGTGTTCGTTCCCGCGCACAGGGATGCCAATCGTGCGTTGATGATCTTGGGGTTGGCCTCCGCGAAAAACACGTGGTAGCCGCCCGGTCCGTATTCCTGGAAGTAGGCCGGTTCCCCCGACTCGATGAAGGAGTCCAGGGCGTGGCCGCCGTCCAGCGAGTTGGTCTGCAGCCATTCCTCACCGTTCGCTTCTCTGGCTTCTCCAGG
>Ga0210394_10006593_pt1 | contig 12520 bp, 14 predicted proteins | sample IncBWC12MmetaG_FD_160121 | JGI IMG/M metagenome (GOLD analysis project Ga0210394, IMG submission 160121) | Forest soil microbial communities from Barre Woods Harvard Forest LTER site, Petersham, Massachusetts, United States - Inc-BW-C-12-M | ecosystem: Environmental > Terrestrial > Soil >... | reverse complement strand
CCGATGTAGCCGTGATTGGTGACGGTCGCGTATTTCTGCACCTCATGCATCTTCTGGGTATAGATGTTGGACCAGGTGTTCTCCTGGCCGTCGACCACGCCGGTTTGCAGCGCCTGGTACACTTCGCCGAACGCCATCACCTGCGGAATCGCGCCGAGCGAGCGGAACTGCGCCTCCAGCACCTTCGACGACTGGATGCGGAATTTCAGCCCCTTGTAATCCGAAGGCGTGACCAGCTTCCTGTTGGCGGTCATCTGCTTGAAGCCGTTGTCCCAGTAGGCAAGACCGGTCATGCCCTTCGGCTCGAGCAGCTTGAGCAATTTCGCGCCGAGCGGCCCGTCGGTTACCTTACGCAAGGTGGCAAGATCGGGGAGGATATAGGGCAGATCGAACACCTCGAATTCGCGCACGCCGATCGGGCCGAATTTCGAGTTCGACGGCGCGAGCATCTGCACCGCGCCGAGCTGCAAGGCTTCCAGCTCTTCCTTGTCCTTGTAGAGCGTCGAGTTGGGATAGACTTCGACCTTGACCTTGCCGTCGGTGTATTTCTCGGCCAATTCCCTAAACTTTTCGGCGGCCTTGCCCTTGGGCGTGTCGGAGGCCACGACGTGGCTGAACTTGATGATAACAGGCGCTTGCGCCGATGCCTGCGCCATCAGCGCCAGGACGGCGACCGAAGCCGCGGCCAAAATCGATTTACGCATATATCCTCCCGCGTGAATTATTGCGGAATGCGCGCGAGGCGAGGCGCCATTCCGAAGCCTTCGATGGTGGTTCGCACCAATACAGAGAAGCCGGCCCAAAGGCCATTGCCCGTTAGCAGGGTAGTGAATGCAACTATTGCTGCGGTGCACAAACTATTAGGCCGTCCCTCGTGTTCGTCATTCCGGGGCGCACCGTTAGGTGCGAACCCGGAATCCATTTCTCCTCACGCGCCGGCGGCGCCATGGATTCCGGGTTCGATGCTGTCGCATCGCCCCGGAATGACGAGGTCGGTCGTTACAGGCAAGCGTCAGCATTCTCGCAACATGACTTGCCCGAGCTTTGCATGATCATTGTCCGTGCCCGCAAACCGAGGGCGCAGGGAAAGCCGGGTGCCCCAGTGCACCCGCAGCCTTGCGTGCGAAAATAAAAAACACGCAAGCATAGTCACCACAGGTTCACCGGAAATCCCCGGCCTTCCCTGCGCGAATGGTTTTAACGGGTTCCTTCGTGCTCTCCCCGGTGATCGGGCTTTTTTGTCACCGTCATCGGCGGAGATCTCTTCCGTCGATTTGATGCCAGCGTCGAGGCATCAGGACCACACGACTTCGCCGTCCGCATCAATGCGCGTCGTCTTCGCGCAACGTAGCGTCCACCGCATCCCGCACCCAACGTTCGTGACGATCGCGAAGCGCCCCTCTTGGGAGAGCGCGGGACGGTGCGGATTCTGCCGCTGATTTGCAGGCCGGATCAACTGCGACAGATTGGCACGACGGGCAAATCAGTTCGGCGCGGCAAACCGGTTTGTCAATCGTAATCTAGCAGCGTGTTAAACCCGTAGGATGGGTTGAGCCCCGGCGAAACCCATCAACGGCGCGTCGGGAAATGATGGGTATCGCTGACGCTCCACCCATCCTACGAACTGCGTCGTCCCGCTTGCGGCATACTCTTCATCGTCGGAGCTTGCGGAAGCAGCCCGGACGCGTGTGCAGCGCTTAAGCGCTGCACCGCGAGACGCCGGGACCAAAGCGCAAGTATTAATCAATTCCTAAAACCTTGTTGCTATTTTGCGGAGAGTTTTGCCCCAACGCACCCTTTTTCAGGTGGTTTGACCTTCATTTCGGCGGGCCGCGAAGGCCGCCTCAAGACAATTGAAGCCCCAGAGGCACCGATGTTAACTTCGACGGCGGAGTTGCTCGCGGAATTGGATGCGGCGGAGGGATGGCCCGCCGGGCGCTGGGGCGCACTCCTGGATCAGACCGCGAAGATATTTCTAGGCGGCATTGAAAAACTGTCGGTGCATCAAATCGATCAGTTCGACGACGTTTTTGTCCAAATGATGCATCGCGTCGACGTGAAGTCGTTGGCCAAATTGAGCCAAAGATTCTCCGAGGCAAAATGCCTATTGCCACAGGTCAATCGACGCCTTGCCTTCGACAAGAATGAATCCGTTTCGACACCTGTGCTGAAGTCCCGAGGCATTGCGCAGGAGCTTCTCCTCGAGGTGGTTCAATCGCAGGGCCTTAAGTCTCGCCTCGCGATTGCATCCAGGCAATCAATCGATTCAGAGGTCAGCGACGCGCTGGCAAAATGCAACGAGCGGGCCGTTCACCATGCGCTCGTCGAGAATCTGGGCGCTAGAATGTCTGAAGCCGGCTGGGCGCGCCTCGTCCAGCTGGGAGAGAACGATTCCGAGCTTGCGGAAAAACTCGCGCGTCGATCGGACATCCCCGTCGCTCTCAAACGCAAGTTTTGTGCGAAGCGCGAGGATGCGCGCATGCGCTTTCTCAACGCCATGCCCGGCGTCATGCGGCACCAGATCGAAGACACGATTGCTTCCACCGGAGCAACCGGAACCCTGCCCAATCCCGACCCGTCCGATCTAGCAAGCGCTCAAGCCAGGATGCGGGAACTTAACTGCAAGGCCAAGTTAAACGACTCCGCCATCAATCGCTTCGCGGTTTACGGCGAATATGTCGAGGTAACCGCGGCGCTAGCGCTGTTGACGGGATCTCCGATAGAGGTCATTCGGACCCTGCTCGCCAGCGACAAGGTGGAAGGTCTCGCTCTCGCCTGCAAGGCAGCCAGGTTGGATTGGCGGACGGCGGCCACCATCGTCAAGAATCGCCCGGGCGTGCCTCCCGTTCCGGCCGGCGAGATGGAAAAGGCCAAAGAGGTTTTTGAATCGGTCTCAGTGTCCGCGGCGCAACGGACCGTCCGGTTCTAGTCGAAAACCCTGGGTAGCGGCCGCGCCGAGAACTTCTCCACATCCGCGACACGCGGTAGTCCATCTTTCCCCAACCCCAAGCCGTAGCGGCTTCTCCGAACCGCCAATCGGCGGGATGATGGGGGATGTCCACCAGATCACGCGAGCGAATCTACGGCGGCTCCATCACCGCCTCCGCCGAACGCGCCAAGGCGGCGCGCCAGGTGGCCGATCGGCTCGCCTGCAATGCCTGGAACGACCGGATGCTCGGCTACCAGGGACCGGCGCAACCCTCTCCGACCATCGGCGACGCGCTCAACGCCGGCTACGGATACCTTGAGGTTCGCTGTCTCGGCTGCGACACGCATCAGACCGTCGCACTCGACATCGTCCGCCGTCCGAAGACGACGCCGATCCATGAGCTGGAGCGCTACATGCGTTGCAAGGACTGTTCTGAAGTTCGGCGCTATCCGTACAGGCGAAGCCATCTGGTGGCGTTGCGGCCGACCAGGATATCGGCGAGCGATCCGCCATCGACCTGGTGGCCAGGAGAGAGATAGAGCGTTGCGGTGACAAAAAACGGAATAAAGATATTTCTGCTCCCCGCAATCCTTACGGCGTACCTTGCGACCCCGCTTCCCGCGATCGCCGAGGGGCCGGTTCGGGTGTTGGCGACCGGCGTTTTTGCGACGACCCTGCAGTCGCTGGCAGATCCATTCGAGTTGGCAAGCGGCACTGAAATTCAAGTGTCGATCGCCAACGCCGGTGAAGTAGCCTCTCGCATTGCTGCGGGTGAAGCCGCCGATCTCGTGATGTCATCTTCGGCGAGCGTCAAGACGCTCGCCAAACAGGGCGCGCTGGTCTCACATGAAGTCGTGATTGGCAAGATGCGGCTTGGCGTCGCCGTCCGGTCGGGCGCTGCGATGCAAAATCTCAGCTCGAGCCTCACCTCGGCGGAGACGTTCCGAACGCTGCTGCTGTCCGCAAGCAAGATTGCCTATATCGATCCGAACGGCGGCGGCACATCGGGACCGTTTTTCGAGAAGATGTTTGCCTCCCTTAGCGTTTCAGACGCGGTACATGCCAAGGCGGTGCTCTGCAAGAACGGAGCAGAAATCGTCAGCGCGGTTGCATCGGGAAAGGCAGCAATCGGTATGACACAGGCGAGCGAGATTGTCGGCGCAAGTGGCGTTGCCTTCGCAGGTTATCTGCCCGACTCGCTGAACCTCACGACGGTTTACTCTGCCTCGATTGCTACGCGATCTACGAACCCGAAAGCAGCCTCCGCATTTCTGGAGTTTGTCGCCGGTCCGATCGGATCCGATCATCTTCGCCGGGCGGGCTGGGATATCGACCGATAGCCAACCAACGCCGAACTCAAGACGCTCGACGTGGCTCCATGAAGCGATACCGATTGAACGGATGCGCGTTCGAAAAATGCTTCAAGCCATAAATGCTCAAGCATTGGCATCGCCTGCTCAAAATACGGCCACGCCGGAACCGCTCAGACTCGCTAGACTGGTAGGATGGGTCCATGGAGCGACACCTATGGGGCGTGCGCGCGCAACCCCCCATAGCCTCGCGACATCCACCCGAGGAAGCCCCCGCCGGTTCATGACGGCGGGGGCTTTTCCAAAACGCCCGCTCCGCTCTGCCATCTGAAAAAAGAGGCGGCCATTCCGGCCGCCTCTTCGTTCATTGCTCTCACGAGCAACGATGGCGGTTACGGTTTGCTCCAGTCCTTCGAACTGTAGGGACGGCAACCAGCGTAACCAGGATGACAATCAAAGTCGCCCCAGGCACTCGGCGCATAGTAGCCGCTGTCCGAACCCGGGGCTTGCGCATAGGACCCGCCGAACGGCGCAGCAGCGATGGCGCCAGCCGTGCCAATCGCGCCGGCTGCAACCGCGCCAGCAGTGTCTGCCGCGCCGGCCGCTAAATCAGCGCCGGCAGCAACAGGATTGGGGCCGCCGCGCACAATCCGCCGGCGCTGCCGATGCGAACTGGCCGCCATATGCTTTGAAGCCTGCCGCTTTGAAGCCTGTTGCTTTGAAGCCTGCTGCTTCGAAGTCTGCGGCTGGCTGGCTTGCGCCTGCGCGCTCGCGATTCCCAGCGAGACGCCATGCTGCCCGGACCAGCCGAAGGAAAGTAGCGTCATGCACACGAAGGTCGTGGCTGCGACGGCAATTCTTCCTAAACTCATTTGTTCTTCTCCGTTGCTGAATACCTCCCGGCCAGGGTTTTGTCCGGGCCACGCGGAAAACGCTCGGTGAGAAATCGGGGTTCCAGGTCTCGATATCAGAGCTGCAATGCGCCTGGCGCAAGCATGGCAAGGCCCGTTTGCGCATCAACTGACCGTGGCGCCGACGGCAGCCGTTCTACATTTCATAAAAAAGAGGCGGCCGCGTCGGGCCGCCTCCAGATTTTTGTCGTCAAGCAACGTCGAAAAATTACTGAACACTCCAATCCTTCGAAGCGTAGGGACGGCAGCCAGGGAAACCTGGGCGACACTCGAAGTCACCCCACTCGCTGGGCGCATAGTAGCCGCTAAGTGTGACGGCCGAAGCCGCGCCAACTGCGGCTGCGCCGTCGGTCGCGACCTCAGCGCCGGCAGCAACCGCACCGTGATGGCCATGATGATGCGTGGCAACATGCATGTGGTGCGGATGCGTGGCTGCCTGCGCACCCGCGACCGGTAGTAATGCCACGCACGCGAAAGCCGTGGCTGCGACTACAGTCTTCTTGGGATTCATTTTTTTGTCTCCATTGGTTTTTTCCTCCCCCGCCCGGACGTTGTTGTGCCTCTAGGCCGCGCGAAAACCTTACATCACGCTTCTCGTTTCGCGAGAGATCCTTAGATAACGAAGTAGTGAGTTCGTCGTGAACACGTCCTGCAACGTTAACTGAAAAAGCCCCGGACGTTGTCCGGGGCTTTTTCGTTTCGAGTCAGTCTGTGAGTGATGGAGTCGCTAGTGGAGTGGATTTGACATTCGCTGCCAAAGCGGCGCGGTTGCCAAGTCGCCATGAAATGAAAGCTGCGGGCCCTTCGGATCGTTTATCCTGCAGGTTTGGATCAGGCCAGAATGCGCGGCGCCGCAGTAGCTTTATCGCCCGAATTCGGGGTGCCCGTTGGCTCGATCAGCAGGATATGCACTTCCCCCCGCGCCACAGGCCGGTGCTCGACGCCTTTGGGGACAACAAAAACTTCGCCAGCGTTGAGGGTGACTGTGCGATCCCGTAGCTCGATGTCGAGCGTACCCTTGAGCACGAGAAAAAAATCGTCCGTGTCGTCATGCTTATGCCAATGGAACGGGCCCTCAAGCTTGGCGACCATAATGTCGTTGTCGTTGTAAGTCGCAATGGTGCGCGGGGAAAAACGGTCTGTGAACGTCGCGAGCTTTTCGGTGAGATTTGCGGGTGCTGTCATTGCATTTCCTAAGGCTTCGAGAATTTTTCAGTTGTCGACCTATTCACTGTCATCACCGGGCATAGCCGTTCAAAGAACGGCGTCGCTTCCGCTCGCCTATGCCCGGTGATCCACGTCTTACTTCAGTTTTGGGAAAGCAAAGACGTGGATGGCCGGGTCAAGCCCGGCCATGACGGAAGGGGATAGATACGCCCCCGAATGACGCGGTCACCCCGCCGCTTGCGCCACCACGTCGCGCTGGCGCTTCATGACGATCTTGTTGAGCGCGCCGAGATAGGCCTTGGCGGAGGCGACCAGCGTATCGGGGTCGGCCGCACGCGCGGTCATCGAGCGGCCCTCATGCGCAAGCCGCACCGACACTTCGGCTTGAGCATCGGTGCCCTCGGTGACGGCGTGGACCTGATACAGCTCGAGCTTGGCCTCGTGCGGCACCAGCGCCTTGATGCAGTTGAACACCGCATCGACCGGACCATTGCCTTCGGCTTCCTCGATTTTGATCTGGCCGTCGACGTCGAGCTTCATGGTGGCGCGCTGCGGCCCATGGGTGCCCGCAATCACCGTCAGCGACGTCAGCTTGATACGGTCATGCGAAGCCGCGATCTCTTCGTCGACCAGCGCCTCGATGTCCTCGTCGTAGATGTCCTTCTTGCGGTCGGCGATCGCCTTCATCCGCACAAAGGCATCCTCGATCTGGTTCGCGCCGAGTTTGTAGCCCATCTCCTCCAGCTTGTGCACGAAGGCATGACGGCCGGAATGCTTGCCGAGCACCAGCGAGGACTGCTTCAGGCCGACCATTTCGGGGCGCATGATCTCGTAGGTGGAAGCGTCCTTCAGCACGCCGTCCTGGTGGATGCCGCTCTCATGGGCAAAGGCGTTGCGGCCGACAATCGCCTTGTTGTACTGCACCGGGAAGGAGGTCGCCGCCGAGACGAGTTTTGAGGCGCGCGTCAGCATCGTGGTGTCGATCTTGTTCCACCACGGAAACTTGTCGTTGCGCACATTGATCGCCATCACGATCTCTTCGAGCGCGGCGTTGCCTGCCCGCTCGCCGATGCCGTTGACGGTGCATTCGACCTGGCGCGCGCCACCGGCGATGCCGGCGAGCGAATTCGCAACCGCCATGCCGAGATCGTTGTGGCAGTGTACCGAGAACACCGCCTTGTCGGAGTTCGGCACCCGCTCGATCAGCGTGCGCATGAAGTGGGTGTACTCCTCCGGCACGGTGTAGCCGACGGTGTCGGGAATATTGACCGTGGTGGCGCCGGCCTTGATCACGGCCTCCACGATCCGGCAGAGGAAATCCATCTCGCTGCGGGTGCCGTCCTCGGCCGACCACTCGACGTCGTCGATCTGGTTGCGGGCGCGCGTGACGTTGGCGACCGAGAGCTCCAGCACCTGCTCCGGCGTCATGTTCAGTTTGACGCGCATGTGCAGGGGCGAGGTTGCAATCACCGTATGAACACGGCCGCGCTTGGCGAATTTCACGGCTTCCGCGCAGCGGTCGATGTCCTTGGGGTGGGCGCGCGAGAGCCCCGCGATGACCGCATTCTTGGCGCGGCGGCCGATCTCGCTCACGGCCTGAAAATCGCCTTCGGAGGTAATGGGAAAGCCGGCCTCGATGACGTCGACGCCCATGCTGTCGAGCATCTCGGCAACCTCGAGCTTCTCCTCGAAGGTCATGGTGGCGCCGGGGCATTGTTCGCCGTCACGCAAGGTGGTGTCGAAAATAACGACGCGGTCCTTCTCGGACTTGTTGGCTGATGTCATCTGCTCATTCCTTTGGGTAGGTCGCGCCATGTCAGTTGAGCGCAAAAAGGGGTTTCTCGGTTCTGCCGTCACAAACCCCTGAGTGCCCAGGCTTAAAACTGCCCAGACGGCCCTCAGGGGCCGATAAGAAGCAGAAGCCCGCCGAGAAGGAGGGTGGGCAGGGACGCAAGCGCAATCGCCGGGGTACGGACGGCATCGGCCATCCCACCCTGAACTCCAACGATTTCGCCGCGAATCAGCATTGCCGGACCCTATTCGGGGTAAAATCCTCGGCCAAAACCATTGACGCTTGGTTGCCAGGATCGCTTCCCAAGCTGGTTCTAAACGAGATCAGCGCAAAACCGCAATGCCAAAAGATAGTCAGCAGGGGTGACCTAGTTTGTGATCGTCATGCCCGCGCATAGCCGTTCGAAGAACGGCGTCGCTTCCGCTCGCCTATGGCGCGGGCATCCACGTCTTGCTTTCTTTCTGCGGAGTCAAAGACGTGGATGGCCGGGTCAAGCCCGGCCATGACGGCGAAATGTTGGCTATCAGCTCGCCTTATGATGGTCGGAGCCGACCAGTTTTTCATAATAGGTTGCGCTGCCGGCCAGGGCGTCGCGCCCCTTGGACAACAGATGATGCAACAAGCCTGCCCCCGGCCGGCGTCGCTCGATGCCTTCAAGAACGTGATGGATGTCGTTGCCATGGATGTCGGCGGTAACGGTCCGGTATTCGCCCTTCAGCTCAACGGCGAGCGCGGCCATGAAATCGTCGAGCCGTTTCCCCCAGTCGGATTTATCAAGCCGCGCGATCCCTTCGTGGAGTTGGTACTCGATGTCATAGATCTCGGTGAGGATTTCCTTGGCGGTTTCAACGCGATTGCTCTTCAAGGCCTGCTTCAATATCCCATGCCGTTCGTCGAGGTGGTCCAGCACCATCGAGACGGCGGGCGCATAGCGCGTCGCCGCGATATGATCGGCGGCCCTGCTGTAGGAAGCCTGGATCGCCAGTTGAGCGAGTTGCCAAGGCTGCTTCAGCCGCTTCATGACGATAACAAGCGCAAAGGGCAGGCCCTCGGGATGCTTGGCGATGAATGCCTCGAGCAGCGCCTGCACCCTGGTCAGGGTTTCGCCTTCGAAATGCTCGATCTTCGGTGGCAATGCGTTGCTGAGGGCGGCAATGGCATCCCTGATCCGCAAGGCCGACAGGATCTTCTTGAGGTCGAGAAGGCTGCCGCGCGAACTGGTATATTGTCCAAGACCGGACTGGGCCGACGTGACGCCTCCCTCGGAAGCCAGCGCCCCTTCCAGGGACTTCACAACCTTGGCCTGAAAGCCCGCCGCAATCTGGCTTGCCTGTTGCAGCTGGTCGGCAATCAGCGCCTTTTTCATGCTTTCATTATAGTCGCGTGCCATCGCCGGCAGGAGCGAATGGTTGATCCACTCCCAGATCGGGGACAGCGATCCGCGCGAAATCTGCCCCGCAGTCGCCAGCTCCGGCGGGCGATCGACAAACAAGGCTTCGAGCGGCTTGAAAAAATGACGCGACGGATTGCCGAGGCGACCGTTGGATTCGCCACCTTTGCGAAATTCGGCGCGCAGCTCCGCCAGGATGAGCGCGGACCCCGAAATATTCTCGCCATAAAGCTGCATCCGCTCGATATCGGCCAGCAGATTGCTGCGCGCTTGCGGCGTGAGACGCGCCAGATATTCCCGGATCCGATCGAGCGATGTTGCCTGCGCTGCCATCACGGGACCAATGCCTACAAATAGAAAGCGGCCCTAGAATACGCCTGTGATTGTGTCGGCAAATATCGGAGAAAAACCTTAACTTTCGACCCCGCAGGAACGCGGAGTTGTAGTGGCTTTTGAGCCAACCTTTAGATGTTGGTAAGGATAACGGCGTCAGCGCAGCGTGACGATCAGGGCCTGCTGATTGACCACAGCCTTCGGGTGGTCGGCATCCTGCAACTGCTCTTCGCCGAGACCGACGGCGAAGACGCGCTTGGCGGAGATCTTGAAAGTCGTCGCCAGCGCATCGCGGATCGCCTCGGCCCGTCGCTGGCTGAGCGCCAGGTTGATCTCGCGCCTGCCGGTCGAATCGGTGCGGCCGACAACGAGGAAGGTGGACGACATCAGCGCCGGATTGGTCAGAGCGTCGGCAATGCGGCCGAGCGTGCGGTAGGATTCGGGGCGGATCACCGGGGTGCCCGGGTTGAACTGGATGTCGAGCGTGACGTGCGGCAGCCTGTTGAGTTGAGGCGAGAGTAGCGGGCGCTTGAGCGCAATCCCGTCCGCCTTCGCCTTGATACGGTCAGCCGCCTGCTGGCGCAGCGCCGCGGCTTCCAGATCGGAGGCCGTCTCAAGACCGGCAAGCACACCGACGATGGCCTCCGCCGTGACCGTTTCCTGGGCGCTTGCCAACGCGACGGGAAGCGCCGACATCGCGAGGCCGACCGCCAGCGGCAGGATGCGGCGCCGCGTTTTGTTCGAAGCCTGCATCAGCGATACCCCGCCTGGGTAAGCGCCTGGCTGCATCCAACACTCAGCCCGCGCGGCGGCGCCTTGAGCAGGCAAGCGATGGTCTCACCCGGCTTGCCTTGCGTGTCCGCGCAGACCTTCTTCTTTTCACGCTCGCACAACTTGCCGACCGCGCCGCGCGCCGCCACGCGCTTGCCAATGGCGTCGAACGCCCTGGCATAGTCGGCGCGGCATTGCTGCGAAACGCTGTCCTGATTGCGGGTAAGGCATTCCTTGAGGCGGGGCGCGTCGAAATTGACGCCAAGGCAGTTGGCGTCGATGTCCTTGCCGCAGCTCTCCCCCAGTATGGCGGCCGCGCTTTCGAAGTTCATGGTTTCGGCCAAGGCGGGTGACACGGCCGGCGGTGCCGCAACGACAGCGACAAACAGCGCAAGTGAGAGAGCCCGAACCATGGCCTCATCTCACCTGATGCCATGATCCATCGTCAAGACCGCAATAGGGCGCAAGTTGTGCTTAAAGGCTTGCCTTCAGGCCGCGCGCGCGCTCCGCGGCCACTCCGCTAGGGCGTCAGGCAGCGGGCGTAGCGCCGGCCGTCCGGGGCCTGCTCGACGCGATAATGCGGGCAGGCGACGCGACCCTGCACGCCGACGGAATAGCTCTGGGAGGGATAGGGCGTGGCCGAATGCTGCGGGTTGCTTCCAAGCCAGCCGGCGGCGCCAACGCCTGCGAAAAACGGGTCGGCGGCGAAGTTGCCCGGGAAGACGCCATTGGTCGGGAAATCGCGCTGATCGTCGCGGTTGTCGTAGAAAAAGAAGCTCGCCGTGTTGCCGTAGCGCTGGGGCCGTTCGCCATAGACCTGAGCCGAGGCACTGGTCATGAAGGCGGCGAGCGCGCCCAACAGAATGGCCGCCTTCAAACCTGCCCGCCTCACCAGCCCACCACCAACGGCTTGGCCGTTCCCCAATCGCCCTTCCATCCGGTCAGCCTTCCCTTTCGAAATTGCAAATAGAGGCCGTCGCTTCGGATCGCCAGCGCATTGCCCTTGACGTTCGGCAAAGCGAGAAGCAGTTCGTCGCCGGGACGGCCGCGAACATAGCTCAACGGCACGCCCAGTGCCGCCGAAGCCTCATCGGCGCTCATGCCGAAATTGAGGGGGGCGCCAAACAACTGGCCCGGCTGCGCTGCGCCCGCCGCGCCCGCCAGCATCAGGTTCGCCAACATAAGCGCAGCCGTCACCAAACTGACATTCCATTGTCGGCTCACAAGTCCGGGGCGTTTGGGCATTCCACAGGTCCGTCTCTTGAGGGCTTTTTTGATGTTAGATTCAAAGCACCCGTTGCACAATAACATCAGGTCCATGGGCGCGATTATCGGATCGGCCGCAATCGCTTGACATCCATGCAGGCGCATTTAGAAACGATTAAGCCTTCCTGAGCATAGTGGGTTTCGAGGGTGCTCTTCGGCACGGCGGTAGCCGGGCGCCTTCCGGGTTGCTCTTTGAGCGATCTCGAAAAAAACCTGCCCCAAGGACCAGCGCAACCAACCGAGGCCCTCCGAGGGGTCTCAACCTCTTGAGCCGAGGACGCGCAGTCTATGAGACAGGATCAGTGGAAATCCCTTGTTCTTTCGGAATGGGATCGGTGGCTCCAGGCCCAGCCGATCGACCCCATGACGCCGACCGCCCGCGACACGCTGAAATTCTTCTGCGAGCTTCAGGACAGACGCTCCCCGCTACTGGATTTCCGCCCCGGCAGGCGTGACAAGTGGCAAATCATCCATGCCTGCTTGCATCATGCGGGGCGCGTGCCCGATTGAGATCGGACCGCTTTATCGCCCGATCCGGGTCCGCTCGGTTGCGAATTTCTCAAACGGCCTGAAGAACTGTTTGGCCAGTTCGCCGTAAAGCTCGCAGATCCTCTCGGACTGGGCGACGAAGTTGACATAGGCCTGTTTTGC
>Ga0210394_10006592_pt1 | contig 12524 bp, 10 predicted proteins | sample IncBWC12MmetaG_FD_160121 | JGI IMG/M metagenome (GOLD analysis project Ga0210394, IMG submission 160121) | Forest soil microbial communities from Barre Woods Harvard Forest LTER site, Petersham, Massachusetts, United States - Inc-BW-C-12-M | ecosystem: Environmental > Terrestrial > Soil >... | reverse complement strand
CTTCGCGGTTAATCCGAACGTAAGCGTGCTTCCCTGCCAGGACTTGGTCACGTCTTTGAGTTTTACTCCATGAAGCTCTGGGGCCTGGAATAGGTCTTCGAACGAGCGATCGACGGATTGCATGACTTGTTGCTTCGTTCGGTTGTGCGCGATTGTGACCCGCATGATTTGTCCTCAAACTCAAGAATACACCGTGGTCGTCAGGAGTTCCATTTTGGAAGTGACTTGGATCGATTGGGCTTCGGACGCTTGCCTGGTGCGGGGACCGATCTGAAGATCGGCCACTCCATGGATGGGCGCGATTACGACGGGCCGCGATTGCGGTTTCATTGTTGCGGCAATTTTACCCACGCGGCGTTTTGTTTGGAGGAGTCGAGGACTGCGGCTATGAATTGGACTCCGGCTAGGCCGTCGTCGACTGTGGGGACTAGTAGGGACTGCGGATCTGGAGGGCGGTTGGCTTGGCGGGCGGCGATTTGTTCGGCTACGTCGGCGTAGAGCTGGGCAAAGGCTTCGAGGTAGCCCTCGGGGTGGCCGGAGGGGATGCGGCTGGCGTGTTTGGCGGCGGGAGTGGCGCCTGCGCCGTTACGTGTGAGCGTCATCGTCGGTTTGCCGTATTGGCTGAAGTGGAGATAGTTGGGATTTTCCTGGGACCAGTCGAGGCCGGCTTTTTCGCCGTAGATGCGGAGGCGAAGATTGTTTTCGTTGCCTACGGCTACCTGGCTGGCCCAGAGCATTCCACGGGCACCGTCCTGGTAGCGGAGGAGGATTTGTACGTTGTCGTCCAGGCGGCGGCCTGGGACGAAGGTCGAGACGTCGGCGGCTAGTTGCTCGGCGCTTTGGCCGCTTACAAAGCAGGCGATGTTGTAGGCGTGGGTGCCGATATCGCCGAGGGAGCCTGCGGGGCCACTTTGGGCTGGGTCGGTGCGCCAAACGGCTTGCTTTTGGCCCGTCGTTTCGAGCGGGGTGGTCAGCCAGTCTTGGGCGTATTCGACCTGGATCAGGCGAATGTGGCCTAGTTCGCCTGCGGCGATCATTTCGCGGGCTTGGCGGATGGTGGGGTAGCCGGTGTAGTTGTGGGTCAGGCCGAAGATCAGGCCGGATTTTTTTACGATTTGGGCCAGGGCTTCGGCGTCTTCTACCTTGGTGGTCAGGGGCTTGTCGCAGATTACGTGAATGCCTGCTTCGAGGAATGCTTTGGCTGGGGCGAAGTGGAGATGGTTCGGAGTGACGATCGAAACGGCGTCTATACGGTCTGGGCGTTTGGATTCGGCTTGCGCCATTTCGGTGAAGGTGGCGTAGGCACGGTCTGTGGCGATGTGCAGGTCTTGCGCGGCCTTGCGGCTTTTTTCTGGATCGGAGGAGAGGGCTGCGGCTACTAGTTCGAAGCGGTCATCGATGCGGGCGGCTATGCGGTGGACCGCGCCGATGAAGCCGCCGGGGCCGCCGCCTACCATGCCCAGGCGGAGGCGGCGAGTGGATTTTGTGGTGGTGCTGGCGTCTATGGTCATGGGTGGGTTCCTTGATTGGTTTGTTTTCGTCGGGCGGCGATATTCGATGAGATCTCGGAATTGGGCGAGTTTTGACGGCGAAAGCTGTGCTCGTGTTGACGCCGGGCGGGGCAAGCCCTGCCCCTACAAGGGAGGGATTCGGCTGCGTGGGAATTTGTCCGCATGTTCGATGGCCCCATTAGGCTAGGCCCAGCATGCGGCGGTTTGCGGCTTGGTCAGCGCCGGAGCTGGCGAAATCGTCGAAGGTGGTGGTGGCGGCCTGGATGATGTGTTTGGCGATGAAGGGGGCGCCCTCGGCAGCGCCTTGCTCGGCGCTCTTGATGCAGCATTCCCATTCCAGTACGGCCCAGCCCGGAAAATTGTATTGCGTGAGCTTCGAGAAAATTCCTTTGAAGTCGACCTGGCCGTCGCCCAGAGAACGGAATCTTCCGGCGCGATTGATCCAGGATTGAAAGCCGCCGTAGACGCCCTGGCGGCCTGTCGGAAGGAACTCGGCATCCTTCACGTGAAACATTTTAATGCGTTCGTGATAGAGGTCGATGTATTGCAGATAGTTAAGCTGCTGGATAACGAAGTGGCTCGGGTCATAGAGGAGGTTGCAGCGCGGGTGATTGTCGAGGCGCTGGAGAAACATTTCGAAGGTGACGCCGTCGTGGAGATCTTCGCCGGGGTGGATCTCGAAGCAGAGATCGATGTCGGATTCGTCGAAGGCGGTGAGGATGGGACGCCAGCGGGCGGCTAGTTCGTCGAAGGCGGTCTCGACGAGGCCGGCGGGGCGCTGTGGCCATGGGTAGAAGTAGGGCCACGCTAACGCGCCGGAAAATGTTACGTGGGCGGTAAGGCCGAGATTAGCGGACGCTTTGGCCGCGAATCGCAATTGCTCGACGGCCCAGGCCTGGCGGGCTTTCGGATTGCCGCGGAGTTCGGGCGGGGCGAATCCGTCGAAGGCGATGTCGTACGCGGGATGTACGGCGACGAGTTGACCCTGTAGGTGCGTCGAGAGTTCCGTGATCGCGAGGCCGTGGTTGGCGACGATGCCGCGGATGGCCTCCGCGTAGGTTTTGCTCTCGGCGGCGCGCTTGAGATCGAACAGTCGCGCGTCCCAGGTGGGGACTTGCACGCCTTTGAATCCGAGCTTGGCGGCCCACGCGCAGATGTTGTCCAGCGTGTTGAATGGCGCGTGGTCGCCTGCAAACTGCGCGAGAAAAATTGCGGGTCCCTTGATCGTTTTCATTCCTTAGCTCCAACCTGCGTCTATGGTGAAATCCTGGGCGGTGCACTTTGATGCGGCGTCTGAAGCTAAAAACAATGCCATGTTGGCGATGTCTTCAGGAAGGACGCGCGCGTTCAGGCACTGGCCAGCCATTACGTCCCGCTCAAACTCCGGCGTGAACCACAGCTTGATTTGGCGCTCGGTCCAGACGGCTCCGGGAGAGATTGAATTCACGCGAATGCCAAACGGGCCGTACTCGCGGGCTTGCGCGCGGGTGAGACCGATGACGGCCGCTTTGCACACGCTGTAGACAGGCAGGCCCGTGAGTTTGAGGCGCCAGATAATCGAACTCAAATTGATCATGGCGCCGCCGCCGAGGCGCTTCATTTGGTACGCGACCGCTTGGGACGCGAAAAACATGTGGCGAAGGTTAACGGCGACGCGGTTGTCCCAGTAGGAATGCGTGACCGCTTCAAAATCGTGGCGGGCGTCGCTGGAGGCATTGTTGATGAGAACGGCGATGTCGCCCAGTTCGGAACCTATTTTTTCAATCGCGGTTTGTAAGGCCGGGATGTCGCGGACATCGCATGGCACAAATTTGGGCGCATTACCGGTTTCCTTTTCAACATGTTGAACCAGGGCTTGACTAGCTTCCTCGGCGATGTCCACAAAGGCTACGCGGGCGCCTTGCTGAGCGAATTGCCGTGTAAAGGCTGCGCCGATGCCGCTTCCGCCGCCGGTGATGAGCACCGTTTTGTTGGCGAGATCGGGATACGTCGGCCAGCTAACGTTCGTACTGTCGAGGGTCATCATTTCGCGAACCGCTACTCTACCGATTCACCGTTTCAAAGGGAAGGTCTGAAGAAGGCGCGGCAGCACGAAGCGGAAGAATTGGTCGGAATCGGAGTCGAGGCACGCGGACGCGTTCGGCGCGCCCGCGCCGACGCGTGTGTTGCCATCCTTGTCCACGGTAATTGCCAGCGGCGTAACCGGGCAGAGAGTGGGATCCAGCACGTAGGCGACTGCCATCACGTCGAACAGCGTCGGCGTTTGCTGGCCCCATTCGTGATACAGCAGCGTCAGGGCGTCCATTAGTGGGGTGCCTTGCCGAAACAAGAGAGCGCGTTTCTCTTCGTCGAGCTTCAGCTGCGTGGAATCGAGCGGCATCATGAAGATGGGAACGCCGCTGGCGAATAGTTTTTGCGCGGCGGGGACGTCGCTGTAGATGTTGTACTCCGGTTGGGGACCGCGGTCGGGCGTGAAGCCGAGGTCGCCATAGCCTTTGTAGATCGAGCCGCCCATCAAGACCACGCGCTCCAGTTTTTTGAACGTCGGCGCATCGCGGTCGATGGCCGCGCCGATGTTGGTCAGCGGACCGATGGCGACGAGCGTGATCCCGGCGGGATTCGTACGGATGCTGTCGAGCAGAAAATCCACCGCTGGTGGATGGGGCTTCGCGGGTGGGCCAGCCTGGGCCCAACGCGCTTGAGTAAAGGGAGTCTTACTTTGCGTGCGGATGCCTTGCGCCACGGGGATGCCTGCCCTACTCGTTTCCGCGAGCAGGCGATCGACGAGCCGGGCTCGAAGTTGCGTGTCTCCCCAGGCGGTCGTGATGCCGAGAATTTCCACTTCGGGGCTGGTAAGCGCGAGGCCAACCGCGAAAGCGTCGTCGACATCGTCGCCAATGTCGGTGTCGATGATGATTTTCGTTTTTACAGCGGATGCCGGCGACGTACCCGGCGCCAATGAAGCGGGAGACTGAGCCCGAAGCATTGAGACGCCGGCGAATAAGAGAGCAATCGCAGCGCACAACGCCCGGATCAAAATTCTTTTCCGCAATGCTATCGACATAATTGCCGCGGGGAGTATCACTCCAGGCGGGCATTTGCGCAAGGAGCTTTGGGAATGCGGTCGAACGGTTGCGGTGGAGCAAGACTCAGGGGACAGGACTATCTGCGGCCGAAGTACACAACCAGACCGCCGGACAGCCGCACATCATTCTGGATACCAGGGGTGTTGGTGAGGCGAGTGACGCGGGTCATGAGGTAGTCTGCTTCAAACACGCGGACCGCAAGTCCCGGCAAGACTCTCCAATCGGCGCCGCCGCCCGCGATCAGAGCGAAACCGTTTGCGCTCGCGGACTGACCGTCTACGCTGCCGCTCAAATGAGCATAACCGGCCAAAGCATGCGCAAAGAAGACCCAGCGAGTGCGAGAGCTAGACGCGATGGTCCCGCCCGCCAGGTTCAAACTTCCGGCTCCGGCCGTGGCCGTGACCGTGCCTCCGCAAACTCCGACTAGGCCGTTTGGCGCAGCAACAACCATGCCCACCGGCAATGTGTCCGTGAACGCTACCCCCGTGAGCGCTGCTGTGTTGGCGCCGGGGTTGGTGATCGTGAAAGTCAGCGACGTCGTTCTGTTCAGGGGGATGCCCGCCGCTCCGAATGCTTTGCTTATCGACGGCGGCGCTTCTACAACGAGGGTGGCCGAAGCGGTAGTGCTGGTGCCGCCTTCGGTTGAGGTTGCGACGGTTGTGTTGCTCTTCGTGCCGGCCGTTGTTCCGGTGACGTTCACACTGAACATGCACGATGCACTGGCGATCAGGGTTGCGGCGGATAAGGTCACGCTGCCCGATCCGGCAAGATCGGTGATTGTTCCGCCGCCACAGGTCCCGATCAGTCCGTTGGGTGTCGATGCGACCAGCCCTGACGGAAGCGTGTCGGTAAATCCGACACCCGTTAGTGAGGTTCCTGAGTTGGGGTTCAAGAGATTGAAAGTCAGTGTGGTGCTGCCGTTCAGCACGATAGTCCCGGCGCCGAACGACTTTGCGATCGTAGGTGGAGCGACGACGGTGACGGTAGCGGTGTTGCTGGTGGTGCCAGGGCCGCTTTCGTTTGAGGAATCGTTGCCTGTCGTATTGAGTTGGGCGCCCGCAGTGATACCCGTCACGTTGACGGCGGCCGTACAGGAGGCAAGCGATACAAGCGATCCTCCTGTCAGGCTCAGACTTCCCGTCCCGGCCGTGGCGCTGACTGTTCCGCCGCCGCTATTTCCGCTGAGCCCGTTGGGCGTGGAAATCTGCAAGCCCACCGGCAAGGTATCGCTGAAGGCTATGCCGGTGAGTGTGATGGCATTGGATACGGGATTCACGTCTGAGTCAGGCTGGTCGTGCCGTTGAGGGGGATGGTGGAAGCCCCAAATGCCTTGCTGATAGTCGGTGGGTTGACGACGCCGGTGCCCGTGAGGGCGAGAGTTTGCGGACTGGTGCCGGCGTCGTCGATGATCGTAAGTGTGCCGGTGCGAGCGCCCAGCACGCTCGGCATAAAGGTGATGGTGATCGTGCACGTAGCACTGTAGCACTATTGGCTACGGGGAGGCCTGCGGCGCACGTGCCTCCGGTGACCATGAAGTCTCCGGCATCGGCTCCGGTAATCGCGATGCTGGAAATGTTGAGAGGACTGCCGTCATTGTTGGTGAGAGTCACGGTCCTGGCGGCACTGGTGGTTGCGACGATCTGATTCCCAAAGGCAAGGCTCGTGGGAGTAAGGCTCACGGGCAACCGTTGCAGGAAGATGGAAATGCTGTTGGCGGTGCCGTTGGCGACGGCCAGGTCTAAGGCGCCATCCCCGTTGAAATCGGCGGTCGCAACGCCGAAGGAACCAGGCGCAGTCGTAAACGTGATGATTGTTGGGGATGCAGCGGTCACATCCCCCAGAATCAAAAACGCTTCTCCGGCGGTTCGGTCTGACACAACGAGATCGACTTTGCCGTCGCCGTTGTAGTCTCCGGCAACGCCGGCAATCAGGTCGCTCGAGCCAGTCACTGGATTTCTGATCAACAGGAACGTACCAACTGGATTGTTGCTAAGAATGGCCACGTCGCCACCATTGACCGCAGCCAGGTCCAAGTGACCATTGCCCTCCAAATCCGCCGCAATGAGACCTATGGGATTTCCGGAGCCACCGGTAGAAACCACGCTTTGCGCCGAGAATCCGCCTAACCCATCGCCGAACAAGATCGAAACAGCGCCGTCGGTCTCGTTGGCGACAGCCAGGTCGAGATTTCCGTCTTCGTTGAAATCCCCCACAACAACCACCTGAGGCAGCACCCCGACAGTCAGCGTCTCCCCTGGGGAGAACGCGCCCGCGCCGTCGCCGAACAACACCGTGATGGTGCCATCGCCAGAGTTGGAAACCGCGAGGTCGAGATGGCCATCCTTGTTGAAGTCTGCGGTCGCGACGGCGAACGGCAAACCGCCGGTCGGGAAAGACGCGTGTAGCGTGAACGCTCCGGTTCCGTCGCCGAAGAAAATCGAAACGCCGCTGGTGCCACTATCGGAGACATTCGCGACGGCCAGATCTACGTTGCCGTCTTCGTTGAAATCTCCGGCGACCAACCAGTTGGCGCCAAGCCCGGCCGTTATAGTCGATTGCATCGTAGCAGTGAAGGTGCCGTCACCGTTGCCGAGCAATATGCTGATGGCGTTGGTGCCTTGATCGGCGACCGCGAGATTGAGAATGCCGTCTCCATTGAAGTCCGCGGTGATGATTCCCTGCGGCATCGTTCCCGATCCCAACGCAATGGTTGAACTTGGAGTGGTCGGAAATGTGGGAGTAGCCTCGAGGCTGGCGACCGGGAATTAACCTACGTTCGAGAGACCGCCGCCGGGCGTGGGGCTGACGACCGTGATGGCGCCGAGTCCCACTGCGGCGACAAAAGAGTCTGGAACCGCCGTGGTCAATTTTTTGGAACTGACGAACGTCGTGGTGAGCGCAATACCGTTCCATTTCACGATGGACGTGTTTACGAAATTGGCTCCGAAGACCGTGAGGGTTACGCCCGTAACGCCAGGGTGTACGCTAGCCGGAGAGACGATATCGATATACGGCACCGGATTCGGAGGTATTGCGAGGCACGAAGGACAGAAGATGGCCGCCAGAACGGCGAACCATAGTAGGGCCCGCGTTACACTAGTGGAACGCGAGACGCAACGGCGGGATTCCAACATGGGCAACGGCTCCTCTTGAGGGCGTCTCGCAAAATTCGGAGACTTATTGCATTCCAAGAGAAACCGCGCGCCACAAGCTCGCGGCATTTCTATGCAGAGGAGACAGTAACAACAGCCGAGGGGGACGAGCAATGTTCGTCTCCCAGGGCGTTTCCTGGAACGCAATGCCCGTGCCGATCGACCGTTTCGCGTGCGCCAGGGTTGTCGTGTGCCAGTTTCTGTCGCGTGAAGTTAGTTGCCGACTGTACGCGGGATGGCTGGCAGTTGTACGCTAGCGGTGCTGAGACGCGACTGGATTTACTTCCAGACAGGCTCGGACAATTACATCAGGACTGGAAGGTCTTCCTTGACGGAATCTTTGTCTACTTCCGAAGTGAAAGAGCTCACTAAGAAATACACCTATGGAACGTGGCGCCGGCAAAAGGGCTGGAGTCCGCTTCATCTGGTCGATGCGGAAGGCTGCTACTTTACGGACGCGGATGGGAAAAAGTATCTCGATTTTTCCGCGCAGTTGATGTGCGTGACGCTGGGGCACAAGAACAAGGCGGTGATTCAGGCGATTCAAGATCAGGCGCGCGACCTCGCCTATGTCGGACCGGCCTGGGCTACCACCATTCGCGCGGAGTTGAGCAAACGCTTAGTGGAAGTGCTTCCGCGAGGACTCGACAAATTCTTCTTCACTACGTCTGGTACCGAGGCGAATGAAGCGGCGTTCAAGATCGCGCGCATGGTTACCGGCAAGACCAAGATTATTTCGCGGTATCGCTCGTACCACGGATCGACAATGGGTTCGATCGCGGCGACGGGTGACCCCCGGCGCTGGGCCATGGAGCCTGCCGGCAAGATACCGGGGGTAATCTTCGCGCCCGAAGTGAACTGCTACAAGTGTCCACTCCTGCACGAATATCCGGTCTGTGATATCGCTTGCGTGGAGTACATCGAGCACATGATCGCGAACGAAAGCGACGTGGCCGCCGTGATTGTCGAGCCGGTCGTGGGCACGAATGGCGTCTTGATTCCGCCGAAAGAGTATCTGCCGCGACTGCGGGAGATTTGCAATCAACACGAAGTTCTGTTGATCGCGGACGAGGTGATGACCGGATGGTGCCGCACCGGAAAGTGGTTTGCCGTCGATCACTGGGGCGTCGTACCCGACATCCTGACGACCGCCAAAGGCATCACGAACGCTGCCATTCCGCTGGGTCTTTGCGCCACTTCCGAGAAGATCGCGAGCTACTTCGACGATCATTTCTTTTCGCACGGCCATACCTACGAGGCGCATCCGTTGACTTTGGCGCCTGCGGTCGCCTCGATTGCGGAGATGAAGCGGTTGAATCTGGCGGCGCGAGCGGTGGAGCTGGGCGCGTATATCGGGCCGAAGCTGAATGAATTGAAGCAGCGGCATCCTTCAATCGGCGAAGTTCGCGGCATCGGAATGTTCTGGGGCGTGGAACTGGTACGTAATCAGAAGACGAAAGAGCCGTTCAATACGATGAAGGACAAAGTCGCCGGTACACCGATGCTCGTGGACAAAGTCGCTGCGCGCATGATGAGCAACGGCGTTTATCTCCAGGCTTGGATGAGCCACTTCGTAATCGCGCCGCCGCTGATTGTGACGGAAAAAGAGATCGACCAGGGCTTAGCTGCGTTTGATGAGGCGCTGAGCATCGCGGATCAGGAAGTACAAGCATAAGCGCGCCAACCGCGCGCTGAATGTGGCGCTGTGATGGCCCACTCGGCGGATAAAACGAGACAAGTTTTATTGATTCACGCCGCTGGCAAGAATCCCGCCATCGACCACCAGCAAGTGGCCCGTGACAAAACTTGCGGCGTCGGAAGCCAAAAACACGGCTGCGCCCACGAGTTCTTCTAATTTCCCAAAGCGGCCCATCGGCGTGCGCATCAGGAATTCCCTTCCACGCGCAGTGCCGTCGAGAAGGGCTGCGTTCAAGTCCGTTCGAAGCACCCCCGGCACGATAGCGTTCACGCACACATCGTGTCGAGCCCATTCGATCGCGAGGGATTTCGTCAGCGAGGCCACCGCGGCTTTGCTTGCCGAGTACGCAGCAACTTCGTATAAGGCGACGAAGGAAGACAGCGAGGCGATGTTGATGATGCGGCCGCGCTTGCGCTCGATCATGTGACGCCCAAAAACCTGGCAGGCCCGCAGCGTGCCGTTTAAGTTGGTCGCTAGGATGTTGTTCCACTCGGATTCCGGCACCTCGAGCGTCGGAGTGCGCTTGGTAGTGCCGGCGGAGTTGACGAGGATGTCGACGCTTCCAAATTCCGTGACGGCGGCCTGCAAGAGCGCTTCCAGGCTGTTTCGATCGTTTACATCGGAAGGGATGACCAGGGATCTGCGGCCGATCTTCTTGATTTCAGCGGCGGCGGATTCGACGAGTTCCGTGCGCCGCCCGGTGGGCACAACATTAGCTCCCGCTTGCGCCAATCCCTTGGCGATAGTCAGGCCGATGCCGGACGTTCCGCCGATCACGACAGCGGTTTTCGAGGTTAAATCGAGCGCAGGATATCCCATCGGTGAAAACCCTCTTCGGGGTACGATTTAAGAACTCGAAAAGCACTCCTTGAAGAGCTTTCCGGCAGCGCCGAGTTTACGAGTTGCAGTGATTTCTCGCAACTCGCGCACTCACTAGACCCACACCTTCTACTCGGGCCTGAGTTCCACGTAATCCAGCGCTGCGTGTTCGTCGCGGTCCGGAATTCCCTCGATGCGGATTTGCTCTCCAGGATGAAGTTCGAGGCCATCGATCTGGCGACGCGTGGAGGAATCAGCACCAATCTTCGTGGCTGGCAGTTGATCGTTGGCCACCCAACGATCGACCAGCTTGTCGCCGACGAAGACACTAAATTTCGATTCGCCGTTTTTCTGGTCGAAGTAAACCACATCGAGAGAGTAGCGACCCGAGTCGCGATTGAACCGGAACGAGGCCGAGCAGCCTTGCGGCCCCGAACATTCAATGGCTTTGCCCCCCGAAGCGTTCTCCCACGGCGTCACATCGACCGGAACGTATCCTTGCAACTGCATCGCTTCAGCCTCGATGCGATTCGGAAAATGCCCCGCGCGCCCTTTCGAATCAGTGATGCCGGATTCGCGAAGGAAATAGTTGCAAATCGCGTCGCGCCAGACGATGGCGTGGCCCGCCTGATATTCCAGGCGCGCAATCACGTCGGCATAGCGCTCGTTGTCTACATGCTGCTTGAGAGATTTCCACTGACGGACGAATTCGTCGACGTGAGCAGCGCCCTCATAGTGGGAATCGTAGATGTGTTGAATCACGGTCTTCCCCGAATGTAGAACGTATGTGTAGGAAACGTGGTGAAAGAATAGGAGCAATTCGTCAGGTGCGCTTGCAAGCGATTCGTAAATCCGCGCAACGGGTGAGCGATACTGACCGGCAAATCCAGTTCCGGTCGCCAACGTGCGGTCCATGCCCACGCCTTCTTTGTCCGCGCGGTGCCATTGGCCCCAGCCGTTCTCTTCCGACGATTCAATGCCAGGCCCGTAATGGCTGCCAAGAATGTCGGTTAGCGTTTGTGCCCCGAGCGGGCCAGTATAACTTTCGTAGGCAGGCCAAGACGCGAGCTGCATGTTTACGATCGTGCGCACAACCAGCGGATCGTTTCCGAACGTGAGTCGTGTCCACTCCTCAGCGATCGCTTCCGGACTCGAATCTGGATTCCAGGCAAGCCGGCCAAATCCATAAAGATTCGCCATCGCCAGCGGATGTGCAAGCCAGTTTGTATCCAGGCCAGCATTCACGATGCCCACGAAACCACCCAGAGGACGATGAAAAGCCTTGCCGGCCACCAGATCCCTGACCGGCGTTCCATCTTCGCCGGCGTGCATATCGAAATCGAGCACCTGCTTCCACATGGGCGCCAGAAAACAGAGATGACGCTGCTGGCCGGTATATTCCTGGGTGATTTGCAGTTCGATGGCCTCATTCGTTTTCTCGAGCCCGCTGAATAGTGGCGATGCCGGTTCGCGCGCCTGAAAATCGATGGGGCCGTGTTTGATCTGAATGATTACGTTGTCATCGAATTGCCCGTCGAGCGGATGGAAATTGTCGTACGCCGCTTTGGCGCGATCATTCTTGGGATCGCGCCAGTCGAGATGATGGTTGTAGACAAAGGCGCGATAGAAAACGATGCCGCCATGCGGCTTCAGCGCGCGAGCGATCACGTTCGCGGCATCCGCCGGCGTGCGATGGTAAGTCGAGGGGCCTAGGCGGCCTTCGGAGTCCGCTTTCACGACGAATCCGCCGAAATCCGGGATTTGTTTGTAGATTTGCGCGACTCGGTTTAGCCACCAGTCTTGTACGCGCGGATCGAGCGGGTCGAACGAATCGAGGCCGCCGATGAGTTTGGGGCTGCTGAGATCGACCGCAATCGTAAGGCGAATACCCCACGCGCGAAACACGTCAGCGACGCGCACCAGTTGCGGGAGGAAATCGTCTTCGAGCGCGCGGGGATTCGCGTTTACGTTGTTGATCGCACACCCGTTGATCCCAACCGAAGCCAGCAGGCGCGCGTAATCGCGCACGCGAGTAAGATCGCCGCGAACGTTACCGTTGTCGAAAAAAATGGAGCGGCCAGCGTAGCCACGTTCAATGCTGCCATCGAGGTTGTCCCACTGATTGACCCAACGGATTGGCGCGTAGGATTGCTGCACTTCGTCGAGCCTATCGATGGGCTCGCCGCGAGCGATTTTGCTTAGGAACGCGAACACGCCGTAAAGTACGCCGCGATCCGTGCTGCCGGTGATGAGGAGC
>Ga0210394_10006591_pt1 | contig 12525 bp, 10 predicted proteins | sample IncBWC12MmetaG_FD_160121 | JGI IMG/M metagenome (GOLD analysis project Ga0210394, IMG submission 160121) | Forest soil microbial communities from Barre Woods Harvard Forest LTER site, Petersham, Massachusetts, United States - Inc-BW-C-12-M | ecosystem: Environmental > Terrestrial > Soil >... | reverse complement strand
TTGGTGACGGAGGGGTTGGATAAGGGTCCGCGGAAACCAGGCCATTCCGGCTCCCCAGCGACGACGCAACCGGCCAGGAATAGAGGGGCGATGAATTTTCTCATGAATGTATCTATTTGACTACAATTGCCGGGGGATTCACGAACGGCGCCGCCTCCGCCCGCCGAGGTACCGACCAACGCGCGAACCGGCGAACGGGACAAGCGCTATCGCCTCGGCATTCGGCGGGTCGGACCCAAATGTATCTAAAGGAATTGCAAGGCAAGGCCCCGTCGAATCAGGATGGCGCTCGATCAGTGCCTGATCCCGCGATGGGAAGTTAAATCGTGGCGCGGCACGTACGACTTTCAGGTGAAATTACTCGGGCTCCATGTTTCCGGGCGGCAGCGCCATCGAAGCCAGCAAGATCGCGGACCACGCAACTGTGAGCCAGACCGGCGATATACCGTGGTTCAGTTGAAGCGTCAGGAGGAATTGACGCGCGCGATTCAGGGACGGAGGGCGAGGCAACCGCCGAGAATCCAGAAAAAGAAAGGCAGAGATTGGCGATCGTCGACGCAGCGTGACGACGCGCCGGTCATTGGTCGACGTGGAGGCACCCCCGAGTGTTTTCGCCGGAGGCTGCGACAAAGCTGCCGCAGACGACCTACGCGTCGATGATGATTCCGCCCGCGGAAAGGACGCGGATCTTACCCCTTACCGCTATGTCGAGAATCTCGTAACCATATTTCCCATTGGCGTACTTCGGGTCTGTTTTCAACGTCGGAGTCTGTCCGAACACATTCGTGACAATCGGATCGGGAGGTTTCTTAAATGGTGCGGGTGGGTAGTCTAAAACGATCTGGTAACTTGATGTGAGATCCATTGCCTGAAAGTAAATCTTGGAGGGATGTTTCACGCCATTCGGGTCCAAGTACACTGGGCTCGGCAGGGGATCGCCATTCGACTGGATGTAGACTGTCTGAATGTCTGCCACAGTAATCGGCTTCGCGGTCTCTTTGGTTGCCACTCTCTCTCCTCTTGAATTTCGGTTGGTGAGTCGTTGCGGGATCACACAACACGTGAAGGCCGCATAGAATAGGGCGAGTCCTGCTCAATACTTTCGGGCCGGTTCTGTCTGCATGATCGGTCCCAGCGCCGGAATCCTCTTAGCATACTCCAACGAACTGCCAAGTGCGATTGCTTTCTGCAACAATCGCTTCGCCTCCGTGGTGTCGCCGAGAATCGCATATCCCTCAGCGACGTTCAACGCCACTGTGGAATCCTCAGGCGCAAGGGCGACAGCGGACTCCAGTCGCACTCGAGCCTGGTCTGGTCTCTTTAGACGGGCGTAATACGTTCCCAGTTCGGACTCGACCACACCATCGGGCACCTCCTTCGCTTTTTGCTCGGCGAGTAATACAGCCTTTTCGAAAGCTTGTTTCGATTGGTGCGCGAGAGCGGGCGCGGCGGCGTACGCTGCTCCCAGGTTGCCCCACACCTGGTAGTCCGTGTTATTCAAGGGCAGCGATTTTTCATAGGTCCCCGCTGCATCGGCATACCGGCCCTCCATGAAGTACACGTTAGCCAGATTGTTGTATGCCGAATAGGTGGGGTTGAGCGCCACCGCTTTCTCCAGGACAATTCGCGCTTCGCTGTAGCGGTTTTCGTTGGTCAACACAGTGCCCAGATTCGTATAGGTGGGAGCGTTGTCAGGCGCCAACTCCAGAGCCCGGCGGTACTGCGTTTCAGCCTCGGGGAACCGGCGGCGCAGGTAATAGAAGTTACCCAGCCGGAAGTATCCTTCCCAGGAGTCCGGCCGCAGCGCCGTAGCCTGGCGGAACCTCGCTTCCGCTTCCTGGTCGCGCCCCAGCCTTTGGTAGCTTTGGGCCATCCCTTGAATGGCATCAGGGTCGCGAGGAGCCAAAGTAAGGGCGCGTTCGAACTCCTGCATCGCAACTTGATAGTGTCCCGTACTGTTGTGAATCCGTCCCAGCGTGACGTAGACGGATTCCAGCTTGGTGTCGGCTTCCAGGGCCCGGTTGGCTGACTGTAGCGCCAAGTCCACCCATTTTTGATTGTGGTCGAGAGAGTAGCGCAACCGGTAGGCTTCCGCCAAACCGGGCAGGCTCAAATGGAATTGGGGATCATCCTGCGCCGCCTTCTCAAACAAGCCGATCGCCTTCTCCAGGTTTCCCTGTTGGTCCCATCGATGCAGATAGCCCATGGCCTCCAAGTACTCCTCGTAAGCCGCGGAATTGGGCCGCAGGTGCTGGTCGGAAACAGCCGTTTTGGTATCGACCCCCAGCATCTCGGCCAGCTTCGTGACCGCGCCATCCTCCAGAGCCGGATAGTCGCCGTCCCTTCCCGAGATCGCCGCCGACCCGATCTGCCGCAAGTTGCGCGGATCCACCAGATTTACGGTCAGCCGCACGCCCTTGTCCTGTCGCTGCACGCTCCCGGTGACCACGAACTTGACTCCCAATTGCTTCACCGCCTCAGCCGGCGCGGTCACCTTACGCTGCCGCACCTCGCTGGCTGGAACTACCCACAATGTCTTTCCGGAGGAGTCCAGCTTGGAAAGCCTGCTGGTCAGCGTCTCCAAGAGACCATCGCCGATGATTCGGATGGCCGGGTCATCGCCTATATTCATCAAGGGGAGCACCGCGAGATGTTTCGGACCGGCCTCCGCAAACGGGGAGGCCCGCGTGTAGTACAAACCGATGCCCGCTGCGGCAAGCGCGAATACGGCCGCCGTCGCCGCCTGCCATCGTTTGAACCGCCTTCGAGGGTCCACGGCGGGAACGACCAAGGTCTCGGTCTCAGCGCGCGTCGCGTCTGCACGTCCGTGAATTGCATCCAATATTTCGGCCGCGCTTTGATAACGCCGGGCGGTATCCTTCGCAAGAGCCCGGTCCACGATAGCGTTCCAGCGGCCGCCCAGTTGGTTCGCGGGTGAGTGAGGCTGGTGCACAACGGCATAGAGCAAGCCGGCAGCATTTTCGCCATGAAACGGCAGCCGCCCGGTGAGCAGTTCATATAGCACTACTCCCAAGGACCACAGGTCGCTGCGCTGATCGGTTTGCTTGCCTTGTGCCTGCTCAGGGGACATGTATGCGGCCGTGCCGGTCACCTTTCCGCTGAGAGTCTGCGTCTCCGGTTCAAGAGCCTTGGCTAAACCGAAATCGATGATCTTCAGCACGCCCTGATTCGTCAACATCATGTTGGAAGGCTTTATATCCCGGTGAATTACGCCGTTGGAGTGCGCCGCCCGAAGGCCTTCGGCAATCTGCACCACGATGTCCTCGACTTCAGTCGCGGTGATCGATCCGCGGCGGATGCGCGCTTTTAGCGTTTCCCCTTCATAACAGGCCATCACAATGAAGATTTGCCCATCCTCTGTCTCCTCGATGCTGTAGATCGTCCCGATGTTAACGTGATCCAGCTTGGAGGCGGCGCGCGCTTCGCGTAATAAGTGCTCTCGCTGCAACGGATCGGAGGTTAGATGGGGAGGAAGGAATTTGAGGGCGACGGTCCGGCGGAGTTTCAGATCCTCAGCTCGAAAAACGATCCCCATGCCACCGGCCCCGAGTTGTTCCTGCAACATATAGTTGCCGATTTTTCGGCCCGCCGCCGGGTCCATGTGAACGCCCAAGATGGTCTCCTGCGATCTCAGAAGAATATCATCAATGAGACTTCTGGGTCACTCGCGCAAGTATGAGTCTCGCAGTCGTTCGCAAGTCACTCCTAAACCTGAATCACAAGCGCAGACCTCTTCCAATCTGTCCAGGCTAAGTAGCTCCAGGTTCACTCGTAGCGCAGTAGAACAAGCGGGTCGACACGCGCAGCCCTGCGCGCGGGAATCCAGCAAGCACCCAGCGCAACCGCAGTCAGCAGAGAGGCCACGCCAATCAATGTGACAGGATCGGTCGCCCGCACCTCGTACAGCATGCCGGCAAGCACGCGGCCGAGCGCGAGCGATCCGGCGAGTCCCGCCACGATTCCAACGGCAATTATCGCCAGCCCCTGTCGGAGCACCAGGCGAACCACGTCGCGCGGCTGCGCGCCGAGCGCCTGTCGCACCGCCAGCTCACGCATTTGCCAACGCACCCGGCACGACACGACACCATAGACTCCGATGATCCCGAGAATCGCCGCCAGTCCCGCGAATGCGGACAGCAACGCCGCTGTAAATCGCGGTGTCGATACCGATTTGGTCAGGCGTTCGTCCAGCGATTCGACCGTCGCGACCGGCTGATTCGAGTCGATACTCAGGACCGCCTCGCGAAGCCCGCGGGCTACGGCGCCCGCGCTGAGTGGGGATCGCAGGATCAACCCCACGTTGGACATTTGATCGGACTGATTGTACGGATAGTAGACCGCAGGCTCGGGGGCGGCGGCGAGGCCCGAGGTTTTGACGTTGGCCACCACTCCCACGATCTCGCACCAAGGGGCGGTGTTCGCACCAAAGCGGATGCGCCGGCCGATTGCTTTTTCATCCCGAAAATACTTCTCCACGAGAGCGCGATTCACAACCACGACATTTCCTCGATTCGAAGCATCGAAAAGGCGTCCTTGCAACAGCGGGATTCTCAGGATGCTAAAGATACCGGCGCTCGCCGACTGAAATCGCGCAATTGGGCGATGACCCGGCTGCGGCAATTCGCGCCCTTCCACCAGGAAGACGTTCGTCGCATGCCACGTTCCCGGCGGAATTTCGCCGGAGTTGGTGATTGCGGAGGCCTCGATCCCAGGCAGATTCTGAGCGCGCTCCAGCAGTTGATCGACGAATGCCGACCGCTGTCGAACCTCGCGATACCGCTCGCCTGAAAGCGTCAGCGTCGCCGCGATCAGATGATCCGGCGCGAAGCCCAGATTCTGATAGCGCATTTTCCAGAAGCTCTTGAGCATTACGCCGGCGCCGGTTGACAGCAGCAGCAGCACCGCGATTTCGGCAGCGGCGATCAGCGAAAGAACCCGTCGCGATCCACGCCCCCCGATCACGGCCGCCTCACCGGCTTTCACCGATTCCGCCAGCCGAATCTCGGTGGCGCGAAACGCGGGAATCACGCCGAACAGGATGACGGTACTGACGCCGCAGGCGACCGCAAACGCCAGCACACGTCCGTCGAAGGGCAGATTCTCAAGCCCTGCAAGTCTGTACGGACTGAAAGCCAGGATCGGCCGGCGCAGCCACCAGGCGAAGGCTACGCCCAGGCCGCAAGCCACGAAACTGAGCAACGCGCTTTCGGTCATCAACTGGGCAATCAACCGCCCTCGAGAGCCGCCCAGTACCGCTCGGATCGATAGTTCGCGATCACGCTCAGTCAATCGCGCCAGCAGCAGATTGCTGACGTTCGCGCAAGCGATCCATAGAAGGAATCCCGCCGCGGCGAGCAGCACCAAGCCCGCTGTCTTCGCATTGCCATAAAGATAATCGCGGAGCGGAAGCATTTGAATCGTGATCGTCGGCTTCCACGGCGGCAGGGGCAGCCGCGCCTGAATCACCATCAGATCGGCATTGGCCTGCTCGGGCGTGACGCCGGGCTTCAATCGTCCGACGACGTTGCGAATGATCGTGACGGAATCGTGAAATTGAAGCTCGGCCGCTTCGTCCTTGGCGAGTGGCGTGAGCAGATCCACGGCATCCAAACCCGGAAACACAAAGCTCCGCGGCAGAACACCGGTGACGATGTATTGGTCGCCGTCGAGCATGATCGGCCGGCCCGCGATCTTTGGATCGGCGCCGAACTGGCGCTGCCAGAGTTGATCGGTCAGGATCGCGACGCGATCGTGGCCCTTCGCATCTTCCCCGGTGGTGAAATTGCGCCCGATCGCAGGCTCGACACCCAGCAGCGGGAGCAACGCAGCCGACGCGCGCGCAGTGTGAACTTCGATGGGCGCTTCCGTTCCCGTCAGATTGCGAGTCTGGGAATTGTACGCCGCGAGGCCGGCAAAGGTTTGATTCTGGCGCCTCCATTCCAGGAAATGTGGCGTGAACGTGACCTCGTCCGTGCTGCTGCCGTGCAGAAGTTGCGTCATCCAAACCAGGCGGTCGGGATCGGAATACGGAAGCGGCCGCAATGCCACAGCGTTCACCACAGTGAAGATGGCAGTTGTGACACCGATGCCGAGCGCGAGCGACAGTATGGCAGCGACGGCGAAGCCCGGTCGGCGGGCCAGAATCCGCCCGGCGTAGAACAGGTCCTGGATGAGATAAGACAGCATGTGCATGACTATCTTGGACTCCAGCGAGCTGAAATTAGTTCCGTTCACTCAACGCGTCCAGGTTCGTTCTACAGTTCCTGCGATCGCCGGGCGGAACACGCAGGTTTAAGTTCGGGAAGTGGTCGAGGCCGGCATGGTCTTGCGCGGAGGCCCTGCTCAGGATCGCGTCGCGCTCTTCATCCATGGCGCCGGTACGCCCGCCGAAGTCGCTTTCGACGTTCCTTACCAGGATTACAGTTGGTGATCATCCAATTTGGTGCGGAACAAACTGGCTCGTATTGGTGATGATGGGAGATTTCGATTCACGAACGCCTATCCCACAAGAACTGTCTTCGTTGTGACCGATCATCCAACTCCCCACGACCGCGTGCATGCCGTTCATACGGTTCAGCGCGGCCCGCTCCTGAAAGATGAACCCTTCGGCGCCATAGCTCCCTGCCGTCTCCACATCGGCGCCGTCTTGGTGGAGCGTAATGTTTGCGCCCTCGCGCCCGAGCAAGGGCTTTTTGATCCACTCTTTCATCTCACCCGAGTCGTCGAACCGGGTCTCCAGCAAATTTGGATGTTGTGGATAGAGTTCCCAAACCACCGGCAGGATCCCTTTGTTCGACAGCAGCATCTTCCATGGCGGCTCAATCCAAATTGTGTGATCCGCGGCGAGGTGCCTTCCGAAATCCTCACGAATCATCCACTCCCACGGATACAACTTGAAGACAGCCCCGAGAGGCCGGTCGTCCGGGCCGACGAAACGGGCGCCATCCCATCCGACTTCGTCGATCGGAAAGATAGAAGTCGTAAGGCCGGCCTGCCGTGCGGCGTCCTCCAGATAGGTGACGGTCATGCCATCTTCCGCGTCGTCTATCGAGCAGAGATCCACGTGTTGATCCGGCAGACAGGCTGCCAGTTCCTTCCACCGCGCAATGAGCCGCTCATGTATCGAATTGAACTGATCCCGCGACGGGAACAGATCCTGGAGCCAGTACCATTGAATAACGGCTGCTTCGAGCAGCGATGTCGGAGTGTCGGCATTGTATTCGAGCAGTTTCGGAGGATTCGATCCGTCATAGGCGAGATCGAAGCGGCCGTATAACGAGGGATGTTCGGCTTCCCATGAGCTTTCGATCAGGCCGACCGCGCTCTCTGGAATCCCCATCTTCGCGTAGAGCTTGTTTTTGATAATATGCCCGGCTGCGTGGAGGGTCATCGTCGCCAGTTCGTTCGTGCTGGATTCGAGAGCTTCTATGTCTTTGGAAGTGAACTCATAGAACGCGGATTCGTTCCAGTAAATCGCCGGCGCTTCGGAGAGCGGCTCGCCCGAATGCCAGGTCAGGCCGGCTGCTTCGACCCTCCTATCCCAGTGGACGCGCGGCGTCGAATCCACGCGGCGCATCAGCCACCGGCCTTCGATTCTCCGCCGTGACTGGCAGCCGTTGCCCCGAATCCCCCGTGAACGGTCGCCGCTCCATGCCGGCAAGGCTCAGCGCGAGATGGATTCACCGCGCCGCCCTGCCCGGTATAGCTTCGATAACGGTCGTAATAGTACGGGTAAGGTTGCTGATAGTGGATCGTCACCGGCGTGCCCTGTGAGCAATACGACCCGCGGCTGACTACTGCCTGGCAGACTTTTGCGTTGAAGGTGGCGGCATCGCAGGGATCGGCGTATTGTTGGGCGCGCGCAGCGCCGAGTGTAACCGCCAGAGTCAGCGTGACTGAAGCCGACCTCTTCATTGGATAGGAGCGTAATTAGTTTACTGCTGGCCGACCGCAGGCTCAATTCAATTCTCATGGACGGGCCTGGATTGGTGGCGAGCGGACACAACGTGATACAAGCGAGATTATTATGAAGACCGAGGTTCTGTGGTTGGCCGCGTTTGCCGCAGCCCTCCTGTGCGGCCAAAATCAGCCGGTACTCGGGGAGGAGGCCGATCGTGGGTTTTCCCAACATTAGCCCGGATGTTGATGAATAAAGGGTCGCTCCATCAGGAAATACACTCCATTGGTTTCTTTCGTCTGAAACCCGAGACGCTGATAAAGGCGGAGCGCCGGATTAAATTGTTCGACGTGAATGCGGAGTACTCTGCATTCCCGCGACGCTTCCTCAATCAGCTCTTGTAAGAGTAGCGTGCCGATCCCTTTACCCCGAGGATTTGCGACGCAGACCACTAGCATCATTATCGGCTACGAATCAGGCCCATGCCAAGATTCGATTTGGCGATCACGGCAGGCTTACCTGGTCCACTTCCACGTCCAGGTTGTGCCCTATTCGGAACGCATACATTCCGTCGGTGTGAAGTTTACTTTTCGGCAGGCGCGTCACTTCCGTGCCGTTTACGCTGAAGATTACGTCGTCGCCGTGGACCTGTATGCCCAAGGTATTGGTCTGACGGCCGTCAGATCCCTCTTTAACGATCGCCGGGTGTGCGGTCCACCCCACGACCGTCACCGGCTTCGCATTGCCGTCGTGGTTAGCAATGTAGTATTCCCCGCGATTGCGCACCAGAAAATACGAATACGTTTGAGAATCGCCGGAGAGATCCGTCCCGCCGAACATCAAGCCATACGAGATCGGGTGCGTGGGAGCTTTCGTTTGCGTGAGCCGTGCCGAAAACCGGTAGTCGCCGGACTTGTTCCAGCCGGTGCGAAAGAAGGTCCCGGCCGGTCCCATTTCGAAGCGGTAGACATCGCCGGCGAGCGTGAAGTTGATCTGGTCCGATGTCCCGCGATCCGGCCGGACGTTCCAGCCCGGAGGAACTTTCCCGCCGCGGATGATTTTCCGATCCGGGTCATTATCTGCCCGATGAGCGGCGTGACAGCCGCCGCACTGGGCCTGGATCTTCTGTAAATTGGCCATCTTGTCGCCGTCACCGGACGCGATGGCCCTGGCTGCGTCGCGCGCCGTTTCCGCGAAGAGCACGGCATCGGCGGTTTGCCTCGCCTTCCAGAAGGCGGCGACCTTGTCGAAAACCTCGGCCATTTTGGTTGCAGCCTCAGCCGCGGCTCTGTTATCTTGGGCGTCGCGAATCGCCATGATGGAGGGTTGCATCGACCGCATCCATGCCTGATACTGGGCGTCGACCTGGGCCGCAAGGCCCGGAATGAAAACGCCCGCGAGTCCAAAGACGACAAATCCTTTGCGCATGGCCATGAGTATATTACGGCCGAGCGGATCATTCGTTAGCGGGGAAAATTCGTCTGGGAAAGATATCGATGCCTCACTTTTTGCAGGATCTCCGATTCGCGGTTCGAGACATCCGCGACAGGCGGTCGCGGTACCCGTCGTTGTATATTGAAGCTGCGATGGGCCTGGGCAGCGATCTCGCCGCAGGGGCGCCGAAACGTAAAGTCGTCGGTTGTTACGAAATTGTCGGCGCGCTCGGCCGCGGTGGGATGGGCGAAGTTTTTCATGCGCGCGACGTACGGCTCGGCCGCTCCGCGCGCGCGCGCTAGTGAATTCCGTGGCTGACTCGGTACCTGAGGACCGCCTCCGCCAGGCATTGCTCACCTCCAGGCCGGTTCGCGATCTGTATTAGCAGACCTGAGCGCTCGCACAGGCTTACTCGCTTGCGGACGGTTTTGTCCTCGGGTGTGCCTGCCGCCCACGATCCGCGAGTTACTCGCGCAGCCCGAACACAAACATCCCGTGTCCCGCTGCCACCGCTACGTACTGCTTACCGTCCACCGAGTAGCTCACCGGACCTGCCGCGATGTAGCCTCCCAATGAAGCCTTCCATAGCAGCCGGCCATCTCCCGCGTCGAAGGCGTGGAAGTATCCTTCCCGGTTTCCCGTGAACACTACGTCCCCGGCCGTGCTGAGCACGCCACCCTCGGTCAAGTCCGCAAACTTCACCTGCCATACCATTTCCCCGGTCTTCGGGTCGATCGCCTTAAGCGCCCCGTACCCCTGTTGCTCGTTGGGAAAGAGCGTCGTGTTCCGGTTGAAGGCCAGGGGCTGGCGTATGTCCCCTCCGTTGTATCGTCTCCCCGCGACGTATTCCGCCGCGCCTTCCTGGTACACCGAGTAGTAGTCGGCCCACACCGACAGATAGAACAGCCCCGTTCGCGGGCTGTACGATGGCGCATACCAGTTCGTCCCTCCCTGTACACCCGGGTAAATGAGCGTCCCTTCCTTCGTCGGCAGCGAGTTTGGTTGCACCCGCGGACGTCCGCTCTCGTCGACGCCCGCCAGCCAGTTCGTCTTGACGAACGGTTTGCCCAGCAGAAATTTTCCGTTGGTGCGATCCAGCACGTAGAAGACGCCATCGCGATGGGCCCAGTACAGAAGCTTGCGAGGCTGTCTCTGCCACTCCGCGTCGACCATGACCGGAGTCTGCATCGCGTCCCAGTCCCACGCATCGTGCGGAACAAATTGAAAGTGCCACTTCAGCTTGCCCGTGTCGGCATCGAGCGCGATCGCCGAAGTGGTGTAGAGATTGTCGCCCGGCCGCACCGTCGCGTTCCAGTCCGGACTCGGATTCCCGACGCCTTGGATGATCAGGTTCAACTCCGGATCGTAGGAGCCGGTCAGCCAGATGGAGCCGCCGCCCCGCTGCCAGGCGTCCCCTGCCCACGTCTCATGTCCCGCCTCGCCCGGCCCTGGAATCGTGTGGAACCGCCATGCCTCCTTGCCGGTGTGCGCATCGAACGCGGCCAGGAAACCGCGTATTCCGTACTCTCCTCCCGCCGGCCCGATGATCACCTTGTCCTTCACGACAAGCGGCGCCATGGTCAGGCTGTAGCCGAGCTTCGGGTCCACCACTCGCGTCTTCCAGACTTCCTTTCCCGTCTTCGCATCCAGCGCGACCAGGTTCCCATCCAGCGCCGCCAAAAATAGCGTATCACCCAGTATGGCCAGCCCGCGGTTGACGCGCCCGCAGCACACGCCTACGTTGCCTGCCAGCGTGTAGCGGTATGTCCAGAAGGCCCGGCCCGTCTTCGCGTCCACGGCGATGACGTCGCTGGGCGGCTCCGAGAAGTACATTACGCCATCCACCACCAGCGGGCTCGCTTCGAACTTGTCGGTGGTATCGAGCTGGTACACCCACTTCAACTCGAGGTTCTTCGCATTCCCGGTGCGGATCTGGTCGAGCGGGCTATAGCGCCAACTCTTGTAGCTTCCCGAATACGTCAGCCAGTTCTGCGGCTCCCGGTCGGCGTGCAGCAGCCGGTCGTAGCTCACCTGCGCGCCCACCGGCATCACGCAAGTCAGCCACACCGCGAAGGCTCTTTTCATCGAGTCCCTTTCAGTGACGCCAGGTAGGCAATCAGATCGCCCAGTTGTTCGAGGGTGAACTTCCCTTCGTAGCTCGGCATGGCCGACTTCTTGATCGGTTCGTACTCCTTCAGTTCTTCTTTCACCAACGAAACCAACTGTTCCCGGGCATCGATCAGTTGCACGCTATAGGTGTCTTCGTTCAGCCTTCTGCCGGTGATTGTTCGCCCGTCCCTCGTCACCGCACGCACAGACCACTGGGCGGGGAGCACACTCTCGCCCCGGCGCAGCAGCACTGCCAGCAAATCGGGCGGCGACAGGCGAGCCCCGGCGTCGCTCAAGTCCGGTCCGATCCGGGAACCCATTCCGCCCACTCTGTGGCAGCGTGTACATTCTCCTAAACCAGCAAACAGCGCGCGGCCTCTTGCGGCATCGCCACCGGCAGGAGGCGGCATGGCTGCTCTTCCCAGCGCTCGCACATAAGCCAGGAGTTCAATGGACTCCACTCCGTTCAACGGAAAGCCCGGCATCTCGGTGCCCGGAATCCCGTTTCGAATGGCCCAATAGAAATCGTCGTCCGTGCCACCGTGCCGGAACTTGCCGCTGGTCAGGTCAGGCCCGCGGCCTCCCTTCCCCTCGGCGCCGTGACACACAGCGCAGTTGGCCGACCACAGCTTCCTCCCTTGCTCCGTCGGAGCCTGTGCCCAAGCCCACGACGCAAGCAGTATGGCTACACTTGAACTTCGCATTATCTTTCCCTTGAGCCGCCGCCAATTATACAACAGGAGCGGCTCCCACAAGCCTCGGTCACACACCTCCCCGACCACCAACTCCTTTAATATCCCCACTTCCCGCCCCCACTCCCCCAACCCACTCTGCCCCGATGCTATTTCATCGTCATGGCTTCTCAATCCAAATCCGACGCTGCCCGCGAGAACGGCAAAAAATCCCGCGGGCCTAAGACCCTCGAAGGCAAAGAAAACTCCTCCCGCAACGCCCTCAAGCACGGCCTGACCGCCGAGTCCGCCGTGCTCCCCGGCGAATCCGAGCAGGACTTCGCGGAACTCCTCCAATCCCACAAGGACACCTACCAGCCCGCCAACGCTCTG
>Ga0210394_10006590_pt1 | contig 12527 bp, 8 predicted proteins | sample IncBWC12MmetaG_FD_160121 | JGI IMG/M metagenome (GOLD analysis project Ga0210394, IMG submission 160121) | Forest soil microbial communities from Barre Woods Harvard Forest LTER site, Petersham, Massachusetts, United States - Inc-BW-C-12-M | ecosystem: Environmental > Terrestrial > Soil >... | reverse complement strand
TGTAAAGCCGCGCATCCGCCTTCAGGCTGTCCAACGCCTTGGGATGCGCAGGATCGGAAACGTCGTAGGCGTAAAGCCGGTCTCCCATCGTCGCAACGTAAAGATGATTGCCGACGACCCATTCTTCTGTCGTCTGCACTACCGTGCCCTCGGCATTTTTCGTGGCGATGTGCGCCACCACGTCCAGCCCGCGCTGCACGTTGCGCGGCGCCACCACGATCGATGCACTAGCCGTGTGCCCACCGATCGCCGCCCTCACCTCGTACACACCCGGTAAATTCGCGACGAACGCGCCATCCGCATAAATCCTGCCCTGCGGCCCGCTGACGCTCCAACTCGTAAGCAGATCTTTCGTCGCAGCGCCTTTGGCCGCAGTCGGCTTCGCAGTGAAGTGCACCACATCGCCGGTCTTCGCCGTTGTCGCCGCCGGTTCCAATGCAATTCTTTGCAGCGTGTCAGCCACCACCTCGACGGAAACCTCGCCGCTTACCGGTCCGCCTGTCGCCACCAGCGTCGCTGTGCCAGGCTCGAGCGCCTTCACCAGTCCCGACTCGTCCACCTTCGCGATCGCCGGCGCCTTCGAGCTCCAGTGAATCACGACGTCCGCCCGCGGGTCGCCATTCGCCGAGCGCGCAGTCGCGGTCAACACGGTGGAACCGCCCACCACCAGCGCTTGCGCGAGCGGCGTCACCTCCACCGCTGCCGGAGGAGGTGTGCCCACCGTCACCGTCGCAAATCCCGGCTTGCCCGCCACCACTGCTCCCACCGTCACTTGCCCTGCTGCGCGAAACACCACGGTGCCATCCGCGTCCGCTCCAGCGATGTCCGGTGGCAGGGCGATCCAGAGCATGGGCTTCACATCAATCGCCTTTCCCGCGTCGTCCTTGGCGACTGCCGTGAACTTGATCTTGTCTCCCACATGCGCCTGGATGTTCGTCGGCGTAATTTCCACCGTCTTCGGCTTCGGCGGCGTGGCCGGCGCGCCGACTTCTTGCCCGTAAATTACCGGCGCACACACCAGTGCAGCAGCAGATAGCCAACCCGCTAAACACTTCGACGCGATTCGCATGCAGAACTCCCCTCGACTTTCAGAAAATGTCGGAAATTGCCGTGTGAGAACTTGAACCGAAGGCGAAGCTTTGTCAATAGCAGTGGGCGGATAGGACGCGCGGAAAATCTCGTTCGGCCACAGAGGAAGTACGGGGCAGCGAGTATTGCACGCTGCCCCCGCACGATCCGTTCTGCATTTCTACTTGCTGCCGATTACGCGAATCGGGCTGGTCGAACCGCCCGAGCCGCCCGCAGGCACGCAAACCGGTCCCGCATCTGTCGTGAACGTGTCATTGTTCGAGAACCACCCATGGATTCCGATAGATTTCGAGTCGAAGAACCACGAGAAGAACGTCAGCTCCTGCAAGTGATAAGTGAAACCGTTGCGCCCGCCTATCGGCGAGAAGCTATTTCCGGTCAAGGGATCACCGACCTCCAGGTTATTCTGGCACGCTCCCGGCGGCACTTGCCCTACTCCGCCCCAAGCAGGCGTGGGATTGTTGCCAAAGGGATCGTTGATGAACTCCCCCGCCTCATGCGACAGCGTATTCGAATCTCCCGCCGTAGGCCCGAAAAGGCCGGTGGTGTCGAAGTCCGTCGGTGAATACGCCTGCAGCGGCAAGAAGTTGGTGGTGCCGTGGTAGCCCAGGATGCAGCAGCTGTTGAGGTTCGTGACCGGGCCGGCCAGCACGGTGTTGTACAGCATGAAGAACGGGATGTTACCCGCATTCACCTGTGGCTGCAGCGCTGGCAGCACATTCGTGTTCAGGTAGGTATCGAACCAGTCTATGTCCACGATTCCGAACGGCCCGCAAGCCGGGAAATCCGCTGGGGGAAGAGTGGTGCTGAAAGCCGCCGGAACGTTGATCACGATCGCGGACAGATTCTCGATCGGATCGAACAGCACGTGATAGTCGTCCTTATCCTCGATGACGTTCCAGAATTCGCCGCGTTGGTGCGCATCTTCGTATTGGGTGTGGCCCATATCCGTGCCGCCGATGGAGAAGTCGTAGGAATCGAAAATGGGCGCGTGTTGGAAGACTTTCAGCGGGTTGTTGTTCGGCGCGGCCAAACATCCGTTGTCATTTTTCGTCGGATCGAACACCGTGACACCCGGCGCTGTGGTGATGACCCCGGTGGTGGGGTCAAAGGCGGTGCCCACGGTGTTGGTGATTATGATCAACGGGACGATGAACGTCTTCACGTGCGTGTCTTTATTTCCCCCTCCCGTGAAGGGGTTCGCGCCAACCATCACGCCCGTGTAGTCGTTGTCGTCTCTGTCCGATTCCACATTGAATGTAAACAAGGGCAGCATCGGAGTCTTGCTCGCGCTCCCCGCCGCCACTGCGCTTTTCACTTGCTCGGCGTCAGCTGCCTTGGCGGGCTTGATAGCGTGACGTACCTGCAGCTTCGGCTTTACCTGTTGTTGTTCCTGCCCAAACGTTGCGGATGCCGCAACGCTCAGGCCAGCCACCGCACAAAAAATCACCGTCAAAAGTATTTTCCGATTCACTGGTGAACCTCCGTCGTGATTGAGAGTTAACTTGATCCAAGCATGGCCGGGGCCTGCTCTGCTCAGCTACCCGCAGAGGTCAAACTTGTTGCACCGTCGGATTTCCAGTCCTTGTTCCTCAGATGTGTAAGTGCCGGATGCGTTCATGTGCGCCGCCTCCGTCAGCGAAACATTGCTCCGCCGAGAGCACCGGCGCGTGCTTGCAGTCCGCACGGTTGGCGATTCATATCAAACTTCTGCCTGAAAGATGTCAACATTTTGCAACTTTTTCGGGTACCGGTACGGGGTCCTCGTTGTGAATGTCCAAACGCGGCATGACGGAGATTTTCCTGGAAGATTAGGCCATGCTGGTTTTCAGGATTCTTAAGCCCATGCGCGCGGGCGCGCCGGCGCACTTGGTTAGCGCATGATCCTGTAGCATTTGCAGCGTTTGCGGCCTTCGATACTCATCCGTTAACGACCGTGCGGAATCGCCAGTAAACGCAGTAGCGCTGGTCGAACAGACGGTAGAACGGACTGAGAGTGACGTCTTCAGGACGGCCTGCGTCCACGGTGCGAAAGGCGAGCGGTTTGTCTTTCGCGCTGGCCGGTTGAATCCATTTCTCCAGAGCATTCCGGTCGCCGGTGAGTTCCGGCACGGGAATCGCGGAAAAACCGCCGTGCAGAACTTTGTCATCGGAATAAATGCGCTGGGGATCGAGATTCCCGGTGCCGAGTTCGCCCGCGAGCACCAGCGGGCCGTACAGAATCGCAGCCAGATTCGGGTCGTCGGGAACGGGCTGCAAATGCAAGCGCATGGGCAGCTTCACTTCCACGATGTCGCCATTCTTCCACGCTCGCTCGATTTTCGCGTAGCTGGAAGGCGCCAGCTTTTCATTTGCCCGGAAGCGCTTGCCATTAATTGTCACGCTGGCGTTGTCGGCCCAATAGGGAATCCGCACGTGCAAACCAAATTCCGTGGGCGATTTCGCCTGAATCAGAAGCCGCGTCCCGGCTTCCTCAGGGAAACGCGTTTCCTGCCGGATGACCACGCCCTTCGCCCTCCAATTCACTTCCGAGGCGAAGAAAAGGTTCACCCACAGCGACCGCGCATCGTGAAAGTAGAAACCCTCGCCGAGCTTCGAGAAATTCTCCAGGCCCGTGCCGCAGCAACAGAAAAAGCCCTCGTGGGGTACGAAGTGCACTTTCCACTGCCCTTGCTGCATTCCCAGGTAGTAAAGCGGTGAACCCTCCGCCGGATGGGGTGTGGCAAGAATGTGATTCAGAAAAGCGCGCTCGTAATAGTCGGCGTATTGCGGCTCGGCCTGCCAGCTGAACAAATGGCGGGTGAGCTTGAGCATGTTGTAAGTGTTGCAGGTTTCCTGCGTCAGGTCGGTGAGCTCGGAGCCGAGCACATCCGGCGGCGTGCGGAAATGTTCGCTGACGCTGTTGCCTCCGGTGACGTAGCTGCGATGCAGCGCGACCTGCTGCCAGAAAAATAGCGCGGCGCTGCGGTACTGCGGCTCGCCGGTCAGCTCGAATTCGCGTGCAGCCCCGATGAACTTGGGTATCTGGGTGTTGGCGTGCAGCCCGGTGAGTGCATCACGCCCCTGCGCGGCGGGATCCATCACCAGGTGATGGTCGAAGCGTTTGGCGACCGCCAGATAGCGCGGATTCTCGGTCGCTGCAGAGAGATTGGCCAGCACTTCGTTCATCCCGCCGAATTCGGTCTTTAGCGTGCGCTGCATTTGTTCTTCGGGGATCCGGCCGGTGCGCCAATCCACCCACGCCGCCATGCGTTCCAGCACCTGCAGCGCCTGCGCATTCCCCGAGCTCTGGTGGACATCGAGCAGTCCGGCCATGATTTTGTGCAGCGCATACCACACCACCGCTGCAGGACGGCCCTGTTCCAGGTCGTCGAAGCTCGATTCGGGGAACGCCGATAGATAGCCCTTGTCGCCGAGCTGCGCCTGGCATTTCGCGAGTTCCGCCACCATCGCGTCAGCCTTCGCCTGGATGCGCGCATCGCGGGTTGCCGAGTACATCTGTCCGCAAGCAGAAAGAAAATGCCCCACGTAATGGCCGCGCCACCCGTTCGTAGGAGACTCGCGGTTATACAGCGGCTCGGCAGAGGAAGGCAGATTCGCGTTGACGCGGAAGTTGTGTAGCAGGCGGTCAGGATCAAGCGCAAGCATGTACGCAAGGGTTTGCTCGCGCATCCGCAGCAAATCCGGATCGAGAATTTTTACATCAGCAAGCGGAAACGGAATCGCGGTGAAGGCAGGAAGAGCATGCGCGTTCTCGACGTCCGTGCCGGTCGGATTCGGCATGTTGCGCGCGAGCCCCGAGCTATCATCGGCCAAAGGCGGCGCAATCACTCTCCCGGCCGCTCGCTCCGCGGCAATCGCCGTGCTGGCGTACAGAATGCCGCGCAGAAAATCACGTCGGATCATCGAAGCATCCCTTCACCTGAGCACCGGGATCCTGAGCCGCCTCCGTGTAAGCCTGTCAGAATCCCCAGACGCTGAGGATCGCATTCGAGGTTACGCGGCTCGAGTGTGCTAAACGGGGCGAACGAAAACGGGGCCGACTGGGACAGTTTTTGATGTGCTCAGGTGGTAGCTACGCCACGGCCCTCTGGCGCTCGGCATTCGCGATCTCCGCCACAATCTCCAGCGCCGCCGCTCGCGGATTCGCCGCCGCAGTAATCGGCCGACCCACCACCAGGTAATCAGCCCCCGCGCGAACCGCATCTCCCGGCGTCGCCACCCTCGATTGATCGTTCGTAGCAGCCGTCGCCGGACGCACCCCCGGCACTAAAATCTTGAATTCCGGGCCAAGCTCCCGGCGCACAGCCGGAGCCTCCAGCGCCGAACAAACCACACCATCGAGGCCTGCCGTTTTCGCCAGACGAGCCAGCGCCACCACCTGCGACCCCAGCGAACCCTCCATCCCGATCTCCCGCAGCGTCGCTGCTTCAAAACTCGTCAGAATGGTCACGCCGAGCAGCGCCGGACGGTTCTTCTTGCTCCCGGCAGCCTCACGTGCCGCGCGCATCACCGCCAGCCCGCCGGATGCATGCAGGGTCATCAATCGCACGCGCGGCAGCCGCACTGCGGCGGCGACCGCATGTGCGACTGTATTTGGAATGTCGTGGAATTTCAGGTCGAGGAAGATGTCGAAGCCCAGGTCCGCGAGCTTCCTAACCGCTCGCGGACCCTCCGCAGTAAAGAGTTGGCCTCCGACTTTGAACATCCCGGCTGCTCCGCGCAGTCTCCGCGCCAAAGCAGCCGCTGGACCAAGCTTGTCCAGGTCTAATGCGACGATCAGTTTCCGGGATGCGCTGTTGCTGGGCGTGCTGGCACCTTTAGGAGTTCCAGCCGGACTTTGGCGAGCCCGTGCTGCTCGAATCCTAGCTTACGTGCCACTTCGTAGGAAACATCTAATTCGCGTCCTTCCACGTACGGTCCGCGGTCGTTGATCCGGACCACCTGGCTGCGGTGGTTCCGCATGTTCACAACGCGCACGATGGACCCTAGCGGAAGCGTAGGGTGAGCGGCGGTATCGGCGTACATGTCATAGGTCTCGCCGTTAGCGGTCGGCAAGCCGTCGAAATCATCTCCATACCAGCTGGTGGTGCATTCCCACACGGCTAGCGGCTTCTCCTGGTGACTGGCCTGGTTGAGGGGGTTCGGTACAGCCGGAGTGATGCCAAGCGCGACCTCTGCAGGAGAAGGGTTGCCCGGTTTTCCGGCGTCCGCTGGATTCACGGACGTGGTAACCGCAAGCAGACCCAATCCTAAAAACACAGACTGCAGAATCACGAATATCTTGCCCTTCATGTTCACCTAACCTTGTTTGAATCAGCATAAATTCTACCTGTTCGGGGGTACAGTGGCAATCAGTTTAACGCTGTAGAGCGCCCCGTAACTTGCTGATTTCAAATGTATTTTCGTCCCGGCACCACATTTCCAGACCGCTTACGAGCCGTTCCGAAGCCCGTGGGTCGACAAAGTGAGCCGTACCTATTTCCACCGCCGAGGCGCCTGCCAGCACGTACTCAGCGATATCTGCCGGTTTTTCAATGCCTCCGAGTCCGATTACTGGGATCCTTACTACTCGGCAAGCCTCGTAAACCAGCCTCATGGTTATAGGTTTTATGGCCGCGCCCGACAATCCTCCGGTCGTACTACCCAGACGTGACCTCCGATTGTGGGCATCAATACACAGTGCAGGGTAGGTGTTCGCTATTACTACAGCATCCGCTCCTTCCTGTTCGGATACCTTTGCGCTAACTCCAATCATATTAACGTTTGGTGAGAGCTTCACCCATAGTGGACGCTTGGCAGCCGCCCGCGCAGCCCCCACAACAGCCGCTGTCAGCGAGGGGTCAGTACTATATTCGACGCCCCCGCGTTCCACGTTGGGGCAGGAGATGTTCAGTTCATAACCAGCCAGCCCCTCGGCATCCTCCAGAACCCGGATCACCTCCACGTAATCCGTGATCGTATGCCCGAACACGTTGGCAATCACCGCAGTGTTGTAACGGCGCAACAACGGCAGCTTATCGGCGACGAACGCCCGGACCCCGATGTTCTGCAACCCGATGGCGTTCACCATCCCACTGGCCGTCTCGCAAATCCTGGGCGCCCCTGCGCCTTCCATAGCTTGCGCGGAAAGTCCCTTCACGACGATTCCGCCCAGCCGGTTCAAGTCCACAAGGTGCGTGAACTCGACTCCATACGCAAAAGTGCCGCTGGCGGCGATAATCGGGTTTTTTAGGGTAAGGCTACCAATCTTGACCCGGAGGTCAACGGAAGCGGGCCGTTGAGGGCTGCGTGCCGGCGCCGACGAACTCACAATGCGTCGAGTCTAACACGCCGGTCAAGATTTCGCCGCTGGCTACGGGTGCAACGCATCATCTGTCGAGCCTCAGTGATCTAGTAGACTTGTGGCAAGCCGAAGAATGGAGGTTGGAGGAAGCGGCGTGCTTGAAGCCTCATCGATGAGGAAGCCGGTTGAAAAGCGGTCCGCGCAGGTGTGGGTCCTGTTCGTTGCTTTTGCCGTATTTCCTTCGATTTTTTGGCATGGTTCGTAGTAGAGCAATCTCTTGGCTACGCAGAGGGGCCGATCACGCCAGGTGAGTTCATTCGCCAAATCCTAATCGCCCCTCTTCCGCTGACTCTAGCTATATGTGCCGGTTATTCTGCCAGATGACGAAAGTAGTCCACTATTCCGCGCCGCGAGCGAAGTTTTGTAGCGGGCATCTTTTCGCTTGGCTTACCCAGCTAGAGGAGCGCGTCGAAACGTGCGGTCAGGGCGTTTACGCGCTCGAATCGGTCCCAGCTGAATTCTGACGGGATTCCGTCGCTGCGAACTTCACGCTGTCTATGTTAGGATGATGCGCCAGATGCGCGTCGTAGAAAAAAGACAGCTCCTTTCCGCGGAAGAAATCAGCCGCACACTCCAGCGTTTAGCCCATGAGATCGTGGAAAAAAGCGGCGGTACGAAAGACCTCGCGCTGGTCGGCGTGCGCCGCCGCGGCGTACCTCTATCCGAACGCCTGGCAAAAACCGTCAAAGATTTCTCCGGCGTGGATATCCCGGTCGGCACAATTGACATCACCCTCTACCGCGACGACCTTTCCACGGTCGGGCCGCAACCCGTGGTGCACTCCAATGAAATCAACTTCAGCGTGGACAATCGCGACCTGGTGATCGTGGACGACGTGCTCTACACCGGCCGCACCATTCGCGCTGCCATGAATGGCCTGTTCGATCTCGGCCGCCCCAAGCGCATCCGCCTCTGCGTCCTGATTGACCGCGGCCATCGCGAACTCCCGATCGAAGCATCGTTCATCGGCAATTCGGTACAGACCAGCGACACCGAAATCGTGGAAGTTCACTTGAAGGAAATTGATGGCGATGAACGCGTCGTGCTCGTCGATCGCGTGCCCTGAGACCTGGCAATCCTTGCGGAGGCCTGGAAACAACCGCATCTAAAGGGAAAAAGTGCTGCAGCGCCTGGAACACCTGCTCGGAATTGAAGACCTCACCCGCGAACAAATTTCTTTTATTCTCGACCAGGCCAAGCCGTTCCAGGAATTTCAGCGTCACCCGCTCAAAAAACTAGCAACCCTCCGCGGCAAGACGGTCGCGCTGGCCTTCTTTGAAAATTCCACGCGCACGCGCATCAGTTTCGCCACCGCCGCAGCCCGTCTGGGCGCGGACACCATGAATCTCCAGGCCGAAGCCTCCAGCCTCAAGAAAGGCGAATCGCTGCTGGACACCGTGCGCACGCTCGAAGCCATGCGCCCCGACGGCATCGTCATCCGCCACAGCTCCTCTGGCGCGCCCGAATTTGTCGCCGACCGCCTGGGAGTCCCCATCGTCAATGCCGGCGACGGCACGCACGAACATCCCACGCAGGCGCTGCTCGATGCGCTAACCATTCGCGATCGAAAGGGCCATCTCGAGGGCTCGAACCTCACGATCCTAGGCGATGTGCTGCACAGCCGCGTAGCCCGCTCCAATATTCACTTGCTCAGCAAATTTGGTGTGCGCACCACTCTGTGCGGCCCAGCAATGTGGGTGCCGCGCGAGCTGGAAACTCTCGCGCCCAACGTGCGCCGCGTCACGCGCATCGAGGAAGCGCTCGAAGGCGCAGACGTAATCATCGCGCTGCGCGTGCAAACCGAACGCTTGCACGAGCCCGCGCTAGCCGCTGAAGAATATATCTTGCGCTACCAACTCACGCCGCGGCGCCTGCAGCTCGCGCGGCCCGGCGCGCTGGTGTTGCATCCCGGTCCCATGATCCGCGGACTGGAAATTGACGACGCGGTGGCGGATGGCCCGCAGTCCTGCGTGCTCGAACAGGTCACCAACGGCCTCGCCATCCGTATGGCCCTGCTCTACCATCTGGTCGGCGGCGCCGCCGTGGAGCCTCCGCCGCCGGGTAAGACGCCATGAGTCCCAATGCGAGCACATCTAAAAACGTAAGAGTCTTTGTAGTTCGTGGCTTCCGCCACGACATAAACGCAGGAGAATCGGCGCGGCTTTAGCCCCTGCCGTGCCGGTTTTGCAGATATCGCAGCGCAGCCACGAGGCCCAACCATGCCAACCACTAACGACCGCTTGCTCCTGATCAAGAACGGCCGCCTGCTCGATCCCGCGACCAAAACCGAGGCGAGCCACGACTTGCTTCTGCACGGCGCGCGCATCGCCCGCGTGGGACCCGATCTAACGTCGGCCGACGCCGAAATTTTCGATGCGACCGGCCTGATCGTCGCGCCCGGCTTCATTGACCTGCACTGCCATCTGCGCGAGCCCGGCCAGGAAATGTCGGAGACCATCGAAACCGGTACGCGCTCGGCTGCTCGCGGTGGATTCACAGCCGTCTGCTGCATGCCGAACACGCAGCCTGTAAACGACAACGCCTCGGTCACCCGCTCCATCGTCGAGCGCGCCGCCGCTGCCGGAACGGTGCAAGTCTGGCCGATCGGTGCGGCCTCGCTCGGCAGCAAAGGCGAAGCCCTGGCGGAAATCGCCGCGATGAAAGATGCCGGAATCGTCGCAGTCAGTGATGACGGCAAACCGGTCGCCACCGCGCGCCTCATGCGCCAGGTAATGGATTATTGCAACTCGCTTGATCTGCCCGTGATCGACCACTGCGAAGATCCCTCGCTCTTCGCCGGCGGCGTGATGCGCGAAGGCCCGCGCTCGGTTCGCCTCGGTTTGAAGGGAATTCCCGCGCAATCGGAATCCATCTGCGCCGGACGCGACGTCGAGCTCGCCGTACTCACGCGCGCCCGCCTGCACATCGCGCACATGTCCACTACCGGCGCGCTCGAATACGTGCGCCACGCCAAAAAACTCGGCATGCGCGTCACCTGCGAAGTCACGCCGCACCATTTCACGCTCTGTGACGAAGACGTCCGCTACGACACGAATTACAAAATGAACCCACCGCTCGCCTCGCGCGCCGACCGCTCCGCGCTGATTGAGGGAATCGCCGATGGCAGCGTGGACGCCGTCGCCACCGACCACGCCCCGCATCATCCCGCGAGCAAGGATGTGGAATTCGATCGTGCGCCCTTCGGCATTATCGGCTTCGAAACCGCGCTCGCCCTCACGCTCGGCGAACTATTTCACACCGGGAAAATCTCACTCACGCGCCTCGTCGAACTTTTCACCACCGGCCCCGCACGCGTGCTCGGCATCGAACGAAAAATCGCCGTGGGCGGCCCCGCCGACCTCACGATTTTCTCAACCGATCTCGGCTGGACCTACCGCGCGTTGGAATCTCCCAGCAAATCCCGCAACACGCCCTTCGACGGCCGCACCTTCCGCGGGGCGCCGGTAGCCACAATTGTAGGGGGGCAAATCGTCTATCGCCGCGAACTCGGCGCCACCGCCTAGCAGCGATCGCGTGGATATCTGAGCCGCAAGGGCGGGGCTTCAGCCCCGCCGTGTAGTGCTGATAAACCGAGGGCCCTAGGCCTTGAAGCTGCGCTTTTCGCTTGTGCCGACTTATTTGTGAATTCGTTTCTGGTGGCTTGAGCGACGCGGTCGAAGCACCGCGTCGTTACCTCTGAAACTGAACGGTGAGGACCATGTGCGTAGCAGTAGGCTTCCCGTCCGTGAGCGCGGGTTCAAATATCCACAACGCCACGGCTCGTTCCGCGGCATGCTGCAGCAAACGCGGACCAGACAGCGGTTTCGTTGCGCGCAAGTTCCCCTTTTCATCAATCAAGGCGTCGAGTTGCACCACGCCATCGGTGTCCAGCCCCTTCGCCCAGGGCGGAATGGCTGCCGGAGATTGCGACACAATTCTTGCCGGAATCGTTTCACCGCCGCTCGGCCCTTTGCCACGGCGATGTCTCGTCTGGTCCGGCGTTTCGTGATCGGTGCCAGCCGCGCTCTCGCGTGCTTCGAGCTTTGGCGAGGCCGAGCGTGCGGTCGAAGGTGTCGCCGAGGGAACACCGGACGCGGCAGCATTACCAGCCGTCGCAACACTCGCCTCGGGTGCTCCAGTCTGCTGCTGAATCTTCTGTGCCGCTTGCGCCGGCGTCGCTCCGGAATTGTTGCCATGCGCCGGCGCTTCTGTCTCCCCACCGGACTTGCCCGTCGCCGCCGCCGTTGACTGTGCCGTGGCCGCCTGCGCGTTTTGTTTGGCTTGAGCAGTTGCGGCAGACGCTTGATTCTTCCTGCGAATCGCGGAGCGGTGCGCGTGCCAAGCAAATCCCAACGCGAACACAAGCAAGACCGACGCTGCGATTCCCAATTGAACTGCACCCTTCCCGTAGGTAAATCTGTGCAGCTTGCGAACCCACGGCGTCAGCGTTGCAACCAGTGCCGCCTTGCGTTCGCCCCAACCGTCACCCTTGCCCTGACCCGCGGCGTCCGCGTGCGTCTCGCCGTGATCCGGCGCATCCTCAGCGGTCGCGTCTCCCTCGGTTTCTCTCGCTTCCGCGGCGGCAGCTTCGCGCTTCGGTTTTCGTTTGGGGTCGCTGGCAATCAGCTTCGCCAGCAGTTCCGCGTCCTTGGTGTCGTTGCGCTCGGTCTCGTTTTCAGCCTCAGCCAACGCGTCTTCCGCTTCATCCAGCTCCTCCGCCGTATGATGCACAGGAGGATCGATCGCCTTCGCGGCCATACCTTCGTCAGACGTCGCAGTAATTTCTTTACCCGCAGGCGCGCTAGCTTCGGTAATCGGCGCGACAGTCGGAGCAGGCGCGGATGCCGGAAGCATATCCAGCGCCTCCGCACGTTTCGATGTGGCAACCGCGACCGCGGCTGCGGGAGCAGCCGCAGGAGCAATCGCAGCCTCTGGCGCCGGGGTGTCCCAGAATTTCGGGTCGCGTGTCGTGAATTCCAGGTCCACGTAACCGGACTCCGCCACCTGCCGCCACTCGAGCACCTTGCACAGTATTTCTCGTCCAGAATGTTCGTTGCGCAGAAAAACGCATTGTCCCTGCACTACTTTCGAG
>Ga0210394_10006589_pt1 | contig 12527 bp, 6 predicted proteins | sample IncBWC12MmetaG_FD_160121 | JGI IMG/M metagenome (GOLD analysis project Ga0210394, IMG submission 160121) | Forest soil microbial communities from Barre Woods Harvard Forest LTER site, Petersham, Massachusetts, United States - Inc-BW-C-12-M | ecosystem: Environmental > Terrestrial > Soil >... | reverse complement strand
TGGAAAATGCCAAAAATCAAGCCATCGGCCTGAGCGGCCATTCTTTCCCGCGTGGACAGCGGCACCATCACGTCGGCGCGCGTTTTCCCGATCAGGTCAGAGACCGATACAAATTCATACCCCTGCTCTTTCAACTGATCGATGATCTGTGGCAGCGCCGCTACGGTGTGGGAACGATCGCCTCCACCGTCGTGCAGCAAGATGATGTTGCCCTTGTCCTTGTCCTTCATGACATTGGCGACGATTTCCTCGACCGGAATCTGATGCTGTTCGTCCGGCATGCGCCAATCGTTCGGGTCGATGCGTTGGCCAACGATGATGTACCCCAGCTCTTGCGGATAAGGAAGTTGCGCTACTTCCGCGGCGTACTCGGGCTGGTGATCGATTCCGTAGGGTGGCCGGAACAGGATCGATTTAGCGCCGATGGTGCTTTCGATCAGGCGCTGCGTGAGATTTAGTTCCCACTTCGTTTGGGTCTGGGAGATTTCATCGAACTTTGGGTGCGTGAAGGTGTGGTTCCCGATTTCGTGGCCTTCGGCATATTCGCGCTTCAGCAGGTCGGGCGCGCGATTAGCTTGATCGCCGATTACAAAAAACGCTCCCGGAACGCCCTTTTCCTTCAGGATATCCAGAATTTGCGGAGTCCACTGGCGATCCGGACCATCGTCAAAAGAGAGCACGATCTTTTTCTTCGCGCCACCAAGCTGATCGATGTCGTAGGAAAGCGGATAGACGTCGTAATTTTCGCTGGTAATCAGATCCGTAGTGGCATCGTAGGTAAAACTGCGCTTGCCGCGCTTGGGTGTGTCCACGATATGCCAGATGTCGCCGTCGCCTTCGAGGATCAGGTCAGGTCCCGGCGGCAAATCTTGAATTTTTTCGCGTGCCGCGTCGTCCGGACGAGTGGCATCCCAGATGGGCCAAAGCGAAGTGTCCGACGATCCCAATCGCCACAGCGCTGTACCTTGCACACCCATCCGTTCGGCGGCGCGCAGCTCGTTGTAGGCCGTCACCGCGTCCAGAAACCACACCTGGTGCGTGTGGTTCTGATCGTCGGAATAGGAATAGTGCGGATTCAGCGAAGCGGAATCAAACTCCACCTCCGTCTCCGATTCGTAGGCATGCAGCAGCGCTTCTTGCACGCTGAACTCTTCGGAATGCGGCTTTTCGTGCTTAGCTGTTTCCGTCCAGTCGTAGGCGTAGCCGGCAATGCCCACCACAATCTTTTGCGCGGGCACTACCTCACGAACCTGCCGCAAGTTTTCCACAAACCAATCCTGCGCTGCGATCGGACCTGGCGGAGAAGTCAGCCAGTGCTGGTCATAGTTCATCAGCACGATGGCGTCTGTCTGTTTGCCGAAGAAAGCGTAATCGAACTCGTCATCGCGTGCTGGCAGCGCGACCATCAGCTTCAAACCGACCGCATGCAGCGCTGGCGCAAATTCGTGGATGAATTCCTGAAAGTGTGGCTGGCTCTTGGTGGGAATTTCTTCGAAGTCCACGATGATGCCGACCTCGTGGGCATCCACCGCGAACTTCACAACGTCAGCAATCAGGTGTTGCCGCGCGCCCGCATTGCCCAGCAAGCCGGCAAGCTCGTTCACTTTCCAGACCGCGCCGTCATAGTTATTGAGCAGCCCCATGATCGGCAGTTCGACAGGCGGAGTGAGCGAGCGCATCCACTGGTGAAGTTTGTCCTGCTTGAGGCGGGTCAATGCCTCTGCCGGCGTAACCTTTAGCGTCTGATTGCGTTCGTAGTCCACCACCGTGATCGCGCCATCCGGCGAAACCGCGTGAAGCTGCTCCGGCATCAGCAGGTCGATGTCCTTGTAATGCTTCTTCAGCGACGCGAGGCTGTTGGGATCCCAACTGACAAAGAAAGCGGCGCGCAAGGGATCGTAGGTGGAAGGAACTTGCCCGATATTCGCAACGCGTGCTTTGCGCCCTTCGCGATAGGCCACGGGCTTCAGGAGTTTGCGTTTAACCGAATGGTAGCCGGGCCGCGTATCCGGCAGCAGCGCCGACGGAAGTTCCACGCTGCCTGCAATGGTGAAGAAGAAATACACCAGCAACAGCGTGAGCAAGGCTCCGCTGACTTCCAGTATCCGCCGCGTGCGACGCCAGCGGACTTTTTCCGAATCATAAAATATCGGTTTACGTTCTTTCATGCAGCCTGGTCGCCAACCGGGCAGCGTGGGGTACCGGTGGCAGGGTTCACTCCGTCAGCAGAAGCTCAACCTCTCTATTGTAAGATGCCAGCATACTATGCGGCGAATTTTCTGGAATCCGGGTACGGCGCTTGTGGCGGCAGTTTGGTTGCGGCTGTTCTTTCTGCTCAAGTTTCCCGCAGGCTCCGGGGACGCGGTGGTGTATGAGCAGATCGCCACCAACTGGCTGCAGCACCATGTGTTCGCCATGAATATTGGCGATGCGCTGGTGCCCGTGGATTTGCGTGTGCCCGGATATCCGGCCTTCCTGGCTATCGTGTATGCGATTTCCCGGGATACGGGCGAAGCGGCGCGTTTCTATGTACGCGTGGCGCAGATGCTGGTGGATGTCGGAACGTGCGCGGTGATCGGCGCGTTGGCCGTGCTGCTGGCTCGCTGTGCGTGGCCTCGCGCGGTGACTCGCGATGTTTATATGGCAGCGCTGTGGCTGGCGGCGTTGTGCCCCTTTACGGCAAACTACGTGGCCGTTCCGTTGACGGAGACTTGGGCCACCTCTTTTACGGCGATGGCTTTTGCGTTTTTGTCGCTGCTGATCGTTCGTATGTCCCGTTTCGATGACGAATCGACGGGCGACCGAGGTATCGGCGCTTGGGACTACCGCCTACTCGCTGCGTTGGGCGGCTTTGTCGTGGGGCTTGGCACGCTGTTCCGGCCGGAAACGCCCCTGCTGCTGATCGTCGCCTTTCTCGTGCTTGCGTATGGGTTGTTGCGTGCTCGCGATATTCGCCGGTTGATTCTCGTTTGCACCATTATGGTTTGCGGATTCGCGCTGCCGCTTCTACCGTGGACTGTGCGTAACGCCATCACGCTGCATGAATTCCAGCCGCTTGCTCCCAAGAACACCATGCTCCCTGGCGAGCTTGACCCGAAAGGCTTCATGGCTTGGGAACGCACCTGGCTGTATCGTTTTCGAGACTGCTATCTCGTTTCCTGGAAACTGAACGATGAGGAAATTCATCTCGAAGATATTCCGTCGACCGCTTTCGACACGCCGGACGAACGCGAGCGGGTGGCAGCCGTTCTCGAAAAATATAATGACGAGATCACCTGGACCGCGGACGAGGACGCGGTTTTTGCTCAACTCGCGCAGGAACGTACCACGCGCCATCCTCTACGGACGTATCTGTGGGTTCCGCTCCGGCGGGCGATACGCATCTGGTTCACCCCGCGTATCGAACTGCTTCCGGTGTCCGGGAATGTCTTTCCTCTAGCGTATCAGCACGAAGAGGATCCGGTGGATCAGCGCGTCACCATCGCATATTTTTTTCTCAATATTGTTTATGTCGTGTTGGGTATCTTGGGCGCGTGGAAGTTGTGGCGCTTTCCGGGTGTGCGTCCGGCGATTGTCTTTATTCTTCTGTACATCCTGGTGCGGACGGCGTTTCTGGCCACGCTGGAAACCCCAGAGCCGCGCTATGTGCTGGTGTGCTTTCCCGCGGCCATAGCGTTTGCCGCGCAGCTTTTCCAGCGAAAGGCTCCGTTGCCGGATTACGCCTCTTCCGCTGGCTCCGGATGAATGGTCACACGGAATATCTGCGGAAAAGCCTCTTTTACGCGGTCCTCGAGCGCTGCGGTCACGTCGTGAATCCGGGTGATTGGCAGATCGCTCTTCATGGTGCAGTGGCACGAAACGAGTATGTGCTGCTCCACCTGGCGTACCCGCACGTCGTGGCAATTCAGCAGTTCGTCGTACTCGACGGGAAGCCGGTTCAAGAAGTTCTCCACGGCCAGTTCGAGCTGGCGCATCTCGCCTTCGCGCGTGTCCGGCGTGGCGATGTGCTTGCCTAGCGGCTCAATGTGGATGTTTACCTGCACGTTGCCGCCGCGAAGCTGCTGAATTCCTTCTTCGAGTTCCGTGGCGCGGCGATGCGCGGCGCGCAGGCTCAGGTTCTCGTCCACTTCCAGATGAAGCTCGACAAAAAGATTGGCGTCGTCCTGCCACGCGGTCACGTCGTGAATGGCCAGCCCGAGTTTCTGCGCCACGGCGCGGATGGCCTCGAACAAGTGTTCGTTACGCGGGGCGCGTGGTTCGGCGTGCACGATCACGTCCGAAGGCACAATGTCGTTCACGCGTTTCTCGATCGCGTCCGTCAAAGTGTGCACCTGCTCCAGGCTGGCGGTTCGCGCGACGGCTACCGTGGCATCGACAAAATGACGATTGCCGGCGCGGCGGACACGAACGCGCTCCACATCCAGCACTCCATCCATGCGGCGCACGGCGTTGGTAATTTCATTTTGCAGGCCCTGCGGCGCCGCGTCCAGAAGCGCATCCAGGGTGCGTCTTCCAAGCTGCGAACCAACCCACAGAATCACGCCGGCTACTGCCAGGCCCGCCAAAGCGTCCGCGTACGCCAGCCCAGGGATGTTCCAGACATTGCCTGCCCACACCAGCGCGATGCCCGTGATGACAACCACAGTGCTCCAGACATCGGTCGAAAAGTGCAACGCGTCTGCTTCCAGAGCCTCGCTTTGGTATTTTTTCGCGACGGCGTTAAGGGCGCGCGCGCGGGTCATATCGATCGCCAGCGCCACCAGGAGAATCAGAATCGCGGTAAGACTCGGCTGAATGTGCACGCTGTGAAAAAGCAAGCGGGAAAAGGCTTCGTAGATGATGTACAGGGCGGTCAGGAGGAGCAGGCCAGTTTCGACGAACGCGGAAAAATTTTCAAACTTGCCGTGACCGTAGGGATGCTTTTCATCCGCAGGTTCGTCCGCTACGCGCACGGAAAGAAACGTAATGATCGCCGCAACCAGGTCCAAGCCGGAATGCAAGGCCTCGGACAGAATTCCAAGGCTACCGGTCCTGGTTACCAGAAAGGTCTTCAAACAGAGCAACAAAGCCGCTGAGCCGATGCTCAACAGCGCTGCCCGTTTTTTCTCCTGGGCGGGGCGCTGCATTCCCCGGGGAAGAACCATAGCTTTAGCCTATAGCATTTACGAATCGGTTGCAGGCGGCGCACTGTGTTTCGCCGGCGGACACGCGGTGTAATAATTTAGTTCATTACGGCGTAGTACACTCTAGGCGCTGCAACCGAGTACTGCCGGCATTTCTGAGGGCCCTGATGAGACGTTTCTCCACATTCGCCACATTGCTGTTCCTTGCCGTCTCTGCTGCACCCAGCCAGTCCCAGGCGCAATCTGTCGACGGCACGGGCGTATGGAACACGCTTACGTCCCCATCCATGGACCCGACAAAGTCGGCGGTCACCGAAAACGTGGAAATCGTCCGCGACCGTGTGCACATCACCCTCCTGAATGGATCCATCCAGTTCGTGCGTCCGGTGAATGGCGTAGCCTTCGGCGCAGTGTTCCACGGCCAGGGCCGGGTCGCTGTGGATCCACCGAATCCCATCGAAGCGCAGCAACTCCGTTTGTTCACCAAGCAAGACAAACTGGAGATGACCTTTACCGACGCTACCTTCAACTCCACGGACGGCCTGGTCGACGATGTGGCCAAACAGGTGAAGTGGAAAGAGTCTGGCCCGGCAGCCGACGATCTTTACAATCAACGGCAAAACACTCGCGAAGATCTAGGCCTGGCGATACTGCCGCGGCTCTTGCAGGGCATTTTGTCCATCGATCACAAGCGCACGGCCTTTTTTTTCGCGGATCTTAAGACCTCCGCTAAGAGCTGGGTACAGTTCTCTTACGATGCGCTGGACCCGGAAGAAATCTCGGTTACTCACTTCGTAGACCTTGGCGGCTATCGCACCCTGGATACCTGGATGAATTTTTCCGCTGGCGGAATTACAGGCGCACAGGCATGGAAAAATCCTCACAGCAAGGATGATTTTTCGATTCGCGGGTACAAGATTGACGCTTCGGTCAGCTCCAATGCAGATCTTGCCGCTTCCACAACAATGACTATCGATCCCAAGCTCGATGGCCAGCGTGCCCTGGTTTTTATCCTGGATTCCAATTTGCGCGTGAGTTCCCTCAAAAACGGGCAAGGCAAGCCCCTGACATTTTTCCAGGCTCGCGAGGACAAGGACAGGACGCAATCCTACGGCAATTACCTCGTGGTGTTGCTGGACGAACCTCTAAAGGTTGGTTCTCCGCAAACCCTGGAATATCACTACGCCGGCAAACGGGCGATTCGTAAAGTTGGCAACGGAAATTATTTTTGTGAAAGCTCCGGCTGGTATCCCGAGCGGCCCGATAGCTTTTCCGCGCGCGCGGACTTTGATATCACCTTCCACAATCCAAAGAACACCATCCTGGTTGCGACGGGTGAAAAAACCAGCGACACGCTGGATGGAAGCACACGCACCAGCAACTGGAAGAGCGAAATTCCTCTCGCTGTCGCCGGGTTCGCTTACGGAGACTACAAAATTTACAACGACAAGGCTGGCGAAATTGCCGTGGACATTTATGCTAACCGCGAGCCTGACGACGTCATGAAACAGGTTCAAACGTATTTCGAATCCAGCGCCGCGGAAGGCGCCGTCGGTAATTTGTCTCCTGCAGGCATGGCCAAAACGATAGGTATCGAAATGGCCAACACCATCCGGCTGTTTTCCAATTTCTACGGACCGTACCCCTACAAACATCTTTCGGTCACCAGCCTGCCCATCAGTTACTCCTATGGTCAAGGATGGCCCGGTCTTATTTATCTATGGTCCGGCTCGTTCCTTGACGGCACACAGCGGCACGCCATACTTAGAGCCGATGGCGTGGAGTTTACGGATTTTTTCCGCGGTCACGAAAGCTCGCACCAGTGGTGGGGCCATCGAGTGGGGTGGAAGAGTTATCACGACCAATGGCTTTCCGAGGGATTCGCGGAATTCTCCGGCAATCTTTACGTGCAATATCGCGAAAGCGTAAAAGAGTATGTGAAGCGCTGGAAGCAGGAGAAGGAATTGCTAAAACGGCCGGACGTGAAGGGCCACCCGGTGCAATCGTTGGGACCGATCTGGATGGGCGGCCGGATCCGGTCGTCGGAAACCGGTGGTGGTTCGTATCAGGACCTGATCTATGCCAAGGGCGGGTTCGTCTTGCACATGCTTCGCATGCAACTGTGGGACGCACACAACGCGGATCCCGATCATCTGTTCAAGGACATGATGAAGGACTACTGCAAGACGTTTGATAATCAGGCCGCTTCCACTGATGATTTCAAGACCATCGTGGATAAGCACATGACCCGCAACATGGACGCGGACGGTAATCACAAAATGGATTGGTTTTTTGACGAATACGTATACGGAACTGCAGTTCCGCAATACAACGTTCACTCCAGCACTTCGGCAACCGCTGACGGAAAAACGATTCTAAATATGACTGTGAATCGCACCGGTGTGCCGGACAACTGGAAGGACGTAATTCCGATCTACGCACATCAAGGAGATAAGACCACCAAGCTGGGAACGATCCTCATCCGCAAATCCACAGAGACGATTAACATCACCATTCCCGAAAAAGTCGACCGTGTGACGGTAAACGACTATGAAGATTTGCTGGCCGACGTAAAACAATAGCCGCTCTTCTGTCCGCTAAGCGTTTTTGCGTGGAATGAAGTGCAGCGACGCGGAATTCATGCAATAGCGCAATCCCGTGGGCTTTGGCCCATCGACGAACACGTGCCCCAGATGCGCGTCGCACAGGCGGCAGGACACTTCGTCGCGAGACATTCCCAGACTGTTATCCGTGGAAACAGAAATATTTTCCTTGGCAATCGGCGCCCAGAAACTCGGCCATCCCGTTCCGGACTCGAATTTCGTATCCGAAAGATACAACGCAGTTCCGCAGCAGATGCAGCGGTACAGCCCCGGCGTGTGGTTCTCGTCGTATACATTGTGAAAGGGACGCTCGGTGCCGGCGTGCCGCGTTACGGAATACTGTTCGGGGTTGAGCAACGTCTTCCATTCATCGTCGGTCTTGACTACTTTTGCCAGCGTGGCGGTCTCAAGCCGCTTGCCATCGTCGCTGAATAAAACAATCTTCACTGGCCCGCTTTTCGTTTCCCGCGTTCCTGCCGAAGCCATACCGGTGGTCCTCCGCAAAATCAAGAAAACCGCGGAACCCAGAGCGACTCCTCCGAGCCCCGCGATGAACTTTCTGCGATTATCTTCCATCGTGCGTTCCTTCTATTTCAATCGGAAGCCTTGGCGCTCATGGGCGGCTCAGGGAGTAGCGGCAAACGCTTCGGCTCGCCGCGGGCTCCGCGGAACTCCACCTCTTCGAAGAAGAGCGAAGGCGCGACCACAGCAGCGGGCAGACCGCTCTGTGCCGCGCCGAATGCTCCGAGCGCGGTTCCGGCAACACCGACAACCTGGCTCTGCATGTAGTTGTAAACGTAATCGTCGTTGCCAATTCCGGAAATATTACGCAGCGTCCGCGGGCTGAAACCGCTGATCCGCGCGCCACGCACCAATTCTTCGCGGCCATCCTTGGGATATATCTTGTAAACCACCAGCGGCAAGCGGTCCGTGGATGCGTTTCCGCCAAAACTTGCCAGCAGTTCGCTGAAATCATCCTGGTGCATCAGGCTGAGCGACGGATTATCCATCTGCCGCACCACCAGGCAAAACTCCAGTTTTTCCGCGCTGCAGGCATCCAGGAATTTCTTCTTTAGTTCGTCCTTGGAAACTTCTTCCGAAGAAGTGAAGAACAAGTTGCTCATCGTGGGCCGGGAGTCGGCCAGGAATCCGCTGCGGCCATGGCCATTGGACTTGTCGAAGTCCGGTCCGGGCCGCCGCGACATCAGCAATTCCTTCAATTTGCCGTCTTGCACCAACGTGACTTTCACGCCGGGCACGCCTTCTTCATCGATGACATACCCGCCGATCAGCGGCGTTCCTTTGTAATCCTTGGCTGCGGGATCATCCACCAGCGTGACGCTGGCCGGCAGAACGCGGGCTTCCACCTTGCCGCTCCACTCGCTGCGTGCGCCCAGGCTGCTCATCATCTGTTCCATCACTGGTTGAAACGCCAGCGGGCCCCGCGCGCCACTCAGCGACGGGCTAAGCACTTGCGCAAGAAGCGCCGCGGATGCGCGCGATTCGAACAATACCGGCCCGGTATAGTCCGGAGCCGGCGGTGCGGCGCGCATGGCCATCAACTCGGCGCCTGCAACATTCAAACTCTTCTTCACGGCGTCTGCCGATGGCAGTTCTCCCGGGCGGTTTGCGTACGAAGTATAGAAATGGCTGACCGGCATGCCATCATCCGCCAGCGAGTTCAGGCCCGCTTCGATGGCCGCGAAGGAATGATTCATACGAACTTCGGTTCCTTCGCTGGTCAGTAAGTATTCCGTGGTGTACACCAGATAGTAGGTCACCCGCGATTCGTAAATTTGCGGAAATGCGCGAAGGGTCGCGGAAGTATCGCGGGCTTCCTGCTCCCAGTTGCGGTTGCTCCAGTCCGGCGTGGCAAGCGGTTCGATGTGTTGCACAGGTTCGGCGCTGGCAAAATCGTCAATGTCCGAAGCGCGCGCCAGGCTGCTCAAGTAAGCCTGTTTGCGCGAATACGTTTCCACGGCTTCCTTGAAAGCCTGGTCCGTGGCGATCCAGAGATCCTGGCGAAGCGAATCGTAATCGCGATCGATGCCGACGGTGCCGGTCGAACCGATGAATCCGCGGAAACCTTCTTCACTGATGAAGTTGGAGCTATCGAGTTTGTAGCCGCCGACGCGCGCGTTGACGCTCATCAAACGGTTGCGGGTGTGATTGGTATTCACCAGAGCGCCGAACTGTCCGACTACTTCGCGAACGTCCAGGTCGAGCAGACGGTATTCCACATAAAACGGCCGCACCGGTTTGTCCGATTTGGAGATCTGAAGTTCCAGGCGCGTTTTGCTGCGGGCCATTTCATCGCGCATGGCTCGCAAAGTTTGATCGTTGTCCGACGCAGCCTGAGCGAAAGCCGTCGGCGCGAATGCTACCGCTGCCAGCAGAAAAACGAATGCAGTTCGAAGAGCGCGCATTACTGTTGGCCTCCCGCTTTTGCCGGGTCATGCGCCGGTGGAGGAAGAATCGGTGGCCGGTCTGTTGAGGACTGCTTCTTTTGTACTTCCAGTTCGGAAGTGAGCAGCGCTGGTGCGGCTGCGCTTACCGGCACGGAGCCGGACTCGGCTCCGCAATATCCGTTGAACACTTCCGGTGTGTCGCCGGTGGCCACGATTTTCGTCAGAGCGGCCAGCGGCGTTCCCACAATGTCGACACCACGCACCAGTTCATCGGGGCGGCCGTCAGCAAACACTTTGTAAACCACCAGCGGCTGTACCTGGAACGCTTGCGGTTGCCCGCGGCCAGTGAACGTAAAGCCGCCGGCGATATCGTCAATCAGCAGGCCGTATGTCTTGCCTTGCTGTTTGATCAACTCGATCAACTTCGCGCGCAATTGCGCGTTGGTCATGGTCTTGCTGCTTTCCACGATCAAGTTGCCCTGGCGCGAAACAGGCGTTGCCCCCAGTTGCCGCCTGCCGTGTCCATTCGACACCGGAAAGTCCGCCAGCGGCGAACGCGACATCTCGAAATTCTTCAGGACGCCGTGGTCCACCAGCATGACCTTCTGCGCTTTTACGCCTTCATCGTCAAACTGGTAGTAACCCAGCAAATCGTCTTTGCCCAGCTTCCTCCTGGTCGTGTCGTCGATCACACTGATGAAATCCGGCAGGATCGGTTCGCCCACCATTTTTGCGAAGGTCTGTCCTTCGTTCACGTCCTTCTGGCGATGGCCTTCCGCACGGTGCCCAAAAACCTCGTGAAAGAAAACCGCTGCGGCGCGGCCGGTCAGCAACGCTGGGCCGACGCTGGGATCGTTCAGAGGCGCGACGACCAGCCCTTCCATCTCCTTGCGAAGCTGTGCAGACGCCGCGTAAACGGCCTTGTCATCCGGTGCATCCGAGGGATTTACCCAGTCGAAATTGTAGTAGCGCTCGATGTCCATGCCATCGCCGGCCTTGCCCTGAATAAACAATTCCAGGCGGTAGCGCACTTGTCCGAACTGCAATTCGGTTCCTTCGCTGGTCACCTGCAGAGCATTCTGTGCCTGCGCTGTAAAGGTGACGATGGAATTGATCACCGCGGTGGATTCGCGGAAATACTTTGTGTAGGCGCGAGTCTTTTCTTCCCAGGGCTTGCGGTCCAGCGTAAAAGATACCCACGGGCCGATGGAAGTCTGCGCTTTATCCCGCGAAAAATCCGGCGCGCGGCCTTCGGCGGTCTGCACTTTCACTTCGTTGCCGGTTTTGACCTTGATGAGGGCTTCGGCTGCGGAGCGGTATTGCTTGTCCGTTTCCAGCCACAGCACGCGGCGCAGCACATCGCTATCGTCATCGATCGGTGCGCTGGTTCCAGGCCCGCCGTTTGCTGGCTGGCGTCCGTCCACTTTATGTGTGTTGTCCAGTTCGTAGCTGCCGGTTCTGACGCTGACTTCCAGCCAGCGATTGCGGCCTTCCTCGCTGCTCAGTAACGCGCCATTGGAACCGGAAACGGTGGCTCTTTGGGTGTCGGTCAACGTGTATCCGATGAAATAAGCAGGAGGATCTTGCGCGGACAATGCCTTCAGCGAGCGCTCCAGTTCCGTCTTCATGGTGGAGATCAGTGGAGAAGGTTTCACGGGAGCGTCCGGGGGGCCCGCTTGCACTGCGGATACCGAAAAAATGCCGAACGCGGTCGCAATCACAAATCGCGCCGCCGCGCGCACCTGCGCGTGCATGGAACTTGAAAATGAACTAGTCAAGGAGTGCCTCACTTCGGATTAGACGGATTCTTCAACAATTCAGTGTACGCCACCGTGATGAACGGGACAAAGCGCGTAGCCCGCAGGCGTGGCGGTCAAGATACCCACATTTGCCCACACTTGTTGGATGGTTTTGGTAACAAATGAGTTGCAACAGAAAGCCAGATCGAACCCGAGGGCTGAAAAACCTAATAGGTTTACATTAACTCGCTTTTACTGCCCGGGTCAGCAGGCAGGCGAGCCAGGCTTACAACCGGGGGCTGTTTGCGGCGGAACCGTGGACGAACTGCGGGTCGCCACCACCGGAATTACGACCAACGGAATCGCCGCCAGCACCGCTATGGCTATCGCCGTTCCTTTGCTGATGTGGTGCACCTGCTGGACGCCCGCACCGCTGCCCAGATTCGTGCTGTTCACCGCATCCGTCAGCATGCTCAAGCTGGCTTGTGTCGGAACGGCAGGCGCGGACGAATCGCCGTTGCGCACGGTGGTCATCTGCCCGGCTTTTACTTCCACGCAAACGCCCGCCAGGTTGCACACCTTAACGATGCCCTCGAACACCATCACGGTCATCACATTGTTGTCGTAGCTCACGTAGAAATCCGTGCCCACCAC
>Ga0210394_10006588_pt1 | contig 12529 bp, 11 predicted proteins | sample IncBWC12MmetaG_FD_160121 | JGI IMG/M metagenome (GOLD analysis project Ga0210394, IMG submission 160121) | Forest soil microbial communities from Barre Woods Harvard Forest LTER site, Petersham, Massachusetts, United States - Inc-BW-C-12-M | ecosystem: Environmental > Terrestrial > Soil >... | reverse complement strand
AACTCGAAAGCGTCTCGATGACAATCGCTCAGGAATTAGCCCATGGCCCCACGGTCGCCCATGCGGCGACGAAAAAGCTTGTCAACATCGCCGTGAACGAAGGCGTCGACGCCGCCGACCGCGCCATGTTTGAGACCCAGAAATCAATCTGGGCATCCAGGGATTTGCGTGCCGGTCTCGACTCCTTTCGGCAGAACGGCCCTGGCCTTGCTATCTTCGAGGGGAAGTGACGTGCCCGGTCCTCTTCACGGCCTGAAGGTCGTCGATTTCTCCCGTGTGCTTGCGGGCCCACTCTGCGCGCGAACGCTGGCTGATCTTGGTGCTGACGTCATCAAGATCGAGCCGCCTCGGCCCGACGTCTCTCGTGCGGCCTACCCGTTCAGGAGCGGCATGTCCGGCTATTACGCCCAGCAGAATATCGGCAAGCGTAATATCAGCATCGATCTGAACGTGCCCGGTGCGAGCGATATCGTTCGCAAGCTTTGCGACGAAGCCGACATCGTCGTCGAAAATTTTCGTCCCGAGACCCTTCGTTTCTTTGGTCTCGACTATGAAACGCTCTCGAAGACGAACGAGCGTCTGATCTACGTCTCGATTACCGGTTACGGCCAGGGCGGCCCGTGGAAGTCCCGCATGGCCTACGCGCCGACTGTACAGGCGGAATCAGGCTTCACCCGCAATACCCAGCGCCATTTCGGCGGGAATCTCGGCCGCACGCTCGCCGATCCCTTGTCGCATGGCGACCTCTATGCCGGCGTTCAGGCGACGATCGCCGTGCTGGCCGCTTTACAGCATCGCGAGAAAACCGGTCGCGGTCAGTATATCGACGTCGCCATGGCCGCCGTGCTGCTCGCGATCAACGAGCGCGCCCACGTAGATCTGACCGAGGTCGACATCGGGTCCGAGCCGGCGGCGCTCGGCGCCATGGATGGTCCACAATTCATTGGGCCGAAAGGCGAGCGGTTCGTTGCAGCGCAGAGCATCGTCGGGAGCCTGACCTTTCCGAACTATCTGCGCGCGATGCGACGGGCGGATCTGGCGCGGGACCCACGCTTCGCGACGGCCGAACTGCGTGTCGCCAACTATGACGCGCTGCACGAGATCATCCAGAACTGGATCTATACCTTCTCGGATCTCGGTTCCCTCGACGCACAGCTCGACGAATCCAAGATTGCCGTTGGTGTCGTGCGAACCTTGAAGGAATTGGCCGAGACGGAATGGGCCTCCTACTGGGGAGCGGTGCGTGAGGTCCCGGATCGGTCGGGTGGTACTTACCGGCTGCCCGGACATCCCTGGCACTTCTCGGAATGCACCTTGGACGAGACGGCACTGCCCGCTTTTCAAGGCGAACATAATAATGCCGTCCTCCGCGAAATCGGTTTGACGCAAACCGGAATCGACGAGCGCGTAGCGACAAAGATGTTGATCTCCAACAATCCTTTGTCGTGACGTCGCCATGAGAACCGTCCTGAAGAGCTGGATCGCCAGCGCAAATGTCCCCCGGAACCCATTTCCACTCCAGAACCTGCCCTATGGCGTCTATCTGGCGCACCATGGACGCGGGCATTGCTGCGTCGCGATCGGTGACGAACTCGTCGATCTGACGCAGATGGAAGCTGTTGGGCTCGTCGATCTTGGCCAACAGCACCGACTCTTCGCGGATGGCTCGCTCAACCAGTTCATGGCGGCAGGCGAACCGGCGTGGCGGCTGCTCCGGCAACGCCTGATTTCCCTCTTGGCTGAGAATGGCGATCCCGGGTTACGGGTCGGCGAGGCGTTACGGCAGGACGTCATCCGGCAGCGGGACGGGCTGACAATGCTCATGCCCTTCAAGGTCACGGAATTTACGGACTTCTACGCGGGACGGCGTCACGCTGAGAATGCCGGCACAATCCTGCGAGGCGATCCGTCGCTGACGCCGAATTGGCTGAGCATGCCCGTCGGATACAACGGTCGATCGTCGAGCGTCGTCGTCAGCGGCACCGACATTCGCCGGCCGCTCGGACAAATGAAGGCGCCGGAAGCCGATCTTCCGGTCTTCGGTCCGACGCGTCAGCTCGATTTCGAATTGGAGATCGGGTCAGTCATCGGCGTGCCATCACCGATGGGGCAGCCGCTCACCGTGGCGGCGGCCGAGAGCATGATCTTCGGCTATGTCCTGTTGAACGATTGGTCGGCACGCGACATACAGGCCTGGGAATACCGGCCACTCGGTCCGTTTCAGGCCAAAGCCTTCGCCACATCCATCAGCCCCTGGATTGTCACGCGCGAAGCGCTTGAACCATTCAAGGTATCGACCCCGGAGCGTGAGCGGCCGCTGCTGCCCTATCTCCGGGAACCAGGCCCCATGCTCTACGACATCCGCTTGGAGGTCTTGCTGGCGCCGGCCGGTGCGGCGCGCGCAACGGCGATCAGCCGAACGAATTATCGCGAGATGTACTATTCGGCGCCACAGATGCTGGCGCACCACGCCGTTGCGGGCTGCGGCATGCGCACCGGCGACTTGCTGGGCTCCGGCACTGTCTCCGGTCCGACCGAGGACGGTTTCGGATCGCTGCTGGAATTGTCTTGGGGCATGACGCGGCCGCTGCACCTCGATACCGGCGAGACACGGTGCTTCCTTGAAGATGGCGACTGCCTGACCCTGGGCGGCTACGCGGATGGCGGCGACTACCGCATAGGTTTTGGCGATTGCACAGGCCGCGTACTGCCGGCGCCGGAGCATGGTGCTTGGTGAACTGGGAAGACTCCCGTCAACCACTGACACAAAGAGGAAAGCGATCATGGCGAACTCTCAGGGCCCGGCCCTTCCCGATTTCACCGAGCACCGGGTTCAGCACGCTGGTGGAAACCTCTATGTCCGGGATTTCCCGGGCAGCGGGCCGGCTTTTGTGCTGCTTCACGGCTTCCCCGACAACTCGCATATCTATGATCGCCTCATTCCGCATTTGGCGGCCGCCGGTCGCAGAACCGTCGCGTTCGATTTCCTCGGGTTTGGCGCCTCAGACAAGCCGAAAGGCGCCCATTACAGCTTCGAGCAGCAGCTTGGCGACGTAGAAGCGGTCGTAGACGCCTTAGGGCTTGAGAAGATCGTTCCGGTTGGCCACGACGCCGGCGGGCCAGCCGCGGTCAACTTCGCGTTAGAGCACCCAACCCGTGCCGCCGGAATTTGCCTGATGAATGCGTTTTATGACGCATCGCCCGGCCTACGCGTTCCTGAATTTATTGAGCTTTTCGCGACCAAGAATCTGAAGGCGCTCACCCGCCACACCTTGGCGACGCAGTTCGCCTGGCTGCTCGACTTCCAGCGAGGCCAATGGCGGGCGAACATGTCCGAGACCCAGAAGGCGAACTATAACGAGTTTATTGTGCCGATCGTGGATAGAAACTTTACGCAGCAGCCAAGCGCCGGTCTCGCCTTCGCGCAGATGACCTATCAACTGTTCGACGAGATCGCGGCCAATACCGCCCGCCACCCGGAGCTAAGGCGCACTAACCTGCCCCTGTTGCTTATCTGGGGGGACGCCGACACCTATCTTCATGTCAGCGTCGCCGAGCACCTCAAATCCCAGGCCAGGAACGCCACCGTTCACGTGCTTGATGCGGGGCACTGGCCGCAGATCGACGAGCCTGCCGAGATCGCTCGCATCATGCTTGCGAACCAATGGTCGTGAGGGTTTGCGCCATGACTTCTGCGCGTCTGAACAAATCTCGACTCGACCCCCACGTGGATCCAGATCCGCGAATGCCTGTTCGCTCCCCGAGCATTCGTGCACGCGCAGAAACTGGGCCGGCGGCCTCCGGCCATCGGTCCCTCTCTTCGTGTCCGGATACGCGCAGTGGTATCCGCGAGACCCTCGAACAGCTCTTCTTAAGCAACACATAGACAAACACAGAACTGATCACCGCCGACACGGCTGGGAGATTGCATGAAAAACCTTCTGAACATGGCCTTCGGCAGGCGCAACATTGTGTTCGCTCTCAACATTTACCTTGCGACCGTTCTGGCATTGTTTATCGCATTCAGCCTAGATCTACCGAATCCATGGTGGGCTATGCTGTCGGTTATCCTGACGAGCCAGCCACTGGCGGGAGCTGTCTGGGGCCGGGCGATCTACCGCGTGATCGGCACAGTCGTCGGCGTGGCGGTGATCGTAATTTTGGTGCCGCCGCTGTCCAGCACGCCCGAATTGCTGATTGGCGCAATTGCCCTCTGGACGGCGGTCTGCCTATACGTCTCGCAGCTTGACCGGACGGCTCGGTCCAATGGTTTCATGTTGTCGGGCTACACGGTCGCTTTGGTTGGACTGCCGCTGGCGACCAACCCGATCAATATTTTTGACACGGGCGTTGCGCGCTGCGAAGAGATCGTTATCGGAGTTCTCAGCGCAACCTTGGTACACACGCTGATTTTTCCGGTCAGCGCGACCGGGGTGTTTCGAACCAAGCTCCAGGCGGTTATGCGAGACGCCCGAAGCTGGATTGCAAACGCGCTTGACCCTGCAACAAACGAGGGATCGTTTGAAGGAAGAACGATTTCGGTCGATTTGATTGAGCTCAACAGTTTGGCGTTCAGCACGGGATACGAAAACGGCACGAACAAGCCGGTCATTAGCGCTCTTGAAGAGCATCTCATCGCTTTGCTTCCGCTGACCAGCGCGGCCGAGGACCGGATTGTGGCTCTCAAGGAATTCGGCGAGCTCCCGGCCTCCACGCTCGAGGCGCTCTGGAGGATACGGCAATGGATCGAGAATCCCCAACATATCGACGCGGGTCAGACCGATCGGCTGATGACGGAAATTGCCTCGCTCGCTCCGGTTGCCAACAAGAATTCGACATGGCCGGATATGCTTGGAATAAGCCTCGTGGAACGACTGACCGAGCTTGTTCAGTCGTGGAGCCTCTGCGTGGCGCTGGCATCGACGTTGTCCGGCTCCGCAACGCCAGCGGAACTGGCGATCGCTCGGAACCAGGAACGTCGAGGACATCGCGTCCTGCATGTGGACCACGGGATAGCTCTGTTATCGGCGGTCACGGTTGCCGCGACGATCATCGGGCTTGGCCTCTTCGCGATCGCCACCGAATGGGAAGACGGACCGGTGGCGATCGGACTCGCGGCGGTTCTAGCCTCCTTGTTCTTGAGCGCAGACGACCCGACGTCCCCGGTTCGTTCGTTCGTGGTCTGGAGTTTTGTCGCCATTGTCGCCGCGACTTTCTATGTCTTTGCGATTCTCGAAGTCATTGACGGGTTCCTTCCTCTCGCAGCAGCCTTGTTGCCAATTCTATTTGCGATCGGCTTCTTTCTTTCATCGCCCGCTCACTTTCTCAAGGCGCTCCCCGTTGCAGTGGGATTTTCCGCCGGCGTCGCCTTCCAACCTACCTTCAATGCGGATTTTGAAACATTTGCCAACCTGAACTTGGCTCTGGTCATCGGAGTTCTCTCAAGTCTCGTCGGCGTCAGCACGATGAGAGCATTGCCCGTCGAGCGCGTGGCGCATCGCATCCTCCGCGCGGGTTGGCGCGATCTCGCTTCGCTTTGCGGCGCTCGGCAATTCGCACCACGGAACCTATGGACGAGCCGAATGCTCGATCGGCTGGGTCTGCTGATTCCCCGTATCGCGAAGGCGCAACCAGACGAGGTCTTCGATGTGGCTGATGCACTGAGAGATCTTCGAATCGGTGTCGCCGTCATCGCGCTTCACGGCGTGCGCGACAGTGCCGATTCGGTGACCCGCGTTTCCATCGATCAGTGTCTCACGCAGCTGCGCAGTCATTTCCGATTGCTGGCCAAAGGACGAAAGACATATGTTTCGAACGATGTCTTCCACGGGCTCGACCGTATTCTGAGCGGCATCTTGCTCATCGTACCGGAGTCTCAACGAATTGCCGGCGTAGGTGCGGCGGTAGCCTTAAGACGCAACCTCTTTCCCGGAGCCGACCCGTCTCAACAGAGGCGGTCACCGCAATGACGGCGGAGTTCGATATCTACGGCGTCTACGTAGGAAGCGCGTTGATGTCCGCGTCCATCGCGTCCCTGATCTTTTTGCTGGCGCGCTGGTTGATGCAGACCACCAATATCTATCGTTACTTCTGGCATCCCGCGCTTCTCAACATTTCGCTCTTCGTCATCTTCTGGAGCGCCTCCAGCAAGATGCTTTCGCTCCTCTCTGGGTAACCTCATGCTTGGAAACATTGGCCGTATTCTAGGAACATTCATCGTGGTTGGTTTCGCGGTGTACGGGGCGCATTGGCTCTGGATTTATTACAGAGTTGATCCATGGACCCGCGATGGCCGGGTGCGGGCGGATATCGTTCAGGTTACACCGGACGTTTCGGGTCTTGTGGCGGAGGTTTCTATTCGCGACAATCAGGTGGTACATGCCGGCGACACGTTGTTTGTGATTGACCGTGAGCGTTTCAGGCTTGCCTTGCAACAGGCCGACGCCGTCGTTGAAAATCGCCGCGCCACTTGGGAACAAGCCGTACGCGATATGGATCGCTATCGTAAACTCGATGACGTTGCGGTAACCAAGCAGCAGCAGGAGCAGACCACTGCGGCTGCGGCTGAAGCCGAGGCCGCCTATAAGCAAGCGCAGGCAGATCGCGATCTTGCTAGACTCAACATGGATCGTTCGCTGGTCAAGGCGTCCGTCGACGGCATCATTGCCAATCTTGATCTTCGGCCTGGCGACTACGTGACGGCAGGTCGCCCGGTGTTTCCGCTGGTCGACATCAATTCCATCCACGTGCAGGGATATTTCGAGGAAACAAAACTGCCGAGAATTAGCCTGGGCGACAAGGCGAAGGTCCAGCTCATGGGCGAACGGCGGATCCTGACCGGGCACGTCGAAAGCATTGCCCCCGCCATCGAGGATCGCGAAAGAACCCCCGCGCCGAACCTTTTGGCCAACATCAATCCCACCTTCAACTGGATCAGGCTGGCTCAACGCATTCCGGTCCGAATCGCTCTCGATGAGAAACCTCCGGGCATCCTTCTGATTATGGGCAGAACCGCAAACGTCGAGATTATCCCGTCAGATCACTAGGGGCCACGATATATCATGTGCCCAACGCGACCTCGGCTTCGATCAATTCTGCTCTGGCGGCCTTTGTCAATGCTTTCAGAAGCCTTCGCTGTCTCCCAGTCCGATTGCTATCCCATAACAAAACGCGTCCAATAGGTCATCCTCTCGCTTGCTGTCCTTGTCGCCCATCCGAAAGCTTTCAACCTGGTCGACCAAGTGATTGCGCGATTTACGCTTGTGAACTGTGGTCTTGCCAAAGGCGTAGTCGGTGTATTTGACGCTCCCTCGATAAACGTAGCCAGAAACCGAGAGGGCTCGCTCGTCTTTGCCCATTGCGGTCAGTTTCGAATCGATGGCGGTTGCTGGCCATTGCCTGCGGACAGCCTGCTGCAACAGGATAGTTCCTGAATTCTTGTCCTCGATCCATACGCCAACCGAACCACTGCGCGCACCGCAGAGCCGTGACAATTCTTCCAACCGCTCAAATACCATTGGCAGCCAAGTCTCCAGTAAGGCTCCTTCTATTTGAGCAATATCCCAGTCCAGGATCAGAAGAGGTGCACGCCCGCTGAGCTTGTCGAGCGCAAAGAACGTGACGGCTGTTGCATCATGATCAGTGCCGGTCTTCGATGCGGTATCGATTACCGCAAACACGCAGTCGCAACTTGTGGGGGAGGGCACCGGTTGGCCGTTTTCGAGAAGCTTTTCGCGACCAAAGAAGGCTACCCCGGCCCAATCGACGAATTCGGCTAGGTATTCTTGTTGGTAGACCAGGGGGTCGTTGTCTTTGATCAGTTCAGCGAGAAACCGCTCCCGGCGCTCTGACCAAGCCGCCTTGCTTTCCTCAGGTTCCGGCTTCGGAAGCATCGGATTATCCAACGTTGTTGCGTGGAATTCGCCGAATCCGTACCTCGGGTCGGTGCAGATATTGTAGAAGAAATTGTCCGGGTTTTTTCCGGCCGAGTTCGAGCAGATTAGTACTTCGCCGCCATAGTCGAACAACGTAGGCTTGATCGCTTTCTCCCAGATTTCCATCATGGAGCCATCGGTCTTGTTGTCGCCGTTCTTCGCGAAGGCAGCCTCGTCGATGACCACTCGTCTGTAGCGCCGGCTGCGGCCGGCGATCTCGTTGCCCAAGGTCCAAAAGTCGAGACGTCCGCCGTTTTTCAGTCGAATTACCGACGAACCCATCGAACCGGATTGCCAAAGCGGGCGGAGCATACCTTTGATCTCCATGTACGCTTCCGACCAAATCTTATGTTGGGGTGCAAGCCAGGCGCACTCCCAGCCCTGCAGCAGGCCTTGACCGATGACCTTCAGCACCGCAACCCGCTTGGAGTTGCCGTTCACGGTAATCTTCACAGGTGTCAGTAGCAGCTTGTCGATCATCTCGGCCACCTCGACCGAGCGGCGAGATGATTGCCCGCCGGGATTAGCGCTTTGCCCTTTTTTCCATTGGGTCGCCTTAGGTGGGCGTCCGCGCCCAATCTCATAGTCCTTGGTGGAGCCGCTCATTGATTAGCTCCCCGTTCACTTCTCGTCTGTGCAAAGGTCCTTCCATGAATGTCCTTTGCTTCCTGCTTGGTCAGTCGCTCCCATCGCTTGATTGCTGTGTCGACGTAACGTCCGTCGATTTCAATGCCGTGGCAGCGTCTGCCGGTGCGCTCCGCCGCGAGGATGGTAGTGCCGCTTCCGAGGTAGGGATCGATCACGATGTCGCTGCGCTTAGTACAATCGAGCATGGCGTCCGCAACCAGCGCGATGGGCTTCACCGTCGGGTGCGATTCCAGCTGCTTTTTGGAGCTGTTGCGCGCGAAGCTGTTGGCCCCCGGGTAATTCCACACGTTGGACCGATTCCGGCCGAAACGGCCGAGTTGAATGTTGTTGGTATGCGGGTCTTCTCCGCTCTTGAACACGAACACGAGCTCGTGGCGAGAACGGTAGAGCGACCCCATCCCACCATTGGTTTTGGCCCAGACGCAAAGATTCAACAGGTCCAGGTTGGCGGCGCGGCCTGCCGCCAGGATTTCCGCCATGTGGCGCCAATCCATGAAGCTGTAGATCAGCGCGCCGTCGCGGCAGTAGGCGATGATGCGCTGAAACGTTTGATGTAAGAAATCGGCGAATTCGGCCTCGGACATTTCGCCACTAGCCATCGCGAACTCGCGATGTGTAATCCTCCCGTTGCCGGACACATGTCCATCGATTCGAACGTTATAGGGGGCGTCAGTAATAGCAGCCGCGGCCTTTTCGCCATTGGACAGGGCATCGTAACTGGTCGCATCCAGCGCGTTGCCGCAGTACAACCGGTGAGAACCCAATAGCCAGAGATCGCCGGTCCTTGAAACGACAGGCCCGGTGGCCAATTCAAACCGGTCGTCGGCGTCTTCCAATGCGGAATCCAGCGACTGGATTCGAAAATCGATTTCGGGTGGCTCAAATCCGATCGCCTCGATGTCAAAGTCGAGAACAAGGTCGGACAATTCCTTCAGCTGGATCGCGAGTTTGTTGTCGTCCCATGTCGACCGATCGCTCAGCTTGTTGTCGGCCAGCAGGTACGCCCTGGCTTGGATTTCCGTCAGGTGGTCGAGCGAGATGATCGGGACCTTGTCGACGCCGAGCAGCAGAGCTGCTTCATACCGGCCGTGGCCGGCAACAATCTTGTTGGTCTTGTCGACTAGGATCGGCGCATTGAAGCCGAACGCTTCGATGCTTCTAGCGATCGCCCTGATCTGCGTGGGTCGATGCTTGCGCGGATTGTGTGGATCAGGAACGAGATTCCCGATTGCGACAAACAAGATTTGCCGGCGCGTGGCTACATCGCATGTGGTGGAAATTGAAGTGCTGAGCTTCGTCATCTGCAGGGCCAATATGGCCTCTCCCTAGTTGGAGAAGAGGCAGAGGATGTACTCCTCTGGTCCCTGTGAACGACGAATTGAGATTTACGTCAGAGGGAGAGGCTCAACAAGGGGGCTCGCGCGAATTATTCACAGTAACTGCTTGTTACCAGTGCTTTCCGACGGTCGAATTGAAATTCCTTGTTACCTCTTTCGGATGTTTTGGCGTCGCGCTTTACTGTGGCGGCGAATACTGTGCACACGGCGAGAAAGATTTCATCAGCGGAGACCGCCGCTAATTCAAGGCCGGCAGATGCGGATGACTAGAAACCGTAGGGCACTCACATTGTCGAGCAGCACGGGCGGCGGCAGGCCGTGATCGGCAAGCTCTATGAATAAATAGACTTCGATCGACGAAGGTCGAGCTGGTTTTTGTTCCTTTACGGCGTACGTCGGTCCTGCAGCGGCTGGTGATCAACACCCAGCCGCCGCTCGCCCGTTGAGGATTGGCGCGTGGCGCTTCACGAGGGCGGCCACGTTGTCGTTGGCCGCGCCTTGGGCGAGGAAGTCGGCAGCGTCACCATCGTCGAAGGCCCGATTATGGCGGTCTGATATGGGGACCCAAGTACAAATATGTCCGTTGCCCCGTTCAACTCGGTCTGGATTGCCGACTCTGCGTGCCGTCGCGGGTTTGTAACCTTTCAGGCTGCGTTTGGCGTGGCCTCAGACTCAAAGAGCGAGCTGCTGCGACGCGAGACTTACTGAGTTTCCCGAGCGCGGCGGCAACGCACTCGTAGCAGCCATGCCGGCGATCGGGTTTCCACGAGCACCCTATGACGCGCGGTTGAGAAACATCGGCAGCCCGCGCTTATTGGCGTAGCTGGGGCGGTAGCGCTCCGTGTTGTACATGCTGGCGACGTCCAACTTGCGCGGCCCGAGCTTGGCGTCAGGGATGGGCACGAGGTCGTAGCGGCCCTCCATCAGCGCCGACATGAGGCCAGTCTTGCCTTCCAGGATGGCATCGTAGGCCATGTTACCGAAAGTCAGGGCCACAAGCTTGTCGATGAAGTCCGGATCGCCCGATCGCAGGTCGTAGGTGAGGTCGGAAATGATCGTCTCCTCGCCGATGCGCCGCTTGATCTCGTCAGCAAGCGATTCGGCCACGCTCGCCTTCTTGCGGTGGCCGTAGGCGTCAGGCTCCCCGTATTCCTGCAGCTTGTAGCCCTCCCACTCGGCGCCCTCGCTGAGCACGACCAGCGCGTAGTTGCTTGGGTTGGTGCGCTTCTCCTCGAGAAGCAACTGAATAAGTTTATCGAGGTCGACCTTGTACTCCGGTATGACGCACCGTATTGAGGTGGCGTACGCGGTGTAGAGCGCCGTAAATCCAGCGTCGCGGCCAAAGATGCGGAAAATGCCGATTCGTTCGTGCGAGCTGACAGTGGTGCGTTGCCGCTGGATGGCGTCGCTGGCGCGGGTGATCGCGGTCGAGAAGCCGATGCAGTACTCGGTGTTGCGGACGTCGTTGTCCATCGTCTTAGGGATGGCGATGATCTTGACGCCGAGGTCGTTGAGCTTGGCTGCGTAACTGAGCGTGTCGTCGCCGCCGATGGCGATCAGATGTTCGATGCCGAGTCCCGAGAGGTTCGCCAGCACCTGGCCGGTGAGGTCCCACGTCTTGGTTGTGATGCCCCCCTTGGTACTCTGGGCGACTGGAAAGTCCTTGCCGACCAGATGATCGGGCAACTTTTGCATTTTGGACGGATTGGTGCGGCTCGAGTGCAGCACAGTGCCGCCGCGCCGGTCGATGGTGCGAGTGTTTTCACGATTCAGCGGGATAATGTGGCGGGACCTGCTGGTCGGGTCCTCGAGGTTCAGGTGCGTGAGGGCCTCCCAACCACGGCGGAGACCGACGACCTCGATGTCGTTCTCACTGCCGCGATAAGTCACGCTCTTGATGACCGCGTTGAGGCCGGGGACGTCGCCGCCGCCCGTGAGAATGCCGATGCGTCTTCTCACCATGCCCACCTCCCAAGATTGGCAATGTAGTAATAATAGGTGGTCCCGTGGCTATCCGCCACCGCCGCGCCGCCAAGCCGAGAAAGATCCCGATAGGCATCATCTCTGACTGGCGATGTTCACATTGTCTCCCCACAGGTCTTAAGTGAATTTGTCCTCGCCTATCACCCCGGCGACGACCGGACCGGTGTGAATGCCGATGCGCAGCCGCAACTCTGGATGCTCGGCCCACATGGTTTCCAGGTGGCATTGCATGGCCATCGCCATTTCGATGGCCGATTGGGCGTGGTCCGAACGCAGTTCCGGAAGGCCAGCGACGACGATGAACGCATCGCCGATAGCTGGCGATGTCAGCCGAGCGGCACCGGAAATAAGGCCGCCTCGGTTGAGGGCCTCTTTCATTCGCGTCGCTGAAGCAAGATCCAGATTGGATTTCGCTGTTAATTCGATTTTGATCCCTGTTATCCGATAACTTTTACCCTGTTAATTTTCTTAGGGAATTTAGTGAAAAACCGCTGCGGCACAGCGGCTTCTCCAATGTAAAACCGCCCCCAAGGCCTAAAAATCGCGAACTTCCCTGTTAAATTCCCTGAGAACAGGGATAGATTCAGTGGAGACCGGTTTCGCTCGACTGCATCCGCCACCACGCAG
>Ga0210394_10006587_pt1 | contig 12529 bp, 9 predicted proteins | sample IncBWC12MmetaG_FD_160121 | JGI IMG/M metagenome (GOLD analysis project Ga0210394, IMG submission 160121) | Forest soil microbial communities from Barre Woods Harvard Forest LTER site, Petersham, Massachusetts, United States - Inc-BW-C-12-M | ecosystem: Environmental > Terrestrial > Soil >... | reverse complement strand
TCCAGACCGCGCCGGCCGCGCTGCCGTTTCAAGCTATCCGGAGAATCAGCCACCAGCTGCAGTTCGCGAAGCACGAACTGAGGCACAACCAAAACGCCCTCCAGAAAGTAAGTTTCGCAAATATCCGCCACACGACCGTCGATGATTACGCTGGTATCCAGAATTTTCGGCTGGCGGCGATTCCCTTTTTCGTTGCCAAAAAGGCCACCCAGGGCCGCCAGATTCAGCATGTCGCCTTTGCGCGCGCCAAGCACCAGACCGATGTAGGTCATCACCAGCAGGACGCCAATATCCAGGAAAGACCGCGTGTCTTCCGGAATCGTCGTCCCGCTCATGACCAAGCCCATCAAGTAGGCGCCCACAATCCCGAGAATGGAGCCGACTGCGGCACCGATCAGCCGCCGCAAAGTTGCACGTTGCAAGCGGATTTCGAACAAGAAAACAGAGACGGAGAAGAGAAGACCGACTACCGCAGCCACGGGTCGGCTAAGTCCGAATGGGTGAAAATGATACCCAGCCGCGACGCACGCTGTGGCGAATACAAGCCTTACGACTAACTCGTCCCACCAGCTGCCGAAACGCACGTCTTTACGATAGCCATTGAATTCAGTCGCCGTTTTCGAGCGTTCGGAAACCGGCACTTCGGAGGCCTGCCCAATTCGGGCATAAGAGCGAGGCATAGGAGAACCTCATAAATTGATTTTGACTGACAAGAGATAGGCGTGAAGTCATCATGATTTATAAAAGACGCTTTCCGGGAGGTCGGTGCGCAATAAAGAAAAGAAGAATGAACCCCGGAATGAACCTGGGAGCGGCTTTCCCTACGCCGCAGCGCAAGAATTGTAACACGTAGGTCAAGCTTAGGATGTTCTAGCACAAGAGCTTACAGCCGAGCGGCCGTCCTACCTGCCCATCAGGGCAGATAAAAGCGGGGCACGCGCGTCCCTAACGCGCAACACAGCTCGGAGGTGACGGTTCCCAATTGTCCCGCAACTTCCGAAACGTACTGGGTGGCATTCCCATCCGCGCCGTAGAATGTTGCCACGTCGCCTACGCTCACATCTGGAATGTCTGTTACGTCCGCCGTCGTTAGGTCCATGGAGACCGTGCCGACCAGAGGCGCAAAACGGCCGCGAACGATCACCCGGCCTTTGTTCGTGAGCGCTCGCGGCAGGCCATCCGCATAGCCCGCCGAAATCACGGCTATTCGCGAAGGCCGCTGCGCCACCCAGCGTCCGTTATATCCCACTGCTTGGCCAGGCGGAGTGTCACGTACGGAAATAAGCCGCGCCCGCAGCGCCAGTGCCGGCTGCAACGGAAGTTTCGCATTCGTTTGTGCCGTGAGTTCGGGTGGCTCGTAGGATTGGTGGTAACCATACAGCACCAACCCGGGCCGAACCATGTTCCCCCAGGTTTCAGGACGAGACGCAACGGCGGCGCTATTTGCCAAATGCGTCAGCGGAGCCGAGACTCCCAGCCGACGCAAGTGTTCCAGGATTCGTTCAAACTCATTCTGCTGTTCTTGGACCCGATCGTCGGTGAAAATTTCGGAAGAGGCAAAGTGCGTGAAAATGCCTTGGCATTCGATGTGTGGGCAAGATGCCAGAGTGCGGGCAAAGCAGGGCACGTCGCCTGGAGACAGTCCGAGGCGATTCATGCCGGTTTGAAATTTTACGTGGAACTTGATTCGGCGGCGCGCTCGCGCCGCAGCGCGTTCCAGCATCCGCAACTGTTCGCACCGGGTCACGGCCGGCGTTAAATCATGTTCAATAAGGCGCTTTTCTTCCCCGGGCCAGAATCCCGTCAGCACAAGTATCGGCTTGCGTATTTTCCCCTCGCGCAGCTCGATCCCCTCGGCTGTGCAAGTCACGCCAAACCAGTCCGCGCCGGCACGCGCGAGAGCACGTGCAACCGGAACTGCGCCATGCCCGTACGCATTCGCCTTCACAACGGCAAGGATTTTTCGCTCAGCTCGCGAACCCGTGCGTCCTTCGGCAGGATTCACGTGTCGTCGAATAGCCTTGATGTTGTGCGCCAGCGCGCTCAGCCGAATCTCGGCCCAAACGGGACGGCCATTAAATCGGATTCCTCGTTGCATAGTGGAAGATTCAGCGTAAACCAAATTTGTGTGAGGGGCAAAACCGTGCCTGGCAAAGCGCGCCGTTTAGTTAACAGCTGAACTTCGAACGAGTATCCAATTTCGAGCCAAGAAGTGTTTGCGGCCTTTCGGGGCCCATACGCGCCAATTTACTTCCTGGGTCGGCCGATTTCCCTGCATTTGTCACCCTATTGTCATTACAGGAAAGAATCGCGCGCCAAGGGCTTATTTTGAATATAATGCTCCCCTCGACTATGAGAGCCCCTCGTCTCATGCGATCGCTGCGCTTGGCGGCTTTTGTTGCGGCCTTGGCCGGAATTGCGCTTCTTGCGACCGGTGCTGCCTGGTGGCATGTCGATGGCCCAGGCACCGTGGACGCCTGTCCGATCTGCTGCCACGTAGCCCATATCAACGCTGTCCCTGGGGCTTTGGCCGCTGCCCTCGCCGCGCCGGTGCACGTTGCATGGGTGCTACCGGCCGAAAGGTTTCTTTTCGTAGGCGCCTCTTCCGTTGTAACTCCGCCCTCTCGAGCTCCGCCCGCGTCGGAATAAACAAGCGGCCCGGGCAACCGGTTTTCGCTCAGATCCCTTTCCTCTCTTTACCGACCCGGTAACCACAACCCGTGGAGCTGCGGCATATCCGCATGCTTCGCGCTTTGGCTTCGAGGAGGCCATATGCTACGCAAGCAGGGTTCAATTCATGGGGTTTTTGCTTTATTTGCAGTAATGGGTGTGTTGTTTCTCGCCTTACCAACGATACTAATCGCTCAGAACAATTCGGGCATGATTCAAGGCACGGTCACCGATCCATCAAAAGCCGCCGTGCCGGGCGCCAAGGTGCGCATCGAGAATCCGGTCAGCCATCACACTGATGAAGTCCAGACCGACGCGAACGGAAGCTTTCGAATTCCGAACGTCCCTTTTAATCCGTATCATCTCACCGTAACCGCCGCCGGCTTTGCCAATTTCAGCCAGGATCTCGATGTGCGCTCGACCGTTCCCATCACCATGGACATAACGCTGATGTTGGGCACTGCCTCGACCAATATCACTGTGACGGCTGAAAATGCCGTCGACCTGATCGAGCAGGATTCCACCGCACACACCGATGTGGATCGCGGGCTGTTCGATAGACTGCCCTTGGAAAGCCCGTCGTCATCGGTCAGTTCCCTGATAACGCTTTCTACGCCTGGAGTAGCCGCGGATTCGAACGGCCTTTTCCATGGCCTTGGTGATCACGCTGAGAACTCATTCTCCGTGGATGGGCAGCCCATCACCGACCAGCAAAGTAAAATCTTTTCCAACCAGATTCCCGCCGATTCCATTCAGGCTATGGAAGTAATCGAAGGCGCGCCCCCGGTCGAATACGGAGGCAAGACTAGCTTGATTATCAACGTAACGACGCGCTCCGGTCTCGGTGTCACTCAGCCGAGAGGTGACGTGTATGCGTCCTACGGTAGTTTCGGATCCACCACCGCCGCCTTTGATGTCGGTTTTGGCGGCCAGAAATGGGGAAATTTCATCTCAGCGAATGGGCTGAACACAAGCCGCTTCCTCGATCCGCCTGAGATCCAAGCGCTGCATGACAAGGGCAATGCGGAGAACGTTTTCGACCGCCTGGACTTTAAGCCCTCTGATAAGGACGCGATCCAACTGAATTTGCAGTTCACACGTTCCTGGTTTCAGAATCCCAATAGTTGGGACCAGCAACTTCAAACATGTACGTTTTTGTCCGCGCTCTGCAATGGAGCCCCCTATGTCGGAGGCTCCGTCGTGCTCAACCCGATCACGGGCAATCCTCTGGAGGCTACCGATCAGCGCTCGCAAATCAAGAACTTTAATATCGCACCGACCTGGACCCGTCTGCTGAGTTCCGATGCGGTGTTCACCCTCGGCGCTTGGGTGCGGCGGGACCAAGTTAACTATTACCCGAGTACGGATCCCTTCGCGGACCTCGGGCCACTACAGGCAGAAACAGTTTCTCAGATCCGGTTTCTTACGAACGCAGGCGCTCGCGCGGACTTGTCCTACGTCAAGGGAATTCACAACCTGAAGATAGGAGTCACGTACCAACACACTTTCCTTAGTGAGGATGACAGTTTTGGAATTGTGGATCCCGGGCTGCTCTCAGGGCATGGTTGTCCGGATCCGACCCTACCCGAATGCGCCGTTCTGGCGCCATTCGACCTGACGGCTGGCGGGACCCCTTACGACTTCCACCATCACACAGACATTAAAGAGACAGCGCTCTATGCCGAGGACACCATCACCAAAGGGCCGTGGTCGATCCGCTTCGGACTTCGCGGAGATTTTTATAACGGTCTTCAAGCCGTTGCCCGGGAGGCGGAGCCGCGAGCCGGCGTCGCCTATAACATCAAGAAAACCAATACAGTGCTTCGAATTTCCTATGCTCGCACTCTGGAGAGCCCGTTCAACGAGAACCTGATTCTCTCCGGCACGGGATGCACCGACCCCGTAGTTAACGCGATCATGACCGTCGGCCAAGGCATCGCCTGCGCGACTGCACCACTTAGCCCCGGTTTTCGTAATGAATTCCATGCCGGGCTGCAACAGGCCTTCGGGAAATATTTCGTTCTGAGCGGTGACTATATTTGGAAATACACGCACAATGCTTACGACTTCAACATATTCGGCGCCACGCCCATTTTCTTCCCGATTGAATGGCACAATTCCAAAATTCCCGGATTTGCCGTCCGCGGAAGCCTTCCGAATTTTCATGGTTTGACGGCTTTTGTCGTGCTTTCTCATGTCGCGGCCCGCTTCTTCCCGCCGACCAACAGCGGAATTGCGCCTCCTCAGCCGCCTGGCGTATTCCGCATCGACCACGACGAGGTCTTCGCGCAGACCACCCATGCGCAATACCAACCGTTTAGGCGTGGGCCGTGGTTTGGGTTCAACTGGCGGTATGACAGCGGACTCGTAGCTGGCCAGACGCCCTGTTTCGCGGACAACTGCGCTCAAACCGCCACGCTGGGTGGGCAGCCGGCCATTAACATGACGTTGAACGATGGCGTCACGCCTTTGACGGCCGATCAAGAGTTCCAGGCCGGCTTGACCTGCAATGGCCAGCACGCCACCCCGACCGTTCCGCTACCCCCCGTTTGCCTTGCTTCCCAGTTTGGCTCGACGCTGCTCAAAGTGCCAGCGCCGGGAACGGAAAATGACGACCATAACCCGCCGCGCGTCCAGCCGCGGCACCTCTTTGATGCCAGCGTCGGCGACGATAACCTGCTCAATGGCGACCACTACAAGTGGAGCCTGCGCCTCACGGTCATCAACCTAACCAACAAAAACGTGCTCTACAACTTCCTTTCCACCTTCAGCGGCACGCACTATGTCACGCCGCGAACCGAAACGGTGGAACTGGGCTTCCACTTCTAACCTGGTCGGCTATTTTCAAATTGAACGGATTGCGCTGGAGGTTCCCACCGGGAACCTCCGGCAGCAGCGCTTCGCGTCTCGCGCAGGTCTTGAGGCGCGATTCCTTCCACCGGCCCGTGCGCGATACAAAGTCCCGCAGTCTTCAGCTTGCCTCTCAAATCGAAGGGTGAGAGAGTCTGCGGCTAAAGTCAGTCGGTCGAGGTGGTCGTGAAGCCGATAAAGCCCATGTTGATAGCCTGTTTGTTTCTCTGTTTTGGAAACGCTTTAGCGCAGTCGGTCGATACCGATAAGGAGGCCGCTGTCATCGAGCTTGGGGCTGCTGTTGGCCGGAGCCTCACGGGCGGAGGATCGAGCTTCGGCGGCGATATCGCCGTTGAAATCACGCCTATCGAGAACTGGCTCGAACTTGAGGGGGGCGTTACGCCGCTTTTCGGCCGTCACTCCAGGGAATGGGACGCAGACCTTCTGTTCAAAAAGCCCTGGACCTTATCTCGTAAGGCGGAGTTTATGGTCGGTGCTGGTCCGGAGTGGATTCATACCAGCGAATCCAGGACGGTAACGAACTCACCCGCTGTTGCGGTGGTTCTGGATTTTATGTTTTGGCCCTCCGGGAAGCATAAATTCGGCTGGTTTCTCGAACCGGGTTACGACCACAGCTTTGGGCGAGGGCACGAGCAATCCGTTGGCATCAGCGGCGGCCTACTGATCGCGATCCCGTAACTTGAAGCAAATTCGAGCGATTGCCTTCGTCACTTTCTGTGGCGGTCCGTTACTCTTCGCCGCCAAGACAGCTTCCACTGGTGGCTTCTTCGAAACGGCACCTTGACCTATCTTTTCCCCGAACCTGACTCTCCAACGTATCCTTCCGAAATCTTCGCATCCCGACGCAACTCCCCTTTATTTGCAGAATGGCCGATCTTCTGGAGAGCGTGGATGCTTTACTGGTACGATAAAATAGAGCATGCGCGAGTTGCGGCAACTCAGATGCTCTGTGCTAATTCGAACTAAAATGATCCCGCCGCTGTTTGTGGCGGCCGGTACGGCCGGTCGGACTTAAAGCTGGGGCCAACTGTCGTCGGAGTACTCGGCACCAGCGTGGAATCGCGAAGACGGTCTTAGCGTCTCATTGAGGGTTTTGTTCTTGTCGTGAATATGACAAGCGAGCACTTGCCAAAGTGCGAGCTTGTCCTGAGCAAAATCAAGATTTAGGGATTACGTATCGCGCAGATTAAGTAGCTTTAGAATGAACACTTGCACAAAATGGGTAGGGGGGTGGGGGCAGCTGCAACGCTTTCCGACTTGAACTAAATTGATCGACAAGGACGGAGCAAAAAGCGAGTTCAGTATAGGAAACACGAGGAAGGTATCCAGTTCGCGCTTCGGCTTCGAGGAGGCAGATGCTGCGCAAGCGGGGTTTGAATCTTGGGCTTTTGGCTTTATCTGCGATCACGGGGTTATTGTTTCTGGGCCCGCCTTCAATACTAAGGGCCCAGACCAATTCGGGAACGATTCAAGGCACAGTCACAGATTCTTCAAAGGCGGCTATACCGGCGGCCAAAGTCCGAATTGAGAATCCGGTGAGTCACCACGTCGACGAAGTGCAGACCGACGCGGATGGAGCCTTTCGCATCCCCAATATTCCCTTCAATCCCTACCATCTAACTGTAACGGCAGCCGGCTTCTCCAATTTCACGCAGGACGTTGACGTGCGCTCAACCGTTCCGATCAGCATGGACATAACTCTCATGGTGGGCGGCGCCACAACGAATATCACCGTGACCGCCGAAAATGCCATCGATCTGATCGAACAGGACTCGACCGCACACACAGACATTGATCGCGGTCTTTTCGACAAACTTCCTTTGGAAAGCCCCTCCTCGTCGGTAAGCTCGCTCATTACGCTCACGTCCCCCGGTGTGACCGCTGACTCGAACGGCCTCTTTCACGGAATGGGCGATCACGCCGAAAGCTCGTTTTCAGTCGATGGCCAGCCCATCACCGATCAGCAAAGTAAAATTTTTTCTAATCAGATACCGGTCGATTCGATTCAATCTCTGGAGGTCATTGACGGTGCGCCGCCTGCCGAATACGGTGACAAGACCAGCCTGATCATTAACGTCACCACACGCTCAGGCCTTGGAGTCACTCAGCCCAAAGGCGACGCCTATTTGTCTTACGGTACTTTCGGCAGCGCAACCGCCAGCTTTGATCTCGCCTTTGGTGGCCCGAAATGGGGGGATTTCATCTCTGCCAGTGGCCTGAACACCAGCCGTTTTCTGGACCCGCCTGAGTTCCAGACGTTTCATGACAAAGGCAACGAAGAGAATCTTTTTGATCGTGTTGACTACAAACCCTCAAATGGAGATTCGCTCCAGTTAAATCTGCAATATACGCGTTCGTATTTTCAAAATCCGAATTCGTACGATCAGCAATTTCACGCAGATCCAATCTTGGGCCTGCCTGCCTTCCTGGCCAACCCGATAACCGGCACCCCTCTGGGCCCAACCGATCAGCGTTCGCAAATTAAGACGTTCAACATCGCTCCAACTTGGACCCGCCTGATCGGCACGGATACCGTCTTCACATTTGGCGGCTTCGTGCGGGAAGATCAATATAACTACTATCCGAGCGGCGACCCTTTTAACGATTTCAGCCCAGACCTCCAAGCAGAAACTTTCGCTCAGAGCAGAGCCCTCAAGAACATCGGCCTTCGCGCCGACATGTCCCATGTGAAGGGGATCCACAATATTAAAGCGGGGGCTCTGCTGGAACACTGGTTCCTCACGGAGAGTGACAATCTGGGGATCGTGCAGCCGGGGTTCCTTGCAGGGCTCGGCTGCCCTAACCCCGCGAATCCCGCATGCACGGACCTCCTGCCATTTGACTTAACGCAAGGCGGGACCAACTTCAGTTTCCGCGGCCACGCGGACGTCAGGGAAGAAGCGCTCTATGTCCAGGATACGATCACCAAGGGCAATTTCACCTTCAATCTCGGCTTACGCGGCGACTTTTATGACGGCCTTTCCAAGGCCAACCAGGCGGAGCCGCGGCTCGGTGTAGCGTACAAAACCCCAAGCAACACTGTCCTTCGCATCTCCTACGCCCGAACCCAGGAGACACCGTTTAACGAGAACTTGATCATTGCCAGCACAGGATGTCAGATTCCAGTCATTGCCGATATTGTTCCGCCGCCCGGCGTTCCCTGTCAGGCGGGACCGATTACTCCGGGCTGGCGCAACGAATTCCACGCCGGCTTGGAACAAGCAGTCGGAAAGTATCTCGTCTTGGATGGGGAATACATCTGGAAATACACGCATAACGGCTACGACTTCGGTGTCGTAGGAAATACGCCCCTGGCTTTTCCAATTGAGTGGACGAAGTCCAAGATCACTGGTTTCACGTTTCGTGCCAGCGTGCCGAACTATCGCGGCCTCACGGCACAAGTGGTTATGTCCAGCGTGGCCGCGCGCTTTTTCCTGCCGCAGGTCGCTGGGATCCCCATCGTCCCGCCTGCAACTGGCGTTTTCCGGATTGACCATGACGAGAAGTTCAACCAAACGACGCATATTCAATATCAGCCGCGGCTGAACTGGCCTTGGTTTGGCTTCAACTGGAGATATGACAGCGGACTCGTAAGCGGCGCAATTCCGTGCCTTGCAGCGACAGCTACCTGCTCACCTTCGACTTCCATTGCGGATGGTGGGACCAACGCAACGATTGCAGCCGGCCAGGTGGCCTTGGTGAACAACATCACCGGAGTGCCTTTGACCGCCGATCAGGAGTTCCAGGCAGGGTTCACTTGCGACGGCAAGCCCGGCGCTCCCAGCCCCACCGGACCCGCACTCGCTTTCTGCGATGCCGCCGGGCTCGGGTCGACGTTGCTCAAAATACCGGGGCCGAAAACGGAAAATGACGACCACAATCCCCAGCGCACCGCGCCACGGCATCTCTTCGATGCGAGCGTAGGGGACGATAACCTCTTCAACGCAGATCACTACAAATGGAGTTTGCGTCTCACCGTCATTAACCTAACGAACAAAATGACCCTCTACAACTTCCTGTCCACCTTCAGCGGCACGCACTACGTCACACCGCGAACCGAAACCGTGGAACTCGGCTTCCACTTCTAAACTAATCAGCTATTTTCCAGATTAGGCGGATTGCGCTGGAGGTGGCCACTGGGAACCTCCAGCACTCCTTGCAAGTCGTGCTCCAACCCGTCTGCTACTCTTCGCCGGCAATCCAGCTTCCGCTGGCGGCCTCTTCGAATCGCGTGAATTTGCCCAAAAACACAAACGGTATGCTGTCCACGGGACCGTTTCGCTGCTTGGCGATTTTCAGTTCGGTCTGGGCGCGCTCTTCGTCGGTGACTTCGCCCTTTTTCTTGAAAAGATTCGGCCGGTGAATGAAAAGCACTACATCGGCATCTTGCTCGATGGCGCCCGATTCCCGCAGGTCGGCGAGTTGCGGGCTGCGCTCTTCGCGTTCCGGCGCGCGCGTAAGCTGGCTCAGTACCAGCACCGGAACCTTGAGTTCTTTTGCAAGCGCCTTCAGGCCCCGTGTAATACTGGAAACCTCTTCGTTGCGGTTCGAAAACCGCCCACGTGCCGCAATCAGCTGCAGGTAATCCACGACTACCAACGAAAGGCCTCGATCGCGCTTCATCCGCCGTGCCTTGGCGCCGATTTCCGTCACGGTAGCCGATCCGGAATCGTCGATCCATAGGGGCGAGACCGATAACTGCGCCAGGGCCTGCGTCATCTCCTTCCAATCCTCGCGCCTCAGATGTCCCGTACGGAATCTGTGCGCGTCTACGCGTGCCAGCGATGCCAGCAGACGCATCAGCAGCGATTCCTTTGACATCTCCAAGCTAAAAATGGCAACTGAGCCCTGCTGATGCAGAGCGACATTCTCGGCTATGTTGAGAGCGAGTGCCGTTTTTCCCACTGAAGGCCGGGCGGCAAGAATGATCAATTCCGAAGGTTGCAAACCGGACGTCAAACTGTCGAGTTGCGCGTAATTCGTCGCAAGCCCCGTGATGCGCTTGCCCTCCATAATGACGCGCTCCAGCCGCTCCATATTGTCGTGAACCACGTCTTTCATCGACACGAGGCCCGTTCGAATACGGTCTTCGGCAATCTGGAAAATGGAAGATTCGGCACGGTCAAGCAGGGCATCCGCATCGTCTTCCGCGTCCAAAGCCGACTGCTGGATGGTATGGCTGGCATAGATCAGGCTGCGCAACAGCGACTTTTCTTTAATGATCCTCGCGTAGTGCTCCAGATTCGAAACTCGCGGCACCCCATCCACCAATTGCGCCACATATGCCGCGCCGCCGACGGCCTCGAGCTCGCCCTTGCGCCGAAGCTGATCGGTGAGCGTGACCAGGTCGATAGCCTGCTGCGCCTCGCCAAGCTGAATCATGTGGTTGAAGATGCGACGGTGCGGGTCGGAGAAAAAGTCCTCCGGCTTCAGTTTCTCTATGGCCGTATTCAGCGCGTGATTATCGAGCAGGATAGCGCCAAGCACGCTGCGCTCGGCGTCGGTGTTTTGCGGCAGGGGCCTTTCCAGGGTCGCGTCAGCCATCAATCTCCATTCGCCTTATATTCGCCTGGAAGCCGCTTCGAATGCAAGCACTCCCGATTCACGCGAGCTCGACGCAGACGTAGATTCGGCTCGCGCGAGCTGAACTGGGGGACCTCATTCTGCGGAGCCGCACGCAGGCCGTCAAGAAGATGACGAGCACTTGCGTGTGGAATATTTTTTTAGGTGTGGAAACGGTTGAAAACTTTAAACGGATCTGAGAAGTGGAAAATCTGTGAATGCCCCGCGGAAAAATCTGGCGTTTCTAAATGTGCCGCTGCCCTAGCGGAAGAACACGTGCGGCTGCACGAGCGCTTCCGGAGCGGTACGTCTTTAGGCTTGGCGGGCAACGTTGACTTTGAATGCTGCCGTGACGCCGTGAACCAGCCTCGCCGTGACGTCGTACTGCCCCACAACTTTGATCGGCTCCGCAAGTTCGATGCGCCGCTTATCGACTTGAAAACCTTGAGCGGCAAGCGCCTCTGAAATGTCACTGGCGGTAACGGAGCCGAATAGCTGATCGTTTTCCCCGGCTTTGCGCGAAAACGTGAGTGCAACGTCCTTCAGCAATTCCGCCTGCTTCTGCGCCCCGTCGCGTTCAGTGGCCGTGCGTTTGGCCAGAGTCGTACGAATTTTCTCCAGGCGCTTCAGATTTCCCGGAGAAGCTTCCAGAGCGAGTTTGCGCGGCAGCAGAAAATTTCGCGCATATCCTTCCTTGACGCTGACTACGTCGCCGCGCGCCCCGAGCTTTTCGATGTCTTCCTGCAGAATAATTTGCATCGCCTCTCCCTCAAGATTTGGCTGGATTACAGTTCCGTCGCAAACGGCAGTAACGCGATATTTCGCGCTCGTTTGACGGCTATGCCCAGCCAGCGCTGGTGTTTCGAGCAGGTACCGGTCATGCGCCGCGGCAAAATTTTGCCGCGCTCCTGCACGAAGGGCTGCAGCATTTCAACTTTCTTATAGTCGATGAAGTCCACTTTCTCAACGCAGAAGCGGCAGACCTTCTTCTTGCGAAAATATTGCCGTTTGCCCCGGCGAGGGGGTCCGCCGCCTCCCGGCCCGGATGGGCGTCCCTCTCGGGGCCCTCCGGATGGACCGGAAGGGCGCGGTGCTGATTGTTGCTCGCTCATAGTTCTGATCTCGACTTTCTCTTGGATTAACTTTTTGTTGCGCTAACTCGACGCCGCCTGTTGCTCCGGCGCCGGAGCTGGCCCCGGACTCGGCCCCGCGCCCGGACCTGAACCCGCGCCCGGACCTGCCGCGGTTTTCCGCGGCCGCCGGCGCGCTCTATGTTCGCGATGTGCGACCAGCTTCTGTTGCCGCTTGATCTCTTCGTCCAAACGTACGGTCATATACTTGATGACGGCATCGGAAACTTTCAGGCGCCGCTCGAGTTCCTTGATCAGGGAGCCTTGCGTGCTATGCAGTGCGAGGTAAACATAAA
>Ga0210394_10006586_pt1 | contig 12531 bp, 15 predicted proteins | sample IncBWC12MmetaG_FD_160121 | JGI IMG/M metagenome (GOLD analysis project Ga0210394, IMG submission 160121) | Forest soil microbial communities from Barre Woods Harvard Forest LTER site, Petersham, Massachusetts, United States - Inc-BW-C-12-M | ecosystem: Environmental > Terrestrial > Soil >... | reverse complement strand
CACGTCGGAGGTCCGTTTCTTCGCTGGAAGCGGACATGGTCAGCCAAACGTGTTAGGTCCACTTAGGGCCCCGATACCAGAAGTCGGGGACATCATTCGATCACCTAGTCGGCACGCCCGAGCCATCGACGGCTACCATTCGTCGTCGTAGAGCCACTCCCTTGGGATTCGAGGCCGCGCTCTCGCGTACGGGGAGTGACGCGTCCGCTCGGGCTTGCGCAAGGTTGGAATCGGCTGTGTCGGAGGCGGTGACGTCTTGGGCAGGTTCTGCTCGGAAACCCTCGCGAGCACGCGTTTTATCTCTTCCTGGCTCGCCTTGAGCTCCTCAACGGCTTTTGAATTGTCGCTGGCCATTTGTTGCTGGTTCGCCTTGAGCTGTTCGATGTTTCGCTCCAGATTCGCGAGATCGCGCGCCATCGATTGCAGCAACTGTGTTTGATCGGCAAGCGCTGCGGTAGCTGTCGGCGCGACTTCTTGCGGTGCGGTCTGAGCCAACGGCGTTGCTTGCGGTGGTGCTGCTTCCGCCGCAGCCAATTGAACGATAGATGGAGCGGGCTGCGCGGGAAGCGGCGCATTTTCCGGTGGCAATAATGGAGTTGAAATGAGCTGCGGCGCCCAACGGGCGACAACCAGCTTCGCCCCGCCGCCATGGGACGACTGCAAAACCAGGGCAGCGACAACAATGCACGCCGCCAGCGACAAGCCGACGAGGGCCCGGAGCGCCGGCCTTCTGGGCGGTGATTGCGGGCCAGGTCCGGCCGAAGGTGGGCGCGCGGCCTCGCGCTCCATTTTCGCCAGCTGTTCACTCAAACGCGTGAGTTCTTCACCCGCGCGCGCGATCTGTTCGTGGGCGTGCGCGAGTTGTTCATCGGCGCGCGCGATTGGGGCGCTGTGGGGTTCAATTGCATTTGGAGTGGATGTGGAGTTCATTGGCGTTACCCTTTTCCCTCCAATGTCATCCGATGGTGACGGTCGACTATCCGTCGGGTCGACCAGCCGCCAACGCTCCGTGCAGTCTTGTCCAAAGAATGGCCGTATGATGGAGAGAGTGGCCATAAGATGGAAGAATATGGGATCACGTGGCGATAGCGTCCTTGAGTCCGGCGGGCGACCGCGGTGCAGCCGAACGGCGCAGCGGCTCTCCTTTTTAGTCGGCAGGAGGCGCACGCGATTCTGCGGCCGCCCAGGTCAGGTCGCGTAAGCGCGCGCCGCGAATTGCTTGGCCGAAGTCAACTGTCCCCTGAAGAGCCGACATTCAGCGGAAGACCGGCAGGTCCGAGTTGGGTCAAACTCAGCCCTCCGACCGCAACAGAGCTAAGTCCGTTCCCCCCTCATAGCGGACTCGCAGTGACCACACCGGCATGGCCGTTTCGTGCCCGCAGATCAGAAGCAGACTCGCACCCGGCGGACCCGCCAGCCATGGCCGTCCCAGAAACGCTGCGTCACCCATTCGCAACTGCCAAAATCGTAACGCCCGGGACCTGGATAGTAGCCCGTAGGCGAGACGCCTGCAGCAACGCCATGCTGCGCGCTTGCCGGCGTCGCGGCGAGCGAACCAGCGATCGTTGCGACCGCGACGAAGGCAGCAAATGTCTTCTTCATTCTAGGCCCTCCTGCAGATAACGCCTTCGGTCAGCGCTGCGCTTATAGTCCGAGCAATAGATCAGGACCCCTCGCACGCCAGCGGAGCGCATTTCTGCAAAGGTGATTTTCGTCGAGCAGGGCGGGGCGGACAAGGCTTATGATTGAGCCGATTTGATCAATCGTGAAGCCGCTGCAGCTTGGGGCCGTGGTCGCCCGTGCGCACATGATCAATTGATGCTCCTCCGCGATGATCCTATCGGCTCGCTCGCGACGAGCAGACCCGGTACTGGCTGGATAACGCGCGTCGCCGGCTGAGAACCCTAAAAGCGGTGGAAAGGTTGCTTAACCGTTCGGCCATCCAAAATCGGCCTGACGTTGCCGCCCCCAGGACCCCAAACCTGAGAAACGAACGGCGGCTCCTGGCGTCAACCGGACTTACCTGACCGGAGGCGAACTCAGTGAGCCTACAGGGCTGCCGATTCGGACGCCGGCCTTCTTTAATTTCACCGAGCAGCTTCATTTCGTCGGCAAACGATAGCGAACCAGGGGTAAACCACCAACCGGAGACCTGAAGGCAGGGGCCTGAAAGTGGGCCTCACTGCTGCCGCCACCAACGCTGCCGTCGGTGGCAAAATCATCTCGGAGAACAAAATAGGACGTTCATTTCAGAATGAGTGCGGTTTTCGATTTCAGAATGAGCACGCGCAGGACGTGAGGCCAGTTGCCTAAGTGCCTGATGCCCTATATTCATCCGCGCCCATGGGGCCACGTGGCGGAGTGGTTACGCAACGGTCTGCAAAACCGTGTACTCCGGTTCAATTCCGGACGTGGCCTCCATTAACGTAATCAAGTATTTCCATATAATTTTGAAGAAATTACTTCAGGTCGATGGGGCCGTTGCTGAGGTGCGGGGCGCCGGTACGGGCTGCAAGAGCCGCAGTTGGAGCGACTTTGCTAAACGCCCGATCGGTCCGCGGCCCGAAACATGCATGGAAAATTTCGCCCTCTAGAGGGGGCCGACCGCGGTTCTTTCGACAGGGCGTTTCTCCTCCAAACTTGGCCGCCGCACTTACCCGGCTGCGGCGGTCATTTTGGATATTCCATCCTGATCGGCTCAGGGCCTCCACCGCCAGTCGTTCGGACAAACGCTGCTTTTGAAGGATCGGTTTCGCGCGCCCTCCTGATGTCAGCGTCAAACCGCAGTTTGCCAGCTTTTTTCAGGGCCTCGAAGCGTTCGAAAAGGGTATTGGCGCGCAGCTTCAGGCCTGGTCGCCATCCGAATGGTGACGGTACACGATACCCTTGGCGGCTAAATCATTCACGCGAAACGTCCGGAAATGACGAGATCTGGCATGCCACCGGTTATGCCAAGGCGCGCACTTTCGATCGTTCCGGTTCGGGCCGGTTGTAGCCTCAAGGGGCCGCGCGATTAGCAGGTCGCGTACCAGCCCTCGGGGAATGGAATGAGCGGCCAGGCCATCTGATTGTCGTTGGCCGGAGTCGGCAGCGCATCGAAAATCGGGCTATTCAGGAAGTCGTCCTGCGGAGCGGGCGCAACTGCCGTTCGCACGGCATCCAGCAATCGGTCGAATTCAGCTTCACTCATCGCGCTCTCCAAGTCTGAGCGCCCAAGGTCTCAGAAGTCCTTTGTTTCGGGGTTGCGCGGGTCGCTCAAATTGTATCGATCCGGAGATCACGGCCGACATGGTTACGGATGTCTTGATCCTCGCGGAGCGCGGAGCGCTCCGGCTGCGACCGGAGGTGAGGAAAGTCACATCTGGCAGATCAGCTTTCGAGTATTTGCGGGATTCACGGTGTGGCGGAGGCGCCGCATGACCAGGAGGATGCAGTCATGAAACCGGATTCTACCGAACCTCGGCCGTCATCTAGTCGCGCCTATGTGCTCGGTCTGTTGCCGGTGATCATCTGCGTCGGCTCAGCGCGGGCTGAACTCGCGACACCGGAGCAGAGGAGGGCGTGCACGCCCGACGTCTATCGTTTGTGCGCCGGCGAGATTCCAGATCTTCGTGCGCTCACCGCCTGCTTGCGGAGGCGGAAGGCCAATCTGAGTGAGGCCTGCCGGGCCGTGTTCGAGCAGTGAGGGCGCTGTGGGCAGCGTCGGAGCGATAGCCGAAATCACGCATGGGCGATCCGTCAATCATGCTGAGGTGTTTTCGAGGAGGGGCTCAGAGCGGACGCCGCGGTGTTCGCGATCGCGGTGTCGGTATCCTTGCTCAATCCGGCAATCCCGACGGCGCCCACGATTTTGCCGTTTGCGCGTATCGGCATGCCGCCGCGCAGGGCCATGATGTCGGCGGTAACAAATGCCGTTCGGCCCTGATTAATGTTGTCCTCGATCTCCGCGGTCGGCCGTTGCAGCCGCGCAGCCGTTCGCGCCTTCTCGATAGCGAGGTCCGCGCTTGCCGGGCGGACATTATCCATTCGCTGGAAAGCAAGCAGATCCCCGGCGGGATCGACCACCGCGATGGCCGATGGCGCATTCCGCTGCTGCGCGCTCTTCTCCGCGGCTTGCAGAACCGTCTGGGCTCCAACCTGATCAAGGGCCATGATGCTGAGGGTCTGCGCCCCTGCTGACACGCAGAAGGCGGTTGCCAATATTCCAACGCCAATTCCAAATTTCGTCATAGCGAGGTGATTTCCGTTTGTTAAAGGGTCTAGCGGTGAGAGGGCCCGGCAGCGATCAATTCGAGATACGGTTTCGAAGAGTCCGATGATTCGGCCTCCTCCGGTCGTGCAGGCGATTTGCTGCTGGTACCGCCGCCGTGGTGGCATACTCGGTCGAAGAGCGTTTCGCGGCTCGCAAACCGGCCTATTCAACAGCCGCGGCCTGCCAAAACTCCCTCGAACAGGCGATCAACGTGACGGTTGATCGTCGATGCGCCCGACGCTGATGTAGGTTCGCAATTCGAGGGCACCATTAAATTGAATTTTATCGGCGGCCGTCCCGCCATTCGGAAAATTTCGCTTCTAACGACATAGAGCGGAACGCCCGCCGCGTGCAGGGCGCGGCGCTCGGCGGAACTTCAAGGTTCTGTTAGAGTTGCTGTCGGTCCCAAGTAGGAGAGCGGTATGAAAGCCCTTTTGATCGCGGCTCTTTTCGCCATCGTTCCCGGCATTGGCCTCGCTAACGCAGCAGACGGGTGCGGGCCCGGATGCCATAGTACGCCGAATGGTGCATGCGTCGTCGACGGCTGGGGTACCGGCGCCCCCCTATGGAACGAGTGCCCTGCCGGGGCCCATGCCCGTCCTCCGTGTGGTTATGGGTACATTTGGAGTCCGCGCATGCGAGCATGTTTTGCGTTAAACTGAGACGGGTCCCGTCGCGCAGCGAGGGCAAGCCGGGCGCGAGCGCCGACCGGCGGGCGCCCTCGTTCACGGGTGGCGAGACTTCGGCGGCGAAACGGGCGCAGCGACCGGGGGCGCTGGAATATCGGCAACCGACTGCTGCAGGGCCTGAAGCTTCTCGGACACGGTCGCGATCTGTTCGGATAGCCTTTTCGTTTCCGCCTTCTGGGCGGCGAGCTGGTCCTGAACGACCTGGAGCTGGTCGATGGCCTCTTGCTGGGTCACCTGGAGGCCCTTCGTCGTCTCGATGAGCTCGCTTGAGACTTGCTCGTTTGCCGGGGAGGGCGCCGCGGTGCCTCCAAATCCCCAGACCAATGACAAGCCGGCGCCGACGAAGAGGAAGGCCGCTACCAGCGGAATCAGGAGGCGCCGACGCACGGCGCGCGCAGCGCGGTCCTCGCGGTATCTCTGGCGAGAAAATGAAGCGTCAACCATGATGCCTCCACGGCTGTTTGGTTAAACACTAACCTCGGCAATCGATTTGCAGACACTATGCAGATACGCTCGTTTTTCGAGGATCTTGCGAATTGCGGTAAGTCTCTGATTTATTTGGCTCCCCGGGCTGGATTCGAACCAGCGACCATTCGATTAACAGTCGAATGCTCTACCGCTGAGCTACCGAGGAATAGGCGAAACCAAGGGTTCGCATGCGGCAGCGTATAACAAAGCCTCCGCGGCTTGCAAAGGACGAAATAGGCCGGCCCCCAGTGTCATCCGGAAGAACTGGATAGCCCTGGCGCCGCACTGGTTTTTGGCCGCCTCGGCGTTCCGGAAATCGTGATCCGGGCCTGCCCGAATGACACGAACCAAGCGTCAAAAAGGCCGATTCGCCGATGAGGTTGGGGCAAGGCCGGGTTCTACGAGAGGTAATGCGATGCCAGACGCCCAGACCGTTTTCATCAGGCCGATTCCATCGATCGTGCCGAGCGACGTCTCCACCTTGACCGATGACGAATGCCTGGTTCGGCTCGCGCAAGCCGTTGAAGAACAGGATTCCGAGCTTCTGGACGAGGTGGCGAGACTGATCGGGCGCCTTGCCGTGACGATCGAATAGGTCGCACTCCCAACCCATCACGTTACGAAGAGCAGGGTGGATCGCAGGTTTCGACTTGCGCCATCGTGTTGCGTTTTAGCGAACCTTGTATCAAAGATGGCGCAGTTATCGTTCCATCCTGCGGCAACTTCCGCTCTCTGCTGGGGTCTCCCAATGTCCGGTTTTTCGACCGGAGTCCAGAAATCGCCCTTAGTGAGTTGAAATACCTACAGATTTGTTTGGCGCGGAAAAAAATAGACAAAAAAGGACAAACGCCTTACGGGCGGTCGTTCTGTCGCTCGGTCGGCAGGCTCTTGACGTAGCGCACCATCTCGGCGCGCTCGACCACGATGTGGGTGCCTTTCCAGCGCACCGTGATTCGCTTGGCCGCGACGGCCTTGTCGAAGGTCGTGGTGCCGATCCGCGCCACCCGGCAGGCTTCCAGCCGCGTCAGGAACTCCTGATCGGGCGGCGGCATCGGGACATCGGCAAGGCGACGTTTGCGGCCCATGATCGTCTCTCAGCGCAGGGTTGGTCATGATTTAGCCAGCCTCCCGAATGGCCATGCTGCTGAACAGTTGTGAATACTATAGTCTGTAGAACTTTAGTGTTCAAGTCCGGACTATGACGATGTGGACAAAATCAATTCCAAACTGGGGAAAGTCATCTCAAGCCTCAGGCAATCAGCCGGGCTGTCGCAGGAGGAATTGGCGGAGCGGGCATCTATCCATCGGACTTACGTCAGCCAAATCGAGCGCGGGCTGAAATCTCCCACAATTGCTATATTTCTAAAGTTGTCGAAGGCGCTAAAGACAACTCCGAGCAAAATCATGCAGTTGTTCGAAAATGAGATCGGTCTGGTCTAAATCCCGCGTGTGGTTTGTGCCCAATCACAGTCGCGCGCTCCAAAGGTGGCTGTGGGAGCGAGGCTAATTGTCGTTTGAAATACGAAAAATTGCAGATGTCGGAACCGGCCACCCAGTTGTGGCCCGCCTTGGTATGCAAACGGTAGAGGTGCTGGGATCGTTCGGAGTGGACAAGGGCACGCGAGACGCTATTTCCGGTTTGTACATACACACGCTAACCCCGCGCTTGCTTCGGTGTCACCAAGCTCGAGATGAAATAGTTAGGTTGATGAACGAAAGCATCGGCGGCATCACGCAGCAGGATGGTTCTCGTATGCGCGAGGTACCTCACGTCATCAATCTCGAAGGGTTGGTCGCGCAATTCCTCTATGAAGCAAAAAACTACATTCGTGACCTGCTCGGGCTTTTTGAAACGGTTTACGGATGCCGTCTAAAAGATGCCAGCGCGTTTGCTGACATGAAAAACAAGGGTGAATGCGAATTTGTTAAATGGGCGAACGAGAAGTTTGGCGCTCAAAATAGTCTGTCCGAAATGGTGATGACCGATCAGGGATGGATCGGCGAAGTCATCCGCTCAAGAAACGCGGTCGAGCATCCGGGCGGACTTTCAGGTACGCTCACCATCCAAAACATTCGCCTAGACCCTCAGCGGGCAGGCGCTTTCATTGCTCCGACGTGGCAGCGAACCGGTAATCCCGAGAACAGCATTGTGGAGGATATGGATTGTGGGCTTGAGAATTTGCTCACGCTTGGCGAGGACCTCTTGATCGAAGTTGTAAAACGCGGTGAACGAGCGGAGCTGATTTCCTTCTACCTAATCCCCGTCGAAGAACGCAGGCCCGAGTGCCCCGTGCGTATCCGCGCGAGCTTTTCTCCCGAGGTACTGGCGAAATTTCCCGGAAAGATCTGACTCACTACTCAGTTCTTGTTGCGTGGGAACCCGCATGGAAGGCGCGCAATCATCGCCATGTTGCCTTTTGGCGGGGCCTGTTCCAAAGATGACCCGGTTCTAGCTCTCCGGCGGCGACGCCGCTCGATTTTTAGGGTCTCGATGCAAAGTTCCCCGTTCTCGACCGCGCGCCAGAAAATGGTCGACGGTCAGGTGCGTCCCAGTGACGTCACCGATATCAGGATTATCGACGCGATGCTGGCGGTGCCGCGTGAAGTATTTGTGCCCCAGAATCAGCGCGCGCTGGCCTATCTCGACCTCGATCTCGATGTCAGCGAAGATGGCGCAACGAAGCGCTTCCTGATCAAGCCCGTCGTGACTGCGAAAATGCTGCAGGCTGCCGAGGTCAAGGACACCGACAGTGTGCTGGTCGTCGGGTGTGCATCCGGTTACGCGGCTGCATTGGTTGCAAAATTGGCCGAGCGGGTGACTGCCACCGAAAGCGAGCCGTCGCTGGCCGCGAAGGCTAAGGACGTTCTCGCCGCGGTCGGGCTTGGAAATGTCACGGTCCGTGTCGCGGCGGCGGCCGAAGGTGATTCGGCAGACGCGCCCTATGACGTGATTGTTCTCAATGGCGCGACCGAAATTGTGCCGGAGGAACTGTACCGGCAGCTCAGGGAGGGCGGCCGACTCATCGGGGTCTTCGCCATGAGCCAGCCGCAGCGGGTTACCATTGTGACCCGCTCACCTCACGATTATGGCAACCGGGCGCTGTTTGATGCCGCAGTTCCGGTCTTGCCCGGGCTTGAGCGTCCCGCGGTTTTCGTTTTCTAGCGCTCGCGAGCCCTTAGAATCACGTTCGAAATCAAAAGTGTGGCCCGGATGCCCCATGTTAAGAGTTTCCTACTGCGTCGCACCTGTGGGGGGTTCCTTACCGCTTGCGCGCAGAATAAGGTGTACCGGGTGCTGGCGAATGACGTGATAACCCCGGCTCGAGCGCGCTTGAATCGGGGTTATGGCATGAATGGATTACCGGGGATGAATGGGGTGAAGGTCGTTACCGGAGCTGCGGCTGCGGTCCTGTTGTTAGCTTACATGGGTCCGAAGCCGGTCCTGGCCGATACGATCGAGGCTGCGCTGGTGCGCGCCTATCAGAACAATCCTCAGCTCAATGCACAGCGCGCCAGCGTCCGATCTACTGACGAAAACGTGCCGCAGGCGTTGTCGGGCTATCGTCCGAAAGTCGCTGTCACTGCCAGCGCCGGTTATCAGTATACCGATGTAAATTCCACCGTCGGCGGTTCTGCGAGCCAGCTCGTCCGGACCGAGACCCACGGCACCGACCCACCGCGCAGCGCCGGCCTCACGATCACCCAGACCCTCTACAACGGCAATATAACCGCCAACAGGACCCGTGCGGCGGAGAGTCAGGTCTCTGGCGCGCGCGAGGCTCTGCGCGTGCTGGAACAGACGGTGCTGCTGTCTGCTGCCACCATCTACATGGATTACCTGCGCGATGCCGCCATTCTGGAGGTTCAGCGCAGCAATACCCGCGTTCTCGAACAGACGCTGAAACAGACCCGCGATCGCTTCAATGTCGGCGAGGTGACGCGCACCGACGTCGCCCAATCGGAGGCGCAGCTTGCCGCCGGCAAGACCCAGGAGCTGACCGCCGAAGCCAATCTGACGACGACGCGGTCGAATTTCCGCCGCATCATCGGCAACGAGCCGGAGGCGCTCGCGCCGGGCTCTCCGGTGGATCGCTTCTTGCCGCCGACGTTACCAGGTGCGGTCGAACTCAGTCTGGTCCAGAATCCGAATGTGACGGCGGCGATGTTCGGCATCGACGTCAACTTCCTGCAGGTCAAGGTGGCCGAAGGCGCGCTGTTGCCGACGGTGACGCTGCAGGCCGCCGTGCAGCAATCCTATGAACAGACGCTGCAGGTCTATAGGTCCTTTGGCGCTTCGGCGATCTATGCGGTCTTGAACTCGGCGGGACGGTTGTCACCGCAAGTGCTCAGTCTTCGCACCACCGTCTATGACCCAAGCGTGCACTATCAACAGGTACGCGATAGTTAGATCGGTGTTCGTGCTCCGGACGCGCACTGATTTCGCAAACGATCATATAGGTTGCGCAATTTGAACGCTCAGAAGCCGTGCATTGCTCAACCTCGCGAAGCAGGTTGGGATTAGCGTCTTCTGTTCGGCTCCGAAAACGGAACACTGCGCCGCCTGGGTCGGGCTATACAGAAGGACCTCGCCATCCCGTGCGCGGCGATCAGGGAAGATTACCGGCATTTGCCGCCGTGCTGAAGAGCTATCCGGAATCGCCCGAGCGCCGTGGCGCGCGAGCCGTGCGAAGCCCGAAAGGATTAACTCCAAAGAGCTAACCATCTAGATGTGAGCTTTCACGACGCTGTCCATTCGGCCCTGACCCGGAACTCTGAACTCGCCAAACCACCTGCGATTTCGCGGAGAACCGAATGGGCACCCACAAGAATGCTTCCATGACGCGGAAAGGTTGAAAGGCCATGGTGCGTTTTGTGATCGATAGCCGGCAGAGCAAGGCTGCCGCGGCGCGTCAGTTCAACACCACAGCGAAGACAGTTGCCAAATAGGTTGAACGCTCGCACGGGAGGTGGGGATGGCTTGCGCGATCGCTCATCGAGACCTCATTCATTTGCCAAGCCAAACGGAGCCCGCCGCTGGGTGGCCGAAGAACGGCGCGCTGCCATGAGATGGGTGGCCGGCGATACTCTTGGCCGGTGCGCGCAAGGTATCTGGCGGCCGTCGCGCGGTTGCTCTCCAAGGCTGGGAGGACGGCTTCCCTTCCCTCCGCGCCTGGCGCGAGAGCCGGCTCTCGATCGCGGTAACCTACGGGGGGCGGCTCTGGCGGCCCGTCGATCTTCGGTCTCTCCGGCGTCGAAACGGTCCGCGCCAGATTGACCGCAACATGCCATTAGCCTCCATCGCGGACCGAGGCACGTGGCCGTTGAACTAAAAAACGGGCCGACGGTATGAGGGTAGGTATAAGACGACGAGATCGCAGCGTGTTTCGCGTTCGCGTTGCAGACCGTCATCTCGTTTACTTGCAGGACTGCTACTTGGAGGACTGCGACCAATCGTCTGTCGCAGCTCCTCTGTACGTTAACGGACAGACCAATTATATCGAATGACGTATATAAAAGAGTATAAAATAAAAAGGGTTAACATATACAATGCTGGAATTCAATCTAGGGGGAGCATTAGACTTTTAAACAACCAAGGTTTGCGCACCGAAAAGTACTATTGAGCGCTCCAGCGTTTTAGGACCTCAAGCTTATTCATTCATGAGTTCGGACGAATAATGTCAGGTTCGCAAGGAAGTGTTGTCGTTATCGACGCGATGTCGTTTCGTCGGGCGCGGGATGAGTCTTTTCTGGCTCCCTGGGCAACGAGAGAGAATCTCGACCTGATTTCCGTGATGCCGGCCGAAGTGCATAGCAAGCTAGGCGAAAGTATTAATTGCCAGATGCTTATCTACGACATCGGCGGCGCGTCGGCATCCAGTCACGAAAATCTCCTCGAGATTCATGTACTGCGGACGCTGTTCCCCTCTGCCGCTTTGGTGGTCTTTTCCGATGATGAAGGGCTCGACAGTATTTTCGCGGCTCTTAATGCCGGTGCTCGGGGGTATCTAGGCAATTCGATGCCGCCAGATCTTGCGTTGCAGGCGCTTTCATTCCTGCTGCGCGGCGGCACATATTTTCCGCCCGCGGCGATCATGGCGTGCCGGCCTGATGGCAAACCGGCGCATTCGGGTTGCGCAAGGAGCGCAAGCGAAGAGACGGCGGCGGATGATGATCTGGAACATCTGATTGAGCCGCCGGGTTCCAACAACGAAATCAAGACAGCGTTCCCCCACCCATCGATGACGGATCGGCAGCGCGCGGTGTTGCTGTGCCTTTGTCAGGGCGATCCTAACAAGGTGATTGGCCGCAAACTTGGAATGACAGAGACGACGGTCAAAGTTCACGTCCGCGAAATCATGCGCAAGCTGGGGGTCATCAATCGCACCCAGGTCGCGATTGCGGTTGGCCGGAATGGCTTGTTTGGCAATGGCGATGTCTTGCTGGCGGGCCAGGATGTGCCTGCGTTAACGTCTCCTTCCTCGGCAACCGAATTGCTGAAAAACCATTAGCTGCATTCATCTGAGGTCCCAGCTCGTCGGAATTCTCCCTGACGGATTCCCCTGCGCCCACGACCTCTGCGCTACTTAGATATATTCGATGTTGGCAAACCGGGCCGAGCGCCCGGCGACTCGACTGCTCGGCGCGGCAGATCACGTAAATGCCGGCTCTCCGCGAAGGGATGACCACGGTCTCCTGGTGTCCGCAACGAGACGACCTGAAGCATATCTTTAGACTGCCCCCTCCGATTCGGCGACATTCGTTGACATCGGCGAAGCCGAGCATCGGGAGCGCAGAAGGTCAGTCTTGAACACGGCACCCCACACTTCGCGCCCGCGACCTGGCTGATGCAGCGTGGCGTACCGGTTTGGGACGCGGCAGGCTTTCCAGGGACGTCAGTCGAGGCGCTTCTGGGGACCTATGGCCGGCACCATCCCGACTTCCCTTACTGCGCCGCCAAGCCCGACACGACCAAACACCGGGTTTCGGCGGTTGAAACGGTGGTTGACCTTGAAAGCGCTCGGGAAAAAAGGCAAAAAGCCTAATGTGAGCGGCCCGAGACATAGGTGACAAATCGTACCGGACACATGGGTTACACTTTCCGCTTTTTTTGCGGCGGGAGGT
>Ga0210394_10006585_pt1 | contig 12532 bp, 10 predicted proteins | sample IncBWC12MmetaG_FD_160121 | JGI IMG/M metagenome (GOLD analysis project Ga0210394, IMG submission 160121) | Forest soil microbial communities from Barre Woods Harvard Forest LTER site, Petersham, Massachusetts, United States - Inc-BW-C-12-M | ecosystem: Environmental > Terrestrial > Soil >... | reverse complement strand
AGGCATCTTGCCCAACTCAACATCGGCCGTCTGCGCTACCCGACCGACGATCCGCGGGTCGCCGATTTCATGAACAACCTCGATCTGGTGAACAGCCTGGCCGAGCGCAGCAAGGGATTCGTCTGGCGTCTTAAGGACGACAGCGGCAACGCGACCGATATCCGGCCGTTCGCCGATCCAACCATGATCGTTAACATGTCGGTCTGGGAAAACGTTGAAACGCTTGAGCGCTTCGTTTGGCAGACCATTCACAAGCGCTTTTACGGCCGGCGCCCGGAGTGGTTCGAGAAGATGGAAAAGCCGCACTTCGTGATGTGGTGGGTGGCGGCCGGCCACCGGCCGACAATCGAGGAGGCGAAAGAACGGCTTGAATATCTGACCGCGCACGGTCCTTCCGACCACGCCTTCGGCTGGGAGAGCGTGCCGGCGGCGCAACTATGGAAGGCGGCGCGTTGCGCGCCGGACGGGCAGGCGGCATGACCAAGCTTCTCGTCGACGGAAGGGAAATCGATGTTCCGCCGGAGTACACGCTGCTGCAGGCGTGTGAGGCGGCGGGCGCCGAGATCCCGCGCTTCTGCTTCCACGAACGGCTGTCGATCGCCGGCAATTGCCGCATGTGCCTGGTCGAGCTGGTCGGCTCGCCGAAGCCGGTCGCGAGCTGCGCCTGGGGCGTGCGCGACTGCCGCCCTGGCCCCAAGGGGGAGCCGCCGGAGGTCAAGACCCGCTCGCCGATGGTGCGCAAAGCGCGCGAAGGGGTGATGGAATTCCTGCTCATCAATCATCCGCTCGACTGCCCGATCTGCGACCAGGGCGGCGAATGCGACCTGCAGGACCAGGCGATGGCCTACGGTGTCGATCAAAGCCGCTTCCGCGAGAACAAGCGGGCGGTTGAGGACAAGTATCTCGGCGCCCTGGTCAAGACGTCGATGAACCGCTGCATCCAGTGCACGCGGTGCGTCCGCTTCGCCACCGAAGTCGCCGGCGTGCCCGAACTTGGCGCCATCGGGCGCGGTGAGGACATGGAGATCACCACCTATCTCGAAGAGGCGATGGTCTCCGAGCTGCAGGGCAACGTCGTCGATCTCTGCCCGGTCGGGGCGCTCACCTCGAAACCCTATGAGTTCGCGGCGCGCCCGTGGGAGCTCAACAAGACCGAGTCGATCGATGTTATGGACGCGCTCGGCTCGGCAATCCGCATCGACACGCGCGGCCGCGAGGTGATGCGCATCCTGCCGCGGGTGAACGACGACATCAACGAGGAGTGGATCTCCGACAAGACGCGCCACGTCGTCGACGGGCTGCGGACGCAGCGGCTCGATCAGCCGTATCTGCGCGAGAACGGCCGCCTGCGTCCGGCCTCGTGGAGCGAAGCGTTCGCCGCGATCGCCGCAAGGGTGGAGCGGGCCAAAGCCGGCCGCGTGGGCGCGCTGGTCGGCGATCTTGCCGCGGTCGAGGAGATCTTTGCGCTCAAGGATCTGATGACCCGGCTCAACGTGACCAACCTCGATTGCCGGCAGGACGGCTCGGTGCTCGACCCGCAATGGGGCCGCGCGACCTACCGGTTCAACGCGACCATCACCGGGATCGACCTCGCCGACGCGCTCCTCATTGTCGGGTCAAACCCGCGCCGGGAGGCGGCGGTACTCAACGCCCGCATCCGCAAGCGCTGGCGCACCGCCAAGAGCTTTCCCATCGGAGTCATCGGCGGGAAAGCGCCGCTCACCTACAGCTACGACTATCTCGGCGCCGGGCCGGAGACGCTCGCCACTATCACCCGGCACAGCTTTGGCGACGTCATGCGCCATGCCGAGCGCCCACTCATCCTCATCGGCGCGCAAGTCTTTGCGCGGACGGACGCAGCGGCCGTCGCGGCGCTGGCGGCCAAGGCGGCAATCGATCTTGGCGCCGTGAAGGAGGGCTGGAACGGCTACAGCGTCCTCCACGGCGCCGCCTCGCGCGTCGGCGCGCTCGATCTCGGCTTCGTGCCCGGCGAGGGCGGCTTGAGCGCGCGGCAGATGGCGGCCGCGGGCACGCTCGATCTCGTCTTTCTGCTCGGGATCGACGAGATCGACATCGGGCCGGGCGCATTCGCGGTTTATATCGGCACCCACGGCGACCGCGGCGCGTTGCGCGCGGATGTGGTGCTGCCGGGCGCCGCCTATCCGGAGAAATCGGCGATCTACGTGAACACCGAGGGCCGCGTCCAGATGGCGACGCGCGCCTCCTTTCCCCCCGGCGACGCGCGCGAGGATTGGGCCATTCTGCGCGCGCTCTCGGACGTTGTCGGGAAGCGGCTTCCCTACGATTCGCTGGCGCAGCTCCGCAAGGCGCTCTACCAGGCGCATCCATATCTGATGCGCATCGGGGAGATCGCGCCGGGCGATCCGGCCGATCTGCACAAGCTCGCGGCGCGGGGCGGCAGTCCCGAGCGCGCGCCGTTCCGCGCGAGCGTCAGCAATTTCTACTTCACCAATCCGATCGCGCGCTGCTCGGCGGTGATGGCAGAGTGTTCGGCGCTGGCCGAACGCCACGCGGCCGCCGCGGCGGCCCTTTGAGGACAGGATGGAAGCGTTCTTCCACGACTACATCTGGCCGTTCGCCGTCATCGTGGCGGAAAGCGTGCTGCTGCTCGTCATCCTGCTGATTGCCGTCGCCTACGTCATCTATGCCGACCGCAAGATCTGGGCCGCCGTCCAGATCCGGCGCGGGCCGAACGTGGTCGGCCCCTGGGGATTGTTCCAATCGTTCGCCGATCTCATCAAGTTCGTGCTCAAGGAGCCGGTCATCCCCGCCGGCGCCAACAAGGGCGTGTTTCTCCTCGCGCCGCTGATCACCTGCACGCTGGCGCTCGCCGCCTGGGCGGTCATTCCCGTCAATGCCGGCTGGGTCATCGCCGACATCAACGTCGGCGTGCTCTATATCTTCGCCATCTCCTCGCTCGGCGTCTACGGCGTGATCATGGCCGGCTGGGCGTCGAATTCGAAATATCCGTTCCTGGCCGCGCTGCGCTCGGCGGCGCAGATGGTCTCCTACGAGGTCTCGATCGGCTTCGTCATCATCACCGTGCTGCTCTTGGTCGGCTCGCTCAATCTCACGGCCGTCGTCGAGGCGCAGAATACGCCGTGGGGCCTGCTCGGCTGGTATTGGCTGCGGCTCCTGCCGATGTTCGTGATCTTCTTCGTCTCGGCGCTGGCGGAGACCAACCGGCCCCCGTTCGACCTGGTCGAGGCGGAATCGGAGCTTGTCGCCGGCTACATGGTCGAGTACGGCTCCACGCCCTACATGATGCTGCAGTTGGGAGAGTACGTGGCGATCACCAGCATGTGCGCCATCGCGACGATCCTGTTCCTCGGCGGCTGGCTGCCGCCGTTCCCGGTGCCGCCGTTCACCTGGGTCCCCGGCGTCGTCTGGTTCGTGCTCAAGGCCGGGTTCGTGTTCTTCATGTTCGCCATGGTGAAGGCCTTCGTGCCGCGCTATCGCTACGACCAGCTGATGCGGCTCGGCTGGAAGGTATTTCTGCCGGTGTCGCTGGCGATGATCGTCATCGTCGCCGGCGTGCTCGAAATCGTTCGAGGCTGAGATGGGACTAGATCAGGCCGCGCGTTCGATCTTCCTCAAGGAGTTCGTGCAGGCTTTCCTGCTGTCGATGCGCTACTTCTTCAAGCCGAAGGCAACGCTCAACTACCCATTCGAGAAGGGCGCGCTGTCGCCGCGCTTCCGCGGCGAGCATGCGCTGCGGCGCTATCCGAACGGCGAGGAGCGCTGCATCGCCTGCAAGCTGTGCGAGGCGATCTGCCCGGCGCAGGCGATCACCATCGAGGCCGGCCCGCGCCGCAACGACGGCACGCGGCGCGCCACCCGCTACGACATCGACATGGTCAAATGCATCTATTGCGGGCTGTGCCAGGAGGCCTGTCCGGTCGATGCGATCGTCGAGGGGCCGAACTTCGAATTCGCCACCGAGACGCGCGAAGAACTCTACTACGACAAGGAACGCCTGCTGGCCAACGGCGACCGATGGGAGCGCGAGATCGCCAAGAACATCGCGCTCGACGCGCCGTACCGGTGAGACGCCCGCGCCCATGATCCTGCAGGCGATTTTCTTCTATCTCTTTGCCGGCGTGTGCATCGCCTCGGCGATCATGGTCATCGTCGCCAGGAATCCGGTGCATTCGGTGCTGTTCCTCATCCTCGCCTTCGTCAACGCCGCTGGCCTGTTCATGCTCATGGGCGCCGAGTTCCTCGCCATGATCCTCATCGTGGTCTATGTCGGCGCCGTCGCGGTCCTGTTCCTGTTCGTGGTGATGATGCTCGACGTCGATTTCGCCGAGCTGCGCCACGGGCTGCTCAACTATCTGCCGATCGGGTTCGTGGTCGGCGCCGTGCTGCTCGCCGAGCTCTTGTTCGTGGTCGGGGCCTGGGTGATCGAGCCCGGCGTGCCCAAGACCATCACCGCGCCGATCGCCGGCGACGTCAGCAACACGCAGGCGCTCGGCGAAGTACTCTATACCCGTTACGTCTACTTCTTCGAGGCGGCCGGCGTGATCCTGCTCGTAGCCATGATCGGCGCCATCGTGATGACGCTGCAGCACAAGCCCGACGTCCGGCGGCAGCGGGTCGGCGAGCAGCTGGCGCGCACCCGGGCCAGCGCCATCGAGGTGGTCAAGGTCAGGTCGGGGCAGGGCCTGCCATGACCATCGGGCTCGGTCACTATCTGTCGGTCGCCGCGATCCTGTTCACGCTCGGGATTTTCGGCATCTTTCTCAACCGCAAGAACATCATCATCATTCTGATGTCGGTCGAGCTGATCCTGCTCGCCGTCAACATCAACCTGGTGGCGTTCTCGGCGTTTCTCGGCGACATCGTCGGCCAGGTCTATGCGCTCATCGTGCTCACGGTCGCGGCAGCGGAAGCCGCGATCGGGCTCGCCATCCTCGTCGCCTATTTCCGCAACCGCGGCTCGATCGCTGTCGAAGACGTCAATCTGATGAAGGGCTGACGGATGAGCAGCGGGATGTATGAGGCGATCGTCTTCCTGCCGCTGCTCGGCGCCGTCATCGCCGGCCTGATCACGCTGGTCGGCGCGGCGAGCCGCCATCCCGGCGCCAGCCCGCCGGCGCCGCATGACGATCACGCCGCAATCGACCACGCGAGCCTCGACAGCGAAGAAGAGGTCGCCAGATCGACCGCCGGCTCGCAAGCCGCCGAGCTCGTCACCACCACGCTGTTGGTGCTGTCCTGGGTGCTCTCTTGCGTTGCCTTCGTCGACGTCGGCTTTAACGGGCACGACGCCCGCGTCCCGCTGTTCAACTTCATCACCTCGGGGGACCTCAAGGTCGATTGGGCCCTGCGCATCGATCCGCTCACCGCCGTGATGCTGGTGGTGGTGACGACGATCTCGGCGCTGGTTCATCTCTATTCGATCGGCTACATGGCCGACGATCCGTACAAGCCGCGCTTCTTCTCCTATCTGTCGTTCTTCACCTTCGCCATGCTGGCGCTGGTGACGGCCGACAATCTGGCGCAGCTGTTCTTCGGCTGGGAAGGCGTGGGGCTCGCGAGCTATCTGCTGATCGGCTTCTGGTTCCACAAGCCCGAGGCCAATGCCGCGGCGATCAAGGCTTTCATCGTCAACCGCATCGGCGACTTCGGCTTCGCGCTGGGAATCTTCGCCGTCTTCCTGATGACCGGGTCGATCAACTTCGACACCATCTTTGCCCAGGCGCCGGACCTCGTCGGCAAGACCCTTCACTATCTGAGCTTCGACGTCGATGCCCTCACGTTGATCTGCCTGCTGCTGTTCATGGGCGCGATGGGAAAATCGGCGCAGTTCCTGCTGCACACCTGGCTTCCCGACGCCATGGAGGGACCGACCCCGGTGTCAGCGCTCATTCATGCGGCGACCATGGTGACCGCCGGCGTGTTCATGGTGGCGCGGCTCTCGCCGCTGTTCTCGCTGGCGCCGACGGCGCAGGCGTTCGTGATCGTCATCGGCGCGACGACGGCATTCTTTGCCGCGACCGTCGGCCTCGTGCAAAACGACATCAAGCGCATCATCGCCTATTCGACCTGCTCGCAGCTTGGCTACATGTTCGTGGCCATGGGCACGGGCGCCTATTCGGTCGGCATGTTCCACCTGTTCACCCATGCCTTCTTCAAGGCGCTCCTGTTCCTGGGCTCGGGCTCGGTCATCATCGCCATGCACCACGAGCAGGACATCCGCCACATGGGCGGACTGTGGCGCAAAATCCCGTTCACCTATGCCACCATGTTCGTCGGCACCCTGGCGCTGACCGGATTTCCCTTCACCGCCGGCTATTACTCAAAGGACGCGATCATCGAGGCGGCCGACGCGGCTAGCGGCGCCGCCGCAAGCTATGGCTTCGCCATGACTGTTGCTGCCGCCGCGCTCACGTCGTTCTATTCCTGGCGGCTCATGTTCAAGACCTTCCATGGCGCGCCGCATGATCGGCATCACTACGAGGCGGCGCATGAGAGCCCGATCGTGATGCTCGTTCCGCTCGCTCTGCTCGCAATCGGATCGATCGGGGCCGGCTGGCCCTTCTTGCACCTGTTCACCGGCGACGGCGCCGTCGAGTTCTTCCGCGACTCGCTCAAGATCGGATCGGACAACAAGGTGCTCGAGGAAATGGAGCACCTTTCGTTCGCCGTCAGGGTCATTCCTACCGTGATGATGGCCGGCGGATTGCTTGTGGCCTTCCAGTTCTATATCCGCCGCCCGGAGATTCCGGAGCGGTTGGCGCGCGAACAGAGCGTGCTCTACCACTTCCTGCTCAATGCCTGGTACTTCGACCGGATCTACGACTTCCTCTTTGTTCGCCCGACGCTGTGGCTCGGCCGGCTCCTGTGGAAGGGCGGCGACGGGTTCATCATCGACGGGTTCGGCCCCGACGGGGTGTCCGCCCGCGTGCTCGACGTGACCCGCAGCGTCGTGCGGCTGCAGACCGGCTATCTCTATCACTACGCCTTCGCCATGCTGATCGGTGTTGCCGCCTTCATCACCTGGTTCATGTTCGCGGGAGGCCACTGATGGCGAGCTGGCCGATCCTCTCGGTCGTGACCTTCCTGCCGCTCGCCGGGGCGCTGTTCATCGCCCTGCTGCGCGAGGACGAGACCGGCGCGCGCAATGCGCGGTGGGTCGCGCTGTGGACCACCCTCATCACCTTCGCGATCTCGCTCATTCTCGTCTGGCGCTTCGATCCCGCCTCGGCCGACTTCCAGTTCGTCGAGCGGCGCCCGTGGCTCGGCGGCACCATCACCTACGCCATGGGCGTCGACGGCATCTCGCTGCCGTTCGTGATCCTGACCACGGCGCTGATGCCGATTTCGATCCTGGCGAGCTGGCAGGCGATCCAGAGCCGCGTGCGCGAATACATGATCGCCTTCCTCGTGCTCGAGACGCTGATGGTCGGAACGTTCTGCGCCCTCGACCTGGTGCTGTTCTATCTGTTCTTCGAGGGCGGCCTGATCCCGATGTTCCTGATCATCGGCGTATGGGGCGGCCCGCGCCGGGTCTATGCCAGCTTCAAGTTCTTCCTGTACACGTTCGCCGGCTCGGTGCTGATGCTGCTCGCCATCATGGCGATCTACTGGGAAGCCGGCACGACCGACATCCCGGCGCTGTTGCACCATGCGTTTCCGCGCTCGCTGCAGATCTGGGCCTGGTTCGCGTTCCTCGCCTCGTTCGCGGTCAAGCTGCCGATGTGGCCGGTCCATACCTGGCTGCCCGACGCGCATGTCGAGGCGCCCACGGCCGGCTCGGTGATCCTCGCCGCGATCCTCCTGAAGATGGGCGGCTACGGGTTTCTGCGCTTCTCGCTGCCGATGTTCCCGCAAGCCTCGGTCGAGCTGGCGCCGCTCATCTACGCGCTCTCGGTCGTCGCCATCGTCTACACCTCGCTGGTCGCCCTGATGCAGGAGGACGTGAAGAAGCTCATCGCCTATTCGTCGGTCGCGCACATGGGCTTCGTCACCATGGGGCTGTTCGCGATGACGGTGCAGGGGGTCGCCGGCGGCATTTTCCAGATGATCTCGCACGGCATCGTGTCGGCCGCGTTGTTCCTGTGCGTCGGCGTCATCTACGACCGCATGCACACGCGAGAGATCGCGGCCTATGGCGGGCTCGTCAACCGCATGCCGGTCTACGCCTTCGTCTTCATGGTGTTCGCGCTGGCCAATATCGGGCTGCCGGGCACATCGGGATTCGTCGGCGAGTTTCTCGCCCTGATCGGGACCTTCCGGGTCAACAACTGGGTGGCGACGCTGGCGACGATCGGGACCATCCTGTCCGCCGCGTACATGCTGTGGCTCTACCGCAAGGTGATCTTCGGCAGGCTGGAGAAGCCGAGCCTCGCGGCGATCACCGACGTCGGCTGGCGCGAAATCGTCGTGTTGGCGCCGCTCGTGGTCCTGACCATCGTGTTCGGCCTTTACCCGCGGCCGGTGCTCGACATATCGGCGGTTTCGGTGGCGCAGCTGATCGACAATTTCAATCATGCGGTCGGCAGCGTTCACTCGGCGGCGCTGGCGAGGTGAGGCGATGAATCCTGACTTGACCGCGTCGGCGCTCGTTCCCCTGCTGCCCGAGTTGCTGCTTGGCGTCGGCGCCATGACGCTCCTGATCCTCGGCGTCTACCGCAGCGAGGAGGCGGGGCGGCTGATCGATGCGGCGTCGGTCGCGCTCCTGGTGATCGCCGGCCTCATCGTGCTGGTGCTGCCAGAGGGCAGGCTGGTCGCCTTCAGCGGCAGTTTCGTTGTCGACGACTTTGCCCGCTTCCTCAAGATCCTGGCAATGTTCGGATCCGCCGCCGCCATCGTCATGTCGCTCGACTACGCGCGGCGCGAGCGGGAGGAGCGGTTCGAATACTCGGTGCTCATCCTGCTGTCGACGCTCGGCATGCTGATGCTGATCTCGGCCGCCGATCTCATTGCGCTTTATCTCGGCCTCGAATTGATGAGCCTGCCGCTTTACGTGGTGGCGGCAAGCCATAGGTCTTCGCTGCGCTCGACCGAAGCCGGGCTGAAGTATTTCGTCCTCGGCGCGCTCTCGTCGGGAATGCTGCTTTACGGCGCCTCGCTGGTCTACGGCTTCACCGGCACGGTGAACTTTGCCGGCATCGCGCAATCGGCCGCCGAAGGCGGCCCTGGATTGATCTTCGGCCTCGTCTTTCTGTTCGCCGGCTTCTGCTTCAAGGTCTCGGCCGTGCCGTTCCATATGTGGACGCCGGACGTCTATGAAGGCGCGCCGACGCCGGTGACGGCGTTCTTCGCCGCCGCGCCGAAGGTCGCCGGCATGGCCATGTTCGTCCGCGCCGCGGTTGCCGCCTTCCCTGGCATCGCCGGGCAATGGCAGGAGATCGTCGTCTTCGTCGCCATCGCCTCGATGCTGCTGGGCGCCTTCGCCGCCATCGGCCAGCGCAACATCAAGCGGCTGATGGCCTATTCGTCGATCGGCCACATGGGATTTGCGTTGATCGGGCTTGCCGCCGGCACCGCCGAAGGCGTGCAGGGCGTCCTCGTCTATATGGCGATCTACGTCACGATGACTCTCGGCGTGTTCGCCGTGATCCTGTCGATGCGGCGCAAGAGCGGAATGGTGGAATCGATCGACCAGCTCGCCGGCCTTGCCCGCACCCATCCGACGATGGCGTTCTTCCTGGCGATGCTGCTATTCTCGATGGCCGGCGTACCGCCGCTCGCCGGCTTCTTCGCCAAGTTTTACGTGTTTCTTGCCGCCATCAAGGCCGGGTTCTACGTGCTTGCGGTGATCGGGGTGCTCGCAAGCGTCGTCGGCGCCTACTACTATCTGTCGATCGTCAAGGTCATGTATTTCGACGAGCCGGCGGAAGGCTTCGTCGGCATGCCCGATGAGCTCAAGGTGGTGCTCGCCGTTTGCGGACTATTCAATATACTCTTCTTCCTCTACCCGGCACCGCTCGTCGGAGTCGCGAGCGCGGCGGCCCATTCGCTGTTCTGATGCGGCTTCATCCCGCGGCGGTCGCGGCGGGCGTTCGCCTGGCGGCGCACGAGACGCTTGCTTCGACCAACACCGAAGCGCTGGCGGCGGCACGCCGCGGCGAGCGCGGCCCGTTCTGGGTCACGGCGCGGCAGCAGACCGCGGGGCGCGGCCGCCGCGGCAACGAATGGACGTCGCTGCCAGGCAATCTCTACGCTACGCTTCTCCTCGACGAGCCGGCGCCGCCGGACCATGCGCCCGAATTGTCGTTCGTCGCCGCATTGGCCACGTATGATGCGATCCTCGATTGCGCTCCCGCGCTGCGCAGAAAACTGGCGCTGAAATGGCCGAATGACATCCTCTGCGGCGATGCCAAGCTCACCGGTATCCTGATCGAAGGGGAGAGCATCGAGGGAAGGCTGGTCGTCGTGGTCGGCATCGGCGTGAACTGCCGGCATCATCCGCCGCCGGTGAACCATCCGACCACCGATCTCGCCGCCGCCGGCGCCGATGTGTCGGCCGAAGGCCTGTTCACCGCGTTGTCCGGCATGATGCTGCGGCGGCTCGCGCAATGGCGTCGCGGCGGCGGCTTCGACCTGATTCGCGCCGACTGGCTCGAACGGGCGACCGGGATCGGCGGCGAGCTGCGGGTGCGGCTTCCGAGCGGCGAATTTTCCGGGCGCGGCGAGGGAATGGACGAACGCGGGCGGCTGCTCGTTCGCCTAGCCGACGGTAGCCTGCGAACGGTCACCGCCGGCGACGTATTCCCGCTCGGCAACGAGCCGGCCGGCCAGGCGCCGGCGACGGGGCGGGCCGACTGATGGCGCGCGGCGAACTCGTTTTCGCGTCGCTCGGCGGCGTCGGCGAGATCGGAATGAATCTTTCGCTCTACGGCGTCGGTGACGAGCGCCGGCGCGAGTGGCTCATTGTCGATTGCGGCGTCTCCTTTGCCGCCGAGGAGCACCTCCCCGGCGTCGATCGCATTCTTCCGGACATCCGCCATCTGATCGCGGAGCGGCGCAACATCGTCGGCCTCGTGCTCACCCATGCCCACGAGGACCACATGGGCGCGCTCATCGACCTGTGGCCGCGGCTTAAGGCGCCCATCTATGCCACGCCGTTCACGGCGGCTCTGTTCGAAGCACGCCGCCTGTCCGAGCCGGGCGCGCCGAAGATCCCGGTGAACGTGGTGCCGCTCGGCGGCAGTCTGACGCTCGGTCCGTTCGCGATCGACTTCATCAACGTCGCTCATTCGATTCCAGAATCGAATGCGCTGGCGATCCGCACGCCGCACGGCACCGTGTTGCACACCGGCGACTGGAAGATCGATCCGACGCCGGTGATCGGCGCGCCGACCGACGCGGCGCGGCTTACCGCGCTGGGCGACGCCGGCGTGCTGGCGCTCGTCGGCGATTCCACCAATGCGATCCGCGACGGCCGCTCACCCTCGGAAGCGGAGGTGGCAAAGACGCTGGCCGAGCTTATCCTCTCCGCGCCGGCCCGCGTCGCCGTCACGACATTTGCTTCCCATGTGGGACGCCTGCGCGCAGTGGCCGGTGCGGCGCTCGCTGCCGGCCGCGAGGTAGTGGTGATCGGCCGTGCTATGGATCGCGTGGTCCAGGTTGCGCGCGAGACTGGCTACTTCGACGGCGTGCAGGAGTTTCGCGGCGCCGAGACCTACGGCTATCTGCCGCCGGACAAGGTGCTGGCACTGTGCACCGGGAGCCAGGGCGAGCCGCGCGCCGCACTGGCGCGCATCGCCGAGAACGAGCACCCTGAGGTCGCGCTCGGCAAGGGCGACCGCGTGGTGTTCTCCTCCCGCGCGATCCCCGGCAACGAGAAGGCCGTGGGTCGGGTGATCAATGGGCTCGTGGCCCAGGGCGTCGAGGTGATCACCGACCGCTCCCATCTGGTTCACGTATCAGGACATCCCCGCCGCGCCGAACTCATCGACATGATCGGCTGGGTCAGGCCAAAGATCGTGATTCCGGTCCACGGCGAAGCCCTGCACCTTGCCGAGCACGCCAAGCTTGCCCGCAGCGCCGGGGTCCCGCACGTGCTGGTGTGCCGCAACGGCGATCTCGTCCGTCTCGGCGCGGAAGGACCGGAAATCATCGACGAGCTGCCATCGGGCCGCCTGTACAAGGACGGCGCGCTCCTCGTCGATGCGGCGGCGCGCACGGTCGCCTCGCGCCGGCGGCTCGGTTTCTCCGGCATGGTCTCGGTCGCATTGGCCGTCGATGACAATGGTGTGCTCGCGGCCGACCCCGAGCTTGAACTGATCGGCATTCCGGAGAGCGACGCGTCCGGCGAGCCCATGGCAGAGATCGCGCTTGCGGCGGTCGAGGAGGCTTTCGCCGCGCTGCCAAAACCGCGCCGCCGTGATCCCGAAAGTGTGGCCGAGGCGGTGCGGCGCGCCGTCCGCTCGGCCATCGCCGAGCGCTGGAATAAGAAGCCGATCTGCCATGTTCACGTGCTTTCGGTGTAACTTCACGTCCGCGTTTCCGCGCGAGGCGGCAAGCCAACCGACGTGGGCGCGGGCGGTCGGCTTCACCC
>Ga0210394_10006584_pt1 | contig 12533 bp, 15 predicted proteins | sample IncBWC12MmetaG_FD_160121 | JGI IMG/M metagenome (GOLD analysis project Ga0210394, IMG submission 160121) | Forest soil microbial communities from Barre Woods Harvard Forest LTER site, Petersham, Massachusetts, United States - Inc-BW-C-12-M | ecosystem: Environmental > Terrestrial > Soil >... | reverse complement strand
CGCGCCGCCGAATCAATTGCCCCCAATTTGCTCGTGCCGCTGAAATTGTGGGAGCGGCCAAACGGTTCCTCCGACGATTTCGTGGAGATGACCGACCTGACCGATCACGGCGGCCTGCCGTCGCAGCCGCAGGGCCTGAATCTTCAATACTGGGAATGGCGCGCCGATGGGATTTACTTCCTCGGCGCGACGCAGGATACGCAGATCCGCCTGCGCTACGAGACCGCTTACCCCGCTTTCGTCGACGGGACGAGCGCCGTACTGATCCGCGACGCGATCGAGCCGATCGCGTATTTCACAGCGGCCATGGCCGCGGCGGCTCGCGGAGCGCCGCAAGCTTCGCGCTGGGATGATGCCGGAACGGATGCGCTGGAAGATTTGCTGCTGCGCGCGACGCATCGCGAACAGCATACCGGACGCCGGCGAAGGCCGTATACCTGGCGACAGGGGTACGGCCCGATTGTGTAGGCCTTTGGTGAAAAAGCATCCCTCGGCCCGAAGACGGGGCCTCGGGATGACAGCAGATGTTGTCGCATCGACGGCGCGCGGACTCTTCTGAATGACAACTTTTCGTCACGATAACGGGAGGGAAGGGAAATGGCTCTTGCGATCAATATTACGGATATAGATTCCGGGGAAGCCAACCTGTACGTGTTTGGCCTGCTGACCCCATCCGGCAACTATGCGTCAGGCGGCGACACACTGGATTTCACTACCGTGGCGAATCAGATTGGCGGCAGCCAGGCGCCGGTGCAGGTGTGGGTGGGCGGATCCACAGGAGATAACTACGGATTCGTTCGCACGGCTTCGCCGACGCTTGCCAACGGAAAAATCAAGATCAACACGGCGTCCAATACCGAGCTCGGTGCAGGGGCCTATCCCGCGCGCATCACCGGGGACGCAAACATTCAGATCGAAGCCGTTTTCAACAAGTTGATTTAACGGCGATTGTTGTGCGCTCGCGGGAAATGAAGAGAGATTCTTCGACTTCGCGTTGAACTTTGTTGACCCGGCGAAAGCTCATCCTGTTGGTGACTTTCGCCGGAAGAAGGAAATCGTGACGACAAGATTTCCGCGAGCAAAAGGCTCGGGACGCTGCGCTCCGAATGACACGTTTTCGGTAGGTCGAACATGAGTGTGTTGGGCACAACGGATGCGCCGCTGGATACGTTTGGCGGGCTGGTGACGGATGTGGCTCCGGCGGATTTGCCGGCCGGAGCTTCGCCGGATTGCGCCGACGTCGCTTTTGTGCCGGGCGCGGTGAAGACGCGGCCGGGGCTGCTCTCGGTGTTCACCGCGATTTCCGGCAATCCCACAATCAATTACGTCAAGACGTTCATCCAGCCGAATCTGACCGAAACGATGCTCGCGCTCGATTCGGCCGGATTGCTGTGGGGCGAATTCACTCCGGGCACGCTGACGCAGATCAATAGCGGCTCGGGAGGAAAATTCATCGCGCCGAATTGCCGCGCCAAATCCACCGCGCTTTTCGGCCGCGAGTACATCGCGTTCCACGACGGAAAATTCGGCATCGATATCCCGCGACAATATGACGGCACGAATTTCGATCGCGTGAGCCAGGTGGGACCGGGCGCCGGTCCGGTGAGCGCGTTCGATGCGCCGGCGGAGCCAGTGTACACCGTGGGCAATTCGCCGACGGGGGCGGTGCGCAACAACAACGTCGTCACGATCACAACCACCTCGGCGCACAATCTGTATCCGGGAGCTTCTGTTCTGATTGCCGGCGTCGTGGACACCTCGTTCAACGGCACTTTCGTCGTGCAGTCCGTGCCCTCGCCGACAACGATGACGTATCAACAGCTCGGCGCGGCGAGCAATTCGGGCGGAAGCTCGGGAAGCGGGAGCGCCACACTCGCGCCGCAGCTTTCGGCAGGCGTGCATCAGGTGTGCGTCTTCTTTAAAACGCGCCAGGGTTATTTGACGCAGCCGTCGCCGCCGGTGACCTGGACCGCCTCTGGCGGCCGGCGTGTGCAATTGATTGGGATTCCGCTGCCCCTGAATGACGCGAACGTAGTCGCGCGCATTCTGGCGTTCACGCCAGCAGGTGGAGGGTCGTTTTATTACACGAGCGGGCTCCAGAATTCGCCGCAGATGATCATTGCGGATACCACCACCACGACGGTGACGCTGGATTTCTCGGATACGGCCTTGCTGGCCGGCACGCTGGCCGATCCGCTTTTTCGCCTGGCGGAATTGGGAGAATGCGCCGGCGTCATCGGGTATGCTTCGCGGCTTTTCTGGTGGGGCGAGCGCAACAAGGTCGACAATTTCGAGAATCTCAGCTTCGATGGCGGATTCGTGAGCAGCGGAGTTGGCGTGCGGCCGCCGTTGGGCTGGATTTCCGACAATACTTATGGCGGCGCGGGAGGCAGCGCCTTCAGCGCGCTGTGGGGCGGAGCGTGGGAGGTCGTTGGCGATAATATTGCCAACGATAAGGGCATGATCACGCAGGGGGCGCGCGTCGATTCCGATGGCGTGCCCATTATTCAGCCGAATACGGGATATTCAGTGCGCTTTCGCGCGATGAACGATCCGGCCAGCTCGCTGCCGACTTCAGGCAACCTGCACGTCCATCTCTACAGCGCTTCGCAAGCCATCGACGTGGGCCTCGACGTGGCGGCAACGTCGCTGACCACCACATTTCAGGAATTCACCGGCGTGCTCACGAGCGGGATTATTTCGCCGGTGCCTGTGGATTTGCTGCTGCGCGTTTATGCCGATGGGCTCAACCTGAATTGCGGCGTGATTTTCGATAACATCGAAGTCTATCCGACCACGCAGCCCTATAACTCCGGAATCGTGCGCGCCAGCCGAGCCGAGGATCCCGAAAGCTACGACGGCATCGACGGCCTGCTCTCCGTCGCCGAAAATAACGGCCAGGCCGTGCGGGCGGCGTTTGTGTTGCGCGATCAGTTGTATTTCGCGAAGGAGCATTCCATCTATTCCACACGCGACGACGGCGTCAATGAGCCGGCCGATTGGACTCTCAGCGAAGTATCGAACATTGTCGGGACGCCGTCGGTGGATGGCGTGGATACCGGCGAGGACTGGGCCGTGATCGCCGATCGCGCCGGCCTTTTTATTTTCGACGGCGGCGAGCCGGTGAAAATATCGCAAGAAATTCAGCCGCTCTGGGACACCATCAACTGGCAATACGGTTACACGCTGTGGGTGCGCGTTGATACGCGCGCCAAGCGCATTCTCGTTGGAGTGCCGATCGCGCCGGCCACCCAGCCGAATCGCGTTCTTGTGCTCGACTATCGCAGCCTTTCGACGGCCGCCGATATCGCCACGTACGCCTCGGTACACAGCAGCTCCATGACGGGGCGGATGATCTCCGTCGCCCGAGCGCGTAAATGGGCGCCGTGGAACATCGCCGCAAATTCCGCCGCGCTCATCGAGCGCAGCGATGGCACGGCGCAGTTCTTTATCGGCAATGGCGCAGGCACGGGAAAGATTTATCAGCTGAGCGACACGCAGTTTTCCGATGACGGCGCCGCCATCGCCGGCTACTACACGACGTATTTCTTTCCCAGCGCGGATCAGGAAGGCGAACTCGGCGTGCGAGCGCATCGCAAGCTTTTTTCGTATTTGACCTGCTACGCAGAAGGGGCAGGGAATTTGAATCTGACTTCTTTCCCTGATAACGAGGGTTTCCCGTCCGCGCTACCGTCGCTGGCGCTGAGTTCGCCGGGAAGCAAGGATCTCGAGCTTTCCATCAACTTGCACGCCGAACGGGCCGCATTTCAGGTGGGCACGAATCAGGCGGGCTCGTGGTTCCGGCTTTCGCGGCTGGTGGCTTCGCTGGCGCCCGATCCGTGGTCGCCAGTGCGCGGCGGAAATTGAGATTGAACCTGACCGCGACCAATTGATATAGTAGTGTGTAGCTTATACGCTACATGTAGATGGCCATTCGCGGAAAGCTAAGTGGAAGCACACGAGCGAGCGGTCCATTATTATGTCGAGCCCTCTGGCGCATGCCCCTTTCGGAAATGGAGAGACACACTCTCCGACAAACTCACGAAAGCGGCGATTGACGCGAGAATCGGACGCCTTCGGAGCAGAAACTATGGAGACTCGAGACCAATTGGGGCTGGCGCTTCGGAATCGAGGATCGACTTCGGCCCGGGATACCGCGTCTACTATGGCGTCGACGGAGATGACCTGATCCTGCTCGCAGGAGGAACAAAATCATCGCAATCCGCGGATATCGACAAGGCGAAGAGCTTCTGGATGGACTACAAGGAGCGCAAACGAAATGCGCAGAAAGCGCGATTACAAAGCGGACCTTCTCGCCGATCTAAGAAATGATGCTGCTTACGCGGCACAATATCTCTCGGCTGCCAAGAAAGACTCGAAGGAGGCGTTTCTTGTTGCTCTCCGAGATGTGGCCGAAGCCAGACTAGGCCTATCGCGGATCGCGCGTGCCGCCCGCGTAAACCGTGAAAGCCTTTATCGAACGCTTTCAGCAGAAGGGAATCCAACTCTTACCACCCTGGATGCAGTACTGGAAGTATTGGGTTTTGAAACCGATTTTCGTCCTACTACGTTTCGGAGCGGCCATACCTTTAGCGCCATGAGAAAGAAACCGCACAGGCGCAGATAGAGCCGGCAAGACGGCAGCTTCCTTAGCAAAGCCAGTCGTCCACCGCAGACGAAATCGTCATTAATGGACACGAGTCCGGCATGTTGAATATTCCGCAGCTCGCGCAGGTGAAAGCGCGCGATCCGTATGTCTACGAATCGTTGCAACAGATGGTGGGCGCGATCAATGCGCTCGGGCGCGCCACCGGCGTCGATCCGTCGGGATCGATCGCGCAGCCCGATCCGATCGGCGGCATCTCGGTATTGGCGGCGAACGGAATTTTCGATATCGCCATCACCGACAATTCGGCCGTGCACCGCGGCATTTATTACTTCGCGGAATCCGATACGTCGCCGAATTTCACCGCTCCCCGGGTGTGGTTCATGGGCTCGTCGCGCAACCTGCGCGTCGCGCTTGGGAATCTGACGCTTTACTGGCGCGGCTACAGCCAGTACATCGGCTCGACCCCGTCGGCGCCGGTCACGTTTGGCTCGCCGCCCACGGCAGTGGCTGGCGGCGGGTCTGCGGGTCCAACGCTGCAGCCATCTTCTGGTAGCGGCACAGCTACAGGGCAGCAAGGCGGCAGCGGATTCGGCACCGCGCTCACGTTGGTGACCAACGCCACGACGGTGTAGCTGGCACAAGTAAGGGCGCTCATTCTCCCTGTGTTCTCAGCACATCCGCGGTCTCCGTATGGGTTCAGATTGAGCCCTATCGCGAAGCCGGGAAGGATTTAACACAGAGGTCACTGAGGCACAGAGCGCACAGAGAAGCCAACCTGTCATTGCGAGTCAATTACGGCTAAAAATTGATGCTAGTGCGCGCGTACACCGAGGGCGATCTCGAAGCCGTGCGCGCGATGCACGCGGCGCAGGGATTCGGCTACGCTTTTCCTGACCTCGCCGATCCGCTATTTCTGGTTCGCAGCGTTGTCGAAGAAGATGGCCGTCCGCGCATGGCCGCATTTTTGCGGCTAACCGCGGAAGCATATCTGCTGGCCGATCCAGGCGAAGGCTCGCCGCGCCAGCGGTGGCGCCGGCTGCTCGCGTTGCATGAGGCCGTACGGCAGGAGGCCGCGGCGTGCGGCCTTTCGGATGTGCAGGCGTTTTTGCCGCCGCGCGTGGCGCGCGCGTTCGGGCGGCGGCTTGCTGCGCTAGGCTGGCGCCAGGATCCGTGGACGTGCTACACGCGGCAGGTGTGAGTCTTTTCTCGGTCCACTAGGTTTCAGTTGGCAGTTCGCGTCCCCACTTGTCAACCTCAATGCCACAGACTGGGCAAGTGCAACCACCCCACATCTGCTGTCGCCGCGATCTCGGAATTCGCACGCTTGGGAGTGGAGTTTTGCAGCGAGGACAGGAAACCGGTGCGAGGTTGACGCCCCAGCGGTTTTTTGCAACTGTGCCGTAAATTACGAGCAGAAGTCCGATAGTCAAAAAGCCAAAGAGCGCCAGCAGAAAAATTACGGGGTTCGTTACGAAACCCACTCGACGCGGATCGATGCGGGATGGATCAGGCGAGGCGTGCGGTGGTGGCGCGTCTCCGGATTGCTCATGCGGATGTAATGGCCGTTGACCATGTGCGTGATCAACTCCTCGGTTGAGTCCACGCGAAAGTGAGGACCCTCCTTACATTTGCTGGCAAGGTATGTGCCATTGCGATAGCGATGCGGCACGAGCATAACGCCCGCTTCTTTGCCTTTTTGCACGACGTAAGTGATCGCTAACTGAGCGCGCATGCTTTCAGGGGAGGGCCGCGTCGGATTCTATCATTGGACCTGCCCAAGCCAAAAGCCACTTTCGCTTGCACGTAAAATTCAGACTTTGCACTGCCGTTCGGGTCTACTATCATCGGCGTATTGTTGGAAGGTATGCCCGATGAAAACCTCTCGACGCGATTTCATAGCCAAGTCCGGGGCGGCCGCAGCAGCCATGCATGATCTTGCTCACGCGCAAGAGCCCCATCAGGAGCACGATCACGAGCACTCCCTGGTACCTTCCGATCCGGCGCTGCGGGTGAAGTCGCTGGAATCGCTTCTCGTAGAAAAAGGCCTGGTCGATCCCGCCGCGCTCGATGCGCTGGTCGACACTTACGAACACAAAATTGGTCCGCGCAACGGCGCGCAAGTGGTTGCGCGAGCCTGGGTCGATTCCGGGTTCAAGAAGCGCCTGCTCGCAGACGGCACAGCGGCGATTGCGGAACTCGGTTTCGGAGGCCGCGGCGGCGACTACCTTCAGGCGGTGGAAAATACGCCCACCGTTCACAACATCGTCGTCTGCACTTTGTGTTCGTGTTATCCGTGGGCGGTTTTGGGCTTGCCGCCGATCTGGTATAAGTCCGCGGCATATCGATCGCGCGCCGTCATCGATCCGCGCGGCGTGCTGCGCGAATTTGGACTTGAGCTGCCGAAGGACGTAGAAGTCCGCGTTCACGACAGCACTGCGGAGCTGCGTTATCTGGTGCTTCCCGAAAGGCCTGCCGGCACGGAAAAACTGAAAGAAGAAGAGCTGGCCGCGCTGGTGACGCGCGACGCCATGATCGGAGTCGCCAAAGTGCCTGCTCCGAAGCCGGGAGGCCGCGCATGAACGGCGTGCACGACATGGGCGGTATGCAGGATATGGGCGCGGTGCAGCGCGAAAAGAACGAGCCGGTCTTCCATCAACGCTGGGAAGGCCGCGTCTGGGGCATGATGTGGTTGGGCTCGGCGTGGGGCAAATGGAATCTGGACGCGATGCGGCATGCCATCGAACGCATCCCGCCGGCCGATTATCTGCGCATGAGCTATTACGAGAAATGGTTGGCGGCGCTAGTCGATCTGGTGACGGGCAGGGGACTGGTAACGCGCGCGGAGCTGGAAAGCGGCAAGCCCGCGGCGGGTTCGGCGAAAGCAACTCCGCCGGTGAAGGCGGAAGGAGTGCCCGCACTGATCGCGCGGGGCAATCCTGTAAAGCGCGACGTCGCGGTGGCGGCGCGGTTCCAGGTGGGCCAGCGCGTTCGCGGACGCAACATCAATCCCACGACGCACACGCGCTTGCCGCGGTACGCGCGCGGCAAGATCGGCACAGTCGAGCGCGATCACGGCGTTTTTCTTCTCGCCGACAGCAACGCCCATTTTCAGGGCGAGAAGCCGCAGCACCTCTACTCCGTGCGTTTCGCCGCTCGCGAACTGTGGGGTCAGCAAGCCGCGCCGCACGATTCCGTCTACGTCAATTTGTGGGACGATCACCTTGAGCCAGCCTGAACCCCAAGCCGCTGCAGAGCGAATTGCGGAATTGCCTCGCCTGCCTCGCGACGAAGGCGGGCCCGTGTTTGCCGAACCCTGGCAGGCCCAAGCCTTCGCGCTCGCGGTGAGGCTCTCCGAACAAGGCCACTTCACCTGGAAAGAATGGGCCGCCACGCTGGCCGCGGAACTCAAAGCCGCTGCCGATCGCGGTGAGCCCGATGACGGGTCGCGGTACTACGATCATTGGCTTGCCGCTCTCGAACGCCTGGTTGCGGCAAAAGGTTTGACCGATCCGGCCGCGCTCGCTGCACGCAAAGAGGCTTGGGCGGAAGCCTATCGCCACACGCCCCACGGCAAACCGGTCGAACTCGCCGCCGGCCTTGCCTCTCCCGCCCGCCGAATTTCGTAGCGCCGGGCTTTCTGGTGACAGATTTTGCCGGGTTGACCTTCGACTGTTAGCTACGAGTTACTTCTCCTCTGAACTTTTGACTCAACTTTGAACCTCAACTTTAATCCTGTAGCTCGGGTCGTCCCGGCTGACTCTGCCGGGAGCCCCGAGGCTTTTTGGGGTTGGGATTCATTGGTGAGAAAAGCCTCAGGTCTCCCCGACACAAACCGTCGGGGACGACCTGAGCTACAAATTGGCAGTTCGTCTTTCCTCTGAACTTGGAATTCTAGGCTCTCGACTTTTTCTGTCTCGCGAGGTGATTCATGGGACGCGGTGCGCAAACGCAAACGATGCAGATGACCGATCAGCAGCTTGCCAATCAGAACGCCATGAATCAGGCGCTCTACAATCAGGGCCAGTCTCTTTCCAATACGGCGGCGGGCAGCTACCAATCTTTGCTGGCCAACCCCGGCTATACACCCGCGCAGCAATCGGCCATCAATAATCAATCGCTGGGCGCGCTCTCAAGCGCCTTTGGGGCATTGGCCCAAAGCGCGGCGAACCGCCTGGCGCGCACGCGCAATTCCGCCGGTTACGGCGATATGCTCGACGAACTGGCGCGCGAGCAGGGTCGGCAGACCGCTTCGGTTGCGCAGCAGAATCAGTTCGGCTTCGCCAATCAGGCGAAGCAGGATCAACTCACGGCGCTGCAGGGTCTCTCGGGACTCTACGGCGTGAACACTTCACTGCTCGGCCGCACCTTGGGGATTCCCGGCCAGCTTCTGAATACGCGCACGAATCTGGCGAACGCGCCCGGCTTCGGCACATCGTTCGCGCAAGCTCTCGGAGGCGTTCTCGGTGGTGGGCTGGCCGGCCTGGGTATAGGAAGACTTAATGCGGGACTTCCTCGCTGATCGGCGATTACGTCGGTATCTTGAGCCTTGCAGAGGAAAGCCGTGCAGACACCGAATGCCTCAGATGATATTTCGTGGTGGGATGATCTAATCGCTGGCCTATCGCAAAAGCAGGTGCCGCCCCCGCCTGCGCCGCAGCCGCCGCCGGTGAATCAGGCCGCCTGGGAAAAATCGGTCGAGCAGGCAAAGGTCAGCGATTCCTTGGGGACGGTGCACGATCTGGGGCTAATGGTCTTTAATGAGACGCAGTCTTATTCGGACCGGCCCGACTCAAATGAACCGCTTAATACTGCTCGTGAGAAGATGGCCCACGTCATCATGAATGGCGACCAAAAATGGGGCTCTTCGCGGATGCGCAATGCCAAAACAGCTTCGCCAATAGAGCCAACCCAGCAAGCTCTGGGTAATCCCACTGTTCGCGCGGCATACGATTCATCCATGAAAGCCGCCCGCGAGGCGTATCTAAGTGGGACGGACCCAACAAATGGTGCGGTTTTTTCAATCCAGAATCCAACTCCGGACCGCTCGAATTATGTATTTCAAGGGGGTAGGCCGGGTGGAGTCCCTATTAGTACGCATTCCGGCCCCTACAACAACGCCTTTCCAAACAGACGAGTGCCTTCGCGCAGTGCATGGCTTAATAGCTATTTCGATAAGTAAAACAGCTGCCTAGAGGAGCGCTTAGCGATGCGCAGGTTCTAGCTTTTGAAAGAAGATATTTTTCGCTGACTCGATACACACCGATTGCATCCAGCCCGGACGCCCTGGATCGAGCGGGCAAACCTCAAAGTTTCCGAAAACAGGTTCAGCATCTCCCGCATCTGGATCCTTCATCGTCACACGATGTTTATATTCGTCCTCGTAAGCTCTAGAGAGGTTTGCTGGAAGTTCAGGATGTAAGCTGTCTTCTAGGTCGTAGCGCCAAGCATTAGGACCGCTGAAGATGCCCAGAATTCGTTTCGTGCCTACCTTCCACATTCGCATAGTGGGATTGCCGTTGCAGCACGTGATGCGACCGCGAGTCCAATAACAGGAGGGCGCAATCTCCGGCGTCTTGCAGGGAATTTTGCGTTTCGCCACGGTCTGCGGTACGGCTTGCGTCGCGACGGCGCACAGCGCCAGCACCGAAATCAGCGCGTATCGCATTCCGCGAACGCTAGCACATTGGGGCGTTCTCTTCAAACCACCCACGACAGTGCGGACAGGGAGTTAACAGCTTTCCATTGCTGCCCTTTTCTAGAGACGACCATGCAAACGCTGAATACGCCGGATGACACGTCCTGGTGGGACGAGCTAATCAACGGATTGACGCAAAAGAAGCTGCCGCCCCCGCCTGCGCCGCAGCCGCCGCCGGTGAATCAGGCCGCCTGGGAAAAATCGGTCGAGCAGGCAAAGGTCAGCGATTCCTTGGGGACGGTGCACGATCTTGGTCTTATCATTTTCAACGAGACGCGATCTTACTCAGACCGACCGGACTCGAATGAGTCCATCGCCGCCGCCCGTGAAAAAATGGCCTGGGTCATCATAAATGGCGATAAAAAATGGGGCTTTGATCGTCAGAAACATGCTAGTACCGCCTCACCAATCGAACCTTCTGACCAGGCCTTACGAGACTCAGCCACTCGAACTGCCTATCAATCCTCGATGAAGACTGCGCGGGAGACGTATCTCGGCTGGAAAGATTCGACCGATGGTGCGCTCCACCTAAACGCCCGCGTCGATCCGGGTCAGTACAATTGGAAGCCTAGGGGCATGACCGGAACGGGCAAGCGGATAAAGACACACTCGGGTCCTTACAACAATTCTTATACCAGAGGGGATACGCCGTCGTCAGTCGTATGGCTTAATACCTATCAGGACTAAGCAGGCCTGCGAACCTACTTCTGCAAAATGACATTCTTCGCGGATTCGATGCAGCCGAATTGCATTTCCCCGCGACGCTGCGGCGCAAAAGGGCAAATCTCGAAATCAGCGAAGATGCGATGGCCGTCGACTAGCTCATCGACTAACTTAACTATATTCGGTGGGAGCTGAGGGTGTTCACCGTCTTCCGGATCGCCGCGCTGTGCATCGGGGCCGCTGTGTATTCCGACGATCCTTGTCGTTCCGATTCGCCAGACCCGGAACGAAGGATTGCCGTTATATACACCCAGTCGGCCGCGGGTCCAGTAACACGAGGCGGCGTTCTCGGGCGTCTTGCAGGGAATCTTGCGCTTGAGCGTACTCTGCTGGGGAAGAGCTTGCGTGGCGACGGCGCACAGCGCCAATCCCGCAATCAGCGCGTATCGCATTCCGCGAACGCTAGCACAACCTGGTTGGCTGCTTCAACCGCAGGCGGCAATCGCCACATTGCCGCTGCTACCTAGAACCGCTCTTGATCGCAAGCATCGTCGATAAATCCGTTCGCGGGTATACGCATGAATCCCTATTGGCTGATCGTTGCGTTTACGCTGCTCACGCAGCTGTGCGTTTTCTTCCGCTGGCTTCATCGACGGCTTCGTGATGCCTCCATCGAACGCGCGTTTATTCGCGACGTGGCCCTTAACCATCTTCCGCACATTTATCACGCGCTGCGGCGCATCGCTGCGCATCAGGGCGTCGAAATCGACGACCCGCCGCCGGTGCATTTCCTCGAACTGAACGGGGCGCAGCCGAAATCAGACCCGCACAACCGCTAGCCCCGTCGCGAAAGAGAATATCCTTTGCCGCCTACCGCAGAGCTCCTGGAGCTCGCACATCGCGCCGCCGATGCGCTTGCGCTTTGGCCGGAATTGGTCTGCGCCATCGTCGATCAGGAGTCTGCCTGGAATCCCTGGGCGCTGCGCTATGAGCCGGAGTTCTACGAAAAATACGTCGCGCCGCAAATTGCGCGCGGCGCTATCGCCGACGTCACTGAGTCTCGTGCCCGGGCGTTTTCCTGGGGACTGATGCAGGTGATGGGCCAGGTCGCACGCGAACACGGGTTCGCGAGCGAACCGCTTGCGTCACTCTGCGATCCCGCCGTGGGGCTCGAGATCGGCTGCCGCGTCTTCGCCGCGAAACTCGCCGCCGCCGAAGGCAACGTCGCCCGCGCGCTGCTGCTGTGGAATGGGGCAGGGAATCGGGATTACCCCGCCGCAGTTCTCGCCCGCACTGCGCATTACCTCTAGCCGGACCTTGCGTGAGTGAACGTGACGTGAACCTCGCTGCAACTAGGCGTAACGCTCTGCGTGTCCATTACCAAGCCCGATCAGACTCCGGAAACCGCCAAGCAGCCGTCCCGCACGACACAGGAGAAACAATTCCTATGCAATCTGCACTCGAGCATGTCGGCGTGTCTGCGCCGTGTTTTTTCTGGAATCTCTGCCAACGCCGCGCTGCACTGGAAAAAGGCGGACGTTCCGTCTGCCGCGTCTGCGCGAACCG
>Ga0210394_10006583_pt1 | contig 12533 bp, 10 predicted proteins | sample IncBWC12MmetaG_FD_160121 | JGI IMG/M metagenome (GOLD analysis project Ga0210394, IMG submission 160121) | Forest soil microbial communities from Barre Woods Harvard Forest LTER site, Petersham, Massachusetts, United States - Inc-BW-C-12-M | ecosystem: Environmental > Terrestrial > Soil >... | reverse complement strand
GCTGGCGGATTCCCTCAAGGCCCCTGCCACCTACATTGGGCTGGAAACTTCCGCGACTCTGCGGCCTCGTCTGAAACGCTACTCCACAATCACGGACGACAATATGGGCGCTGAATGGGGTCCCGACGAATTCATCGCCTGGCATGATGTGCCGTAAGCCGCGCCATTCTTACTTATTGTGTTGCCCCGGAACTCTAAACCCTGTGCCGTGATCTAATTAAACACTCTTCAATGAACGTAAAAGCCCGTTTTGGAGAGAATCACGTAGTCGCGGCCTTTTTTTCCGAAAGAAGAAGCCAGGCGAACGTCGAGTTTGTGGGGTTTGCCAAGAGCTGCACTGGCCTCTGTGTAATAGCCCAGCGTATAGCGCGTCTTGATGCGTTGGATAAGCGCGCGAAAAACGGGGTCCAGATGTGGGATGTCTTGCACGTCGAAGAGTTCGCCGCCCGTTTGGTCCATCACTTTGCGAATATTGACCAGGCCGGGAACCATGCTGGCGTAGAGGAGAGTCTGCGGCGGATTGTAGCCGGGGATTTTGAGGTTGTAGAGAGCCGCATCCGCGGCGATGGCTTCTGTGACGATGTCGTGTGTGCCCTGTCCGCCGGCGTCCGTGCCGACATCGTCGCTGATCAGAATGATCACCCGGCGGCCCTTGGGCGGCAATTTAAGCAGATTGTCAGAGGCGATGAAGATTCCGTCATTGATATTGGTAGCGCCACCAGCGTGAAAAGTATTGATCTCCTCGGCGATTTTGCTTTTGTCCTTCGTGAAGGGCACGCGCAGTTGGGCTTCGGTGGAGAAGGTAAAGAGCGCGACCTCGTCGTCGGGTTTGAGCGCGGCGAGAGCAGTGGTGGCTGCGTCACGCAGCGGACCGAGAAATGGCCCAATCGAATCGCTTAGATCCAGGACGAGAGCGACCTCCAGGGGCAATTCGTCCCGGCTGAAGACATCCAGTTTCTGGACTACACCATCTTCGCGAACTTCAAAGTCCTCTTTTTTCAGGTCAGCCATGATTTGGCCGGACTTGTTCTTCACCGTTGCGTCGAGCAATACCAGGTTCACGCCGACCCGAATGATGCCTTGCGGCTGCTCCTGGGCTCGAGCGGGCATTCGGAAGACCGTTGCAAGGGAAACGAGCAGCGCGCATGTGCGGCCTGTGTTCCGCCAGAGTTTGGACATTGTCATTATTGCTCTATTGTACGCGAGAGGGGCCACCGCTTAACTCCAGGCGATGGAGAGTTCGGAATAACCTTTGCCTTCTTCGATCGGCACGGAGAAATAGATGGCCACGTCCTTGGCGCCCGAAATCTCCAGGGCTTTTTTGAAGAATCCGACAATCGCAAATCCCATGATGCGGTGCTGTTTTTCAAAACCGATGTATTTTACGACGGCTCTGCCGTGCCCCTGGACCTGCACTTCGATTGGAACGCCCTGAAAATACGTGGCGTGAACCGCTGCGATGCGCTTGATGACAAATTCGGGCGAGCCTAATTTCACAAAGGCTTTGTAGATTCCGCGAAGCTGCCTTTCGATCACCGCTTCTGAACCGCGCGTGACCATCTCTTCGTTTCCATCCGCGAGGACCTTAATTTCTATTTCGAGAAAGCGTGTAAAGAGATCGAGGGAGTACCAGGTGGAAGAGAAGATTTCGCCAGCTAAGACTTTTCGGGTTTCGTCGTCAAGAAGGCCGAGGATTTTCTGAAAAGCAGCCTCCCCAGCGCGCGATTTGATCTGCTCGATGGTTTCCTTGATTGCGGATCCCTTGATCTGCACCATTCAGGCGCTCCTTGGAGGGCGAGCCTAGTCGCGCGACTCTCATCTGACCTTACTATGTTTTTCGTCGGAACAACGAAGCGCTTGTCCTAATCGGAACGAAGGGTTAGTTGCTGCGCAAGTCACCGCGCACGTCAATCAGGGCTGCGACGGCCCGTGAGTGGATGACAGTCTGAGTCCGGCTGTTCTACTACGCTCAATTGCCACAGGCCGGTTCGAGTTCAGCCGACGCGGGCGAGCCTGCGGATCGATAGAGCAGTCAGCAGCAGCGTCACGCCAACTAGGACCGCGACGTGGACTGCGGTTCTGCCGTAAGAAGACATGCCAAGCGCCGCGAACACCAATTGTTGCAAATGATATGTCGGCCAAACCGGCGAGATGGCGCGAAGAAATTTCGGCAGCGGGTAGAACAGGCCGGAGACGTGCATCATCGGCACGTAGATGAGATTCACAAACGCGATGGCCGCCTTGCCGGAGGCGCGCGTTCCAATGAATAATCCGATAGCGCAGAAGGGAAGCGAGCCGAGGATATTGATTGCCGTGACGTTTGCACACTGCGCGAAGGTCAGCGGCAAGTGGCCTAGCAGCAGAGCTGCCGGAATCATCGTCGCCATCACAATGAATGCGAAGAGCATCGTCATGAGCAATTTTGCCAGCAGGTAAGAACCGGCTGGCGCCGGCAGTGCGCGTTTGAGCGTGAGTAGACCTTGTTCGCGTTCCGTAGCGATGGTGGCGCCGAAGCCGAACATTCCCGGCCCCATCACGCCGAAGACGGCGAACGCCGCGAAGAGGAATTTTCCCGTTGTTGGGTCGTTTCGAACGGCATCCCCGAAGAGTACAACTCCGAACAACAGATACAAGGCTGCGGGAAGGACCAGGAAGGGTATCGAGAAGCCAAGCACACGAAACATGCGCAAGCATTCGAATCGGGCTTCCGCGAGATAGGCGCCCAACAGCCGGCCAGTAGACATCACCCTGGCGAGAGACGAGCCGTCAAAGCTGTCGAACGGTTTAGAGTTTTCGATCGGCGTGGCATTCATTATGCGGCCTCCTGTGTGAGTTCCGTAAAAGCTTCGGCGAGCCCTGCGCGGCGAACTTCCAGTTCTTGCAGATTCGAATCAGCAGCAAGCAGTCGCCGCACGACCGCTTCCGAATTGCTCGTGCTGATTTGCAGGCGCTGCTGATCGCGCGTGACGCTCTCGACCTCCGGCCACGCCGCGATTTGATCGGCGACGAGCGCGGTCGAACACGTGATGTGCTTGCGAACCACGAGCGCGCGAATTTCGTTGACGGTGCCCGAGGCAATGAGACGGCCTTTGTTCAGTACGGCTACACGGTTGGAGAGCGATTCGGCTTCTTCGAGATAGTGAGTGGTGAGCACGATGGAAGATCCGTTGCGAACCAGTTGACGCAGCGTGGCCCACATCGTTTCGCGCGCGCGAACGTCAAGTCCCACGCTAGGCTCATCAAGAAAGAGAAGTTTTGGCCGGCCGCAAACCGCCATGGTGAACTGCACCTGCCGCTTTTGGCCTGCGGACAGCTTCCCGTAGGGGCGGGCTGCGAGTGACGAAATATTCGTCAGCTCCATGGCCTCAGCGGGTGTAAACGGTTGGGGATAGTAGCTGGCCACAAGAGCGATATGTTCGCGAACGCGAAGCTCAGGTGCGAGCGTGACTTCCTGCATCATGACCCCGACCTGGCGCCGTGGTTCGACGCGGAATGGGGATATACCAAATAGGCGCGCAGCGCCCGCGTCGGGCTTAAGAAGACCGAGCAGCAACGAAATAGCAGTGGACTTGCCGGCGCCATTCGGCCCGAGTACGGAGAAGAGTTCGCCCGGCCGTATCTGCAAATCGAGGCCGTCGAGAGCCACGGTTTTTCCGAATCGTTTTTTCACGCTCGAAAGCTCAGCCCAAAATTCGTTGCTCATGATTTCTCCTCCCAACTTTCCAAAGCTTTCTCAAGCGCGCGATGGCGATGTGCTGTCGCGGCGCGTGCAAGCCCGCCGAACCACCTGATAAACGCCCAACAAAAAGAGAACAACGACACTGATCACGCCCGCCGTGAAGCAGGCATGCAGGACGTTTCGAATGGCGTCGCCGTCCGTCAGCAACTCCAGAAGCAAGAAAATAGTTTTCATAAATTTCTATCCTTTCGAAAGTACAATCGCGCTAAACGGCAGCCGATGACGACCCCCCGCGCGTGCGGCGAATTAACCGCCGCAGGTGCGGAACGCTGTACCACGCGTAAACAATCGCGCTGATGCCCGCGTACATCCACAACCATGGGCCAAGAATTCCCCAGCGGATCATCCCATTGAAGTTTTCAACGAGTTGCTCATAGTGCGGAGTACTTTGAATTCCGTCTGCAAGAACCACCAGGGTTGGGCTCTTGAACATCAGCACCCACAAGATCGGCACCGCCGCGGCGTTGATAAGCATCCTCATCACCGGGACCACCCAAGTCCAAGTTGGGTGGAAGAGGCTCAGAATTCTCTGAGAGATGGAGGCAAGCACAAGAAGAAGCATTGGCACGTAAAATCTGTGCCAAGTAGAAGCAAGCTTTAGAACTGCCGCCCCCGACCCCAAAATCAACCGCGGAAAATGCGGCAATGCGATCCACCAAATCGCCACCATACCCCACATGATCAGGCCAGCCAGTGAATACCACCGACTGATGGGCAACATGGGAGCAAGTTCCGCGGGCGGGTAATACCAGGGTTGCGGAAACTTGCGCCGGATAAGATTCAGAACGGTGAAAACCACAGTCAAACAAATAATTTGCGCCAAAACTGGAATGATGAACGCTTCCAGTGTGATTGGTACGTGAATGATCAGCGAGACGACGACAACCGCCGCTATGGTGAGCGTTAAATTGAAAGACAGAAGCATCAAATACATCGGGAAAAGCTCGGGACCGATCAGCTCCCATCCAAGAGACAGGCTGCGATGATCCTGCCGGTAACGCCGCGCTACGGTCATGGGGTCGCCATGCTGTTTGAAAAAGGCCATCATCTCTTCGTCGCTGAATGGGTGGCCCAGAGCGGATTGTTGCTCTTCTATTTGTGAACGAAGATCGTCGGAGAGCTCTTTAATGATGTCGTCGCTTTGCGCTCGCGGCAAGCAGCGCTTCACCGCCCGCAGATAGCTTTCGAGAATGTCCATCACGCGCTCCTAAAGAATCCCGTTTAAAGAGGAATTCATACTCTGCCATTCGGCGAGCAATTGTTTGAAAACGTCTTTGCCAACCTCGGAAAGCCGGTAAAACCGCTTGTTGCGCTTGTCCTCTTCGCGCCATTCACTGACCAGCAGTCCCTGGGTCTCTAGGCGCCGCAGCAGAGGGTACAAAGTGCCTTCATCGATGGGCATGCCGTGGTCAGTCAGAGCCTTGCGGAGGGTGTAGCCGTATTGCTCGGTTTGGAGGGACGCCATGACGGCGAGGATTAGAGAGCCGCGGCGCAGCTCGAGACGGAGGTTTTCGAAGAGGTCGTGTTGGTTGTTACCAGGTGACATACAGTGTGCGATACACACTGTATGAGACACAGTATTATGTGTCAAGTGTTTTTCGCTCTTTTTCGAGAATCTCGTTTTCTGAGGGTTTTGGGAGGCTCTATGAAGCTCTGGACGTGCGTCGGTAGGAGGCGCCGCACTTATAGAGCTTGTCTTTGGTGATCTCTACGACCCAGGCGATTTGGGCAGGGACGTAGATGGCATTGCCGCCTGGCGAATAGGGAACTGCAACTTCGATGTCAGTCCCTTTGAAATACTGCTTACGGCTCTTGAAGCACAGCCCACCCTTGGACATGTCTTCGCAGGTCACCAGATCGTCGGCAAAGCCAGAACGGCGAATGGACGCTTTGTAACTGACCTTGGTGCGAGGGTGTTTGCGACGGTTGTCGAGGGCCGCGGCTGGTTTCCGGTCTCCAGGCGACGCATACGCCGAGGAGCTCTGCGCGCTTGGGGATGGTTGCAGGGTTGAGGGAGTTTGCGTGCTTGGGGAAGCCTGGGGGCTCCAGGAAGCTTGCGCGGGGACAATGCGCGGCGCTTCCGTCGACGAGGAAACCTTGGCGAATGGCCCAGCCGCTACAAGACTTGGCTGCTCTTCGGGGGCTTCCGAAGCACGCTTCCAAAGCGTCGAATCTCCGCACTGTTTGCAATAGCGGACGATGCCCTCATTGATGAGAAAGACGTCGGATTCGACGTCGCTCTGTTCCACGGCCTCGCGTTCTTTGCAGTTGCCGCATTCAAGGAGCATGCGACGGGCTTCCTTTTCCCTTTCGGAAACGGGGGCAAAGTCGATGCCCCAAAAGTCGATGTTGGAAGGATCCACAAAAGCCACGCCGTAGGTGTAAATCTCGCCCTCGGAACCGATACGGCCGACAACGCGAACGAGAGCTTCTTTGTTGGTATCGAGATAGCGAATGATAATCTCTTGCTCGGCCGAGAGTTTATAGGTGGAAATGATCCCGGCGCCGTGGCGGCTGAGGAGCACCGTCTTGGTCATTTCCGAGAAGCCCTTGCCATCCATATCGCTTCCAGTCAGAAGAATAGCGACCTCTTTCGGAATGCGACTGCTGCGGCGCAGGTGTTCGAAGGACACGTTATGCACTCAATGAGGGAAGCAATCCTTAAGGAAAAGGTTAACCGGAAGTGCGCCAGTCCGGCGCAGAAATTGGGGCTATGGTTCCTCCGGTGCAACGGGAGACGGGGGGAATTCTCCGCCAATCGGGTTAAGTATCCATGGAAATGAGCGGAACGAACGTTGACGTGGGATGAAACGTTACAAGCGAGCGCTTCACTACTCTTGGGGCCCCAACCCCCCATGAAAGGAGTTGTGCGTGGCTCAGGTGCGCGGAGAGATGACACTACCATCCATCCAAGAAGTGCTCGATCAGGAATTCCAGCAGCTGGAAACATCCCGCAACCTGCGGCTTGGTGAAAACCTGCAACGCCCCGTAGCTCAAAAGAGTCTGATTGGTCTGGCGTTTTCAGGCGGCGGGATCCGCAGCGCGACATTCAACCTGGGTGTGCTGCAAGCGCTGGCGCGAAAGAGGTTGCTGCGATCGATAGATTACGTTTCCACGGTCTCGGGCGGCGGCTACATCGGCGGCTGGCTAATGGGATGGATGCACCACCAAGGCATCGGCATCCAGGAGATCGAGAATCGGTTGTCAACGCCTCCGAAGATGCCCCAAGAAGCCAGCGACCCACCCGAAGTTCATTTCTTGCGCGATTACAGCAACTATCTCACCCCGCGGAAGGGATTGCTGAGAGCGGATTTCTTGGCTTTTGCGGCGAGCTATTTGCGAAATACGCTTTTGAATCAAATTATCCTGGTCCTGGCTCTTCTCGCGTTGCTGCTCGTGCCCAGATCCATTGTATTTCTACTGCACATTCTCGAAGACCTCGAGCAGTGGGCACAAACAGGGCCTTACTACCCGCTGCAACCGTATATGAGATCGGAGTATTTCGCGCTTGCGGTGGGACTCTCTATGGGACTTGTGGCTGTGATTTTCATGGGTTTGAATCTCGAAACGGTGGACCCTCACGAAGGAAAAAGAGATCCGTGGTACGCAAATCCCTGGGCGGTCCATGCATTCATCATCGCTCCATTGTTGGTGTCTTCCGCTCTGTTCACCTATGGCTGCGGCCTGTTCCTGACGGATTGGGGAATCCTCGCCCACCCGAGATATCGTGCCCCGCTGATGGGACTGGGCCTCTATTTCAGCATGTGGACGGGAGCCTGCCTCGTGAGGCGAATAGTCCACTTCAAAAAGAGTCGCAGGGGCCACACTGGGCCGGTCAGCGGGCTGGTCATGGTTACCGCGGCGGTAACCGGTATCTTGATTGGGTATCTCTTTGTTCCTTTTGGCTATCTCTTGATTCCTCCTGACACGACGCGTCAACTCACCTACAGCAACTGGCATAACCTGACCTTTGGAGCGCCCGTCTCCATCGGCATCATGTTGATCGCGGGCATTATTCATATCGGGCTGATGGGACGCGGCATGAGCGACGCGCACCGCGAGTGGTGGGGGAGGTTGGGCGGCTGGCTGCTCCTCTTTGCATTTTTGTGGCTCAGTCTTTTCCTGATTTCGATTTACTTTCCGCGAGAGTTAGGGAGGCTGTTTGCTTGGGAACAAAGCGGCGGCCATCACACGACGTTTAGCGCCGTGCTGATGTGGATCCTGTCTACGGCCTACGGCGTGTTTTTTGGCAAGAGCGAGAAAACAGGCAAATGGAATCCCGACGCCTCGCTGACGAAAAAGATTCTGGCCGTGGCTGCAAAACTGACTCCGTATGTTTTCATCCTGGGACTCTTGCTGGGGCTCTCGATCTTCGCTTCGTTCGCGGCGAACTGGGCCAAAGGTCTGGTTTGGCCAACGCTTGCAATGCCCAGCGATCTGGATTTCGATATCCGCGTTCCTCTGCTAGGCCTGCTATTTTTTGTCGCGGCTTTGTTCGTTTCGTGGCGGGTGGACATCAACGAATTCTCCATCCATTACCTCTACCGCAACCGCTTGGTGCGGTGCTATCTGGGCGCGACGGTGCCAAAACGGAATGCGCAGCCGTTCACTGGATTTTCCGAAGCGGACAATTTCCCTCTTGGCGAACTAAAAATCCCTATCGGTTCGATCGACCCGAAAGACGGACGGCCGCTGCCGATTTTGAATACCAGCTTGAATGTAGTCCGTGGCAAGGAACTCGCGCTGCAGACGCGCAAAGCGCGTGCGTTTGCTCTGACGCCGATTCATGGAGGATTCACCCGGTCACTTCAAGACACGCGAGATTGGGACGCCGCTTACGCGCCCACCGAGAAACTCGCCTGCAAGCTGCCGGGATTCAAACACGGTGTGACCATGGGAACGGCCGTGGCGATTTCGGGCGCCGCAGCAAGCCCGAATATGGGTTCGTATTCCGATCCCGGGTTGGGGTTCCTGATGACGCTGTTCGATGTCCGGCTTGGCTGGTGGATTGGAAATCCGCTCGGCGAGGGCTGGAAGAACGGGAGCCCGCGGATTGGATTCGCTTGCCTGCTGCAGGAACTCCTGGGGTCCACGAACGACGATAGCAAGTACGTCTATCTTTCGGACGGCGGACACTTTGAAAATCTAGCGGTCTACGAACTGGTGAGGCGGAAGTGCAAATTAATCATCGCCAGCGATGCTTCCTGCGATTCGGAGTACGCTTTCGGCGATCTGCACAACGCGATCGAACGATGCCGAACCGACTTCGGCGTCGAGATCGTTTTGGATGGTCTGGATGAAATCAAGCCCAAACCGTGCTCCGATGATCCCGCGACATGCAGGTCCGAAGCGCACTTTGCAGTTGGAAAGATCCGATACAACCCGGATGCTCCTGAAGATGATGGAACGATTATCTATTTGAAGCCGGCGCTGGTCGAGGGCGACCCGGACGACGTTCTGGCTTACGCTAAGAAGGACAAGTCTTTTCCGCATGACACGACAGCGAATCAGTGGTTCGACGAAGACCACTTTGAAAGCTATCGCGCGCTCGGCTTCGCGTGTGCCACCGCGGCAAGCGAAGAAATTGCTGCGGCAATACACCGCACACTGGGCTAGATTTCCTCAAATTCCAAATGCAGAAATGGCACTCCTAGAGTGAGGTCAGTCACGATCCGCCAACAGACGAGGACGGCCCAGGCCGCGAAAGCCAGTTATTCGTGGCGCAGAGCAACGAGAGGATCGATGCGCGTGGCGCGGCGCGCGGGAATCCAGCAAGCGAAGAGAGCAATCCCCGTGAGCAGTAGGACCACGACCGTAAACGTGACCGGGTCGCTGGGTTTGATGCCCACAATGAGGCCGCTCATCAAGCGCGTGCCAGCCAGCGCAATAACCAGGCCGAGGGCCAGGCCGATGCCGACCACGCCAAGCCCTTGCCGCAAGACCATTTTCAAAATGTCGCGAGGAGATGCGCCCATGGCGATGCGAATGCCGATCTCCTGCGTGCGCTGAGCGGCGGCATAAGAAACCACGCTATAAATTCCAACGACGGCGAGAATCAGGCCAAGGAAACCCATGACCGCCGTTATTTGCGCGCCGAAACGGAAGAAGAAAAAGCCGTTCGCGCCTTGCAGGGATTGCGTCATCGTTTGCACTTGCGTGATCGGAACGTCCGGGGCGAGTTCGTGAATTTGCGACTCAAGTTGCAGGGCCAGCGTTTCCGGAGGCACGGAAGTGCGGACGTGGATAGTGCGGATGGACATGTAGCTTTGCTCGAAAGGCAAATAGAAGTAGGGCTGCGGATCTTCGGTAACGTCCTGGTATTTGCCGTCTTGGACGATGCCGACGACTTCAATGAAGGGGCCTTTCGGGCCCTTGATGCTGAAGCGCCGGCCGAGGGCGTCCTCGCTGGGCCAGAACTTCTTTGCCATATTTTGATTAATGACGGCAACCAGAGGGGCCTTTTCGCTGTCGGCGTCCGCGAACTTCCGGCCGCGCAACAAGGGAATCTGGAGAGTGTCGAAATATCCCGTGGTCACCATGTTGTAGTTAATGTCGGGCGGTTGTTGGCCCGGTTCGAGAGGTTGATTTTCAATGGTTAGCCGGTCGCCCGTGCTGATTAGGCTCATAGGAGTGGTAAACGCCTGAGCCACGGATTCAACGCCGGGCAGAGCGCGAATCCGGCTGTCCAAGTCCCGGTACACGATTCGGCCGCGGGGTTCCTTGTAACCAATCTGGGCGACATCCACGGAGAGATTGAGAACATGATCGGGATTGAAGCCGAGATTAATCTTTTGAGCCTTATTTAAGCTGCGGACGAACAGACCGGCGACTATGAGTAGCACCAGAGAACCCGCCACTTGTGCCACCACCAAAGTATTTCTTGCCAGTTGACGGCGCGGACCAGACGAGGAGCCGCGGCCTCCTTCATGGAGAACTGTGATCACATTGGTACGACCGGCGCGCAAGGCCGGCATGATGCCGACGATCAGACCGGTCAGCAGCACGGCTGCAAGAGCAAACAGATAGACAGTGGTGTCGGGATGAAAATCAAACTCGATGGGGAGTTCGGAGCCTAGACGGAGCGAGCCGAGGATTCCCGCCGCCCAAGACCCTAGAAACAGACCTGCACCACCACCAAGAAAGGCGAGCAGAAGGCTTTCGGTCAGATATTGGCGGACCAGGCGGCCCTGTCCAGCGCCAAGGGCCGCGCGAATCGCCATTTCACGCTGGCGCACGGTAGCTCGCACCAAGAGAACATTAGCGATATTGAAACACGCGACGAGCAGGACAAGCCCGGCTAAACCCATGAAAGCCATGGCGGCAACAGGAATAGAGTTTTCTGGGTCGGGTTCTGGCCTAGCGAGTTTTTCCGGGTAAAGCTGTACGGTGATGCCTTTCTCCGTGTCTGGATGTTGATCGGAAATGCGCAGGGCCAAAACGTTGAGCGACGCCTGGGCTTGCTTGATCGTTACGCCAGGCTTCAACCTTCCCATCAGCGTGAGGCTGCGAGAGACCCTGCTTGTCCAACTCTTTTCAACAGGATTGTCCGGATCTTCGGCCATTTCCGCGCTGAAAGGAATAAAAGCGTCCATGTCGAGGGCTGAGTAGGTTCCCTTAAACTCTTTGGGTGCCACGCCGATGATTGTGAATGGGTGTTGATTGAGCTCGACTCTTTTGCCGACCACGTCCGGATCGCCCGCGAATCTCTTGCGCCAGTAGGAATATCCCAGAACCATGACGGGGTCGCTGCCGGGAGCGCGGCCTTCGGTCGGAAGGATGAGACGTCCGTAGGCTGGCTTAACTCCAAGGGAAGAAAAGTAGTTACTGGAGACGCGGCTCATGACGCAGTGGTCGGCTCTTTGGTCCACGGCGAGTTCTGCGAGTGATACGCGGAAAGCGAAAATATCGCTGAAAGAGTCGGCGTGGTCGCGCAGGTCTTCGAAGTCGGGGTAGGAGAAGTGACGATTTCCGGGAAGCGAGGATTGCTGCAAGGCGAGAACAGTGATTTGTTCAGGATGAGGGACGGGAAGGGGGCGGAGCAGGAAACCGTTGACGACACTAAAGAGCGTGGTGTTGACGGCCATGCCGAGGGCGAGTGTGACGATGCCGATGATGGCGAAGCCGGGGTTCTTTAATAGCGTGCGGAAGGCGTACTGGATGTCTTTCCAAAAGCTGAGCATTATGGCGGACTCCATTCCGGGATGCGGAAAGTGATACGCATCCCAGGTGCCTGAAAGCAGATGCCTTTAAGTCATTGCAGTAATGACGTTTAAGGCGAGCTCAGGGAGACACTCTGCCGAGCAACTGTTCGATTATGGGATTCTCCATCTCAGTTGTGAACAAGGTAGGTTTGGGGAATTTCTAAGTTAGGAATAATGGGCCCTCCCCCCATGCTTTTCATAAACGTTGATTCTAAAGGAAATTAAAGTCGCGTGTTTTGAGACACTTCTGCAAGTGTTGATTCTAAATAGCTTAGAAATTGCACCACAATTGTGCAGAATCTAGCCGGGCTTGATGTTCCAAGCCGATAGAAGTGAAGAAAGGGCTAAACCCTTGTCCCAACGAGAGGCTCAAAACAAAAAAGGCAGCGCGTGGCTGCCATGTGCGGACAATTTCCTAGGTACAAGAATACACCCAAAAGTCAGGATCAGTCAAACGAAATGTTCAGACTGGAACGTGTGAAGAAATTGGTTTTGAAACGAAACCAGCTGCGCGCAACGGTACGGATGCGCAATCTTCGGCGATTCTTTCCTCTGCATTCATTTCCGTTCTAACCACTGCGGCACTTCTGCTT
>Ga0210394_10006582_pt1 | contig 12535 bp, 11 predicted proteins | sample IncBWC12MmetaG_FD_160121 | JGI IMG/M metagenome (GOLD analysis project Ga0210394, IMG submission 160121) | Forest soil microbial communities from Barre Woods Harvard Forest LTER site, Petersham, Massachusetts, United States - Inc-BW-C-12-M | ecosystem: Environmental > Terrestrial > Soil >... | reverse complement strand
GGCACGCTCGCATGAACTCGATCGCGACCGCCGCGATGGTTCGGCTGAGGCCGATCTGGGCCGTGCTTACAACGACGGCTGGTTTGACCGTGGCGCGCACCTAGCCAGCAACCGGCGGACGTCGCGGCTGATCGATCCTCCCAATGGCAGATTCCCCGCCATGACGCCCGAGGCGGCGAAAAAATACGCCGACATGCATGCCTGGCTGGTCCAGCACGCCGATGATGGTCCCGAAACTCGCATGCTGCCCGACCGGTGCCTTGTGTTTTCGCAATCCGGTCCGCCGTTCCTGCCGGGAAATTACAACAACTACTATCAAATCGTGCAGGCGCCGGGCGAGATAGCGATTGTTTCGGAGATGGGGCACCAGGCGCGCACGATTCCGCTGGCTGACGGGCCCAAGGAGCGTCCGCATCTGCCACAGACCATCAGGCAATGGGAAGGCGATTCGGTGGCCCACTGGGAGGGCGACACGCTAGTGATCGAGACCACCAATTTCCGCGCCAGCGACCAGAGCCGCTTTGGCGTTCAATATGACGGCATGAGTGATGAAAACTTGCGCGTCACCGAACGCTTGACGCGCACCGGTCCCAGCACCATCACCTATCGCGCTACCGTGGTTGATCCTACCGTGTATACGCAGCCCTGGACGGTGGAGTTCCCCATGGAGAAGACGGAGAGCGCAGTATTCGAATACGCGTGCCACGAGGGCAACTACGGGCTGGCTGGAATTCTGTCTGGCGCTCGCGCGCGCGAAAAGGCAGCGCTCAAGTAATAGAAATTAGCGCCCCGTGCCGCCGAGTAGCCGGGGATTGGCGGCCAGCTTGGCTTTCCTCTCATCCGCTAGCCTATGGAATTCGGCATCGTCTAGATAGACGATATCGATCCACATCTGCAGCATGTCGTCAACGCTGCGCTCTCCGAATCCGGCCCACACTGAAGGATCCGGATTCCGGGGGTTGGCCGAGGTGTTGTCATGGATACCGATCATGTGCAGAACCGTACCGGCCGGAAGCAACGGAGCCGCATCGTCGGCATAGATGTAGTTCACGTGCCAGTTGAAGTTGAAACGGTTCACTGAGCTTAGGACTTCCGTGGTGTTGTCCAGATTGATGGCTTCGAGCGTCATACCACGCCCGCGCATATGCATGTGCGGCTGGAACGAATCGATGCGCGCGTTGCGCGTCAAACGGAAATAGCCGTCGGTGCGGACCACCGTGTTCGGCGGGACTTCGAGCTCGTCATTCGGTAGATTGCGAATTGGAATGGATCGTACGTCGTACTTGGGGGTGACGCCCTTGGGGTAGAACTTGAATGCGATGGTGGTGCGGTTGTGCTGTTCTGAACCGATCGCGAAGTAGTGCATGTCGAAGCGCAGCTTCGTTCCAGCCTTCAGCACGCGGCCGGAATTCTCGGCAAAAATCACGCCGTACTTGCCGATCGCGTATTCGGTGAGAAGGATGCCGGTAGCTGGAGTTCCCGGAGGAGCATCGGGCTCAAGGACATAAACCACGCAGTGATGAACGATGTTCCGATTGCTGGGTTTTACTTCCATCGCTTTGATCCAGCGGTCCTCGGGCAGCGTCATTTCCGCGAATTGATCGATCCACCAATCGGGCCCCTTGGGATACATGACGAAATCCTTGGGAGTGGTCACCGTGAGATCCGGCTTGCCGATGAACCATTCGGTGTCGGACGCGAAGCTCAGTGGTTTCGGCAGATCGGCCGCGTTGCCTTCGGGCGCTCCCGAATCCACCCACTTCGCGATGGTCGCGATTTCAGGGTTGCTAAGCGAAATATCGTTCTTATACGCGCGAATGCCTACGGTTCCATCCAGGTGCCAAGGCGGCATGTCCCGGGTGACGACGCGCTGCTTGATGGAACGCGCCCACGGACGAACTTCGTTGTAGGTCATGAGCGACATCGGCGCCATGGTGCCCGCATGGTGGCAGGATTGGCAGCTCTTTTGGAAAATCGGCGCGACATCCTTGCTGAAGGTGACCGGACCGTCGGCTGCGCCCGTGACTTCGCCTGCGTGCGCCGCGAATGGGGCTGCCAGGAAGACTCCCGAAATCGCCAACGTCAACGCGGGCGTCCCGTGTCTCGCGAGGTTTTTCATGACCGGCCTCCTTAGCGTACGCCGCTCTTCTTTACTGTTACCTTTATCTGCACGTTTGTCCAGCAGCAGTGGTAGCCGAAATTGCCCGCCGCCTCGCCTGAGCCGTCGTCGACTACCGCCTGAAGCACATACTCACCGGGCTCACTGAAATTCGCGACGGTTGTGGTCTTGCCGTCGGCCAGCTTGGCGCTGGTCGCGTTGAACATGACCGGACCGGGTCCCCGGTACTTGGACCAAAGGACGGTCATACCCATGCTTTTGCCGTTTACTATCGGGAGGCCGTCGTCGGTTGCGGATACGTTGAATGTGGCCGAACCGGGGCCGGGCATCGTCAGTTCAGCCGGTTCGACCGAAACGACCGGTGGGGTGTTGGAGCTGATGTTTTCGCTGTTTCCGCCGCGCGTGGTGTGAAGCCGGTCAATCTGCCATACCGGATTTAGCGTCGCGACTACCTGCGCTGTCTGGCCGTGTGCGTTCAGCGTCCACACTAATTTCTGATCGCCAAAATCCTTCGGAACCTGCACCCGGAAAACGTCCTTGTGGCGTCGCACAGTGAAGTGCGTCGGCTGGCCCCGATCGCCTCCGGGCTCGAAGTTGTTGTCCCGCCCAACCGGGACATCTAGCTCTTCTTCGTAATTCCGATTCATGTATCCGAACCAGAGATTGAAAGAGCCGTCCGGGTTGATATCGAAACCCTCAAAAACGGGCGCGACGCCTTGTCCCGACCAATGCCGCACCTGCGCCACTTGCGAACTGGCAGGTGTCACGGCGAGAAGGAACGCCAGGATGGTTCCGCTAGCGCGCCTTCTCGACCGTTCTCTGTTCATTCGCCTGCCCCAAACAGCAAGGATTGTAGCTGTTTCGGAGCATTGATTCAATCCCGCTTGCTTCTCCGGCCATCGCTCCATCCTTACGACTCATCCGGTTTTTCGACCTCTCATCCGAACCTCGCTCGGAATACGCCGCTTCCCGCCTATTCTGTACTCGCAAGGAGTTCCCAATGAAAATGCAAAAGACAACCATCGCCGCCGTGCTGATCCTCACCGCCGGCGTTCTTCTGAGTCAGGACCGTTTCGACATGAAGGTTCGCAACTATTTCTTCGCCGGACTGGCGGGCGACGCCGGTTCGCTCCAAAAGGGAATGAAGATTTGCGAAGACATCCTCGCAAGCGATCCGAACCAGCCCGAAGCTCTTGTATGGCACGGCACGGGCCTGATCACCGAGTCCCGCGAAGCATTCCAAAAGGGCGACCAGCAAAACGGCGCCGTACTCTGGCAGCGCGGCCTGGACGAGATGGATCAAGCCGAAGCCATGGCGCCCAACGATCTTGGTGTCCGCATCGTGCGGGGCGCCGTGCTGCTGATTGCCTCTCAATACTTGCCTAGCGAGGCAGCCCACCCTTTAATCGAGAAGGGCCTGAGTGACTACGAGAAAGCGTACTCGGTCCAGGGCCCTGACCTCAGCCGCCTGGGCACGCACAAGAGCGGCGAGCTGATGATCGGCATGGCCGATGCCTACGCCCGGCTCGGCCAGCAGGACAAAGCCCAACAGTGGTTCGAGCGGATTCAGAAAGACCTTCCGGGCTCGCCCTACGCCGCTTCGGCCGCCACGTGGCTCGAGACCAAGACGCTCAAACCTCAGCAGGCAGGCTGCCTGGGCTGCCACACCGGCGCCTCAAGTCAAAGCACGGCGGAAGTAAGATAAGGGCAGGCCTGATCATGAACGCGCGAGCACATGGCACAAGCATTCTGAAAGCCGTGATTTGGGATTCGGCCTTTGCGTTCATTCCTCCGATTCTTTTGTTCACGCTGAATCCCGGCGTCACGTGGGGCCGTCTGGTGGAACATTTTGGTTACTCTTTGATCTATTCCAACTTTATCGGCGGCATCGCGTTCCTGATTGTTCCCAAGGTATGGATGAGAACTGGCGCGTTGCCGCAGTGGCTTCGCTGGACCACCCGCGTGGCTACAATGTTTGCCGCGTGTGTCGGGGGCATGTTGGCGTCGGGCCTGATCTTCCTGGCCTTGCGCTGGCAAACTACAAGCGACTATTGGCCGCAGTTTCTGGGATCACTGGAGCTGGCCGCCTTGTTGACGATAGGGGCCGGGCTCAGCATCGGAATCTACAGCGCGTTGCGCGAGCGTTTGGAAGAAACGACGCTACAACTCCGGACCAAGGAACTGGAGCGCGAGCGGGCGCTCAAGTTGGCGACGGAAGCCCAGTTGGCTTCGCTCGAATCGCGAATCCATCCGCATTTCTTGTTCAACACGCTCAATTCCATCTCCTCGCTGATTCCCGAGGACCCGGCGCGCGCCGAACGCCTGGTCGGGCAGATGGCCGCGCTGCTGCGCTTCTCCCTCGACGCCAATCAATCTGGCCTGGTGCCGCTCGCAAGCGAGCTCAAGATCGTCGCCGATTACCTCGAAATTGAACGCGCCCGTTTTGGCGATCGCCTGCGATATCAAATCGATGTTCCTGCCGACTTGAACGAATCGCGCATCCCACCGCTATCGCTCCAGACTTTAGTGGAAAACAGTGTCAAGCACGCCATCGCGCCTGACCGTGCTGGCGGCGAGATCCGCATCACCTGTGCCCATGCTGACGGCCTGTGCCGCGTTGAGGTTTCGGACTCAGGGCCCGCTTTCCAGCTTGAAGCGGCGCCCTCCGGCCACGGGCTTGACAATCTCAAGGACCGCTTGTCGGCGCTGTTCGGAGACCGCGCTGCTCTCATATTGCAACGCGTGGGCGGGCGCAATAACTTAACGCTGTCGGTCCCACAGGTTGTGAATGGACATGCGGGCATTTCTGGTTGACGACGAAACGCTCGCGCTGAAGCGCCTGCAACGGATGCTGGCCGCGACCAAGCGCGTGCAGGTGGCCGGCACGAGCACCGATCCGGTGGAGGCCGTGCCCGCCATTTTAGAAGCGAAACCCGACATCCTGTTCCTGGATATCGAAATGCCCGGCATGACCGGTTTCGAAATGCTGACTCATCTTCAGCCACAGCCCTGGGTGGTGTTCACCACCGCGTACGACCGCTACGCGCTGGAAGCTTTTGGCGTCAATTCGGTCGACTATTTGCTCAAGCCTATCGAAGCTGCTCAACTGGACCGCGCTCTTGACAAGATTGAGCGTCTGCGTGGCAGCGCCGCGGCTCCGCCGGAAATGCGGGAGTTGATCGAAAAGCTGGCCGCGGCCGCCGGGGGCGTGCGATCCACCTATCCGGACCGAGTCGCGTCAAGGGTCGGCGAGCGCATCGAATTGATCGATCTCGAACAAGTCACCCATTTCTTCGCCTCCGACAAACTGACCTTCGCGGCCACGGCGTCCAAGAACTACGCGGTGGATTACACCATCCTGGAGCTGGAACAGAAGCTGGATCCCGCGAGATTCGTTCGCGTCCATCGCGCGTCACTCGTCAATGTGGCGCACGTGCAAGAATTGCACTCCTGGTTCGGCGGAAAAATGATAGTGAGGTTGAAAGATCCCAAGCACACCGAACTTGCCGTGTCGCGCGATCGCGTAAGGGCGCTCAAAGAGCGGCTCGGGATCTAGCGCATTTCCTTCAGGCGCTTCTGGGCCTCTTGATCCCCCAGCTTGGCGGCTTTCTCGTAGAGCTGTTTCGCCGCGTTCACATCTCTGGGAACGCCGGTTCCGTCTTCATACAGCGTCCCGAGATTGTACATGGCCGCCGAGTTTCCCGCGTCGGCCGCCTTGCGAAACCAATTGGCGGCATCCGTGTCACTTTGCTCGACGCCATTTCCTAGCCGATACATTCCGCCCAGATACAGCATCGCGGCTGTATTTCCCTTGTCCGCTCCCTTGCGAAACCATTTCGCAGCCTCCTCGTCGTTCTTGTCAACTACAGACCCCTCCATGTACATCTCGCCCAGTTCCTGCATGGCGCGCGAATCTCCCAGGTCGGCCGCCTTCCGCAATAGAGCCATGGCTTCCGCGGATCTGCCGGCGTTGCGTTGGTCGACTGCCGCACTGTAGAACTTGCTGGCTTGGGTTTGTTTATCGACACGGGCAGGGGCAGCGGGAGCTGGCGTTACGGGCGGTGACGTGGTCTGCGGTGGCGTCACGACGTTTGGTACCTGAACCGATGGTGTGCTAGCGGGCGCTGTTGGTTGCTCGGCAGGCGGGGTGGTTTGAGCCACAGGGCTCTTCTGGTCGGACACGACCGGAACGCGATGCGGCGGGTGAGCCGCCCGGTAATAGAAAAGACTCAGATCGAGGATAATGAGCGCGCCGCCGGCGGCTGCCACATACCACAGCGATTTGGATCGCCGCTTTTTGGCGATTGGAGCCGGAACCGTCACCAGCGGCTCCTGCGCTGGCATAGCTATCTTGGTCTCCTCTAGAAGTTCGGGGTCACCAACTTGCGCCAGCGCTGACTCGAGCGCGGCAACGAACTGCGTGCAGCTCTCGTACCTCTGTTCAGGATTTCTCGCCAACCCGCGATGCAACACCTCGTCCAACCCCGGAGGCAGCGCGGGATTCGACCTTCGTATCGATGGCCGGTCTCCATACACGATGGTGTGCGCCAGCGTCGCGAGCGAATCTCCCTTAAATGGCCGGTTTCCGCTCAGAAGCTCATAAGCAACTACGGCCAGCGAAAACTGATCCGACCGCCCAGTCACGGGCTGCGCCTCAATCTGTTCGGGAGACATGTAGCTCGGCGTGCCCATGATCATGCCAGCAACCGTGCCATGTTCGGTCGACATGCTCTTAGCGATTCCGAAGTCGGCAACCTTCACTGTGGTCCCCTTGTGGAGCATGATGTTGGCGGGTTTCACATCGCGGTGAACAACGGAGTTCTGATGAGCATAATCGAGCGCGGCGGCGGTCTGCCGCAAGATCTCCAGCGATTCGTCGACCGTCAACCGATGCCCCGAGGCCAGCGTTTTCTCGAGCGTTGACCCGTCCACGCGCTCCATCGCAATGAAGGCCGTGTCACCGTCTTGTCCCACGTCGAGTATGACGACAATGCCCGGATGAAACAGCCGGCCGGCCGCGCGCGCTTCACGGAACAACCGGTCACGCATAAACTCCGCTTCTTTTGAGCCGGCGTGGAACTGAAGATTGATGATCTTGACGGCGACGCTGCGTCCAATGAGGGGGTCCATTGCTTCGTACACCACTCCCATGGCGCCGCGTCCCAATTCGCCGCTGAGCAGATAGCGTCCCATGCGTTCCGGCGGGCGTGTAGGACCTTGCAGAAGCGTCCCGCCCGTGGTGAGCGATTCGAGTAGCCGCACCACGCCTTGGTATGTTTCCAGATCGTTGGTGCAAGCTGCCTTCAGGAAAGCGAGCCGTTGGCCTTCCGGCTTTTCGATCGCTTCGTCAAAGAGCTTGCGAACGCGCTGATGTAATTCCGGGGACATTGGGCAGGAGCGAGTTCATGTCTCCCCGCTCGTCTACAACGGAATCTATTTACGATAGCATTAAGCCACCTCAATCAGCAGAATCCGGCCAAAACACGCTATTCTGGTACTTAAACCCACGTATGCAGTCCACCGTCAGTCCTGTTCAGACCGATTCGCCGAAACATGTCGCCGACAAACTGGTTTTGTCCATCCTGCTTGCGGCCGCCTTCTGCCACTTCCTGAACGACATGGTGCAGTCGCTCATCCCGGCGATTTATCCGCTGCTCAAGGCTTCCTTCCATCTCGACTTTGGGCAGATCGGGATGATCACGCTAACCTATCAAATTACAGCATCCCTGCTGCAGCCCTTAATCGGGCATTTTAACGATCGCCATCCGCGGCCCTATTCACTGGCGATTGGCATGGGCTTCACGCTGGTGGGCTTGGTGGCTCTCTCGCGCGTATCCACGTATCCGACGCTTCTGATGGGTGCGGCGCTGGTGGGCATCGGCTCGGCGGTGTTTCATCCTGAATCGTCCCGCGTGGTCCGCATGGTTTCGGGAGGACAGCACGGCTTTGCGCAAGCGCTCTTTCAAGTGGGAGGCAATGCTGGATCGTCGCTCGGCCCGCTGCTCGCGGCCTTCATTGTTTTGCCTAACGGCCAGAGCAGTCTGGCGTGGTTTTCAGCGGTCGCACTGCTCGGCATCATTGTATTGGCGCGCGTCGGTTCCTGGTCCAAGAAAAACCGGCCGCCCGCTAAGAAATTTCGGGGCGGGCAGGGCGAATATCATCCGATGTTGTCGCCGCGCAAGGTTTACCTGTCGCTAGGCGTGCTGATCGCGCTGATGTTCTCGAAGTTCTTCTATCTTTCGAGTCTGAACAGCTATTACACGTTTTTTCTGATGAGTAAGTTTCACGTGCCCGTGCGTAGCGCTCAGGTTCACTTATTCATGTTCGCGGGCGCCATCGCGGCCGGGACCATCATCGGCGGGCCTATCGGGGATCGCATCGGTCGCAAGTACGTCATCTGGTGCTCCATCCTCGGAGTGCTGCCGTTCACCTTGGCGCTGCCCTATGCGAATTTGTTCTGGACCAGCATCCTGAGCGTCATCATCGGCGTGATTCTCGCGTCGGCCTTCTCCGCGATCCTGGTATACGCGCAGGAGCTTATGCCGGGCAAGATCGGCATGGTCTCCGGCATGTTCTTCGGGCTGGCTTTCGGAATGGCGGGCGTTGGCGCGGCCTTGCTCGGCAACCTGGCCGATCACACCAGCATCACGTTCGTCTACAAGGTTTGTTCTTTCCTGCCGGCCATCGGGTTACTGACAGGATTTCTGCCAAATCTCGAAACCAAGCGGCAGCGCACGATGAAGTCCATCACCCCGGAACCTGCCGCTTAGGTTGTAAGGCCTTCCACCTCCGCCAAACGGCGATTCAAATACCGTCGCTCTGGATCGTTCGCAACTAAAGCAAGGGCCTGCCGATAAGCCTCCGCTGCCTCTCTCGGTCGACCGTCACGACGCAACAGATCGGCTCGCGCGGCTGGCAGCAAATGATATCCGGCCAGTTCGCCCTGCTTCTCCAGCCCGTCGATTAACGCTAGCCCGATCGACGGACCTTCGGCCATCGCAACGGCTGCCGCCCGATTCAATGCCACCACCGGCGATGGATGTTTCTGCAGCAGAAGGCCGTATAAACGGGCGATTTGCGCCCAATCCGTATCCTCTGCCCTCTCGGCACGAGCATGCAGCGCCGCAACGGCGGCCTGCAACGCGTATTCGCCGTTGGCGCCTTGGCGCAATGCCGATTCCAGCAGCGGCACTCCTTCCGCGATCTCTCGCCGATCCCACAGTTCGCGATTTTGCTCTTCGAGCGTGATGACTTCTTCGTCGGGTCCGGAACGCGCCATGCGCCGGGAATCGTGCAGCAGCATCAACGCCAGCAACGCCCGCAGCTCCGGGTTGCGCGGAATCAGCTCGCACAGCAACCGGCCCAGGCGGATCGCTTCATCGCACAGCAGCCGCCGTATCCAAGCCTTGCCCGACGTCGCGGCGTAGCCTTCAGTGAACACCAGGTAAACCACCAGCATCACACCGTCCAGCCGTTCTGCCAGCCGCTCTCTCGGAGGCATGGCGAACGGCAGGTGCGCATCCCGGATCTTGCGCTTCACCCGGACCAGGCGCTGCGCCATGGTGGCAACCGGCGTCAGGAACCCTCGCGCGATCTCTTCGGTCGTTAGACCGCACACCGTTCGCAGCGTGAGGGCCACCTGCGCATCCACGGCCAGCGCCGGGTGACAGCAAGTGAAGATGAGACGCAGTTGGTCGTCCACCAGGGCAGCCTCGGATAAAATGATTTCGGATTCTTCCAGCGCGGCCACGCGTTCCATCTCCATCTGTTTCTCCGCGAAACGCGCGCGCCTGCGAAGCTGATCCACCACGCGGTTGCGGGCGGTGGACACTAGCCACGAGTACGGGTTCGCTGGCGTTCCGTCGCGCGGCCATTGTTCCAGCGCCGCCACAAACGCGTCCTGGACGGCTTCCTCGGATAAATCGAAATCGCCCGTCACGCGCACAGTGGTGGCCAATACGCGCCTCCACTCCTCGCGATAGAGCGATTCCAGATTCATCCCAAGTTGTCGACAGCCGTCAGGCCTAGTGGCCCGTGACTATCGGCCTTACTTCGATCGATCCAACGCGTGCCGACGGCACCCGCTCGGCGATCGCCAGCGCTTCATCCAGATCCTTGGCCTGGATCCAATAAAATCCGCCCAGCTGCTCCCGCGTCTCCGCGAACGGTCCGTCCGTCACCACCCGCTTGCCGTTGCGCACGCGCACCGTGGTCGCGGTTGCCACTGGCTGCAACTGCTGTCCGGCCTTGTGATTCCCGGATTGCTGGATACTCTGGGTGAAGCCTCCGTAGTCCTTATACATCGCGGCTTGGTCGGCCTCGCTCATCTTGGCCCAGTCCGCTTCGTTGTCATAGATCAGTAATAGATACTCCATATGCCTCCTTGGCCTTTCACTAGATAGTCGAACGGTGGGCGCCCAAATCGACACTACCTGGAAAGTTTTTTCGTTGGCGACCGCACGCGATCCACCAGGTACCACACGATCAGCGCGTTGACCACGGTAACCACCAGCTTCGTGACCGTGAAATGCCGCACAAGTTCGTAGATCTCGAGCGGGATCAGCGCGCCAGTGGTGACAATCGTGAAATATTCCGCCCAAAGCTTCCGCAGCAACAGGCCCACGCCTTCGGTCGCAAACAGAGCCGCGTAAAAGAAGGTGCCCAAGCTTAGCTCCTTTAGTTGTTTGGGAGTCAGGCGAAAGATCCGCACCAGAATTCCGTGAATGAAACGATTGCCGGGGTCGACGCGCAGCACCCGCACCCAATGCATCATTGTCCCGGCGAGGTCTTTATGCAGGAACTTGACTGCGCCAATACCCACCGCGATCAGCAGCAGCGCTTTGAAGAGCTTGAACAACCCGATGAGAATGAGAACGAAGGATGAAGAGTTTTTCGCTGGGCGCGCCACCATCTCATGGTACCTGCTAGATTACGACCAGCATGCGCCATCGATTGTTGATTTCGGCGCGGTCCCTCCTGCTGGGATGGGCCACACTTTTCGTGCTTACCAGTCTAGCCGAGCGTCCATTGCTTGCTTGGACGACTCCGCTGCTCGACGCAAGCTGGCTCGCAACCGTCCAGTTGGCGGTGGAGTGCGTGGTGCTGGCCGCAACAGGTTGGATCGTTGGGCGCTGGAATCAATACGGCCCGATTCCCGTAGTTATCGCATTTGCCGCAATGCTCGCGGTCCGGGATTTCGGGCTGGTCCCGGCGATCAACATCCGATGGCTGGTCCAGTTGGCCGTGGATTCGGCTGGAAATGCCCGCTATCTGGAATCGTTAGTCACCGCTGCAGCCACGCAGGCGCTTCTGTTTGCCAGTCTGATCACCGGCGCTCGCTTAAGCCGGCCCCGGCAGGCGGCGCCCATGTCAATCATCGACGAGACCAAGGTGGACATGCAGGTGGATAAAATGGATGACCATGAGTGGTGACATGCGTGTGTTTCTGTGCCTGATGGCGGCAGCGTATTTTCCAGCGAAGTCCTGGGCCCAGGCAAACACTGTGGCGGGAGAGTTCACAGTGGATCCGCCGACTTTGGTTTCACTCGGGTTCGCATGGAATATTACAGGCGACGACAATCGTAACGCCCGCGTGGACGTCACCTACCGCAAGAAAGGCGATCAGCAGTGGCGCAAAGGATTGGCGCTGCTTCGGCTGCAACACGAACAGGTTTTTGGCGGATCCCCGCGCGAGAGCGGCAGCCACTATTACAGCTACGTGGCGCCCAACATGTTTGCCGGCAGTCTTCTCAATCTGGAGCCCGGGACGGAATACGAATGCCATTTCGTTCTTTCCGATCCGGACGGAGTCAAGGGAAAAGCGGAGAGAACCGTGATCGCGCACACGCGCGCTGAACCTCAGCCAGCCGCGGGTGGCCACGTCTATCATGTCTATCCATTCGGCTACCAGGGCGCGAAGCAGGAGCCCGCGTTCACGGGACTGCTCGCCGCGTACTTTATGGGTTCGGACCAATCCGACCATTCCAACGCGCTGCCGCCCCGCGTTCATGCAGGCGATATCATCCTGGTGCATGCCGGCGTCTATAAAGACAGCCGCTTCATCTATGGCGGATTCGACCGCACGGTTCCCGCATACGGCACGCCCTTCGATGGAACTTACTATTTAACTCAAAGCGGCACGCCCGAAAAGCCAATCGTCATCAAGGGCGCGGGTGATGGCGAAGTCGTTTTCGATGGCGACGGCTGCCAGACTCTCTTCAACCTCATGGGAGGCAACTACAACTACTTTGAAGGTATCGCGGTTCGAAATACCAATGTCGCCTTCCTGCTTGGGCTGAAGAACATTGCAGGATCCAGCGGCTTCACGTTGAAGCACTCACGGCTCGAGAACATTGGCCGCGGCGTGGAGGACGAGTGGTCCGGATCGAAAAATGTCTATATCGCGGACAACGTGTT
>Ga0210394_10006581_pt1 | contig 12537 bp, 11 predicted proteins | sample IncBWC12MmetaG_FD_160121 | JGI IMG/M metagenome (GOLD analysis project Ga0210394, IMG submission 160121) | Forest soil microbial communities from Barre Woods Harvard Forest LTER site, Petersham, Massachusetts, United States - Inc-BW-C-12-M | ecosystem: Environmental > Terrestrial > Soil >... | reverse complement strand
ACAGGAAGCACATCTTTGGGATCATCCCGATTCCTGGCACCTCGGCCGCGAATACAGGCACGTCTTCGTCGCGCTAGCGAGACCTGGGAGCGGATGAAGTCGCCTTATGTTAGCGAGCTGGAGCCCAACCAGGTCATTACAGCAACGTTCCTGGTGTCTCACAAGGATGTCCGTCAGAAGAAGACCGGCGACCCGTACTTATCGCTGACGCTTTCGGATCGTACCGGAGATCTCGACGCGAAGATGTGGGACAACGCCGCCGAGGCGCTCACTACCTTTGAGCGCGATAGCTTCGTACGCGTCAAGGGTATGGTGCAGGTATTCCAGAACCGCCCTCAGCTTACCATCCACAAAATCCAGCCGGTTGCCGATTCTGAGATCGAGGCCTCGGACTATTTCCCGGTTTCAAAACGCGATCGCGGCGAGATGTTCCAGGAGCTGCGGGGATGGATCGCGGGAATGAGCAACGCTCATCTGAAAACGTTGCTGGAGGCGATCTTCGCCGACGAGAAGGTCGCTCTGGCGTACCGCACGGCTCCGGCCGCCAAAAGCGTGCATCATAACTGGATCGGTGGATTGATCGAGCACGTGCTTTCGCTTTGCCGCCTGGCCAAGTTCGCGGCCGAGCATTACGCCGGCATCGATTTCGACCTGCTTCTGGCCGGAGTGCTTTTGCACGACTTGGGCAAGATTCATGAGCTGAGTTACGCGCGCAGTTTCGCCTATACCACCGAAGGCCAACTGTTGGGACACATCGTGATTGGTCTGCGTATGGTGGACGAAAAGATCGGCTCGATTCCGGATTTTCCCGCGCCCTTGCGGGACCTGCTGCTGCATATGATCCTGAGTCACCATGGCCAACTGGATTTCGGCTCGCCCAAGGTGCCTGTGTTCCCCGAAGCCTTGTTGCTGCACCTGCTGGATAACATGGATTCGAAGATGGAGTGCATGCGCGCGTTCATCGAGAAGGACCAGCAGGTGGAAGGCGTCTGGACCGGATACAACTCCGCGCTGGAACGCAGCGTTCTTAAGAAGCGAAAATTCCTGGAGCCGGCTCCCCAACCCGAGGTTACGGGTGCGAACCCTGCGGCCGCACGCCCGATCGCCCCTGCTTCGCCTTTCGCCGACAAGCTGAAGCAAGCCCTGGGATAAGAAACCCCGGACAGCATACTCAATTCCCGATTTCCGCCGGAGGCAGATCGTTGGGATGACGACGAATTGCGGTATGCGGCCGACGGAAATCGGGAATTGAGTATAACTGTCCCGGGTTTTTATGCACGCGCGATCAGCATGCCCGCGATTTCTTCCCCAATGGCCAGCGACGCCGTCGCGGCCGGGCTGGGAGCATTGATAACGTGAATCTCGCGCGGACCTTCGACGAAGCTGAAGTCGTCCAGCAGGGTTCCATCCGGCGACATGGCCTGCGCACGAACGCCCGCGCCGCCGGGCAGGAGATCGTCCAGGCGAATCTCCGGCACCAGGCGCTGGAGCGAGCGGCAGAATAGCTCCCTGCTGAAGGATCGCCGCAGCTCTGCCCAGGCGGCGCGCGGATATCGGCGCAGGAATCGCCACAAGCCGGGAAAGCCAAGGCTGTCGGCAAGATCGGGTATGCTCACGTCCGCCTTGCGATATCCTTCGCGAGCCATCGCCAGCACGGCGTTGGGGCCGGCTTCGACGCCGCCGTGAATCATGCGCGTGAAATGCACGCCCAGAAAGGGAAACTGCGGATCGGGAACGGGATAAATCAGGTTGCGGACCAGAAACTGGCGTTCCGGTCGGATCAGGCAATATTCGCCGCGAAAGGGAACGATGCGCACATTGCGAGGGCGTCCCGTCAGCGCAGCCACGCGATCCGATTGAAGGCCGGCGCAGGTGACGATCCAATCGCAGGCGCATTCGCCCGAGGCGTGAACGACGCGCCAGCCGCCCGCGTCGGGAAGAATCGCGCTCACTCCCGCAGCGGTCTTGATTTCGCCGCCGCGAGCGAGGATCTCCCGCGCCAGCACTTCGCAGACGCGAGGATAATCCGCGATGCCCTCCTGCGGAACATGGATCGCAGCGACGCCCGCGGCATGCGGCTCGATCTCGCGTAATTCCTCGGGCGAAAGCAGGCGCAGGCCGCTGAGACCGTTCTCCTGGCCGCGCTGGTAGAGCCCGTTGAGGCGCGGGATTTCGTCCGCGCTTGCCGCCACCACCACCTTGCCGCAAACATCGTGCGGGATCGAATGGGCCTGGCAGAACTCCACCATCTGCCGCACGCCCTGGACGGCCATCCGGGCGCGCCGCGAACCGGTTTTATAGTACAAGCCGCAATGGAGCACGCCGCTGTTGTGGCTACTCTGATGCTGGGCCACGGCGGCTTCCTTTTCGAGAAGGGTCAGGGAAGCGCCCGGCAGCCGCTCCAGCAGGCGGTACGCTGTCGCCAATCCCACGATGCCTCCGCCCACCACAACGATTCGCCTGGTCACTTCGCTATCATACGATCTCGCGTGAAGTTAATTTATTCGGTGTCCGCAATCATCCTTCTTCTGGCCGTGCTCGCCCTCGGCGCCTATGGAATGGGACGGAGTTTGTGGCTGGACGAAGCCTGGGTCGCCAACTCGATCCAGGCACGATCGCTCCGCGGGATGTTTTATTATCCCAATTGGCTGCAAGTAAATCCGCCTTTGTTCCTGCTACTGGCGAGAGCGGCCGTGCATGTGCTGGGTGCCTCCAATGCGGCGTTTCGCGCGGTTCCGCTGCTGCTGGCTCTCACGGCCGCGGCAAGCATGCTTGCGGTCAGCCGGCGGTTGCTGCGTCCGAGCTTCGCACTGCTGGCCACGGCGGTTGTGGCTTTCGATCCCACGGCCATCGAATACTCACGCACGTTGAAGCCCTATAGCGGCGAACTCGCCGCCACGGCGCTCCTGCTGCTGGCCGCGGTGCGCTATCTGCAACAGCCCGATCGCCGCCGGTATCTATGGCTGCTTGCCGCGGTTGCGCTCGCGATGCCGCTGGCGTATGCGGCTGTGTTTCTCGTGCCGGGCATCGTCTTGCTGCTGGCCCGCGGTGGGGCAGGTCTCCGGCCTGCCGTCTTCGCCGCGCTCGCCGCCGGCATCCTGCTGGCGATGTATTGGCTTTCGATCCGCCCGAATCTTGCCCCTGAATTGCACGACTTTTGGGCGGTCGACGCAGACCGCGGCATGACTCCCGGCCTCTGGGTTGCCTTGATCTTCTGCGTCGCCGCGGCAATCCGCGCCGGACTCAGGCGAAATTGGCCCATGATCATTTGTTTGCTGCCCTGTCTGTTGCTCGCGGCCAGCGGAGCGCTGAGGTGGTATCCGGTCATCCACAGGACCCGCCTGTTCGCGACCCCCTGCGTCACATTGGCGGCGATGATGACCGTCGAAGATTTGCTGCGCCGGTGGTCGAATCGCGCGGCGATTGATGTTTTGGCGCTGGCCCTCGCGTTCGGCCTCGCGGGCTACGTGGCGTCACTCCAGGTGATCGAACGCCGAGCCGTTCCCGAAGAGGATTTCGCCGCCGCCGTCCGCTTCCTCGAATCACACGTCCGGTCGGGGGATCTCGTGCTGGTGCATGCGTGCTGCAAGGAGGGGTTCCTCCTGTATTCCGCGATGGACGCCTGGAATCCGCCGCGAGTTCTATACGGCGATACGGGGTGGCCATGCTGCGCCCGAGGCAAGGACGCGCGGCCGGGGCTCTCCACCGAACGCGCCGTGATCGCCGATCTGGACGCCAAGATTCCTCGCGGCTACTCCGGCCGGATCTGGCTCCTGTTCACCACCCGGCCCACGCACTGGAGTTATGTAGGCATCGACGAAGGGGAGCTTTGGCGCAAGCATCTTTGGGAGCGCGGCTGCCCGCCCGGGCCGTACCTGCGCTTCGAGAATCTGGCCGTCAGCCCGATGGACTGCGTGAGCGCCCGTTAGATGAACTAATGTGGGGCGGACGCCGGGTCTGCACTCAAAGGCGCGCGCCGGACCCAGGGGACCCGCCCCACTCGATAGGCGTTATACTGCGAGCAGCAGTGATGAAGTACGTCCTTCTTATGCTCTGCGGCGGCGTATCGGCCTGGGGCCACGACATCATTACCACTCCCATCACCTTCGACCGCGAAATCGCGCGGATCGTCTACTCCCGCTGCGCCTCCTGTCATCGTCCGGGCGGAGCGGCGTTCTCGCTGATGACCTATAAAGAAGCCCGGCCGTGGGCCGAGGCCGTGAAGGAAGAGGTCCTGGCGCGGCGGATGCCGCCGTGGGGCGCAGTCAAGGGCTTCGGCGATTTTCGCAACGATCAGGCGCTCACGCCCGAGCAACTCGAAGTGATCGTCAGTTGGGCCGACGGCGGAGTTCCGGAGGGCGAAGAGAAGGACCTGCCTCCGCCGCCAAAATTCGACGAGTCAACGCCAGCCGGACCGGTCAAAGGCTCGCTAATGGTGAGCGGAGATTTCATTCTGAAGACGGAATTCAAGCTGGACGGGCTATGGCCGCGCAGCGTGCCCGAAGGGGCGTCCTTCCAGATCACGGCGTTGCTCCCGGACGGGACCGTGGAGCCACTGCTGTGGTTTCAGGAATACAAGGCGCAGTGGGGGCATCCGTTTCTGCTGCGTTGGCCCATTGATCTCCCCAAGGGCACCGTGATCCGGGGCGTTCCGCGCGAGGCCAGCATAGCCTTGCTGCCGGTCTCCGGCGAAACCGCCGCCACTCCTTCAAATAGAGCTACTTCAGCTCGTTAACCGGGACGTCGAAATGCGCGGTGTTGATCACGCCGTTGCGCTGGAACTGCACCCATACGCGATATCCACGGGCGCGGGGGAAGGTCACATTAAACTGAACCTGCGGGCCGCCGTCGGCAATGAAGGGATGGGTATGGATCATGTCGATCAGGTCGTCGCTAGCCACCAGCATGTGCCCCCAGGCGCCCAACAGCTTCTCGAATCCCTCCCCGGGCGTGACCTTGAAGTAGAGCAGGGTCTTGAATCCGGCGATGGGCTGCGGCGGATCGGTCCAGAACTGCACCTGCATGTTCTCGGCGTCCTTGGCGGCGTAATCGCGCACTAGCTGGATCGGGGCGGGCGCGGGTCCGGGCACGATCACGGATTTGGCGATCAGTTGGGGCGTTGCGCCGTCGGGGTAGAAGTCGCTTAAGATCCGGTACAAACCGGGTTTGGGAAACGAAATATCGTAGCGAAAGTTGCCGTCCGGGCCGTAGACCGGATGATCGTGCAGGAAGAACTGCATGTCCTGGCTGATCACGAACATATGGAACAGCTTCTCGTGAACCACCTGGAAACTGGTGACTTGGCGATCCTTATAAGGATCGTGAATGGAGAATTCGAGTTGAGCCGGAACGCCCACCTTTACAGCCCGTGGCGTGGTGGTCAGATCCATGTGATACTCGACCTGATCCGGGACGCCCGAGACCATCTTCATGCCGCAGCGTTTGCAAACCCCGGGCTGGTTGGAGCGGACATCCGGGTCCATGGGACAGCTATAGATGGTGTCCTGCGCCCCCAGAAGCCCGAGAAGCAGGAAGAGAGCCGCGACGCATGCTGCCACCATCCGCATACGCCGTTATCTTACTCCTCTAGTGCGCGAAACGCTATCCCATCAGGGCGTTAGGCCAGCCCGCACCGCCTCTGCTATACTGAAATCGGAAAAAGCAGGCAACCGCTACTACGGGTGCGCCTTGGCGGAGGTTGCCCCGCCCAAGAGAAAAGTTTCCCAAGAGAAAAGATGCCCAAGAGAACCTTTCAACCCAACAATCGTAAGCGCGCCAAGACGCACGGATTTCGCGCAAGAATGAAGAGTAAGGACGGCCGTGCAGTGCTGGCGCGACGCCGGGCTCGCGGCCGCCACAAGCTGACCGTGAGCGATGAAAGAGCCGTCCGCCACGCCCACGCCGTCTAACGCAACCGGTGGAACGCTCGATTTTCCCCGGTCGTCTTTTCCCCGGTCATCCCGGATTCTGCGCTCCGCCGATTTCCGGCTCGTCTATGATCACGGATTCCGCGTCTCCGGTCCTTTGTTCGCCGCCTTTTGCCGGTCGCGCGAAGGCGATGCGCCCAAAACCGGCGCGATGGTTCTGGGGCCCCGCCTGGGCCTCACCGTTCCGCGCGCGGTCGGCAAGGCGGTGGTGCGCAACCGCATCAAGCGCCGTCTCCGCGAGGTCTTCCGGCTGCACCGCGCCACAATCGCTCCCAAGTGGGACATCGTGCTCAACCCTCGCCGCGCCGCTCTGGAGGCGGAGTTCGGCGACATCGAGCGCGAGATGGGGAGGGTGATCGAAAAATGCAACTCGCGCTGACCACACTCCGTATCTACAAGCGATGGGTTTCCCCGGCGCTTCCTTCCGCCTGCCGTTTCTACCCCACCTGTTCGGAGTACATGATGGAGGCAATTGAACGGTATGGAGCGCTGCGAGGCATCGGGATGGGGCTGCGCAGGCTGTTGCGCTGCCATCCATTCCACCAGGGAGGGGTCGACCCGGTCCGGTAAGTATGGAGAAAAAAGACCTGTCGATGGAGGTTCGCCTCCTGATCGCTTTCGGGTTGGCGGGGCTGATCCTATTCCTTCAGTCCTACTTCTATAAGCCGGCGCCTCCGCCGCCCGAGGCGAAGGTGGAAGTCCCGGCGGGAAAAACGTCGTCGGCGATTCCGGTCCCCGCCCCTACTCCCGCCGTGCAGACTCCGCCGGCGGAAGTTCCCGGCCAGGTTGAAGCCGGCCAGGAGACGGTCTTCGCCATCGATACCAAGCTGTACCATGTCGAGTTCTCGAATCGCGGCGCAGTAGTCAAGCGCTGGCTGCTGAAGGCGTACAAGGATCACGACTTTGGGGCCGGGCAAGGCAGGCAGGTCGATCTGGTGAATTCGCAGTCGCTTACCAAAGTGCCTGAGCCCTTTTCTTTCGCGTTCAAAGGCCAGGCTCCCGCCACCGACGTAAACACCGCGCTGTATCAATTCCAGCGTCCGGACGACCTGACGGTGAACTTCGAGTTCTCCGATGGCCGCATCGATGTAAGGAAATCCTTCCACTTCACCGACGACAGCTATCTGGTCGGGGTCAGCTCCCAGGCGACCCAGAACGGAGCGCCGTTGGTGCATGCGCTGAGCTGGCGCGGCGGTTTCGGCGATTCCACCGCTGCCAATTCACTGACCAACCAGCACGCTTTGTATTACGACTTCGCCAATTCCAAGCTCACGATCAAGCAGGTGAAGGATGCCAAGGATGGTCCGGTGTCTTCCGCCGGCCAGTATTCCTTTGCGGGCCTAGAGGACGCCTATTTTGCGGGCGTGTTCTTGCCCGAGGGACGCGCTCTGGTGGAGCTGACCGAATTCTCCGATGCCATTCCGGACGCGAACGGAAAGTCCGATCCCAGAGTCGGGGCGGCAGTGGGCGGCGAGGCCTCCAACACCTTCACCTTTTTTGCGGGCCCAAAGGACTACAAGCTCCTGGGCATAATCAACCCCAAACTGGAGCAACTGATCGACTGGTCCTGGCTAGGCGTAAGCCTGGGATTCATCGCCAAGCCCATTTTCCTGGTTCTGAGCTGGACCGCGGACCACGTCACCGGCAACTACGGGTGGGCCATCATCCTGGTGACCATCGGGATCAACACGGTGCTGTTTCCCCTGCGCCTGACCAGCATGAAATCGTCCAAGAAGATGCAGGCGATTCAGCCGCTGATCAAGGAGATGAACGAGAAATACAAGGGCCTGTCGCTGAAGGACCCGCGCCAGGCCGACAAAAACCAGGAAATGATGGATTTGTACAAGAAGCACGACATCAACCCGTTGGGCGGATGCCTGCCCATGGTGATTCAGCTTCCGTTCCTGGTCGCGTTCTACAAAGTACTGGGCGTCACCATTGAGCTGCGCGGCGCGAACTGGCTGTGGGTGCACGATTTGTCGCAGCCCGAGACGCTGGCCATTCGCCTGCTGCCGCTAATCCTGATGGCCACGCAGTTTCTGCAACAGAAGATGACGCCGCAGCCGGGCGTCGATCAATCCCAGCAAAAAATGATGATGTGGCTCATGCCCGCGATGATGTGCTACATTTTCTACTTCCTGTCTTCCGGGCTGGTATTATACTACTTGACGAGCAACCTGGTGGGCATCGCGCAGCAAATGATCTTGAACCGCGCCACTCCGGCGCCCATACCGGTGGAAGTGAAGCCGGCGCCCAAGAAAAAGAATAGGAATTAGACGGTGGCCGAAAAAAAGCTCACGCTTTCCGAAGATGGGCCGCGGATAGAAGATTTCCTGGACGCCGTGCTGGATTTGGGCGGGTTCGACCTGGACTTCGAAGTCAGCGAGGGCGAAACGCTGCATCCGGATTTCGAGAATCCCGACCTGGTGGTCAGATTCACCGGCGCCGACGTGGATCTACTGCTGGCCAATAAGACGGAGCTGCTGCTGGCGCTGGAGCAGTTGACCATGGAAGCGCTCCGGATGGCGCCCGAGGACCACTCCCTGGTTTGCTTCGACGCCAACGATCACCGTATGCTCCGCATTCAGGAATTGCGCATGAGCGCGGAGGCCGCGGCGGAACGCGTGAAGAAGACCCGCGTGCCGTTCCACTTCAGTCCCATGAGCAGCCGGGAGCGGCGCGTCCTGCACCTGGCCATGCGAGGGGAGACCGAAGTGCGCAGCGAAAGCGTGGGCGAAGGGCCGATCCGCCAGGTTGTGATCGTCCCAGCCGATCTGAAGACGTTGCCCGAGCCGATCCGTCCTCCGCGGCCTCGTCCTGAGGATGACCGCCCCAGCGATCGAGGTCGCGGCGGATTTCGTGGCCGAGGCGGCGGCCGCGGTGGCCCTCCGCGTGGCAATGATCGGGGCGGACGTGACCGCGGGCCCCGCCGCTAGAACCGTGGGGCGCCGGAGCAATGGTTTTGCTCTGCTCGAAAATGGCAGGCGAAATCGCCTGCTCCACAACTGCAGATCAATGGTTTACTAGCCTTGTGGAGCAGGCCTTCAGCCTGCTCCGCCTTCTGCCGCCGGGCTGCTAGGCCAGTTGGAGTTTCGCAGTTCTGCGTAATGGTTGGCCCTTGCGTCTAAACGACACGATCGCGGCTATCTCCACGCCGCCCGGGCGCGGCGGCATTGGCACCGTCCGCATCTCCGGCCGTGAATCGCGAGCGATCTCCGAACAAATTCTGCGTTTGCCGCCGAAGCAAGAGTGGAAAGCCTGGACCGCCGCGCTGGCGGAGCTTCCCGATTCCGCAGGCCACGCGGTGGACCACGTAATCGCGACCTTCTTCGCCGCTCCGCGATCCTATACCGCCGAGGATGTCGTCGAGATTTCGTGTCATGGCTCGCCCGCAGTGCTGCGGTATGCGCTGGAGCGCGCCTGCCAAGCCGGCGCGCGATTGGCTGAGCCGGGGGAATTCACCCTGCGCGCGTACTTGAACGGCCGCGTCGATTTGCCGCAAGCCGAAGCCGTGCGCGATCTGATCGAAGCCACCACCCTGTACCAGGCGCGCATCGCCGCGCAGCAGGCCGAAGGATCGGTGTCGCGGAGGCTTCGGCCGGTAAAGGATCAATTGCTCGAGCTGATCGCCCTGCTTGAAGCCGGCATCGACTTTGCCGAGGACGACATCGACGTGGCGCCGGCCGCCGAGATTCTCCGGCGCATCGAGCCCGTGCATGCGGCGATCTCCGCCCTGATCGCCAGCTTCGTCTACGGCAAGCTGGTGCACGACGGCTTCACCCTGGCGATCGTGGGGCGTCCCAACGCCGGCAAGAGCAGCCTGTTCAACCGGCTTCTGGAGCAGGACCGCGCCATCGTGACGGAGATTCCCGGCACCACCCGCGACCTGGTTTCGGAAACCGCCGCTATCGAAGGCATTCCCGTCCGGTTCGTCGATACCGCCGGCATTCGTCCCAGTCAGGATTTGGTCGAAACGCTGGGAATCGAGCGCAGCTATCAAGCCATGGCGGACGCGGATCTGACTTTGGTGGTGCTGGATATCTCAGCCGCGTGCGACGAAGACATGCCCCTTGTTCTTCGCGCCAGCCAGCAAGGGAAGCATCTCGTGGCCGGAAACAAGTGCGATCTGCCGCGGGTCGCAAGAGTCGACGAAATCGAAAACGCATTGGCGGTGTCCGCGCTCACGGGAGAAGGCATCGCCGAACTCCGCCGTGCGATCGTCGATGCGCTCGCGCCTCGCGGCCGCCTGGAGCAGGAAGGCGGCTTCATCACCAGCCTGCGCCATGAGCAGCTCTTAAAGGAATCGCGCGAGGCGCTGGAACAGGCGCGTCAGGCCGTCGGGCTGGGCATTCCGCATGAGATGTTGCTGCTGGACCTGTACGCCGCTCTCCGGCCCATCGACGCGATCACCGGCGCCACCACCGCCGATGACATTCTGAATCGCATCTTTTCCACTTTCTGTATCGGGAAATAGCTTCTCTAACCGCTCCCTCTGGTCACGGCTCTGTAAGTGGCTGAAAATTGGGAGCGCCGACTCTGAGCCGCGACCATAGGGAGCGGGTTCGGTCCTTGCGACCTGCCGGCGGCTACGGCGCGGCGACCCATACAGTCGCGATGCTGGTGTATCCGTTCGCGGTTTGCACTTCGAGCGGCTGCGCTCCGGGACCCACATGCGAGGGGATTTGTATGTTGAGCTGATACAGGCTGGCCGCTCCCGGCGAGAGTCCTTGAAACTGGATGTTGGTGACTTGAACGGCGCCGACGAACACAGTCACCGGAGCGGTAACCAGCGCGTATGGCTTACCGGGCGCGGCCGCCCCATCGGGCACCGCTGGATTCACGGCGCCCAAACCGGTCAGGTACACCTCCACGATCTCTCCCGGTGCCGCCGGACTGGCCTGATTGACGATGGAAGAATCCGCGTGGCGGATCGCGCCTTCGCCCAGCCCGTTGGTACTCAGGCTGAATACGCCCGGCGCGGTCGGCGCAAGCGGCACGGTCACCGCGTTGGACATGGGCGAGGCCGCGGTGGCGTTGATCGCCACGAAGGTGGCCGTCGGCCCGGTTACTCCGTACGGAACCACGGCATTGATCTGCGTCGGCGAAACCGCGGAGAGCGGGGCATTGAGACCGTTCACGGTCACCTGGACATTGCCCAGGAGGATGGGAAATGGAAGCGTTGAGGCTTGAACGGGACCCTGCGCCAAACCGCTTCCGAACATGGCCACGAAGCCGCCCGGAGAAACCGGGAGTCCCGGAGGCGCATAACTGGCCGCATTGAAGATCCCCAGAGGTTCGAGGAAAGGACCCGTGCCGGTGCCGGATTGCGCGAGAACGCTGCCCCCGAAGTAGATCTCATAGCTGGTGGAGCTGGCCACATCGACGCCGCTGGTCGAAAATATCAGCCCGCTGGAGGCCAGATCCACGTGGCCTTGGGTCGAAGTGTATGTACCCGAGCCGTCGGCGGTCAGCGAATACGTAAGTAGCGGCGTCGAGTCAGTCACGCCATTCGATTGGCGTGTACGCCTCTCCCAAACGACGCCCTGGCTGGTGGCATTGACCGAACCGGCAACGGCGGTGAGCGAGGCGGACGACGTGTCGTAGCGCAGTCCCGCCGCGAAATAGAATCCGCTCCAGCTTGCGTTGGTGGCGATACTGGGGGCCACGCCGGCAAAGGCTTGGACCCCGATCATCAAACCGTGGCCGCCGGCAGTCGTCGATCCGCCGATGAGAAAGGCGCCGTCCTGCGAAACGTAGACGGTCTCGACGCCTTCGATGAGCTGCGTCGCGGCATTCAGGCCCGCGGCGGCCGGAAACGTTATCGTGCCGCTGCCGTCGGAGTTGAGCAGGTACGAAACCGGGCCGACGGTCTGCGTCAGAAGTGTATTGCCGAGATTGTTCGCCTGGCCGGTGACAGTGGCCTCGCCGAATCCGCCTTGGCCGTCGGCGGCGAGCTTGAAGTTGGTGTCCCGGACATTGGCGGCTCCGCCATTCGGAAACTCAAGACTGGAAATCAAATAGGGGCCGGTCAACGTCCGGTTGGTAACAGCGTTGACTGCTCCGTGAAACGCGATCAACAGATCGAATGTGTTCGGGCCTGCTTCCGTGGAGGATCCCATCAGCACGCCGTCCGCGCCCAGCCGTGCGTTGACCGTGACACCAGGCAGCAGAGGATTCGATAGCGTCACGAGTCCGCCGGGGCTAACCGTGTAGGTCCCCGCTCCGGAAAGCGCGGTGGAAGAAGCTGTCCCCGCCAACTGTGACGCGGACACGGTGAAGCCGCCGAGGCCGTCGAAAGTCAGGGTGCCCCAGGCGCTTTCGGTCTGGCTGATGGCCGCCGGTCCGCTGGCCGCCGTTCCGGTCAGCAGCGCCACCTGGCGGAAGAAATACTTCCCGCTGAGCGACGTATTGCCGGACACCTGCGCGTTCGCCGCGGTCGCGAGCGCGGCGAGAGCTACGGCCTTGTATGCTGAATTCATGTTCATACACCCTCTACTCGGGAAAGCACGTGGGAATACGTGGCTGAATCGGAATTAGTCGGGACCTTCCGGCTCGCCGGCCCCATCGTACTGGCTGAGCTGGGCTGGATGGCTATGGGCAACGTGGACAT
>Ga0210394_10006580_pt1 | contig 12537 bp, 13 predicted proteins | sample IncBWC12MmetaG_FD_160121 | JGI IMG/M metagenome (GOLD analysis project Ga0210394, IMG submission 160121) | Forest soil microbial communities from Barre Woods Harvard Forest LTER site, Petersham, Massachusetts, United States - Inc-BW-C-12-M | ecosystem: Environmental > Terrestrial > Soil >... | reverse complement strand
CCAGGTTTCATTACTCCCACACTGGCAAGATTGCAACCGAAAAGCTGGTGATAAATCATTGCAACGCGCCTGGCAATCTATCGATCATGAACTCGGGGCAGGCGCGAATTCGATGCACCAGAAAAGGGGAGAGGGTTCGAGGAATTCCAATCCGATGAAAGTCTGACCGCCTTTCGCCCGCTGAACGCGAGCGACCCGGCAAAGGAGATCCTGGCCGGTTTGAAGATTCGTTACGATGAGTTTCTGAGCGGGAAAAACGCGGGCTGAGAGCGCCACGAGGCCGCCGCGGGCGCTGACGTTGATCGTCTTCGTGTTTTCGGCGAAAGGCTCGCCCCTGTTTTCGAGACGACCGTAAACAAATACAGGCGTAGAAGCCATCACGCGGTGTGCACAGCGCTTGTCGGCGGATCGCTCTCGAAGAGCCTTGCGCGCTTCGGGGCGGGGTTGGCTTCGCCAGGGCAAGAGAAAAGTAAAACTGCGCATTCGTTCCTCATGCAGGGGCGATTTCGCGTTCCCCGCAAAATTGCACGCATGTTGTTGATACCAAGTTTACACCGGCAGGAAATTCGCCAACACGGATAAGAACGAACGAGCGCCGAATCATCACTGTTACCTTGGCTGTTCGCGCTGTGGGATGGTAGATTCGCATCGATCGCACGATCCGTGCGCTCCGCTTCCTTGCCACAAGAAACCGATCCCCGCGCCGGTCCACGCACCCCTGTGCAGTCATACGAGTCATCACTTACGCCGCCAAGTGACGCGCAGCCGAACGCGAGCGGCGGGCTTGCCGCACGCCTCGGGTTGTTCGATGCAACGATGGTGGTGATGGGCGGCATTGTGGGGTCGGGAATTTTCATCAATCCCTACATTGTCGCCCGATTGGTCCACACGCCCGCGCTCATCCTTGGCGCGTGGATCGCAGGAGGAGCGCTCGCATTAATTGGCGCGTTTATTTATGCCGAGCTTGCAGACCGAATGCCGAAAGTGGGCGGCCAGTACGCGTATCTGCGTGAGGCCTACCATCCGGTAATTGGTTTTCTTTCGGGCTGGGCCAGCTTGCTGGTAATCGGCTCGGGAGGAGCGGCGGCCGTCGCCGTGACGTTTGCGAAATACTTTCGCGAGTTTGCGTTCAACGCTATCCCGGAAAATATCATCGCCGTGCTCGTAGTCGTCGCGCTCACCATAATAAACTGCCTCGGCGTGCGCATGGGAAGCGGCGTACAAAGCTTGTTCATGGTTCTGCGAATCCTGGCGATCACGTTGGTTGTCGGCTGGGGCGCCTGGTTCCTTTTTAGCTCGCCCACCGTACCGCACTCCGCTTGGCGCCCGCTGCTCGACCGGCCTGCATCCTTCGATCTGCTGACGGTGATGGGCGCAACGATGGTCCCGGTAATGTTCGCTTACGGCGGATGGCAAACTTCGAATTTCATCGCCAGCGAAATCCGCGAGCCGCGCAAGAATCTCCCGCGCGCGCTCCTGCTGGGAGTCCTTGGCATCATCGGTCTATATGTGTCCGTGAACTTCATCTACGTTCAGGCGCTGGGACCCGCCGGGCTTGCCGGCACCACTACTCCTGCCTCCGAAGTAATGCGGCTGGCACTCGGGGAGCGCGGCGCTTCGCTGATCGCCGCTGCGATTGCGATCTCCACAATCGGTTTTTTGAGCCAGTCCTTGCTCACTTACCCGCGCGTCTATTTCGCCATGGCAGACGATGGCGTGCTTCCTCGAGGCATCGCCCGCGTCCATTCCCGCAATCGTGCTCCCGTTGCGGCCATCGCACTGCAAGGAATTGTGATTAGCGCGGTCGTTCTGCTCGGCACGTACGAGCAAATTCTCAGCTACGTCGTGGTCATGGATTGGCTGTTCTTCGGCCTGGCCGCGTCCTGCGTTTTTATATTTCGCAGGCGCGAGAAACACGGCGCTGGTACTCCCGCATCCGCCGGCGACGCGGACTATCGTGTTCCCGGCCATCCCTGGACCACCGGCATTTTTGTCGCGTCCTCGGCGCTGATTGTTCTAGACACAATTTACAAATATCCCCGCAATGCGGGTGTTGCTCTGTGTATCCTTTTGGTTGGGGTTCCCGTCTATTTCCTGGTTAGCGGACGCGCGCGGCGTCCGGCAGGCGCGGAGTGATTCAGCCATGTGCTCGCAGCGGCGGGAAATTCGCTCGGCCTATATCGAGTGGGCAAAACTCCGTTCCGAGGCGCGTTTCAGTCTCGCTGCCAGCGATCTCCTGCACTTTCCGCTCGCCGAGCTTCCCGTTCGCATCGAGGATCTGGAAATAACCGGCCCCAGCGGTTATGGCTACGGGCCGCTTCTCGAAAGGCTTTCCGCAAAAACTGGCGCTCCCGTGGAATGCGTCGTCCACGCTCAGGGCACGTCGATGGCGAATCATCTTGCGATGGCGGCTCTGCTCGAATCCGCCGATGAAGTGCTGGTCGAGGATCCCACCTACGAAGCGATTCTTTCGGCCGCGCAATATCTGGGAGCGCGAATTCGCCGTTTCCCCCGAAAATTCGAGGCCGGATTTCAGGTGGACCCGCGCGAGGTGGAACGCGCTATTTCCCCCCGCACGCGCCTGATCGTCATCACGAATCTGCACAACCCAACCGGTGTGCGCACATCCGATTCAACTTTGAAAATGGTCGGCGAAATCGCCCGCAGCCTGGGCGCGCATGTGCTGGTCGACGAAGTATACGGAGAAGCTTGTTTTGATGCGCCGTGGAAATCGGCATTTCATCTGGGACCGAACTTCATCGCCACCAGCAGCCTCACGAAAGCGTATGGACTTTCCGGTTTGCGTTGCGGATGGGTGCTGGCCGCCCCGCAACTCGCCCAGCGAATGTGGCGGCTCAACGATCTCTTTGGAGTTATGCCCGCTCATCCGGCGGAATTACTCAGCGTGGTCGCGCTCGATCATCTGCCGAAGATCGCAGCGCGCGCAAAAAAGCTGCTCGGCACGAATCGTGCGATTCTAAAAACGTTCCTCGATTCCCGAACGGACCTTCTCACGATCTGGCCTGAAGCTGGGACCATCGCGTTTCCGCAACTCGCCAGTGGCCGCGCCGACGCGTTCTGCCAGCTCTTGCGCGAGAAATTTGAAACCAGCGTTGTGCCCGGCCGCTTTTTCGAAGCTCCCGAACACTTCCGCCTCGGCGTGGGCGGTGACACTGCGATCTTGCGCGAAGGGCTCTCCCGCATCGGCGCTGCGCTCGACGAGCTCGCGGCCAAGAGCTGAACCGCCTAATTATTCGACGACGGACGAAGTGCTTCTTTATTTCTTACGCTGGCGCTGGGCGCGCGAAGGTTTGGACTTCAGGATATCCAGCAGACCCTGCGCCGCTGCGCTGAGCGGCCGGTCTTGCCGGTAAATCAAGTAGAGTCTGCGCTCGATTCGCATTTGCCGTATGCGTAGCTCGCTCAGATCGCCTCGCGCTATCTCCCGTTCCACGCACATCCGCGGAACGATCGCCACGCCTTTCTTCATTTCCACGAACCTCTTGATGCTTTCAATCGTGGGCAGTTCGATATCCATGCGCAGCGGCACGCGATGCTTCGCGAACAATTGAATCACCCGCTGCCGGTAAGGCGATTCCACGATGTGCGCCACGAACGTCTCTTCGCCAAGTGCTGATACGTCCACTTCCCGTCGCCTCGCCAGCTTGTGGCCGGGCCAGACCACCAGCGCAAGCGCGTCGCGATAGAACTCCGTCGCCGCCAGTTCGCGCTCCTCCGGCAGGTAGGAAATCACTCCGATGTCGAGATGATGGTTCAGCACTTCGCGCGGCACGTCCTTCGAAAACACGCGGTGCACGCGAATGTGAATCCCTGGGTGAAGCTGCCGGAAAATGTCGAGCGCCGGCAGCAGCGCATGGATCGAGCTCTCGTTGACGCCCAGTGAAACCTCGCCGCGCTCCAGGCTGCGCAGTTCCTTCATGCCTTTGCGGATCTCTTCACGCAGGTTCAGCATGCGCTCTGCGTATTCGAGCAGCAGCGTGCCGGCATCCGTGAGTCGTCGCGCTCCTGATCCGCGAACGAACAGCGGTTGCCCTACCCAATCCTCCAGCTTCCGCACCGAAATCGAAATCGCAGGTTGCGTGCGGTAAAGCTTCTCCGCCGCGCGCGAAAAACTCTGTTCGCGTGCGACGGTCTGAAACACTTGCAGGGATACTAAATCCACCGGCTGCTCCTTTCCTCCACGTCCTTGTATAAGCGCAATTTATCCTACAAGCAATAACTATAAATTGGACTTACGGGCGACCGGCGCGCTTCACTGTTTGCTGCAGTTAGGAGCCGCCATGGACACGGTGCACATCTTCGACACCACGCTTCGCGACGGCGAGCAGTCGCCGGGCTTCTCCATGAATTGCGAAGAGAAACTGCGCCTGGCGCGACAGCTCGAACAGCTCGGCGTCGACGTGATCGAAGCGGGTTTTCCCATCGCGTCACCCGGCGACCTCGAGTCGGTGCGCGCCGTCGCAACTCAAATCAAGTCCTGTCGCGTGGCCGCTCTCGCTCGCGCCACGCAGGACGACGTTGGCGCCGCGCTCCGCGCTCTGGAACCCGCCGCCAAACCGCGGCTTCATATTTTTCTCGCCACCTCGGACCTTCATCTCAAGTACAAGCTGCGCATTTCGCGCGCGGAAGCACTCGCGCAAATCGCTAAAAACGTTCGCTTCGGCTCAGAGCGTTGCGAAGAAGTGGAATTTTCCGCGGAAGACGCCAGCCGCAGCGATCTCGATTATCTCTGCGAAACAATGGAAACCGCTGCGCAGGCGGGGGCGAGAATCTTGAACATGCCCGACACCGTCGGCTATTCGACGCCCGAGGAGTATGGCGCGGTGTTCCGCACCGTCCGCGCGAGGCTTGCCGCTTACCCCGGAGTAATCTTCAGCGCGCATTGCCACAACGATCTCGGCCTCGCCGTGGCCAACTCACTCGCGGCCATCGCTGCCGGAGCACGCCAGGTGGAATGCACGATCAACGGCATCGGTGAGCGCGCCGGAAACGCTTCGCTCGAGGAAATCGCCGTCGCGCTACAGGTCCGGCAGTCTCACTTCGACGCTCGCACAAATATCAAACTCGAAAAAATCTATTCAACTAGCAGGCTGCTCACCGCTATCACCGGCGTGCCCGTTCCCCCGAACAAAGCTGTTGTAGGCGCAAACGCCTTCGCTCACGAAGCCGGTATTCATCAGGACGGCATTCTAAAAAATCCGCTGACCTACGAAATTATCCTGCCGGAAAAAGTGGGAGTTCCGGCGCGCCGCCTTGTTCTCGGAAAGCATTCGGGACGCAACGCTTTGCGCGCGAGGCTCGAAGAATTGGGCTACCAAACGACCGACGCAGAGCTGGCCGAATGCTATCGCATGGCCACGGCTCGCGCCGACGCCGCCAAACAAGTCACCGACCGCGATTTGCTCTCCATCATTCATCAGGTTCGGCGTGCACAGGTTCGGCGCGGCGATGTCCCGGCGCAATCGAACCGCAAACCCGCTGCCGCTGCGGCGCGCTGACAAAGGGGAATCGGCCATGAGTGGCATCCGCAAAACAATCGCAGTCCTGCCGGGAGACGGAATCGGTCCCGAGGTGACCCGCGCCGCCGTCCAGTTGCTGCGCGATTGCGCCGAGGCTTTCGGCCATCACTTCGAATTCCAGGAGCTTCCGTTCGGCGGCAACGCGATCGATCGCCGCGGCTCGCCCTTGCCGACGGAAACTCTCTCCGCGTGCCGCTCGGCCGATGCGATTCTTCTTGGCGCCATCGGCGGCCCGCAGTGGGACGCATTGCCGCTCGAAAAGCGCCCTGAAGCTGGCCTTCTGGCGCTGCGCAAACAGCTCGACCTCTACATCAATCTCCGGCCGATCCGTTTGCGGCCTGTCTTGCAGGGGATTTCGCCGCTTCGCCCCGAGCGGCTTGCGGATTGCGACTTCGAAATCGTCCGCGAACTTGCCGGGGACATCTACTTCGGCGAGCACGCAATTCACGGCACGGGTTCTGACGCGCACGCGCGCGACGTCGCCACGTACACAGCCGCGGAAATCGAGCGCGTCGCCCGCTACGCATTCGAGCGCGCGGCCACTCGACGCCGGCGCGTGACCAGCGTCGACAAGGCCAACGTGCTGGCCACTTCGACGCTTTGGAGGCAAACCGTCACACGCATCGCGCGCGACTATCCGGCGATCGCGCTCGAACATCTGTACGTCGATAACGCAGCCATGCAAATCGTGCTGCGTCCTTCGCAGTTCGACGTGATTCTCACGTCCAACATGTTCGGCGACATTCTCAGCGACGAAGCCGCCGCTCTCGCCGGGTCTCTCGGACTGATTCCGTCCATGAGCCGTGGACGCGACGGCGAGCCGGCACTGTACGAGCCAATTCATGGCTCCGCTCCATCGCTCGCGGGAAAAGATGTTGCTTGCCCGATCGGCGCAATTTTTTCTGCTTGCCTAATGTTGCGTGAATCATTCGGCCTCGAAATCGAAGCGCAGTGGATCGAAGCGGCGGTGGATCGAATGCTCAGCAGAGGTTATCGCACGATGGACATCGCGCAGCCGGGTAGCCGCATCGTTCGCGGCTCGGAATTCACCGAGCAGATCCGAGCGGAAATGCACGACTCGCTGGTCCACACCGAGCGCTACGGCTGGGGCGTGTAACACACACCACTGCGCATATCGCCGGCTGAATTCTCTTCAATTTTCATAGGATTGTGCCGCTAGAGTTTTCGGAGCACCAGGCAGGATGCAATCATGTCGTGCAGCGCCTGCTTCTTCTCTGTGAATCCAGCCATGATGTAACCAATGGCCAAAGGAATCATTCCCGAAATCATTTTCGCGAAAAATCTTCCACTGGCCCGGCCGAAAGTAATTCTGCGCCCTTCCATGTCGGTAGCGATCAGCCCAAGCGCGATTTTTCCAAGCGTCCCCTGATGGGCTGAACTTTCCATCTTCGCGTAATACAGCCATGTAATCACGATCGCTATGGGGATGAAAACGAGAAACCAGCCCATGAATAGAAGCGGGAACGCATCTCCCGAGTTTTCGGCATTCTTAAGCGAGTCGAGCACGGCTGCGCCGCCAAGAGCCAGAACTGCGATGACCGCGAAAGCGCCGAAGATGACCGCAAAAATAGCGGAGTCAATTACATGAGCTACAAATCGCAACCAGAATCCGGCATAGGCGACACCCGGAGCAACTCGTGGCGCAACGGACGCGGCGACGTACGCCGGCGGCACGGCGGCTGCAGGTGTGTATACGGGGACGGACGCCGGCGGCATGATCGCCGCACCGGCCACTGGCGTGCCACACGCGTTACAAAATGAAGCGCCCTCCGCTACGTTCGCACCGCACTTTGTGCAGAACATTGTCTTTTTCTCCCTAGACTTTTCGTATCACCAGGCAGCCTGCGAGAATATCGTGCAGGGCCTGCTTTTTCTCGGTGAAGCCAGCCATCATGTAGCCGATAAACAGAATGAGGGTTGAAAGAATCTTTGCGAAGAAGCGGCCCGACGCTCGCGCGAAATCAATTCGATTTCCGTTCAGGTCGGTCACTTCGAGTCCCAGCGCCTTTTTGCCCAGGGTGCCGCGCCACTCCGAGCTCTCGAGAAGAGCGAAGTACAGCCAGTGCAGTATCGCCCGGATAATAATTACCTTGAAGAGCAGCCCGGTGGCCCCCACCAAGTCCTCGGGTGATCCGAAGGCTCTGCCTCTCAGCAGACCATGGAGGCCAAAGCCGGCCCCGAAAGGCAACGTCAGGACTGCGCCGGCGAACCCGAGCACAATGGCGTCGATGATGAAGGCCACGAACCGCAGCCAGAACCCGGCGTAGGCGGTGGCAGGCGCCACAGCGGAAGCGACATAGACCGGGGGCGCTGCGGGCGGCGCGGCCGCTTGCGCGATTCCGACACTGGCGACAGGCGCGCCGCACGCATTACAAAATGCCGCGCCTTCCGCTACGTTCGCTCCGCATTTCGAACAAAACATGAAGCTCCTTTGAGGTTTCCATCACCGGAAGCGAACGAAGAGTCTAATCTCTGATTTCGGGCAATCGCGCAGGCACTGTTTCGGGCCGGCTCACCACGCATCCTACTGACGGCATTCGAGCGGGTCAACATGCAATTCACTGTGACGCTCGCCGCTGCGGCAGCGCCGCGAGTTGCGGCGCCGTGCTTACATTGCTTACACTCGTGGCGTCTAATTCCGCGACGGGAGGAATCATGCGAATTCATATATCTAGAGGCGCGAAGATTTTGGGAGGCGCGCTGCTGGCGGGCGCGCTGTTTGCAGGCGGCTACGTCACGGGGCAGAACAAATTCGGCCAGCCAAAAACAGTGCTGCACCTGGCTATGATCAAGTGGAACCCAGGCGTGTCCGACGCGCAGAAACAACAGGTGCTCGACGGCGTGAAAGACATGGCCGCGAAGATTCCCGGCATCAAGAATGTCTGGATCAAGGGCGAGCGGCTTCAGCCGCGCGACTTTAACGCTGCGTTCGCCATCGAGTTCAAGGATCGCGACGCTGCGGACACCTATGCCGAAAGTCCGCTTCACGCCGCGTGGGAAGCGCAATACGTCCCGCTGCGCGCCGCCAGCATTTCCGAGCAAGTCACAAATCCGTAGCGCCCCCACCGCTTAGATTCTGGGATTGCGATTCCCGGCGGCGTCACTTTCAGTCTTCTTCGTCATCGACGCTCGCACTTCGTCGAGCTTCAGCGTCTTTTTCATTTGGCGATCGAAGGCGCGATCCGTGAGGAACCGCTTCGCTAGGATGCCCATCTTGGCTCGACGCGTTACCGCGTAACGGGCGCGCGGCGGCCTGTCTTCGATGGCGCGTAGCACAACCGCGGCGCAATCCTCCGGCTTGTACTTTGAGGCTTTGCGCGTTTTATTCCAGGTGCTCATGAAACCCTGATAGATCGCGGCGTAGGGACTGCGCTCCGCGGCGTTCGCATACGCCGACGATAGCTCCGCGGCGGGTCGGTTCATGTTTGTGGGGATGTATCCCGGCTCGATCAGCACTACCTGAATATCGAACGGGTAAAGCTCGAGGCGCAGCGCGTCGCTCACGGCTTCGAGCGCGTGTTTGCTCGCGGCGTAAGGACCCATCGTCGGAATGGCCACCTTGCCGCTGATCGAGCTCATGTTGATGATGCGGCCGCGGCGGCGCCGCCGCATTTCCGGGAGCACGCGGCGCGTGACGCGCATCACGCCGAAGAGATTCGTGTCGAATTGCTTCTGCAAATCGTCGAGCGTGATTTCTTCCATCATTGCGGCGATCGCGATTCCGGCGTTGTTGACGAGAATATCTACCGGCCCAGCGCGCCGCTCGATTTCGGCGATGCCTTTTTCCACGGACGAGTCGTCGCACACATCGAACTCGATGGGTTCGAGCGGCAAGTTTCGTTCTCGCGCGAACTGATTGAGCGACTCGAGCTTAGCGGCGTTGCGTCCGCCCGCGAATACGCGGTATCCGCGCTCGGCAAGCAACACAGCCGCGGCGCGGCCAAGCCCGTCCGTCCCGCCGGTAATTAAAATTACGCCGCGTGTCCCCTGCGATTTGTTCTCAGCCAAGTGAATCCCTCCGGCGCTCAGAACTTACCGCAGAACGTCCGTTGAGCTACAGATAATCCTGCATTGATCGAATATTGAGTCCGGGCCAACAATCCCCAAAGGAGGCAACTTCCATGATCAAGAAAACGAAGGAAGGATACAAAGTGACGTCCGAGAAGGGGAAAAACCTCGGAGGCCCCTACAAATCAAAGGCCGAAGCGGAAAAGCGTCTTCGACAAGTGGAATACTTCAAGCACAACAAAGGATGATCCCTTCCTCTTATAGAATGACGCGCCTTTCCGGATGCGCCCCCGCGTTGCTCGCCGGCCGCCACAGCTCCGGCCGGCGGGCGAAACCCTGCGCGCACTGATCCAACTTGCGGCACCGGCATCCCATGATGGATTGAAGCAACTCTTTCATCGCCTCCGCTTTCGCAATAGCCGCCTTCATTTCCGCGATCTTCCCTTTCGCCAGTTTCTTCCAGCGCGCCGAGGCCGGCGTGCTTTCCGGAAAGCCGCGCAGTAGCAACTTGATCTCCGCCAGCGTGAAGCCCGTGTTCTTGGCGAAGCCTATCACCATCAGTTGATTCAGCGCTTCCGCGGGATAAACGCGGCGCCCGTTAGTCCGAGCCGCCGCCGGCAGTAGCCCCGCCTTCTCGTAGTAGCGAATTGCCGAGGTTGCCAGCCCCGCGCGCACCGCCAGTTCCCCGATGGTCATGTCCGGCCCTCCTGAAAAAAGTGCTTGACTTAAAGTTAACTTCAACTTCTAGCATGAATCCCGGGGCGAGACAAGTCAGCAAAAAAGGAGAAACAGATGCAAAACCAGAATTCGAATCGAGAGCGCATCGCACGCGCCTGCGTTTACGCAATCTGCATCGCAGCCATCGCCGGTGTTGGAGTATTCCTGCAGTCGTCATTCTCGGTGAGAGCCCAGCAGAAAAGCGATGCGCCGCAGTCAAACACGAACCTTCAGATCCTGGCGGAAGCAACGGGGTTTTATTGCAACTTGAAAGCTTTCACGACGGCCGAGAGAATCCGGCACGAACAGCTCAGTAAAAAATTGAGAGACGCGAGCGTTGAGATCAAGGAGCTTTCGGACGGCTTCGCGTTCCGGATGCAAGCCGAAGCCGTGTCCCTCCCGGATCTGGCGGAATGGGTATCGGGTGAACGCAAATGCTGCCCGTTCTTCGATTTCGGAATCGATCTTCAGGGGGACGGGGGACCGCTGTGGCTCGAGCTAAAAGGAAAGGACGGAGTGAAACAGTTCATCCGCTCGGAGTTCCAGCTGCCAGTCGCGCAGGCTGGCGCGTCGGCGGACCATCACGAAATGGCGCGCACCGTCAGCCAAGTGCTTGATTATTGGGCGACTCATGAAGAAAAAAAACTTACGGCTATAGCCGAAGTCATGCCGGCCGACAAATACCAGTTCGCTCCCACCGACGGCGAATTCAAAGGCGTACGTACGTTTGGTGAACAGGTGAAGCACCTGTCGGCGACAAATTTCATACTTGGCGCCGCTATTCTCGGAGAAGCGCCCCCGGCGGATGCAGGAGACGAAATGGGTCCTGATTCTGTGAGGACGAAGCCCGAGATTATTCAGTACCTGAAAGACTCGTTTGTTTACCTTCACAAAGCGGTGGCCGCGATTGACGGAAAGAACGAGTTAGAGCCGAGCGGGAGTTCTCCGATCTCACCGCTGCAAGGGAAAGTGCCCGCCACTCGGCTCGGCCTAACGATGGAGGTGCTCCTGCACAGTTACGATCACTACGGACAATTGGTGGAGTATTTGCGCATGAACGGCATCGTTCCGCCAGGCAGTCGATGACGTCGCTCTTGAACACCGGCGCGGGTGGCCTTGGGATTTTCCACAGCGCCTGTGAAATCCACATTGAACCCTGTAAAAATAGTTTGTAAACGCTTGACGAAAATCTGAATATTGATATACTCTCCTGATGTCGGTGGACCTCTGATACGTCGGGGTTTCGTCTGACGGACCGGGTCTGCCTTCTCACAGAGGTGAGGTTGGTTACGAATACCGGGTAAAACGAAGTCGAGAATCGAGCAATTCCGTCCTTGAGGTTACTCGGACAGAGTGACCCAGGCAGTGGACGGACTCGCCCGGCGCTCGACGCCGGGTTTTTTATTGTTCGCGAGTTTGGTTCGCGACAATATAGTTCGCAACATCGGCTCCAAATCGATGTTGCGCTCCGCCGGGAGCGGAGATGTTCCGGTCAGCAACTGCGAACGGAACAACGATCTTTGACAACTGAAGGAAGTAGGCATGCATTGCGCGAATGTCAAGGTTCGCGTAATGCAACAACTGCAAATTTGCTCGAGAATAGCGCAATGTGGAAAGGCGAACTTGCCTCCACGCGCGCGTCCGTGAGTCCTCGCCAGCAATGGCGAACGATATTGCGGCGCAAACCCTGTGAAAAGCGAAGAAGGGCTGCAAGACCTTTCAATCGTGGTTCCGCAGGGTCCCAATCAAACGGGACGTGTTGGGTAAGTTTTATGGTCAAGCTACTAAGAGCGTACGGTGGATGCCTTGGCGCCAACAGGCGATGAAGGACGTGGCAAGCTGCGATAAGCCTCGGGGAGCCGCAAGCAGGCTTTGATCCGGGGATTTCCGAATGGGGAAACCCATACTGGCAAAACCAGTCTACGGCCCGCTGAATACATAGGCGGGTGCGAGCCAACCCAGGGAAGTGAACCATCTCAGTACCTGGAGGAAAATAAATCAAACGAGATTCCGAGAGTAGCGGCGAGCGAAATCGGAACAGCCCAAACCGAAGTGTTTACACTTCGGGGTTGTAGGACCGCGTGAGTAGAGTTATCAATCCGGAAGCTAGGTGAACCCGCTGGAAAGCGGGGCCATAGAATGTGATAGCCATGTAACCGAAAGCTTACCGGACTCGAAGCGGTATCCTGAGTACCACGGGGCACGAGAAACCCCGTGGGAATCTGGGGAGACCACTCTCCAAGGCTAAATA
>Ga0210394_10006579_pt1 | contig 12538 bp, 9 predicted proteins | sample IncBWC12MmetaG_FD_160121 | JGI IMG/M metagenome (GOLD analysis project Ga0210394, IMG submission 160121) | Forest soil microbial communities from Barre Woods Harvard Forest LTER site, Petersham, Massachusetts, United States - Inc-BW-C-12-M | ecosystem: Environmental > Terrestrial > Soil >... | reverse complement strand
CTCGCGGATTGCGGAGGGCTTAACGCAAACCTTTTCGGCGGCCCAGAAATCCATTGTGGAAACTGAGACCTTAGAGCATGGAAGCAATAGAGTCAAACGAAGCGAGGAAGCTACGCAAAACGTGGCGATTGTCGGATTGGGAAAGATGGGACTCCTTCACGCCTCGATTCTGAGCGTTCTGCCTTCAGCGCGCGTTGTCGGCCTGGTGGATCAAGACGAAAGTTTGGGAGCCCATGTGCGTAGCATGGGGTTGCAAGCCCCGTTCTTTAAATCAATCGACGAAGTCATGGGGCAGTCTTCTGTGGACGCCGTTTTCGTTTGCACGCCTGCTTTCACTCATTATCCGATCGCGCGCCAACTGGTGGAGAAAAACCTGAATATCTTTCTCGAGAAACCGTTGGCCGAATCGCTTGATAGCGCGCGTAAAATGTGTGACCTGCTGAAAGATCGCTCGGTCATCCATGCGGTCGGCTATATGAAAGCCCATAACCCGGTTTACGAACGCGCCAGGGAAATCGTATCGGCCGGTGTCCTCGGCAAAGACATCCTGTTTCGGTCAACGCTCTACCTCAGCCAGGTGTTTGCGCCAAAACGAGGGTGGGTCTACGATCCGAAAAAATCCGGAGGGGGCATCGTGGCCAATTCGACCTGCCACCTGCTTTACCTCCTCTATCGGCTGTTTGGGCCAATGCGTTCCGTATGCGGACAGATGCGCCGCCTTCATTCAGAGCAGGTCGAGGATGCAGCTGCAGCTCTGCTGGAGTTCGGTAACGGCGTGGCCGGTACACTGGACACATCGTGGAGCACGCCGGGCTATCCGGTGGAGCAAACCGAGATTTTGTTGCAGGGGTCCAGTGGCATTCTGGAGGTTAATGACACCCGCTTGCGCCTCAACCTCAACGAGGGCACGTCCGAATATTCGAAAGGCTGGACAACTTGGCACCGCGCCGAGATGGACACATCTCAGTTCGATCTGAGCCCGCAATACGGTGGCGAGGGTTACTACAACGAAGATCTGGACTTCATCAAGGCGTGTCAGCAAAAGCAAACCCCTCGAGTATCGTGGTTCGATGGCGCGAAGGTGCAGGAAATGATGGACGCGCTTTACCGCTCGGCTTCTCAAGGGCACATAAAACTGTGACGGCCGTCTCGCCAGAGGTGATCCTGGGAACGGCCAATCTTACCGGAAATCGTTTGATTGAGAGAGATTCCCCCAGAGATTTTGTGGGTCGATTCCAGAGTCCGATGGAGATTGCGTCGGTCTTCAATGATGCCGCTGCCGCGGGCGTCGACGCCGTGGCCACCTTAAACCAACTAGATGTGTTGGCAGCATTGAAAAAAAGTCGGCAAACGTTTCCAGCCTTGCAGGTCTATCCGATTATTCCGAACGTCATCGGATACGTCCGGAAGCAACCGATTACGGGCTCGTCGGAGCGGCGCGACGCCGGGTGCGGCGAATGGCTCTCGTGGATTTGTTGAAAATCGGCATCCTCGGCACTCTGAAAGCCCCGGGGTGTTGAAGCGTGACTTCAACACTCTGATGAGCATTTTATTCGAAGTAGAGTTGGCCAGCTTCAAATCCCTCGAGCCTCGAGTCGTTTTTCTTCATCCTCAGATCACGGACTTGGCTCTGGCGTTTGGTAACCGCTCTCTCTTCGAGTTGTATGGGAGAGTCATGCGCAAGCGCTTCTACACAGAACCAGGCTTGCCACAAATAATTTGGGATGGCTCGTACCCAAGCTAAAAGAGTGGAACCTAACGATTCCTTTTCTAATGACACCTTTCAATCCCAGGGGATTCCTGATGAAACCATGCCGAGCTGATTGCGAGGCCCTGCTGACCTCGATTCCTTCAGTCGTGATAGCCGACAAAGTAGACGCCGCTGCGGACCCGCAACCAGACACGTGGGATTACCTTCACAGGCACAACATCAAGTCCGCGATTATCGAATTTTGGGATGATGCCTCCTTAGCTGCAACGGTCAAGGAGGCCAAGAAACTCCTGGCCTCCCTGAGTTCAATTAACCAGTGTGTAGACTAAAGCCGGCGTAAAGAGATGAAGGCGTACATCCCTAGATGGGCCATCCAGGGCTCCAGCATTCGCTCCAATTGCAACCACAGGCCATCGGTAAATTCCGGCGTCAGATTGCGCGTAGCGAGCCCGCCCGATACAACATAGCGGAATGGAAGAAATGGCCGAATCTGCTCAATTTTGAACTGTGGAAACTCGGCTTCGAAGATCTGACGGTCGCGGTCAAGAACGATCCATGGGAGAGCGATATTTGCCCCGGAAAGTGGCCCCGATGATGGAAACGACCACTCCTTTGTTTCCGGCGAAAACGGCTCATGATGGAGATGTTTATAGGCAAATCGAGACCATCCCGTAACCCAAGGCTCAATCATCAAGAGCTTTCCGCCCGGGCGAATACATCTCGCAGCTTCTGAGAAGAACAGGCGGACGTTTGGAATGTGGTGCAGCACACCCGTAAAAACAATCGCGCGGAGCACTTGCTCGCGGAAGGGCAGATTCTGTGCGTCCAGCCGGAGATGAACAGAGGAACAGTGAAGAAATTCAGAAGTGATCAGTCCCGGGATGTAATTGTCGCAATATCCGGCACCGGAGCCCAATTCCAATACAGACCCCCTTCCCGGGGGTAGTTCCGCGGCTAACTTGCTATACCACTCGTCATAGATTGCCTTAAGCAGCGGTTTCGACGCAATTACTCGCTTCCGAAGCTCGGTCGTGGCTGGATCGTCGAGGTCCATGCCCGCGGTCATCGGATGAGCTAACCACCGGCGCAGTAGCCCTATTACCAAATCATTGAACCTCCATTATTCCCGCAATAAAGCTTCCAGTACCTGTAATCGCGATGAGATCGTCGCTCTTACGATAGGCTTGGGTGAAGCGTTATGTTGTAGGATCCGCGGCCACAATATAGGTTCCACATCTTGGACGGTTGCCACGATAGGTCGAAATCGGAGTCACGTACCTGCACCTGCCCGCAATACCGACTCCTTTAATCACTAATTTGGGGTTCCGTTGCTGGCCGTGAGCCGCTCCTATTTTTGTCCGGTAGGAGTAGATGGGAAAGGATCCTGCACCTTCAATCCGGGCACACCCGGCGCGACTAGAACCGGCCGGCCCTGCGAATCCGGAAAAGGAAGCGTCGTTATGGGTTGATTGGTGATGCGAACTAAGATGGGATTACCGTTTTCATCAGGGAAAGGGAGCACAGCCATGCCCGTCGGTGGCGAAGGGAACCTACCGGCCGGCGGACCTACATACAGATCGTGAATGGCCTCTAGACTCGTTCGAGCCTGATCTTCGCTTAATGCTCCCGCAGATGGCTGTGTTGCTTGGCCAGGTAACAAGCGCTCCATCTTACTCCTGCGACCCTCCAGATCCTCAGCATTTAGAGCACCCGCATCGCTTTGCCCCTGAAAAAGGCCATTTAAGCCTTCAGGAGTCGAACTCTGTCGGGTACCACGAGGCTCGGCACCAGCAGGGGACGAAAAGGGGCTCCCGTCGCCACGGACTTTGCTCTGGGCCGTCCCATCCGTTCGATTCGTTCCACTTACACCAAGGACAACTGCCGGTTGTTCCACGGCCTTTGCAGGCATACGCCTTCTGACTAGAAGCCGACCTGCTTGCTGGGGACTCGGCGCTGTGGCGGCGAGGTCGAACTGTGTTCCTTCGAACAACTTCCGGACAACGTCATACCAAGTTCCTTGAACGATCATGGGTTCAAGAGGAACTTCGGCCAGCTCCGGACCGAGTTCGCAATTCGCGTTGGTCTGCTGACAAAACTCCTCGAGAACCGGAAGCAGAAGCGTGGGATTGCCGACACGGACGGTAACGTAGGGGTATTGGTACTCTATCACGATGCCCGACGCCGCGGGCGTCTTATCCGCTAACGCGCCGGGAAGAGCCAATACTGAAACCACGCATGCAGCCGCCAGCAGCCGCGGCGACAATACTCCTCCGCGCATTTTCATCCTCCAACCTAGCTGTTAGTGCGCTGAGTGCCGCTCTTCAAACTTGGTCACCATAGTGGTCGGCGGGCTCACCGCGAAGTTGCCCACAATGGCGTCCGCGAGAATTCCCCCAGGGGGCCCATTATGAGCGAGTGTGGCCATGCCGGCGTTGTTGTTTGCGACCCCCAGCGAGGTGGTGGTGAGGTAAATGACTTGGTTGGCGGGAATTGATTGGGTCGAGGTAGCGACTACGGTGCCGGCGGTGTTGGTCAGCCTCAGCGTGACACTGATAGCCGAATTCGTCGTGTTAGTAAAGCCGTAAAACGTGGTGAAACCCGAAAACGTGCTCCAGCGTGGGCTGAACATAGTCGTCTCGGTAACGCTAAGGGTGTAGGAGAAACCCGTGCCGCCGCTGGTGATCGCAATAACGTAATCATCGGTGGTTGGCGCGATAAAGCTTACCCGTTCGCCAGCAAACGGAAGGGTGTCAAAAGTAACGAGGCCCGGATCGCTCTGTGCGGTGTTAGTGGGAGCCGGAGACAACAGCGTGCCGGTGCACGTACCAGTGTTAAACGTCGCGCCTACATAAACAACCGGCGTGGGAACACTCGCACCGCCGTCGGTGGGGTCAAAGATTTCAATACTATATGATCTATTAGCAATTCCCTCGACGGTGAACCAGTGGGTGGTGCTCGCGGGGATAAAGTGCGTTACGATTCCGGTACCCCTTCCGTCTGCAGGCACAGGAATATAGTTTGCGCAAACCGTAGTCTGTGCGTACACCGCCGCAGGCGTGAGGACCGCGCACAGGAGACCACAGCAGATAAGCCTGCATAGTCCAAATTTCATTTTTCGTTTCTCTCCTCCGAGGGATTTGTAAACGGTTGGGCCATCCCTTGATTACGCTCGACCCGCAAGAGTGTCAAGCGCTTCGGAGACAAAGCAGGTCTATCTTGTCGTGAAGGTTATCATTGAGCGGCTAAGTCGTCGCGGAACTAACTGTGAGTAGCTAACGCCAGCCGGGCCCACGAATGCTTTGCACGCTTCCTTTTGCAGATAGACGAAGAGTACTAAAAGCGAACCTATGGCAACTCAGTTGCTTGGATTCGGAACTTCTGCAAGTCCATTCGTTGCGTTGCGCGCAGGAAAGCGAGACCGCAGGCATAACACAACGCCGGCAACCAAAAGAACTGCGAGCGTAACTATACTGATTCCTGCTCCGAGCAGAAAAGAGGCTGGGCGGTACTTGAACTCAATCACATGATGTCCCTGGTTCAAGGCCACAGCACGAAAGATATAGTCTGCTGGCAGGATCTGGCCACCTTGGCCATCGATACGCACTTCCCACCCAGGATAATACGTGTCCGTCAAAATTAACCAACCCGAATTGACTGACGAAGCCTTCAGGCGAATATAGTCCGATTCGTAGCGTTCGAATATAACGGGAGAACCATCCTCCTCATGCGGAACCTGTGAGATCGAAGGAGGTGAAGAAGGTTCTTCCAAGAGAACCGTCGTGCGCGGATCGAAGTCACCTTCCGTCAGCCTGGTGACAATCCGTTCCTTATCCGAAATCACTTCGGCCTGATGTACGATAAAGGCGCGCGGCAAGACCGTATTATTGCGGTAAATCTTGACCTCACCCTCATAGACCAGTGTGAATTTTTCGCCGTCGCTCCCTAACTGCCGATCTCGCCGACCGACCTCCCGAGACAGAGGGCCTGCCGAGACGCGCTGGGGAATTTCAGAACTGGCCAACACGTATTTCACATTCATGAGATCTAACAACGGGGAGCGAAGGATGTCCCGGCTCGTTTCCGACCCATCAAATCGGTCGTGTATTTTGGGGCTCATGTCCTTTCTAAGAAACTCCATATACCGGCCAACCTGAAGAGGATCGAGACTCCGAATGTCAGAGATGCCATAAGCTGCGTTTGTGTTTGGGAAAAGGAAGCTGTCTATGCTGAATGTGCGATAAATGTGTTGGTCCTTATGCAGGAAATCAACAAAAGGAGGCCGGGTGAACGAATCATAACGCTTAGTGCGGTCGGGCGGTATGAACGCGATCAGTTCTGCCGCGGGAAAAACAATCAGACCTAGTGCAACCAGCCTGCGGGGACCAAAACGTCGAGCAGCCCACGCTAGACTCCAAAGGAAAGCAATGTTGAAACCCACAATAACGCAGCTTCGAACGACGGTTCTTAGCGAATCGGTCTGTGCTGCGACCTTCCAGTAATAAGCAGCGAAGGTGGTTACGATCAGAACTACGACAAGAGAACTCATCGCCAGGCGGAAATAATCGGCGTCATTCTGCAGTAGACCCTCGGCGCCTATGCCGGCCAGAATGCCAATACAAAGCGCGAATTCCGGAAAAGCATGCTTCGGGAAGATCGTCATATTGAACAAAGGAAGTTGGCTTACCCATTGAACGGGCGCGATTCCGAATGCCTTTAGCAGGTAAAAAAGCGCGAAGCTCACAAAGAAAATCGTCTGCCAGGATGAGGGCCTGCTTCGCGAGAATGCGGCCAGGGCTAATAACAGTGAAGCCGCACCAACGTATGGCAGCATAGAAAAAGAGCTAACTCCCGCCCAGGATGCATTCAAGTGACCAAGAAACCGAGGCATTATCAGAGAAGCAGCGGTATTAATATCGATATGGAATGTTCCTACGCCTGGACTACGAGGATTAAAAGCGTAACTTAGATATTCGCGAAACGGCAGAACCAATGGCAAGGATATGAGCAGCCCGGCCATGCAGCCTCCGGCGAATGTGATCAGCCGTCCCCACTTTGCAAATACTCCGTCGCGATGCGCTTCCGGCAGTATCCACAACCGTACTAGGAAATACATGCCGCTCAACAAGAAAATGAAAAATGCTGATTCTGGCATACCACCCAAAATAATCAGCGAAACCAGCAGGGTGGTTGCGACGAATGTTCGGTACCTCGGTTTACGCAGGAGTTCCTCAATCGCAAGAAGGAGCCCAGGCAGCCAGAGCTGGACGTCTGGATCTGACATATTTATTTCCAAAACGAAGTGGCCCGACAACATGAATATAATTGCGGAAACGAGTGATCCGGGCAGACCAATTCCAACACGGCGCGCAAAAACGAACGTTAGGAGGCCAGCTACTGCCAGTCTGGAAAGAAGATAGATGTCCCAAAAAAAAGGGCTTTGTGAAATAGCCACCAGCAAGCGCTGCGGCGATAATGCCGCAGAAAACATATTCGCGAGGAATGGAGCGCCACAGGCCACGTAAGGATTCCATAATGGCAGCACGCGTTTCGAGAGGTCGTCATGGAGGACTTTGGCGTCAGGTTCATAATCCCATGCGGAAGCACCAGGATCGAGAACGGGTAAAGTTTTAACCCGATAGCCTGTGTAACCATAAGCTCCCGAAGGAAGCGTTCCCGGCGCAATGTTGGAAGTGAGCAGAGTACGTCCCCCGACAACTACGTCACGGAAACCAAACGCGATGATTAGAACGAGAACCACAGCGGCGCAAAAGATTTCATTTTTGATCAGCTTCTTCGGCAAACCATTCGAGGCGGTTTCACGGGAGGGGGCTGAGTCGGTGACAGGGCCGTTTCTTTTCATTTAGCAGATACCGAAGCGAATGGCAGAATAAGCCGCTGCCCCCCCCAATCGCGAGTTCCACGATCAGCTTTAAGTATAAAGCCGTCGGCCCCGGCCTTGTAGATGCCTACGGCTACTCCGTAAGCGTGCGCGATTGAAGGGCTGTTAAAGCTCCCGACAGTGAAGTGGATCGGTCTATCTTGTGATAGCGGAACTTGACCTCGAAGCGGAGTAGCATAGTTGTCCAGCATCTTCCCGCTATCATCAATGATGTGACAAAAGAAGTTCCAGTCCCCTGGATATTCGCGAGTCGATTGCCACCAAAGTCGGATCATTACCGAATCTTGCGTATGTTCTATAGCGATAGCGCTCGCCTTGAACACCCCTTCAAAATCCACATCTGTAGCTTGCGGCCGAAATTGTGAAAGCGACTGCTGTAGCTCACCTAGAGTCCACCATTCCCTAGGGTTAGCCTCAAGGAAGCTTTCCGGCCAAGAATGGTCGCTCACCAAACGATCCCGCGATTCACCCAGCTTTGCGCTGTCGGTGACCTGTAGTATACGAACAGGGCCGTTGGAAACTATAACCACACCATCGTCGTCGGTCACACTGGCTAGCCATCCACGAATCAACATTGCCTCTGTCGCAAAATCACGCATTGCACCTGAGGTCGGCAAGACAAGCCCTGCATCCGCTTTCGGCAGCGATGACACCAACACGAAATCCGAATACTCCAAATCTTCCAGTCGAAAAACTGGCGTGCTCTCCCATGCGATGGGCAACTTTACGGTCAGCCTAGGTTTTTCCGGGTCTAAAATAAAGGCGTAATCGGCAACGCTGGCGAAAATGTCGGATTGAAGTCCGATATCCAGGGCATAGGCAATGGCATTTTTCCCTGTGCTTCTGACTTGAGCAATCAATCCTCGCGCCTGAGCGACCTCGCTACGTCCGCTGCCGGAAACCATTGAAACACCGCTCAATTTGCGCCAAGGTACAGGCGCTTCGCTTTGAACCAAGAGAAGTGCAAGGTTCAAGCAAGGAATGAGCCAAATGATTCGAGCATATTGGATCGCTCGATAGGCTCCTCGAGATAGGAGTGTCAAGATCAAAGGGACAGAATACGCAATCGCCATTAGCCCGAAGGGATAGAAGTAGCGGATCTCAGTAATTCGAGTAGCGACTATCCAGAACCAGAGGCCCATAACGAGTGTAACTCCTGCCGCAGCCACCATACCAAGAGGCGTTTGTTGAGCGGCCGTAGTTTGGTTGGTCTTCCATTTAACGCTGCCGAGAAGTAAAACGAGAAAGCTCGTTACCGGAAGAATGTGACCAAAGCTGGTATGGATTATTAGGTGCAATGCTCCCGGCGCGATCATTACCGGGAGATACTTCTGAAATGAGTGAAGAGATCTCTCGCCGGAAACAAAGTTTTCGTGACTTAGATACTGCGAGTGAAGGCAGAGAGCGGCTACACTACCCTCAACCGCGGCTCCCGCTAACGATCCAAACGCCAGTAAGCGCCTTAGCTTTCTTCGTGTTTCTCCGTTTGCGCCTCGATATTCGATCAGCAAAGCGCACGCCCAAGCCAGGTCCACTGTGGCCATAATGAGGGCGCCCGCAGGTTTAACGAGGAGGGAGAAAGACCCGAAAAGAACTGCGATAACCCACCATATTAAAGAACGCCTCCTCAAACTCCTGACGCTTGCCCCGGCGGCTAATGCTGCTATTCCAGCAAAAAAAAGATCAACAAGCCCCCAGAAGTTCGGCGTCTGAAACAAATTAGACACTTCGAAGTGATAGAAGAGAGGCAAGGTGGAAAGAAAAGCCGTCAAGATTGCCAGATTCCATTGTTCTGAAACTGGCACGGCGCTATCGAAGGCCGCCAAGTAGACAGCTGCGACGAAACATAAAATAGGAAAAAAAACTGATCTGAAGTAGAACGGCCTGAAATCCACACTCGGTCCGAACGGAAAAGACATCAAAACCGTTCCCGGAGGTCGAAGGGTAGGAGGCAAATCCAGCGGATTCACTAATTCTTTGCTCCTCAGGTCCTTCCAAAAATTCTGTCCTTTTTGAAAATAACCAAAGGCGTCATACAGAGGTGGAACAACTGCTTTTCTTGCGTGAATCCAAACCGCGATTCCGACAAAGAGCAGCCACAGCAGGATTAAGCCATGGGGTAGCCATTTTCGCATTGCATTGATGAAATGAGGCTCGTCCATTCCGCCAAAGCTTACAAGGCGAACGGGGCAGATTTCACCGGGGTCATTACCACAATATCTTGAAAATCGTGTATCGCACCGTGAAGGTACGCGGTTATCTCAAACCAACGCGCCCAGTGTGAACGAATGTAGCTTTCAGGGATGAACGTGATTCCATATTCGAAAGGTTCAACACTCTTTCCACTTCCAAAGAGGGTCCGCTTTGCCCGTGATAGCCAGGAATCCTTCGAGGGTGTCCTGGTCAAGTGCCCGTGCTGCAAAATGAATCCGTGTTTGCCCTCACCAAAGGCTCGTAATGCCCGATCGAAACCGAGTTGGTCCACCGAGATCATTTCCCAAATCCTCTCTTCAGCGTGCGCACGTTGGAGCGCTCGTTCGCCATGTACGGTAACAAACAGGTAAGCCCCAGGCGCCGAAATGCGGTGCAGTTCGGACAAAAACTCGACCTGGGATCCCTCATTCAGGTGAGTAAACACTGAAACCGAGATCAGACCGTCAAACATATTGTCTTCATAGGGAAGAGGTGGGTGAACGTGCGAGAGAGAAGCGCAGATAAAATCCAAGTTGCCGTTTATGAAATCGACGTGTCGCCGATCAATATCGCAGCCCGAAACCATATGTGGATGGCCTTTGAACATCCTCGCCAAACGCCCACAGCCACAACCGAAATCCAGGATGTGTCTATATTCCGTGAGTGGCTTAGGAGAAACTTTGGAAATCGCCACAAAAAGATCGACGCCATGAGACGCGAAGTCTTGCTCACTTGTTAACCCGGAAACATTTTGCATCAGATCGCGCGGTGGGAAAGCGGCGACGTAGCGTCTCAGTTCAGGGTCTTCGAAGATGCCACACCGATTCAACCAGACCCACTCCTCCAAAGGCATCTGACAGCCTTGTTGATAAGCCACGTTAACGGGTTGCATGCACGTCGTCCTGACAGCCCCGTACCGATCGGCAAATATTCTAACTGCTATTGGACAAGAACCGAGCGGTAAACATCCAAAACGTCTTTTGTCATTATTTCTGTAGTCCTACTGTACTCAGTCGTTGCTGTCATTCTCCTTGCGCGGGCCGGATCCTTAATAATCCGCCTGAGCAACGCCGCTAAGCTGCTGACATTCCCCCGGCGGAATGTGAAACCATTTGTCCCCTCAGTCACGAATTCAGTCATTCCTTCGACGTCCGATATAATGACCGGTGTATGGGTCGCGAGCGCATTCAAAAGTACCAAAGGGCTGTTTTCATACCATCGCGACGGTATTACTAAGAAATCCAGATCGGAGAGGATCTCCGCCATCCTTTCTGGGTGAAAAGTTCCGCGGAAATGGACATCCAGGCCCTGAGCGATGCTTCTGAGTTCTTCCATGTATTGGGGCTCCTGCTCTTTGGAACCAAAAATATCGAGGTCGGCTGCGCCACTGGGGAGCTCACGAAACGCTTGGATCAGGATGTCTGGGCCTTTGTGACGTGCGAGTTGCCCGACAAATCCAAGCCTGAGGCGGGAATTCGGCTCACGCAAAGGTTTGGAAGCTCTCGAAATGTCCACTCCAAAGCGAATCTCGCGAATGGGAAGCGTGAACCCATTCGCAATGTAGGCATCGCGAAGGAACTTGGTCGGCGCAATCGTAGCCGAGTAGTGTTGATAACAAGTCCGAAGGATGTCGGGCCGTCGAGTAAGATCGAGCACAGAACCGGCGACACTGCCATGCGTGAATCCAGGCGTGCGCGAAAATAGATAACGACCTAATGCGTGGAAGACGTAGCCCGGAAATTTGTAACCAACAGCTTTAGAATAGCAACGTAAACAATTCGATCGGAGCGTGTTAGGGCCTCGACACAAGGACTCATTAGCTGCCTCAAGCTTGTTATTAAAACAGAAGCCAAAAAAGTCAGTCATTGTCGCTACGGTTGGTATCTTCAGATCTGACAGAGTTTCTAAGAGAGTGCCGGTGTGATTGATCAGATGAGTGACATGAACGAGATCTGGCCGTAATTTGAGCAGGAGATCCGTGTGCACGCTCTTCATCTCCGGTTGATAGTAGGTGTCCTTGATGCGCGTATGTGGAAGCCTATTTTTGTCGATGCAGTAAACCGGAACCGCTTCGTATTCGTAGTAAGATACAAACTCCCCAGAGGGCGGCTCCCCGGGGAAAATGGCGGAGATGACGCTCACTTCGTGGCCCAGTGCGAGCAAATTACGCGCTAGGTCCAATGTATACCGCTCCGTGCCATAGAAATGAGTTGGGAAAAAGCAGTGAACGAATAGAGTGATTTTCATTGAGAGCGTAGAGCTTTCTGATAGATCTCTTGATAATTAGCAATCATCCGGTCTACTGAGAACAACTCCCGCGCCCGCGCTTGTTGGGCTAACCCGATTGTTAAGCGCTTCTGAGGCTTCTCCAGTAAATCGATTATGATTTGTGCTAACTTTTCGCTATCGCCCGCAGCCGCGAGCAGATCATCATTACCGATAATCTCGGCTAGCGCCCCTACACGGTAACCTACGACGGGAATTCCCATGTTCATGGCGAGGACGCTCACGTGGCCGAAGCTCTCTTTCCAGACGGGTGCGACGAAAACCGCTATCTTCTGATACACGCGAGGCAGGTCCTCGTAACTGATATATCCTGTAAACTTGAAGTTGGAACTTAAGCCCGCCGAGCGGACCTTTTCCTTATATGTATCCAGGAGAGATCCACCGCCAACAATGAGAATTTTGGCTTTAGGGCGGTGCTTGATCACGTCAATAAACACGTCGACCGATTT
>Ga0210394_10006578_pt1 | contig 12540 bp, 8 predicted proteins | sample IncBWC12MmetaG_FD_160121 | JGI IMG/M metagenome (GOLD analysis project Ga0210394, IMG submission 160121) | Forest soil microbial communities from Barre Woods Harvard Forest LTER site, Petersham, Massachusetts, United States - Inc-BW-C-12-M | ecosystem: Environmental > Terrestrial > Soil >... | reverse complement strand
GCTTGGCGCGCAGCATGGCCCGGTCGGCGCGCGCGATGACCGCGGACATGTCGAGCTCATTGGCATCCACCGCGCGGACGTAGCAGATGCCCGCGCTCGCGCTGATGCGCAGGGTCTGGCCGGCTACCGTGCGCGCTTCCTGGGCCCGCCGAATGATGGTCGATACGATGCGCGAAGCGTCTTCGACCGAGCGCAGGCCCGTCAGCAAAATCGCGAACTCGTCCCCGCCGAAGCGGGCAGCGATGTCGCTCGCGCGAATCGAGCTGCGCAGATCTTCGGCGATCATCCGCAGCACTTCGTCGCCGGCGGCGTGCCCGTAGAGATCGTTGCATGTCTTGAAGCCGTCCAGGTCGACGAACAGGACCGCCACGGCGCCTTCGGCTGCAATGCGCAACTGCTCCAGCGCGCCTTCCAGGGCTCGCTCGAAGTGGTCCCGGTTGGGCAGCCCGGTCAGGCGGTCGTGCGTCGCGGCGATAGCCAGCTGGCGGGAATGCTCGCGGTAGCGCCTGACGACGCGCGCGCTGAGCACGGCCGCATAGAACGGGGCCACCGCCAGAACCACGAGCCACGAGCCGATCATGGCGTTCGCGCGCCAGCCGGGTTCGTGCAGAAACAGGAAGCCGAGGCCGAGCACCGCGCAGGCGGCTGTGCCGGCCGCATAGCGCACGCCGTAGCGCGTCGAGGCTCCCAGGATCACCCAAAGGTAGCCGAACAGGAGGGGGGCCGCCGGCGGACCGGCAACCCACAGGGCGCAGGTGATACTGAGCTGATCGAGCACCAGCGCTGCCGCTCGTCGAGAACTCGACGGGCGGGTCACGCGCCGCATGGCCGCCCATAGTGCGACCGCCACGAGCGCATAGACGCCGCAGACGGCCATGCCCTTGACGGCTGTCGGCTGCGGCAGCCAGGCGCAGAAGAATACGACCGCGGTCAGGGCCAGGACGACGCGCAGCGTCGACTCCTCGCGCTCGGGACCGATACGGTCGACAGAGAGTTCCAGTGTTTTCGTCATTGGTTTAGCCGCAGCGCCCGCGGCGCTGCCCGTTACACGGGTTATTTCGGTCAGGAGCGGCGGCGGCTGCAGTCGTTCGGGCAGAAGGGGGTGAAAATCTTCACACCCCGCAGAGTTTTCCGCCCCAGGAAAGGGCGCCCGGCCGGCCGCCGCAGGTCAGTCGATCGAGATTTTCCGCGCTGGCAGGCGATTCAGCACGACCGGCATGACGCCGGACCACCGGTGCTCGCGCGAGGCATTGATGGCTTCGGAGCGGTGCATCAGCTCTTCCCACAGCTCGCGCGTGTCCTTGCGAAAGACCGTGTCGAGGTCCGCGTCGGACACCAGCCACAGTCCGCGCGCCAGCTCCTCGCGCAGCTCGCCAGGACGCCACTCGACGTAGCCGACGTAGTAGCGCGCGTCGTTCGGTGACGTCTCGATCACGTGATCCACCACATCGACCCGCTTGGCGAAATACAGGTGATCCATCATGCGCAGCGAGTCACCCCCCGGGCTGTGCTCCGTGCGCACCAGGGCGAACAGGGCGTCGGCCGCCATCGGTCCGCCCACGTAAACAGGATCGACGACCTTCTTGGAGGGCTCGTGGTCAGGGAACAGGCTGGCGAGCGACTGGTGCGTCGGACGATTGATGATCAACCCGATGTGCTGATCGTCTTCGACCGGCACCACCAGCAGCACCGAGTGCGAGTAGCGGGGGTCGATCAGCTTCTCGGTGGCGATCAGAAAGACGGCCTGCTCCTCCTCGCTCCACGAGCTGTCCGCCTGCGCGATCGGGCCGGCCAGCATCGCAAAGGCGGCGCTAAACAAGGTAACAACGCGAAGCATGGGACCGCTCCTTTCCAGCGTGATCTTCATCCATCCGGGCTGCGCGGGGTGGCTAGGCGGGCAACCCTCGCAAGAACATTGCCAGGCCTCGGGTCAGCGCGGCGCCACGGCGCCGGAGCGCTTCTTCGCGGGTTTGCCAGGTGGAGCGAGTTGAGTGTAGCGAAAGCATGACGTGAGGTGGTCATTCACCACGCCGCAGGCCTGCAGGAATGCATAGATGATCGTCGAGCCGACAAATTTGAAGCCGTGGCGCGCCAAGTCCTTGCCGATCCGGTCGGACAGCGGCGAAACGGCTGGGACCTGCGACGCCGATCGCCATCGATTATGGACCGGCTTGCCGTCAACAAACTGCCAAAGGAAGCGGTCGAACGTGTCGTAAGTTTCGCGAAGTGCCAAAAAAGCCTTGGCGTTCGTCACCGTCGACTCGATTTTCAGGCGATTGCGGACAATGCCCGCGTCGCCCATCAGGCGCTCGATACGGGCGCGCCCGTATCGGGCGACCTTTTCGGGGTCGAAGCCATCGAATGCCCGGCGGTAGTTGTCCCGCTTGGCGAGGATCGTCGACCACGACAGGCCCGCCTGCGCCCCCTCGAGAATGAGCAGCTCGAACAGGAGGCGGTCGTCGTGCAGCGGGACGCCCCACTCGGAGTCGTGGTACGCCGTCTCGAGGGGCTTGCTGGCCCAGGGACAGCGCTTGATCAACTGAAGGCCTGGATCCCGGTCTGCGCCCGTCCCAGGATGAGGGCGTGGATGTCGTGGGTACCCTCGTAGGTGTTCACCACTTCCAGGTTGACGAGGTGACGTATCACGCCGAATTCGTCGGAGATGCCGTTGCCGCCCAGCATGTCGCGCGCCGTCCGCGCCACTTCGAGCGCTTTGCCGCAGGAGTTGCGCTTCATGATCGAAGTGATCTCCGTCGCCGCGCTTCCTTCGTCCTTCATCCGACCCAGCCGCAGGCAGCCCTGCAGTGCGAGCGTGATCTCCGTCTGCATGTCGGCGAGCTTCTTCTGCACCAGCTGGTTGGCGGCCAGCGGTCGGCCGAACTGCTTGCGCTCGAGCACGTACTGGCGCGCGGTGTGCCAGCAGAATTCCGCGGCGCCCAGCGCGCCCCAGGCGATTCCATAGCGCGCGGAGTTCAAGCAGGTGAACGGCCCCTTCAAGCCGCTCACCGAAGGCAGCAGCGCGTCCGCGGGCACGAATACATCGTCCATCACCACTTCGCCGGTGATCGAGGTGCGCAGGCCGACCTTGCCGTGAACCGTCGGCGCCGACAGTCCGCGCAGGCCCTTTTCCAGCAGGAACCCGCGAATCTCGCCGTCATCGGTTTTCGCCCACACGAGGAATACATCCGCGATCGGCGAGTTCGAAATCCACATTTTCGAGCCCGTCAGCCGGTACCCGCCGGGAGCGCTGCGCGCGCGCGTTTCCATGCTGCCGGGATCGGATCCGTGGTTGGGCTCGGTAAGGCCGAAGCAACCGATCCATTCGCCGGTGGCCAGCTTCGGCAAGTATTTGCGCCGTTGCGGCTCGCTGCCGAACTCGAAGATGGGCACCATGACCAGCGAGGACTGCACGCTCATCATCGAGCGGTAGCCGGAATCCACCCGCTCGATCTCGCGCGCGATCAGTCCGTAGCTCACGAAATTCAACCCGGCGCCGCCGTACTCCTGCGGGATGGTCGGTCCCAGCATGCCGAGCGCACCCATCTCACGGAACACGCTCGTGTCGTACTTCTCGTGGCGGAACGCCTCCAGCACGCGCGGCGCCAGCTTGTCCTGGCAGTACGCTCGCGCGGCATCCTGCACCATGCGCTCCTCGTTGCTGAGCTGCTGCGCGAGCAGCAGCGGATCCGACCAGTTGAACTGCGCTTTCTTCGATGGGACCTGGGGAGCGTTCATGAGAGGGTACCGATGCTTGTTGTAGGCTGCAGCGTTTGCACGCGACGAGCTCAATCCTCGAGCGTGGACAATGATACTCCGAGGGCTGCGCGCCGCCGCAGCCAGGGACTGGCCCGGTAACGGGGATCGCGCGTCGCTTCGAACATTGCATCGAGGATCGCGAGGATCTTGGTCGGGCCGAGGGCATCGCCCCAGGCGAGCGGCCCGCGCGGGTAGCCCAGGCCGAGAGCGACAGCGCGATCGATGTCTGCCGGAGAAGCAATGCGCTGCTGGGCGATATCGCAGCCGATGTTGACCACGTGGGCCACCACGCGCTGCGCGACGAAGCCTGCGCTGTCGCGGATGACCGATACCGGAGCGCTGCCGTGGCCGAACAGCGCGCGCGCAGCGTCGCGATAAGCGCCGCGGGTGATCGGCGTGGTCATGATCGTGCGCCGGCCGCTCAGTCCGAACAGCGCATCGACCGCCACCGTACGGCCGGGGTCGAGCCCCTCGCGCGTAGCTGCAGTGGTCGCGTCCTCTCCGAGCGGAGCGCACAGAATCAGCGCGTGATCGCCGGGGTGCTCGCCGGTCTCGACGGCCGCCGCGAGGCCGGTGAGCGCGGCGCGCAGAGTTTCCCCCAGTCCCTGGCGGCTGACCCACACCGGCGGGGTGGCCGCCTCAGGAGTTGCGGCCTCCGCCGCAGCCGCCGGTGATTGCGTGGCGGACGAAGCGGCGGTCGTCTTGGTCGCGCCGTCGGGTCCGTAGCGATAGAAGCCGCCGTTCGGCGACTTGCGCCCGAGCAGCCCGGCAGCTACCCGCTGCGCCGCAATGGGCGAAGGGCGGTAACGTGGCTCTTCGTAATACTGGCGATAGATGGATTCCATCACCGCGTGGGAGACATCCAGACCGACGAGATCGAGCAGTTCGAACGGGCCCATGCGGAACCCGGCCGACTCGCACAGGATGCGGTCGATCTCCTGATAGCCGGCCACTCCCTCGCGCAGAATCTGCAGCGCCTCCGTGCCGAAGGCGCGCCCGGCATGATTGACGATGAAACCCGGCGTGTCGGCCGCGCGCACCGGTGCATGGCCCATACGCTGCGCCAGCGCGACGAGCGTTTCTGTCGTAGCACCCTCCGTCATGGGTCCGGCGACGACTTCCACGACCTTCATCAGTGGCACCGGATTGAAGAAGTGAAACCCCGCAACACGCCCCGGGCGGCGGCAGGCGGCCGCAATCGAAGTGACCGACAGCGAGGAGGTATTGGTGGCGAGGATGCATTGGTCACCCACGGCCTGTTCGAGCTGGCCGAACAGGGCGCGCTTCGCCTCCAGCTGCTCGACGATCGCTTCGATGACGAACGCGCAGGGGCGAAACTGCTCCAGCGATTCGACGACGATCAGCCGTTCGAGCGTCGCGGCCGCCGCCGGTCCCTCGAGGCGTCCCTTCTCGACCTGCCGCGCCAGCATTTCGCCGATCGCTGCGCGCGCCTTGACCGCGGCCCCCGGCAGAGTGTCGAACATCAGGACCCGCAAACCGGCCTGCGCGGCGGTCTGGGCGATGCCGCGTCCCATGACGCCCGCGCCGACCACTCCCACCACCTGCCGCTCTTGTGCGTCCATGCCGGTCCTCCTTTCACAGGGCGAAATACTCGGCCTCCTCGGCCGGTTCGGGCTCGGCCTTGACGCGGCCGTCGGCAACCAGTTTGATCAAGTGCGCCCAGGTCGTGCGGCCGGCCGCGCGCAGCAGGCGCGGGTCGAGCCCCGCGTAGACCTCGGAGACAATCGGCGGGATGGTGCGCCGGCCGGCGCGCAGCGCAGCCAGCACCATGCGCTCCCGCTCCAGCCGGTGCTCGTAGAGCGCCGCCAGATATTCAGCGGGCTTGTCGACGGCCGGGCCGTGGGTCGGCCAGTACAGCCGCTCAGGGCGAGCCGCCAGTCGCTGCAGGGATTCCATGTACGCAGCCATATCGCCGTCTGGAGGCGAGACGACGCTGGTCGACCAGGCCATGACGTGGTCGCCGGTGAAGACGATGCCGTGCGGGTGCAGTGCGTAGCACAGGTGGTTGGATGTGTGTCCGGGAGTGTGGATAGCCTCCAGCTCCCAGCCGCGCGCGCGGATGGATTCGCCGTCCTGCAGGAGCCGGTCAGGACGATAGTCAAGATCCCCGCCGGCTTCACCCGTGAAAAGGTCGTCGCGGCGGCGATGGGGAGCACAACCCGCGATGGGCGCTCCGGTGCTTGCGGCGAGGGGTGCCGCCGCGGGGGAGTGATCGACGTGCGTGTGGGTGACGACGATTTGAGCGACGCTCTCCGCGGTCAGTGCACCGAGCAGGGCGTCGATGTGAGCGGTGTCGTCCGGCCCCGGATCGATCACGGCCACCTCGCCGCGCCCCACGACATAGGTCCCGGTGCCGTACAGCGTGAAGGGTGACGGGTTGCGCGCCACGATGCGCCGGACTCCCGGGGCGACCTCCTGCAGCGCGCCGTACTCGAAAACGAGGTCGCGATTGAACTTCAAGGGCATGGCGCCCAAGGTATCCGATCATGCGGCGAATGTCGATTCGACGCCCTGCGCGAACAGCCCTGCCAGGATGGACCCGGCGTAGACGGTGAGGGCGGCGAGTGCGATGAGGTCGCGCCGGTTGTGATCCAGAATTTCCCGCAGTCCCTGTGCGTCCCGCTCGGTCAGCCAGCGGCGCCAGGCGGGCGGAGCAGCGCTGCCCGGAACATCGCCGACGCGTTCCGAGCCGAGCCAGCGGTCCTCGATGGAGGCAAGGCGCAGATCGGGGGTGGAAGGAAGGCGTCGTGCGAGGCGGCGGGCGCTGTGCAGCAGGTCCGCGTGGGCCAGCGCGACAAACGGGTCGGGCCGGCGCCACAGGCCCAGCCGCGCGCGCAGGAGCGGGACGTCGAACGTCTTGCCATTGTAGGAGGCGAGCGCCGCGCAGCCGCGGGTCACGCTGGTCAGGGCATCGAGCATCGCGGGTTCTCCGGAGAATCCGGCGAGCACCCACTGCGTGAGGCGGATGGCTTCCCGCTCGATCCGCGCGGCGCCTATCATGAACGCGACGGTGCCGGTGCCGGTCCCCAGACCCGAGGTCTCGGCATCGATGAACAGCATGTCCGCCGCGTCGCGGGCGACGGCTAACCCGAGCGCGTCCAGGCACGGCCGGTCGAGGGAGCCCGCGCGGATGCAGACCCGGCCAAGACGCTGGGGCAGCGCCAGGCTCGTGTCGAGGCGTACCAGACCGGGTGCCGCGACCACTCCGCCGAGACGTGACGCGAGCACCTCGCATGACCCTGCCGCGGGCGTCGAATCGCCGGGTGCGGAGCCGGGTCGGGAGCCGACCCGGGTGACCCGGCGCAGCCGGTCGGCGAGCGAGTGCGACAGGCGCGCGGCGATCTCTGCAGGCAGCTGGTCGAGCGCCGACTGCGGGGCCTCCAGCGAGCGCGCGCGCGACAGGCGCTCCGCGAAAGTAGGGAAGGTGGCCCCGCGCGCCTGCTTCATTGCGGGTCGGTCATTGGCGCCGCCCTTGCGAGCGCCTCGCGCGCCTGCGCGAGCTCATCCGTTGCGCGCTTCGGTGTGCTCCGAAGCTGCGCGGCCCCCGAGCAGATCGAGAATGCGCTGAGCGGCCTCCTTGGGGGCTCCCTTCTGCGCCCCGCGAATTCCGGGCAGGACCGGTCCGATGCAGCTCGGGCACCCGTCCCGGCAGGGACAGTGTGCGATGAGCTGAAGCGAGCGGTCGATGATCTCCTCCCGCCGGTCGAACAAGGGAGCACTGAGGCCGATGCCCCCCGGGTAATTGTCGTAAAGGAAAACTGCCGGTCTGAACGCCGGCGTCCAGGCCGGCAGATCGTGTGCCGGCGGGCCCGGGGCGCGCCGCGAGGGCTCGGCAACCGCGCACCACACGCCGTCGCCGTCTCCGACTGAACGGCCGAGATCACGGGCTTCGGCGAGCGAGACCATCGCCGCCACGTGATGCAGGGTGCAGGCGGCACCGATCAGGCCGTCGATCGCATGCTGGCGGTCGGCGAATACTTCGTCCAGGGCCTGGGCGGGCAGATCCCACCACAGCGCGGTCGTATGCATTTCGAGATCGGGCAGCTTGACTGCGCCGTAACCGACGTTCTCGTGGGAGTAGTAGCGGATCTTCTTATACCCCGCCACCCGCCGGACCAGGTGCACCTCACCATGCTGGCAGGTGCCGCGGCCCGCCACGCTCTCCTCGAAGCGGTCGAGCGTTTTCAGGCGGGTGTAGTCGATAGCCTCCGTGTAGTAATCGGCACGGGTGGCGCGCACGTAGGCTTTGCGTCCCGGCCAGTCGAGACGTTCGACTTGCCACGGGCGAGACTGGACCAGGTAGATGGCGCCTTCATACAGGGTGAGCGCGGTGGCGCTGTAGTCGACTTCGCCGATCACGGTCTGCGCGCCGCGGCTGATGTCGATCACGGTGAAATTGCCCTCGGCGACAGAGCGCAGTGAAACGCCGTTCGCCGGGTAGCTCTCGGCAATCCAGTGCCACAGCGCTCCGTCGCGGTGGACGACGGCTTCGGTGGACAGGTAGTCCATCTGCGCCCGCAGGTCTTCCGCGCCGAACCGCTCGTGCTCGTGAAACGGCAGCTCGAAAGCCGCGCAGCGCACGTGGTCCATCTGGATGAGAAGCTGCTCGGGGTCGACGGTGGCCCGCTCCGGACTGGCGCCGAGAAGGAAATCCGGATTGCGCGCCAGGTATTGATCCAGCAGATTGCTCGTGGCCACCAGGACGCCGATCGCCGTGCGGCTGCGCCGGCCCGCGCGGCCGAAGCGCTGGAGAGTGGCCGCGATACTTCCCGGATAGCCGTTGAGAATGCAGACGTCGAGCGCGCCGATGTCCACGCCGAGTTCGAGCGCCGAGGTGGTCACCACACAATCCACCTCGCCGGCGCGCAGGCTGCGCTCGGAACGATGCCGCTCCGACGGCAGATAACCGCCCCGATAGGCAAGCACGCGGGGCGGGCGGCGCGGGTCGCTGTCGAAAACGTCCTTGAGATACTTGGTGAGCACCTCCACCTCGAGGCGCGAGTTGGCGAACACGATGGTCTTCAATCCCAGCTTGACCGCGGTGCGCGCCAGCAGCACTGTCTGCGAGCGGGCCGGAACGCGCATCCCCAGATCCTGATTGATAACCGGCGGGTTCCACAGAAAGATATGGCGAGCCCCGGCCGGAGCGCCGCAATCCTGGACGGGATGAACGGGACGGCCGATCAGGCGCTCGGCCAGTTCGCACGGATTGGCGATGGTCGCCGAGCACGCGATGAACTGGGGCTGCGCGTCGTAGAAGCGCAGGATGCGCTGCAGACGGCGCAGCAGATTGGCCATGTGCGCGCCGAATACGCCGCGATAGGTGTGCACCTCGTCGATCACGATGAAGCGCAGGTTCTCGAAGAATCGCGCCCACTTCGTGTGATGGGGAAGAATGGCCTGGTGCAGCATGTCCGGGTTGGTGATGATCACATCGCCGTGAGCCCGCACTGCCTGGCGCGCATCCCCGGGGGTATCGCCGTCGAACGTGCTCGCCCGCAGGCCGAGGCCGCCGGCCTGATTGAGCTCGAGAATCTCGGCGATCTGGTCCTGCGCGAGCGCCTTGGTCGGGAACAGATAGAGGGCTTTCGCGCCGCCACGCACCACCGCGTCCAGCACCGGCAGGTTGTAGCACAGGGTCTTGCCCGATGCGGTCGGCGTGACAATCGCGATGTCGCGGCCGGCCCGCACGCAATCCCAGGCTTCGCGCTGGTGGGAATACAGCTGCTCGATCCCGCAGTCCTGCAGCGCCTGCCGCAGGCGCGGATCGAGTTCGCTGGGGAACGGCGCGCAGCGCGCCGCGCGGGGCGGGACGACCAGCTCGCCGGTAATCCGCGCGGCATGGCGGCGCTTGAGAAACGCAATGTAGGTCGCCGCAGCGTCGCCGCCGAGGTCCCGCCCGCCCCCCTTGAGGCTGCCTGACCCGAGGCTCACCCCTCCGCGCGCCTCCCACGGGGTAAAAAGATCGTCGCGTTCGTCGAGCCGGTCCATCGATATCGCTCCCCAGATCAGCGCTGTTCTCCATATTGGGGGGCCTGGCGGCTCACCCGATGAGCCTGCGTGGCTCGAAAGAAAATCCTTTCTGGACAACCGGTTAGCCCGGCTACTTGATTCGCCGGAAAACGCGCCCATTTAGGCTCGTGGCAGGGGTGTCCGCATCACCCGCGGAACCCCTGATTCACAGGAGCGAGAACGGATGAACGACTACACAGAACGCGAGGACCTGCTCGACGTGGGCCGGGACGCGAATCCGTCAGCGGAAGGGACCGGCTTGCCGATGCGCAGCAGCGACCTGACCGGACTGCACGTGCTCCCTGCCGATGTGGTGCCGCTGATCGCGGTGCGCAACGGTGTCCTCTTTCCGGGCATGGTGCTGCCCTTTGGGATCGGCCGGCCGGCCTCGGTCGCAGCCGCCCAGCAGGCGGCCCGCGCGGAGCGCCCGGTCGGCCTCGTCATGCAGCGGGATTCGAGCAAAGACGATCCGCGCGGCGAAGATCTCTACCAAGTCGGCACCGTCGCGAAGGTGGTTCGCTACGTGACCACGCCCGATGGCGGACACCATGTTGTCTGCCAGGGTGAAGAGCGCTTCCGGATTCTGGAGCTGCTCCACGGCTATCCGTTTCTCGCCGCGCGTATCGAGCGCATCCAGGAAGTGGAGAAGGCCGATGGCGGCGTCGAAGCGCGCATGCTGCTCCTCAAACAACGGGCAGCGGAAGCATTGCAGCTGCTCCCGCAGACGCCGCACGAGCTGGTGGCGGCGATTCAGAGCTTCAGTGCGGCCGGGGCGCTCGCCGACATGGTGGCCGGCTTCATGGACATCAAGCCGGAGGAAAAGCAAGGCATCCTGGAGACCGTCGATATCGAGCAGCGCCTGGACAAGGTGCTCGCTCTGGTCGCGCATCGCATCGCGGTGATGCGCCTGTCGCGCGAGATCGGCACCCGCACTCAGGAAAAGGTCGACGAACGCCAGCGCGAGTACATCCTGCGCGAGCAGCTGAAACAGATCCAGAAGGAGCTGGGCGACGATACCGAGAGCAGCGACCTCAGCGAGCTCGAGGAAATGATTGCCAAGGCGCAGCTCCCCGATGAGGTTGCGCAGCAGGCGAAGAAAGAGCTGCGCCGGCTGAAGCGGATGTCGGATGCCTCGATGGAGCATTCGATGGTGCGCACCTATCTGGAGTGGCTCGCCGAGCTGCCCTGGAACGTGAGCGCCGCGAAGGATATCGACCTCGTCGAGTCGAGGAAGGTGCTCGACGACGATCACTTCGGGCTGGAGAAGGTCAAGCGCCGGATCGTCGAATACCTCGCCGTGCGCAAGCTCAACCCGGCGGGGAAGGCGCCCATCCTGTGCTTTGTCGGCCCGCCAGGGGTCGGCAAGACCTCGCTCGGCCAGTCGATCGCGCGTGCCCTCGGGACCCGCTTCGTGCGTGTGGCTCTGGGCGGCGTGCACGATGAAGCGGAAATTCGCGGGCACCGGCGCACCTATGTCGGCGCTTTACCCGGTAATGTCATCCAGGCGCTCAAGAAGGCCGGTGCGCGTGACGCGGTGATGCTGCTCGACGAAGTGGACAAGCTGGGCCATGGCGGTTTCCACGGCGATCCGGCCTCGGCGTTGCTGGAAGTGCTCGATCCCGAGCAGAACTCGAACTTCCGCGACGCCTATCTGGGCGTGCCCTTCGATCTGTCGAAGCTGACATTCATCGCGACCGCGAACGTGCTCGATACCATCCCGGGGCCGTTGCGGGACCGGATGGAGATCATCGAGCTGCCGGGGTACACGGAGACCGAGAAGGTCAACATCGCGCGCGCTCATCTGGTGAAGAAGCAGATCATCGCCAACGGCTTGACGGCGGACCAGGTCGAGATCGGAGAGCCGGTGCTGCGCGCTATCGCGCGGGAATACACGCGCGAGGCGGGCGTGCGCGGGCTCGAACGGCGCATCGCGGCCGTGTGCCGCTACGCGGCGGTGAAAATCGCCCAGGGCGAGGCCGGGCCGGTGCGGGTGTTGCCGCAAGATCTGGCGGAAGTGCTGGGACCGCGCAAGTTCGAGAACGAGACGGCGCTGCGCGCAGGCATGTCCGGCGTGGCGACGGGCCTTGCCTGGACGCCGGTGGGCGGCGACGTGCTGTTCATCGAAGCGACGCGTACGGCCGGATCGGGCAAGTTGATCGTCACGGGTCAGCTCGGTGACGTCATGAAGGAATCGGTGCAGGCGGCTTTGACACTCGTCAAATCGCGGGCGTCGGGCCTGGGTATCGACGCGGCGATCTTCGAGATGTCGGATCTGCACGTGCATGTTCCCGCGGGCGCGACGCCGAAGGACGGTCCGAGCGCGGGCGTGGCGATGTTTCTGGCGATCGCGTCGATCTTCGCCGGACGTACGGTGCGGGCGGATACCGCGATGACGGGCGAGATCAGCCTGCGCGGGCTGGTGCTGCCGGTCGGGGGCATCAAGGAGAAGGTGCTGGCGGCCGCGATGGCCGGAGTGAAGACGGTGATGCTGCCGGCACGCAACCGCTCCGACTATCCCGACATCCCGCAGGAGGCGCGTGACCAGCTGCAGTTCGTGTGGCTGGAGAACGTGGACGACGCCCTGCAGGCGCTCGCCTGAAATTGGCCGACGGCCGGGGGCATGCGCCGTGCCCCCGGCTGGCGTCACGCGCTTTTTACACTCTGCGGGGAATGCCCACACCGGCAGCCCTGCTCCACCCTCCGGCGCGCCCGTTTCTTGCTGGTCGGTCCTTGACGCCGGTGTTGCGGGGT
>Ga0210394_10006577_pt1 | contig 12541 bp, 8 predicted proteins | sample IncBWC12MmetaG_FD_160121 | JGI IMG/M metagenome (GOLD analysis project Ga0210394, IMG submission 160121) | Forest soil microbial communities from Barre Woods Harvard Forest LTER site, Petersham, Massachusetts, United States - Inc-BW-C-12-M | ecosystem: Environmental > Terrestrial > Soil >... | reverse complement strand
GGGCGCTCAGCAAATGGGCCGTCTGGTGGATGACTTGCTGAGCCTGTCAAAATTCGGGCGGCAAAAACTCGCGATTGAAGATACGCCGCTGGATGCGCTGGTGGCGCAGGTGGTGGAGGATCTTGCGCCGGAATACGCAGGCCGGGAAATAGAGTGGCGGGTTGGAGAGCTGTTCAGCGCGGAATGCGATTCCGCGTTGATCAAACAGGTGTTCGTGAATCTGCTCTCGAATGCGGTGAAGTACACCGGGAAGCGCGAACATGCCGTGATTCAAGTGGGACAGACGATCCAGAACGACGAGCGCGTGATATTTGTCCGCGATAACGGGGCGGGCTTTGATATGCAGTATGTCGGAAAGCTGTTTGGAGTATTTCAGCGCTTGCACAAGGCTCGCGACTTTGATGGCACCGGCGTGGGCTTGGCGATTGTGCAGCGGATTATTCGCAAACATGGTGGCCGAATCTGGGCCGAAGCAGCGGTGGGTCTGGGAGCCGCGTTTTTCTTCACCATCGGATCGCCCGAGAGCCGGACGAGTGTGCCGACGGAACCTTTAATTGCCGAGGAGGCGATGCATGTCGCATGAGGTGGAGATCCTGTTGGTGGAGGATAGCGCTGAGGATGCGGAGTTGACGATTCGGGCCTTGCGCCGCAGCAAAATCGCGAACGAAATTCGCGTTGCGGAGGATGGCTCCGAGGCTCTGGACTTCCTGTTTTGCCGCGGCCCCTACAAAGATCGCACGTTCGAGCATCCTCCCCGGTTGGTGCTGCTCGATTTGAAGCTGCCCAAGATCAGCGGCATGGAGGTGTTGCGGGCAATTCGCGCCGATGAACGAACCAAGGCAATCCCAGTTGTGGTTCTCACTTCATCGAAAGAAGAGCGAGATCTGATCGATGGTTATGAGCTTGGAGTAAACGCCTACGCCCAGAAGCCCGTGGACTTCGAGCAATTCAGCGAAACCGTCCGGCAGATCGGAATGTTCTGGATGCTGGTCAATCAAGCGCCTCCGTCTGCTGCGTTTGCGACCAGCACGGCACCGGAGGCGCTGGTGGGCAGCACGACTTCGAAGGCCTAATCCATCATTGCGGCAGGGCGCCTTCCGAATCGGGATCGGATGAACCGAGAGTTCAGCTGATGTGCGAGGCTTCTAGTTTTCCAGGCCGAGGACGCGGATTTTGTTCAGCAGGGTTTTATACGAGACGCCGAGTTTTTCGGCGGCGCGGGTTTTGTTCCATTTGGCGTCGCGCAGGGCGTCTTGAATCTTGAAGCGTTCGACGTGCTGCACGGCGCGCTGCGATACTTCCTCGAGCGGACCTTCCCACAGAAATTGTTCGGCGAGCATGCCGCCGGGTAATTCCTCGACAGTCGGCTTGGACTCTGGCAGCTGCAGCGCGCTTTCGTTGATTTCAGGGCCGTTAGCGAGGATGGCGGCGCGCTCGATGGCATTCTGAAGTTCGCGAACGTTGCCGGGCCAGGAATACGTGAGCAGGCGCGCGCGGGTCTGCTTGCCCAATTGCAGATCGGGCTTGCGGAATTCGCGGCGGAATTTCTCCAGAAAATATTCGGCAAGCAGCAGGACGTCGTCGCCGCGATCGCGCAGCGGCGGAATGGTGATAGGCACGGCGGAAATGCGGAAGAAGAGGTCTTCACGGAAAGTCTTGTCGGACACGGCCGCGCGCAAATCCTTGTTCGTTGCCGTCAGGATGCGCACATTCACTTCGATTTCCTGCGTGCCGCCGACGCGCTCGAAGCGCTTTTCCTCCAGCACGCGCAGCAGCTTGCTCTGAATGGCCATGGGCAGCTCGCCGATTTCGTCCAGGAATAAAGTGCCGCGATGCGCGAGCTCCAGCTTGCCGATTTTGCGCGCACCCGCGCCGGTGTAGGCGCCGCGTTCATGGCCGAACAACTCGTTCTCCACCAACCCTTCGGGTATGGCCGCGCAATTCAGCGCCACAAACGGATGATCCGCGCGCGGGCTCAAATGATGAATCGCCCGCGCAAATACTTCCTTGCCCGTGCCGCTCTCGCCCAGTAGCAACACCGTGGAATCGGTGGCGGCCACGCGCTGGGTCATCGAGCTGGCATCTTTCATCGCCGGATGCTCGCCGACGATGCGCGGAAAGCCGTAGCGCACCGCGTATTCCTCGCGCAGCAGCAAATTCTCGCGCAGCAATTCCTGCTGCTGCGCCGCGCGCTGTAAAAGCAATTTCAAATGGTCCAGATCGACCGGTTTCTGGATGAAATCGAACGCGCCTTCTTTCATCGCCGTTACGGCCTCTTCCACGGAACCGTATGCGGTCATCAAAATCACCGGCAATGTGGCTTCCACTTTCCGCGATTCGCGCAGCACATCGAGGCCGGAACTGCCGGGAAGTTTTAGATCGGAGAGAACCAGCAGGTAACGCCGCCCGCGGACTTTCTCGATTGCTGAATTTCCGTCCGGAGCTTCTTCGACGGTGTAGCCGGCGCGTTCCAGCGCCTTGCGGAGCATCGCCCGCAATTCGGCTTTGTCTTCGACAAGAAGGATTGGTTCCATGAAGCGAAATTTCTAGCGCGCCCAGCCGGGATCGCCGCCGGCCCTGTGCAGTTCATCTTCGGCGTCGGCAATGGCCTGCTGGTCCGCCTCGATCGTTTTCTTCTTGGCTTCAATCTTGTCCGTTTTCTCGTTGATGTCGCTGCGGGAATAGCCTTGCTGCATGCCTTTTACCGGATCGTTGTAATACTGCACATCCAGCACGCCCAGTTCGCGCTGCATCAGGTCGAGATCGGCCTGGTCCTGCTCCAATTTCTTGCGCAGCTTGTCGAAGCGCTCGCGCCACGCCTTTTCGCCCGCGGCGGCAGAAGTTCCGCCGGACGCCGGCGCGCTGGCGTTGCCGGCTGCTGCATCCGCGCCTTCAGCCGCTCCTGCGGATGCATCATTGCCCACGGCGGAAACTCCGCCCCGCGTGGGAATGTTGTCGTTGCTGAAGACTTTCGGCGGTTTTGCGCCCGCCTGATCTTTCTTCTGCTCGCGCGCTTTGCGCGCAGCCGCCGCCAGCGAATCTTCCTGCGGCGGAGGACTCACAATGGTGGATTGCGAAGCTGCCTGAGCTGCCGGTGCCGTTGCGGGTGTTGCCGATGCCGGCGTCGCGGGAGCCGCTGACTGTTGCTGTTGCGACTGGTTCTGGCTGGGCTGTCCCTGGGCGTTCTGGAATGCATACGCGTGCCCGGATAACAATAGAAATGCCGCGACAGCGGCGCACAATAAGTCTCTACGCATGGGCTAAGGCCTCCTCGGAGGACAGTGGAACGCCTGCAAGCCAGCTCAGAAATAATCGGCCATGATCAAGATCCGCGGCTTCAGGGGCTCGAGCCCCTTTCCCCTGTGAAGCATTGTGGCGGGGCTGAAGCCACGCCCTTCCGGGCCAGCCGCTTGCGAGATAGCTCTGCTCTGAGTTTAGATGCGGGCAGCGCGGGTGGCAACCGTGGATGGTGTAGGGTCCTGCCGCAAAGGTAACCACAGCAGGAACTCGGCTCCGCCGCCCGGGCGGTTGCGGCCCTCGATACTGCCGCCATGCTGCAGGGCCACTTTCTGGACGACGGCCAGGCCCAGGCCGGTGCCTTCGGATTTGGTGGTGTAAAAGGGCAGGAAGATTTTGGGCAGGTCCGTCTCCGGAATTCCCGGGCCGTCGTCCGCGACGCAGATGCGCTGCCATTTCCGGCCGCCCAATTCCTCGATGGTTCCGGTAATCGTCACGCGCGGAGTCTTGCTGGCGGTGAGGGCCGATTCCGCGCCGTTGCGCGCGAGGTTCAGCAGCGCTTGGCGAAGCAGCGCTTCGTCACCCGGCAAATCCTGGAACGTGCCTTCGAACTCCACGGCGCAGTGCGGAATGGTTTCGTGCAACTCTTCCGCTACTTTTTCGACGACGGTTTGCATCGGCACCGTCTCGTAGCAGATTTCCAGCGGCTTGGCGAAGCGCAGGAATTCGGTGACCACGTGCGTGAGCGCCCGCGTCTGCTCCAGAATGCGTTCGGACGATTCGCGTACGTCACCGGGAGTCGTCTCGCTGCGGATCATCTGCGCGTAGCCGGAAATCGTGGCCAGCGAATTCTTGAATTCGTGCGCGATGCCCGCGGACATCTCGCCCAGCGCCGCGAGATTTTCCTTCCAGCGAATTTGTTTTTGCAGCGCGGTCAATTCCGTCAGGTCGCTCATCAGGCAGAGAGCGCCGCTGATTTTCATATCTTGCGCATGCGCGTCTTTCGCATGCGGGGCCTGGGTCAGATTATCGGCCACGCCGGATTTGCTGGAAGCGCGCGCCGCGCGATAAATTGGTGAGATCGTTACGCCCAGATTGCGCACGGAGCCATCCGAGGTGAGGTGTTCGATCTCGCCGCGCTGGAAGGTCTTGCCGTCGCGAATGCAGGCCGTGAGCATTTGCGTCAGTTCGGATTCCGGGCCCAGGATGTCCTTGTACGAACGGTAACGCAACGTGCGAATGCCCAGCGCCTCTTCCGCCGCGGGGTTCGTCGAGCTGATCGCGCCGGTGGCGTTTACCAGCAGCAGTCCCGTGGGCATATGGCGCGTGACTTCCTCGGTGAGCCGCTCGGATTCCTGCGCGCGTTCCTGCGCCAGCAAATGCAGTCGCGCGAGTTCCTTTTCCTGCGTGCGCAGCTTCTCGATCACTCCCTGCATGGAAGCGGCCATGAACGCCGAGGGATTTTCCACATCCGTCTTCGTGGTGGTCCAATCCTCGTTGTTCGCGCGCGCCTGTTCGCGCATAAATTTACGAAGCAGAAATGCCGCCACCACCATGGCCGCGAACAGCACCACCACCAGCGCGACCGCGAAGGCCATGTTGAAGGGCAGGGCAGCCACCGAATGCGGATGGACGGGCGCGGTCATCGGAGATTCTCTTTCGGCGGCTTCGTTAATTTCAATGAGTTCATCAACGCACCATCAGCAACGACTGATACCAGTTTACGAGCGGCGTGCCGAAAAAAACCACCAATAACGCTCCGGCTCCCAGAAATGTGCCAAACGGCAATTCGTAATCCGGGTCCTTGCGGCGCGCCAGAATAATCGCCACGCCCAGCACGCTACCGAGCAGCGAGCCCGCCAGAATCGTCAGTAGGGTACGCTTCGCGCCTAGAAACGCGCCGGCCATCAGCATCATTTTCACATCGCCCAGGCCCATGCCTTCGCGCCCGCGCAATTTGAAATACGCTTCGGACACCAGCCACAGCAAACCGCCGCCGACTGCCGCGCCCAGTATCGCGTCGACCAGGGAAAGCACCGGCGCCGGGGGAGGGTAGTCGAACAAATGATTCGCGATCCACAGAGCCGTGCCGTCCATCGGCTTGGTGAACAGGCTGAAAATCAGCCCGATCGCGAGACCCGTGAAGTTCACCACGTCCGGCAAAATGCGTTCGCGCAGATCGGTGAACACCAGCACCACCATGATCGCCGAAAACGCCGCCCACTTGCCCGTCTCGACGCTTATCCCAAACGCGTAAAAGCAGCCAAGAAACAACAGGCCGGTCAACAGTTCGACCAGCGGATACAGCGGCGAAATTTTCGTCTTGCAGCCACGGCACTTTCCCCCCAGCAGCAGATAGCTGAGCACTGGAATATTGTCGTACGGACGGATCGCCTCGCCGCATTTCGGGCACGCCGACGCCGGCAGCACAATGGACTTGCCGGACGGAATGCGCAGGATGCACACATTCAAAAAACTGCCGATGATCAGCCCGAACAGAAACACAAAAATCCCGATGAAGGTGGATAACGCCACCTGTCAATTCTGCCCGAACGTTCGGCGGCCCTCAAGCCAGCGCTTCAGGATCGTGCCCGACTGCTAACGCGGCCCGCTTCAACGGGACGCCGTCGAACTTGCTGTTGTAGCGGCGCACTTTAGTACGCCGTTGCTGGTGCGCCTACGATCGATGATGGTCTGCAGACCGCCGCCACCAAGGCCTCACGTCTTTTTTAGCCATAGGTGGCGGTCCAGGAGGTTCCGCTTGTGCGAAAGTACTTTGTATTGTAAAGTACTTCTCCGGAGGCCCTGCGATGCTTGCGTCCAACACCTTATCAGCAGCCGAATCTGCATCCTGGTGCCGCCACTTTCTCGGCGCCGCCGCAGCCCCCGACGGCCTGCCATGGGACGATCCCCGAGCGCTATCCCGAGAAGAAGCGCGCTGCATTCAAAGTTCCATCCAGCAGTTTCAGCTGGGCGAAGGCTCGAGCGGCAGGCGCCTGCTCAAGCGCGGCCTAGACTACGCCAACGCCACATCGGACCCGGATTTTATTTCAGCGCTATCGTTGTTCGTGAAAGAGGAGCAGCGCCATAGCGCGTATCTGTTGCGCTTCATGGGGCGCGAGGGCATTCCAGCGACCTCCCGCCACTGGGTTGACACGGTGTTTCGGCGCCTGCGCGTTCTGGCCGGATTGGAGTTGTCGTTGCGTGTGTTGGTCTCCGCGGAAATCATTGCGATTCCGTACTATCGCGCTCTCGGCGCGGCCACTCAATCGCCGCTGCTGCAAGCAATCTGCGCGAGAATTCTGCAGGACGAGGCCGCGCACTTGCGTTTTCAAGCCTCAATGCTCTCGCGCATCTCGGCCAGCCGGCCATTTTTTGCGGACCGCATCTTCTCCGGAATGCATCGGCTGTTTTTGCTGATTACTTGCCTGGTGGTCTGGTTCGAGCACCGCCGAGTCTTTCGCGCGGCAGGCTATGCACGCGGCGGATTCCTGGCGGAAACGTTCTGGGAATTCGAGCGGCTGCATAACGCAGTCGGTTGCGGCCCGGTGCGAGCCTGCATTCCAGAAGTCGACGAGGAACACGGCCCAGGATTGGTGCGCGCAGAAAGCGTAGCGGTGAAGAATCGAGATTGACTGTAATCGTGAGTTGATGGCCGGCCGCATTTCAAAAATCCTGGAATCATTCGAGGGCCGCGATTCTGCGTTCGATCAGTTCCTCCATTGCTGTCGCGCGCAATCCGCGTTCGTTGCGCATTCATCCCCGATTCATCCGGCCACATGACCAAAAACTGACAAGAACGGGACAATCATTTGATTTGTCGGTGACAAGCTCCGCCCCGCGCGCGCTTACCGTGATGATTCGGGCAGCGCATCTCAATTCAATCCGAGAGGAGCATCATGGACAAGACGAAAGAGCTGTTGAATCGCAAAGTGAATCGCCGGTCGCTACTGACGAAGGGCGTGATGGCGGCAGGCGCGGCTACAATGGGCGCGGTAATGCTGGGCGGCGGGAAAGCCGCATTCGGGCAGGACCGCGATGACCGGCTCACCCAGGGAGACGCAGCAATCCTTCGATTCCTGGCTGCAGCCGAACTCATCGAGTCGGACCTTTGGATACAGTACGCGGAACTGGGCGGCATCGGCAATAATCCTCCCATTGAAATAGACCCGAACCAATCGTTGAACAACTATCAGATCGCGTTGTCGAACCTGGATTCGGACGGCCCGCAATACATCAGCAGCAACACGCTGGACGAAGTGAGCCACGCCACGTTCCTGAACGCCTATCTAGAATCCAAAGGCGCCGAGCAAGTGAACTTCGACGAGTTCCGCACCTTGCCGGGAAGTACAGCCACGGGATCTTCAGGCATCAAGCGCCTCACGAACCTGATGCATTTGAACGTGGACACCAGCTGGTACGTGCGTTACCGCAGCACGACCAATCCAGACTTCGGCGCCACTTTCCCGCAGGCTCTCAAACTCAATGACGTTACGGCCATTCCTAGAAACAACAGCGATTTCAACGGCGCTGCCAACGGCAACTTTCCCGGCAACGAGCATATCCAGGCGATCGCCAACGTAGCGGCTTTTCACTTCGGATACATCGAACAGGGCGGCTCGAGTCTCTATGCGGCGCTTAGCCAGAAAGTCACCAGCCTGGAAGCGCTGAAAATCACACTGGGTATTGGTGGAGACGAGATCGCTCATTTCCTTGAATGGGTGGATTTTTCCGGCAATGCCGTGCAACAACCCGTGGCCCCTTTCACCGACCCCATTTCCGGTCTGACATTTCCCGATTTTTTCAACAACCCACCACTGAAACCGGCCAACCTAGTTCAGCCCAGTCTAATCTTTCCCGTTCCCTGCGAATTCATCAACGCGAATTTGCCTCACTGCGCGGTGATCCGACCGAGCGATGACAGATTTGCAGGCGCCGTAGCGACGATTGCATCGTTCACTGCGGATGGGCTGTTTGTCGGGCAGACCGCGAAGTTCCTCCAGACAGTGCAACAATTGGCCGAAGAAGCGGACGCCGCGCACCGCGAATTCTAATCGGCTGAAAACGAATGTTGTACGAGATTGGTCCCGCCCCTCCTGTCCGAGCAGGAGGCCGCGGGACCATTTCTCATTCGAATCACGCATCAACAGCTCGGCACGCCTGCGAGGTGCGCCTGGCAATTGTTTGACCGTGGGATCGCTGAGACTTCGATCTGTGGATTTCGAGATCCTCCGGAAAATCCCAACAGCTTGCCTGTTAACCTTTTAGTTTCTTACGGCATCTCATTATTCCGGGTATGCGGCCTGGTTTTGGCCGAATCGCTGGCTGTTCTCACTGGATGCCGCGGGGTGCTCGGTGACGGGGAATAAATGAGGCGAGCCGGACGTAACACAGACGCTCGGTTGCTTGTGTGGCTGATACTTTGGCTGTTCTGTGCGGTGACTTGGCCGACATTTGCTCAAGCGAGGCAAACTCGCGACGAAGCGCCCCCTGATCCGGGAGTGCAGCTTCGTGTTTCAACGAGGTCCACAACATTCTATGAAGGCGAAGTCATACCTCTGGATCTAGCCTTCTCTTCGACGACTCCCAAGCGCTATTTCTTTAACAATGCTAGTTATGATCGCAGCGGCAGGATGAACCACGAAGAGTTCATCGTCGAGCCAAAAGAGGGAACCCGAGATCCGCTGTCGCTTTTTTTCAATTCTATCGGCTTGCACATGGCTGGTGGTCTCAGCGGTGGTGATTTCCTGTCAGCGACTCCGACCCACATGCATCTGAATCTTAACGAATGGGTCAGCCTGGAACGCCCGGGCACCTACCGCCTCCGCATTGTCAGCCATCGCGTCACCGACCATCCTACGAATGACAGTCCGTACAGTGGCGAGCCGCTGCCTGTGCAGTCCAATTCGATCGAGCTGAAGATCATAGCTCCGGACGCCAGCTGGCAAGCCGCGCAGCTCGCCGGTATTCGGCAAGTCCTGAATAGCGAAGTGCTGAATCGCGAACCGCCGACAGGTTCGAGCGCCACATCCGAATTGCGCCAGGCCGCGCTTACACGCCTGCGCTACCTGGGCACCGAGGAAGCCGCGCGTGAAATGGCGCGGCGTCTGGGTGGTGAAGACAATAACGGAGATTTTGAATGCATGTTCGGGCTGATCGGCTCCCCTCACCGCGCCGCCGGGCTCGAAGAGATGAACCGATTATTCGACAATCCTGTCTTTCCCGTTAGCCAGTTGTTCCTCACTACCATGGCGATCCTTCCGCTCGACCCGGCTGAGTCGCCCGAAACGCTGGAAGCTAAAAGGGAAGCGAACCGCCATGCCCTGAACGAAAGACTGATGAGCGCGCTTCTTCACAAGCGCGGGAAAGCGTTGGCGATCAGTTTGGATGCAGCCTTGGACAATGGCGAGGCCAAAACGCCCGAAGGCGCTCAAAAGCGGGTTATAGCCGAATTGGTTGGCGTGTTTCGAGCGCTATCCCCCGATCAACAGGCAACCTGGCTGCAATATCGTTGGGATGCGGTCAAGGACCCCAAGTGGATTCCGTTGCTTCGTTCGATTGCTCAGCAATATCAGGACTACTCCAACGATCGCGAAACGGTCGCGTACCAGTCGCTGCAAGTGACCGGGACTGCGCTGAAGCGCTGGTACGAGCTGGATGCCGAGGGTGCGCGCGATGCAGTCATAAAGGAAATCGTCCGGCCCAAACCCCGCTACGACGCGAGCGTTCTCGGAATTTTGCCCGACAAAACTCTTCCGGAAGTCGAGCAGCCGCTGGCCCAGCATTTCCTGGCGACCGACGATTACGACGTTGAAGGAAAGATCGCCTCTCTCATATTTCGCTATGCGGACGCTGATGTTTGGCCCGAGGTAGCGAGCAAGGTGACTAGGAACTTGGAAACGTGGGCTTGCGTATCGCAAGACACGATGCTGGCGTACGCCTTGCGCGTTGATCCTCGCATCGCGGAGACCCTCATTGAACGCGCCATCGCCGCGCGCGGCGAAGCGGCGGGTGCGTGCCGGCGTGGACTCTTCAGTGAAATCGGCAAACTCTCGACGGATCCGATACTGGAGGATTTGGCGATAAAAAGCCTCGCGGACTCGGATCCGTCAGTGGCGCAAGATGCTGCCGACTACTTGGGGAGTTACGGATCCGCCGACGCCGAACAACCGTTATGGGATCGGTACGAAGCGTGGAGCAAAGAGTGGAGCCGACGAGAAAAAGAGATGCGATATGTTTATGGTGGCGAAAATCCGAATGCCGAGCAGGCCCGCCTTGGCGAAAGCCTAGCTCGGGCATTGGCCAGCGGCGTAGGCTGGCTGGCAGACGAGAGGAAGATTCGGCGGATTGAGCAACTAGGCGTGGGGCAGACGATGTCGCAGCTCGCTGAGAACGCTCTGAGCGCTTGGTCGCAGCGTCCGCTCGTAATCGTCTGCATGGCGATTGGGATTCGTTCGGAGCCATACCGTTTCGATCTCGCTCAGTACGACCTCCATTCTACTGAGGCGCTGAAGACCAAGTTGCGCCAATTTCCGCGCGGCACGAGATTTCTTTGGGATTCCTCGAACTGCGGCTCGTCCACGGAAGCTCTAAATATCTTTAGCGAGATCTCGCAATTCGCCACCGAGAATGGGATCGTTTTGCAGCGCGCGCCTGCCGCAAATGCAATCGATAATCTCGGGGAAGGCTCCGGAGGGTGACGAGCGGTTCGCGACCAACCCAGTCGGGACGCTACGTTCGGACGGCCAGCCTTGCCGTCGCTATTCTTGGCGGAGGGCTTGCGCTGGATCGATGCGCAAAACGCGCGCGCCGGGAATGGCGCAGGCGATCGCAGCGACTGCCAGCAAGAAGATGGGCGCGCCCACGAAGGTGAGCGGGTCGACGGGGGAGATGCCGAACAGAAGGCCACTGGTGAATTTCTGCGCGGCCCACGCGCCACAGAGCCCTATCAGTGCGCCAATGGCAGCCATTTTCAGGCCTTGCTCCAGCACCAGCCACAGAACATTGCCATGGCTCGCGCCGAGGGCCATGCGCACAGCCAATTCCTGATTGCGTTGCGCCACCAGAAAAGAGACGACGCCATAGATGCCCACAACTGCGAGGGCCAATCCTGCCACCGCGAAGGACGCCAACAAAACGGTGGTGAAGCGTTCGCCGCCGGTCTGGCGTTCGACCAGTTCGTCAATCGTTTGTACTTCCGCGAAAGGCATGTCGGAATCCAGCGCACGAAGTTGACTTCGTATTCCGGACTCCACGGAATGCGGCTCCGAAGCCGAGCGAATCACAATATCCTTGAACCCGCCATTCACCAGGGGGTTTTGGGAATACAGCACGGTAATCTGTGGTTGGGACGCGAGGGCCAGACCAGCATTTTTTAAATTGCCAATAACGCCGATGATTGTGACGTCCACGTCGTCCGTTACATTCTCTTCAGCAGCGATTTGCAGGAATTGCGGAGGCCCGATGTGAATCTTCCGGCCGATGGGATCTTCTGTCGCGAAATAGCGCCGCTTGAATTCCTCGCTAATCAGTGCCACCGGAGGACTCGTCGCGCTATCCGACTCCGCGAAATCCCTTCCGCGAATCAGCGGAATTCCCAAAGTTCGAAGGAAATGTTGGTCCACAACTCCAAACTGCGCCGACGGAATGTCTTGAATTCGTGTGACAGGATGCCCCGGAATAACCAGCATCTGCGTCCATCCGTTATTTGGCGGATAGACGGTTGTCACCGTCGCCTCAATCACGCCTGGCATTGCCCGGACCCTCGTTGCGAGATCATCGCAGAAGCGCGTTCTTACTCCGGGGTTTGTATAGCGGACAGGCGGCAAATAGATGCGGCCTCTCAATAAATGGTCCTGACGGATACCCAGATTCTGACCTTCCAAACGCATGATGCTTCGAACCAGCAGGTTCGCTCCCACCAGAAGCATCAGACACATCGCCATTTCCGTTATTACCAGCAGGCTACGCACACGTTGACTTGAACGTCCGGACGTCCCGGATCGCCCGCCTTGCTTCAGTGCGTCCACGAGGTTCAGCCGAGTGCCCAGGAACGCCGGCGCTAGCCCAAAAAGCAGACTTGTGACAAGCGATACCGATACGGTGAACGCCAGCACTCGCCAATCGATTCCCACCGAGCCAAGTTGGGGTAGATTTTCCGGGTGAATCCTCGCGAGGGCTCTCAGTCCAATCTCCGCACAAGCAAATCCCACCGCTCCGCCGATGAGCGACAGGAATAGAGTTTCCGCAAGCAATTGCCGGACAAGCCCGCCTCGTCCCGCACCCAAAGCCGCGCGCACCGCCA
>Ga0210394_10006576_pt1 | contig 12542 bp, 10 predicted proteins | sample IncBWC12MmetaG_FD_160121 | JGI IMG/M metagenome (GOLD analysis project Ga0210394, IMG submission 160121) | Forest soil microbial communities from Barre Woods Harvard Forest LTER site, Petersham, Massachusetts, United States - Inc-BW-C-12-M | ecosystem: Environmental > Terrestrial > Soil >... | reverse complement strand
ATTACATTATTACCATAATCAGATAAGTATAAATTATCTGACTCATCAATAGAAAGTCTCACACTGTAAGGTAAATTCAATTGAGCCGAAGTAGCTGGGCCTCCATCACCACTATAACCAGCAGTTCCATTACCAGCTATGGTACTCATAATACCGGCTGTGTTTATTTTTCTTATTGCATCGTTAAGCGCATCGGCTATATATATATTTCCAGTGCCATCTATGGTAACTCCACTTGGTGTATTTAATGTAGCTGAAGTAGCAGGCCCACCATCTCCGGTGTACTCATTGTTTCCAGTTCCTGCAATAGTACTTATAATCCCCGAAGTATTTATTTTGCGCACTCGATGATTATAGCTGTCTGCAACGTAAATATTTCCTTGGGCATCAATATCAATTCCATCTGGTCTGGATAGTAAGGCTGCTGTTGCTGGTCCTCCATCACCACTATAACCACTATTTCCTCCACTACCGGCAATTGTTGTAATGATACCTGTCGACATATCTATTTTACGTATTACTTGATTAAATAACTCACTTATGTATAAATTACCTCCTCCATCAAATGCTAACCCTGTAGGATAATATAACCGTGCATCGGTCGCTTGCCCTCCATCGCCACTATAACTTCCTGCGCTGGCTGAACCAGCTATAGTACTCATTATACCAGCAGGAGTTACTTTACGTATTACGTTACTGGCTTGCTCAGCTATATACATATTTCCGGCAGCATCAAAAACAACACTTGCCGGACTTGCTAAACGACCAGATGTAGCTTGTCCACCATCTCCGAGATAGCCAAAATTTCCATTTCCCGCAACCGTACTAATAATTCCTGATGTACTTATTTTACGAATGACATTATTACTCTGGTCAGCTATATATTTATTCCCTGAATTATCTGTAGTAACAGAAACAGGGCCATTAAATGTTGCCAAGATAGCTTGCCCCCCATCTCCACTATAACCTGAAGTACCTGTACCTGCAAAAGTTGTAATAATTTGTGCATTACTATTTAAACAAAAGAAGACTGCAAAAAGTGTAATTAGCTTTTTCATAAACATTGGTTTTTGGTTTGAATTAAATTTTGAATTGATTTTGTGTGTACTCACAAAATGTAAGTCGGTGCCTGACACTTGCGACTTTGAAGCTTTTTTCGTTTCCATAGTTTTTCTTTTAGGGTGTTTATGGATTAGTATGTTAAACAATATTAACAAATTAAAACATGTTAAACTAACAAAACCAATAATTTAATTACTTAATAACATAGATTTCATAAGTGATATGTAAGATTTTTTCATTTTTTGTATCATTGAATTTTATAAACGCAAGAATAAATATTACAATTACAACAAAACTAAAGTAAAATCCACTTTATATATTAACAACTTTTTTAAAGGTGCAGTTTTTTGAGTGAACGGTATGTTTTTTTGATTTAATGGTAATTTTAAATTTCATTTAATTCTTGAAAAAATTAAAATACTATTTATAATAACTTAATTGGTTCCCCTATAGTGTCCCCTAAAAACAGATTATATTTATAATAAATTGATTATCATATAATTAAAATTGGCATAATTATCCCTAACGCAACCACTGCCTGTTAAACATTGTAAAAATTAATTGTGTGGCATTATACTTGTGTAACTTGCTATGACTAAACAGCATGAAAACATTTTTACTATATCTACTCGTTTTTATTTCGGTAAACATGGCGGCACAACAGTTTGCAGAAGTAGAAAAAGTAGAATCTATATACGCCACTCAACACTACACGCTCACAATTGCAAGTAACGAGGGTGTAAAAACCTACGAGTTAGAAAAACGTAAAACAACATCAAGCAGTGCTTGGTATATAAAAAGTAACAAACATTGCCACAAAGTTATTTGGGATAACTACCAAAACTTTGAACGCGAGCTTAAGCAAAATGTATATAATTATTATAACCATATACCTCAATCTAAACAACCTGTGTCAAATTATGCAACCTACACCATTAGCAGCCAAAACCAAAGTATAACTTTCGAAGCAGATTATATTAACGTTCAAAGAATTTTGTGCCATGCAGGGTGGATGTCAAACCCGCAAAAATATAGTGGCGGCAGTAGCGGCAATGGTCGGGGGCAACACGGCTAAATAAATCTACTTTAAAACAGCTATAATTTTCTCCGCTAAAAATTCTGCCAGTTTAATGTTCGATTCTTTTGTCCAGCCTGCAATGTGTGGTGTAAGAATTACTTTGTCAGATTTTATAAGATACTGCATAGGCGCAGGCATTTCTTTCACCTCTATTCCTTCAAACGATACCGCTTCATATTCCAGCACATCTAAACAAGCACCCAACACTTTTCCGCTTTCTAAATTTTTAACCAAGTCTGCCGTGTTTAAGCACTTACCGCGCGCCGTGTTAATTATATAAATATTTTTTTTAAACCGCTTTATAAAAGCATCGTTAATTAAATAATTTGTCTCCTCAGTTAATGGTGTGTGCAAGCTAAGCACATCTGCCTGCTCAAAAATTTCTTCTACCCTGCTCTCTTGCACAAACTCGCTGCCAAAATTTGTTTTGTACTTATCATACGCAAGTATTTTTACACCAAAACCTTGCAGACGTTTTGCAAAAGCAGCACCCATGTTACCATAACCAATAATGCCAACGGTTTTTCCGCATAATTCAATGCCTCGGTTTTCTTCGCGCAACCAGTTACCTATGCGTACTTCGGCATTTGCTTTTATCAGGTTATTAAATAAAGTAAGTAACATCCCCAATGCATGTTCTGCAACCGCATCTCTGTTTCCTTCGGGGGAGTTTACGCAAGCAATGCCTTTTTTTTCAGCATAAGCAACATCAATGTTTTCCATGCCGGCACCTACGCGCGCAATGCATTTTAAATTAGGTGCGCTATCAATAATTTCTTGGGTAATTTTAAATTTGCTGCGCAACACAATGCCATCGTATTGCGGAATTAGTTGCTTTAATTCATCAGCAGGCTTATCATAAAACAAATCGCAAATAAAACCCTGCTGTATAAGCATTTCGTGCAAGCGTGGGTGGTTAGAATCTATAAACAGAATTTTTTTCGGCATTACTTATTCAGCGAATAATTTTTTCTACTAAACTGAAACAGCAAAAATAAAAATACAGCTACTAGCATAAATGCAACCGTTTGGTGTAACACACCCAATACAACAGGCACATAATATAACAAAGTAAAAATGCCTAAAATTATTTGCAGGGTGGTTAAGTAAATTAACCAGGTAACGCCTTTATATTGCTGTGCGTTTAATTTAAATTTGTTCGAACGTATCCAAATAATGGATATCAACGTGGCTACTATCCACGCAAACGTACGGTGCACAAATTGCACGCCGGCTGGGTTGGCAGTAAAGTTGTATATAAACGAATCCGTCATTAAAATAGTTTCGTTAGGAAACCACTCAGCACCCATTTTAGGCCAGGTAGAATAAATTAAACCTGCTTTTAACCCCGCCACAAAAGCCCCATAAATTATTTGGAATATAAGCGCCACAAACGTAAGTAAGGTTAGCGTAAAAAGTTTTTTACCCGGGTTGGTTTCTTGGTTTTCTTCAGGTGCTTCGTAAATAATTTCTAAAGCAAACCAAAACGTAAATGCAAAAGCGGTAAGGGCGGTTATTAAATGCGTAGCCAACCTGTAATGACTAACATTTGGGTTTTTTACCAAACCACTCTTTACCATCCACCAACCTACTAAGCCTTGCAGGGCACCTACACACAATAAAATAATACTACGTATCAAAAGTTTTTTAGTGAATTTTTTAGTGGCCATAAAATAAACAAAGCCGCCAAAAAATATAAAACCAATTAAACGTCCGGTCATGCGGTGCGACCACTCCCACCAAAAAATATTTTTAAACTCGTTTAATTGCATCGAGCTGTTTATCAGCTTAAATTCCGGACTTTGCTGGTACTTGGTAAAATGTTCCATCCAGCTTTGCTCGCTCATAGGCGGCAGGGTGCCCATTACGCTCCAATCGGTTATAGATAACCCTGAATGCGTTAACCGGGTTATACAGCCAATAACCAGCATTACATAAACCAAAACGCAACCTGTTAGCAGCCAGTAAATAATTTGCTTGTGTGGATTGTTTTTTATCATCCCGAAAAATCTTCGCAAATGTACATAAGGATTGTGTGTAAATAATATAATTTAGCAACAAATTATATGGACTTTATTCTGCCCTTCCCCTTAAAAAAACTGCCTCAGCAGGTAAACGTACAGCAAGCCATGCTGTTGGTGGGTTCTTGCTTTGCCGAAGAAATAGGCACTAAACTACACGAGCGCAAATTTAACAGCCTCGTAAACCCGCACGGCATATTATACAATCCGCTTAGCATTTGCGGAGCAGTAAGCGATTATGTAGCCAATAAAAAATACAACCAAGCCGATATTTTTTTGCACGATGAGTTATGGCGCAGCTTTAACCACCATGGCAAATTTGCCGATAAAGATGCTGACGCCTGTTTGCAAAACATCAACCATAACATCACCACCGCGCACCAACAATTAAAAAATGCCAAATGGTTGGTACTAACTTTTGGCAGTGCCTTTGCTTACACGCATAATGATGTAGTGGTTGCTAATTGCCACAAACTGCCTGCCGCGCAATTTAAAAAAGTGCTGCTAACCAAAGAGCAAATTGTAAGCGAATGGCAAAAACAACTTAACGCTTTAAAAACCTTTAACCCTGCTTTGCAAATTATGTTTACCGTTAGCCCCGTGCGTTATGTGCGCGATGGCGTAATGGAAAACAACCGCAGCAAAGGCATTTTGTTAGATGCCGTACACACGTTGGTTGAGCAAAACACAAATTGCTTTTATTTTCCTGCTTACGAAATTGTGATAGATGAGTTGCGCGATTACCGTTTTTTTAAAGAAGATTTGGTACACCCCAACCACGTAGCCATAAATTACGTATGGCAAAAATTTGTAGATGCCACCTGCGACGATGAAACCAAAAATTTTATTACCGATTACGAACCCATTATGCGCGGCCTGCAACACCGAGATTTGCAGCAGGAAACAAGCAACTCCATAAAATTTAAAAAGACTTTAGAAGAAAAGCAAAGTGCGCTTAGGAAGAAATATCCTTTTGTTACTTTCTAATTTCTTTTTTATCAACAAACACAGGGTTTTTATACAAAAAGTAAAGCCCATGTGTTATCAATAATTATTTTTGATGAAAATTATTTTCTATGTCAGATATTAATAAACTTACACACCTTTGCTCACAAGTTAGGCGGGATATTGTTCGCATGGTACATCAGGTTGCCTCGGGTCACCCGGGCGGTTCTTTGGGTTGTACCGAATATTTTGTGGCTTTGTATGGGTCGGTTATGAAACACAATCCGCAAAAGTTTACGATGGATGGGCATAACGAAGATTTATTTTTTCTTTCTAACGGACACATCTCTCCCGTATTTTATAGCGTGTTAGCGCACACAGGTTATTTCCCTGTTAGCGAATTAAAAACTTTCCGCAAATTAAATTCCCGTTTACAAGGGCACCCAACCACACACGAAGGTTTACCGGGTGTGCGCATTGCATCGGGTTCATTAGGTCAGGGCATGAGTGTTGCCGTTGGTGCAGCGCTTGCTAAAAAATTAAATAAAGAAAACAATGTAGTTTACTGCTTGCATGGCGATGGCGAATTACAAGAAGGGCAAATTTGGGAGGCCGCTATGTATGCCGCCGCGCATAAAGTAGATAACCTAATTGCTACTATTGATTATAATGGTCGTCAAATAGATGGCGATGTGGATAAGGTGTTGCCTTTAGGTAACCTAAAAGCTAAGTTTGAAGCATTTGGCTGGCATGTGTTAGAAATAAACAACGGCAACAACTTACAAGAAGTTATTGATGGTTTAAACCACGCTAAAACATTTGTAGGCAAAGGCAAACCTATTATGAACATTATGAAAACCGAAATGGGTTGGGGTGTTGATTATATGGTGGGCACACACAAATGGCATGGCAGCGCGCCAAACGATGAGCAATTGGCTAAAGCCCTTGCGCAATTAAGTGAAACTATTGGCGATTATTAAGCGTAAACTCCATTTTATGGCATTTTAGTGTATTAAAACTATTTCTTAGTTTTACTCATCTAAAAAAATATGAAATTAAAAAACCTATACGCACTTGTTTTTTTATTTGTTGCAATGGTTGCTTTTCCGCAATCGTTAAAAACAATAGTTAAGCAAGCCCGAAAAGATTTTAAAGCAAAAAATTACCAAGCCGCTATTACGGGTTACACCAACGCGTTACAATTAAAACCAAATACGTTTGGCTTTTTAGTTAACCGAGGTACTTCGTACGAAAGGACAGGAAAAACCAAAGAAGCCGTTGCCGATTTACGTCAAGCCATTACCTTAAAACCGGGTGCTAAAAATTTGTACATGCGCGTGGCTAATTTATCTATGAGCTTGGGCGATTATTCAACAGCGGCAACCTACTTAGATAATTTAGTTGGTTTAGATAATAAAAACATGGAGGCGCTGCAAAAAGCTTCCTTCTCTTATTTAAAACTAAAACATTTCGACCTTGCTTTAAACCGAGCCAACAAAGCGTTAGATATACAGCGCTATAACTACACCAACCATTATTACAAAGCCCTGGCTTTAGATAGTTTAAAAGATTATGTAAAAGCAAATTTAGATTACGAATCGGCCATTCGTTTAGTGCAAAACGAGGTTCCGACCGGTGCCAGACCTTTGCCACAGTTTAAACCCTATTACACAAACTCCGCTTTGGTGTTATACCGTTTAGCTGATAATGATGATGCTATAAAATATTATAACCAAGCCACCACCATCGACCCAAACGATGCCGAAGAACCTCATCAGTATTATGTTTATTATTTAGAGAGTTTGCCTTATTTAAAGAAAACCGATTTTACAAATGCCATTGGTTACTTAAATAAATGTATGGCCTTAAACCCACAGTTTACGCCCGGCTTTTTTGCACGGGCCGAAATCTATAAGCAAACCAGTCAGTTTCAAAGTGCCATTAGCGATTACACCAAAGTGTTACAAGTAGATAATGTAAACGTAAATGCTTTATTCAGTCGCGGTAAATGCCAGTTAGAGTTGGGCAATTATACCGAAGCCATTGGCGATTTAAAACGTGCCGAAAAAATTGATCCAAACAACCAGGATATAAAAAATTTATTGAAAGAGGCTACCGATAAAAATTACCAATCGAATAAAGAAAGTGATCCGCCTACGCTTACTATAAGCAATCCGGTGGTTGATAATAATGGCTTTGCCAACATATTAGATAATCAGCTGGATATTTTGGTAGATGGTACCATAACCGATAAAAGTTTAATTCACGAAATAAAAGTTAACGGACAAAAAATACCGTTTGCCGAACGAGATAAAAATCCATCGTTCAAATACAAACTGGCCACTACTACCGATCTTACAAAAATTGATGTTAGCGTTACCGATATTTATTATAACACCACTACCAAAACAATTAAAATTGGTAGAATTATTGATAACAGCCGCACCAAGGTCGATTTTGCCGGAAACATTTTAAGCGATGATGCCAACCGAAAACCTTACGCAAACAAAGTGGTGTACATTACTAATGAAAAAGGCGAAATTTTATACCAAACCAAAACCGATGCCATGGGGCATTTTAAATTTGATAAACTGCCTTACGATAAAAAATATTTGCTAACGCTTGATGTGGAGGATGCATCGTTTGCGGGCATCGATAAATTTATGGTTACCGATAATAATGGCAACACCATACTGGTATCTAAAATAATAGAAAAAGGAAAATATAAATTTGAAATTATACCATCGGATGTAAACACCATGAGTTTAATGACGGTAGAAGACCAACCGCTTAAAATTGATGTAAAAGGAAAGCTGATTGCCGATAACCCCGAGAAAACTCCCATTGCAAGCGTTAAGTTTTTATTGATGAACGAGCGTAATGAAGTTATTTTATTTCATGTAACCGATGCTGATGGTAATTTTTCTTTTCCGGGTTTGTTGCCATCGGGTAAATATAATTTTGCCATCGATGTGTTGGATAGCAAAAAAATTGCCTTCAATAAAATTTTTGTAACCGATGAAAACGGAAAAATTATAAAAGAAATTGTAAAAGATGCCGAAGGTGTTTTTAAATTTAAATTATTGGAAAGCGAACGTGCCTCTTTATCAACACTTGCTGCCGAAGATTTTGACCCCTGGGCTAATTTAAAATTTACGCCTACCAAAAAGGAAATAGAAATTATTGAAAACATTTACTACGAATCGGGTTCGTTTAAAATTCCACCATCTGCCGAACCTGTTTTAACCAAGGCCATTGATGCCATGAAACAAAACCCTACGTTGTTATTAGAAGTGCAATCACACACCGATGCTACCGCAGGTGACGAGTATAACATGGAGCTTTCGCAAAAACGCGCCAATGCCGTGGTAGATTATTTAGTAAGCAAAGGCATTGCCAAAAAACGATTAACTGCAAAAGGTTTTGGCGAAACACAACTCACCAACCGGTGTGCCAACGGAGTTGATTGCAGCGATGAAGAGCATCGTCAAAACCGCCGTACTGTATTTAAGTTAAGTTATCCGTAAAAGATTTACTCGCTTAGGTTTGTATAACCCCAACGTTGTATTGTTTAGTTATAGGTGCATGGTTAGCGGCTTCTATGCCCATGCTAATCCATTTACGCGTATCTATGGGGTCAATAATAGCATCTAACCACAAACGCGATGCCGCGTAGTATGGCGTAGTTTGCGTATCGTATTTGTCTTTTGTTTTGTTATATAACTCGGCTTCTTTTTCCGCTGTAATTTCTTCGCCTTTAGCTTTTAACGAGGCTACTTCTATTTGCACCAAAACTTTTGCTGCCTGCGCACCGCCCATTACAGCTACCTGTGCGGTTGGCCAACCTACAATTAAACGTGGGTCGTACGCCTTGCCACACATGGCATAATTTGCCGCGCCAAACGAGTTACCCATTATAACCGTAAACTTAGGCACTACACTATTTGCCATAGCGTTAACCATTTTAGCGCCGTCTTTAATAATGCCGCCATGCTCACTACGGCTACCTACCATAAAGCCGGTAGCATCCTGTAAAAATAACAAAGGCACTTTGCGCTGGTTGCAATTCATAATAAAGCGTGCCGCTTTATCAGCGCTATCGCTATAAATTACACCGCCAAATTGCATTTCGCCTTTTTTGCTTTTTACTACTTTGCGTTGGTTGGCAACAATGCCCACAGCCCAACCATCAATGCGCGCGTAACCGCAAATAATCGATTGTCCGTACAATTCTTTATACTCATCAAAATCGCTGTTGTCAACTAAGCGCGCAATTATTTCACGCATATCATATTGCTTATCGCGGGTTTCGGGTATAATGCCGTAAATTTCTTTTACATCTTTTTTAGGTGCAACAGGTGTTTCGCGGTTAAAGCCCGCTTTTTCAAAATCACCTACTTTGCTAAATATGTTGCGTATGCGTGTTAGGCAATCTTTATCATCTTTACATTTATGGTCGGTAACCCCAGATATTTCACAATGTGTAGTTGCACCACCCAAGGTTTCGTTATCAATAGTTTCGCCAATAGCGGCTTTTACTAAATACGATCCCGCTAAAAATATGCTGCCTGTTTTATCTACAATCATGGCTTCATCACTCATAATAGGCAAGTAAGCGCCACCTGCCACACAGCTACCCATTACGGCGGCAATTTGCATAATGCCCATACCGCTCATTACAGCGTTGTTTCTAAATATGCGGCCAAAGTGTTCTTTATCAGGAAAAATTTCATCCTGCATAGGCAAGTAAACACCTGCGCTATCAACTAAGTAAACAATGGGTAATCTATTCTCTATCGAAATTTCTTGCGCACGTAAATTCTTTTTTCCGGTAATAGGAAACCATGCACCTGCTTTTACCGTAGCATCGTTAGCTACTACAATGACTTGCTTGCCCGATATGTAGCCAATAACAATAACTACACCACCACCTGGGCAACCGCCATGTTCGGCATACATTTCGTAACCTGCAAAGGCTCCCATTTCAATGCGCGGAGAATCTTTATCTAATAAAAAATCTATTCGCTCGCGGGCACTCATTTTACCTTGCTCGTGCAACTTATCTATCCGCGATTGACCACCCCCCACATAAATTTTATTCAGGCGTTGCTCCATTTGCGAAATAAGCAAGCGCATTTTATCTTCGTTTTTATTAAATTCTATATCCATTACCCGTTTTTTTAACGGCTTAAATATACAATTTAATGAGATTGCAAATGTGTACACTTGTGCTTGTTTGCCTTAAAAAGTAAGGAAACCGGGTACCTGATAATTTTGTACTTTTGGTGGACTAAAAACCAATATTATGGAAGAGAATAACCACGAAAACCAATTAAATATAGAGCTTAGTGAAGAAATTGCCGAGGGAATTTATAGCAATTTGGCCATTATAACCCACTCCCCATCGGAGTTTGTAATAGATTTTGTGAAAATTATGCCGGGTGTGCCTAAAGCACGCGTAAAATCAAGAATATTGTTAACCCCGCAACACGCTAAACGCCTGATGATGGCTTTAAGCGAAAACTTAATGAAATACGAACAACTGCACGGAAAAATTAAGGAAGCAGATTTACATGCTTTGCCTTTAAATTTTGGTGGTCCTAAAGGACAGGCATAACAGCCATTTATTTCTCGGTACAATGATGAAAAAAAGATATTCGGTATCTATTGTAAAGTATACCAATACATTGCCCCTGCGTTATGGTATAAATAATAGCAAGGTGCTTACTGAAATGGATTTGCAGCTTGATATTCCGGCTGTGTGCGCGCAAAAATTATTAGATGATAAAGTTGACATTGGTTTAATTCCGGTAGCGGTTATTCCGCTATTAAAAGAGCACCACATTATAAGCAATTATTGCATTGGCAGCAACGAACGGGTTGATACGGTTAAACTATACAGCAACGTGCCGCTAAACGAAATTGAAAACGTTTATTTAGATTATCAATCGCGCACATCTATTATGCTGGCAAAGGTTTTATGCAAAAACTTTTGGAAGATTAACCCTCATTTTATAAATGCTGAAGCAGGTTTTGAAAGTAAAACCGCCGCTAAAGATGCCGCCGTTATTATTGGCGACCGCTGCTTTAGCCTGAACGGAACATTTACCTACGAGTATGATTTAGCTTTTGAGTGGAAAAAATTTACCACCCTGCCCTTTGTTTTTGCAGCCTGGGTAAGCAATAAAAAAATTGATACTGATTTTATAGAGCAACTGGAAAGCGCCATGGCTTATGGCATTGAGCATGTTGATGCAGCTATTAAAGAAGATGCAAACATAAAAAACCCTGCTACGATTAAAACATATTTAACCGAGCGGATTAATTATAATTTGGATGAAGCAAAGAAAAAATCATTGCATCTTTTCTTAGATTTGATAAAGCAATTATAACCATTGATAAAAGCCAATTGGCATAAACCTGTTTTATTTACGCTGACAATTATTTGTTGTCTTTTTGTGTTGCAGTTTCTTTTCAATTTTGGCATAAAACATAACCTTAATATAAAAACCAGTTATGTTACATCGCATAAAATTGATGCTGATTTTTTAGTGCTGGGTCCCTGTGAACCTTTGTGGATGGTAGCTCCTGCTATTATTACAAAAAAAACAAAACTATCTTGTTATAATTTAGCGGGCGTTCATAGCGATTTTGCCGATAATTATTTACACCTCTATCTCTATTTACAAAACAACAAAGCGCCTGCGTACTTATTGCTTTTTACAAGTCCTCAATCGTTCGATTTAAATAATAACACATTTTATTCATACAGGTTTTCTTCTTTTTTACAAGATACTGTGGTTGCCAACACCGTAAAAGAATGCGATAGTGCGTTTTATACATGGTCAAAAATTCCTTTTGTAAAGTACGCTTACTTCAGCCACCAAACATTGTTTAATGTACTGCAAGGGTGGAAGCATTATTTTACTAAAAGAACACTTCCCTATTACCCCGATGGTTTTGAACCTCCCGCAAAAATTGTGTGGGATAACCATGCTGAAAGCATAAAAAAGAAACACCCAAAAGGCAACGACTTTATGCTGGGCGGTTTACGCGAAAAATATTTGTATAAAATCTTAACCCTGTGTAAAGAGAAACACATACAGGTTTTTATGTACGAATCGCCCGTTTTAAAGAAAATGATGGCAAATTCATCAAACCAACAAGATTTTGAACAACAAATAAATTTTGTGGCAAAAAACATGAATTTACCTTTTATTTCTTTTAAAAACCTACCCATGGCCGAGGATAAAAAACAGTATATATCGCCCATAATAACCAATTTACAAGGCTCCTACCTGTTTTCAGATACTTTAGCGGGTTATTTGGCTACTATGCTGAAAAAATAAATTTCAGAAAAAGTTTCTGCGTTTTAAAAAACCTATTATATTTGCAGCCCGATAGAAAAAGTCGGTTGTTCTTTAAGAAATTTTTAA
>Ga0210394_10006574_pt1 | contig 12545 bp, 12 predicted proteins | sample IncBWC12MmetaG_FD_160121 | JGI IMG/M metagenome (GOLD analysis project Ga0210394, IMG submission 160121) | Forest soil microbial communities from Barre Woods Harvard Forest LTER site, Petersham, Massachusetts, United States - Inc-BW-C-12-M | ecosystem: Environmental > Terrestrial > Soil >... | reverse complement strand
GTCCTTGATGCGCGCCTGCTTGCCCGTCAACACCAGTTTTTCCAATTCGCGATGCGCCGTCAGCAACACATCGGCGGCGGGCGCTTCGAATGCGACTCGCCCCTTGGTGCCGATCACGGTGTCGCCCAGGTGAATGCCGCGACCGATGCCGAACGGGCCGGCCAATGCTTCCAGTGTCTCGATAATGGCGACGGCCGACAGCGCCGTGCCGTCGAGGCGGTGCGGAACTCCCTGGTTAAAACCGATCACGTGGCGTTCCGCGGCCCGCGGATTGGAGAAGGCGTCCTTTGAGAGAACCCAGGCGTCATCGGGAATGCTGCCCTCGGATGTCAGTGTCTCCTTGCCGCCGATGGTGACGCCCCATAGTCCGCGGTTCACGGAATAGGCCGCGCCGAACGGGGGAATCGGCAGTCGATGATCCTGGAGATATTTGAGTTGTTGCGGCCGCTGGAACGCGCGGTCGCGCACCGGCGCAATGATCTCGAGGTCCGGTGCCAAAGTACGCAGCGCGACTTCGAAGCGCACCTGATCGTTGCCCGCGGCGGTGCAGCCGTGCGCGACCATCGTGGTGGTCAGGGACAGCGCCATTTGCGCAATGGTCTGCGCCTGCAGCACGCGCTCGGCGCCGACACACAGCGGATACAGCGCGCCGCGGCGCACATTACCCATGATCAAAAACCTGAGCACCTGTTCGAAATACGCGGCGCGCGCATCGACCAGGTGGTGTTCGACGGCGCCCAATTGCGCGGAACGCTCGGCCAAAGACCGCGCCGCGGCGGCATCGATGCCGCCCGTGTCGACGGTCACCGTGATCACCGGCCGCTGGTACGTGTCTTTGAGCCACGGAACGCAGAAGGAGGTATCGAGACCCCCGGAAAAAGCCAAAAGAATGGGCTCGGCGCCCTGCCTTGAAGTCGATGTCATGGGGTTCAGCGTCCGAAGATGGCGAGAAGGCGGTCGGCCAGCTTGCGCTGCTCGCGCACCCCGGCCGTGGCGATGAATATGGTGTCATCGCCGGATATGGTGCCGACGACCTCAGGCCATCGGGCGGTGTCGATGGCGACAGCGACGCTCTGCGCCGAACCCACGGTCGTTTTCAGTACGGTCAGGTTCGTGCCGGCCGTCAGGCGAGCGCTGACGAACTGCTTGAGCGTTGAAAAATCATTCTTGTGCGAAATCGCCGTCTCGGGCAGCACGTAGCGATCGCCCATTTTGGCCACGCCCAGCTCGCGCAAGTCCCTACTTACGCTCGATTGGGTCGCAACATGACCCTGTTTGCGCAACATGGCGACCAGCTCGGTTTGCCGCCCAACGGCCTGTTCGCGAATGATCTTCGCAAGCGTGGTGCGGCGCGCCGGAGCGCTGCTGTGGTCGATATCGGAACGGAGCATGGTTTTGGCTCAGTGCATAAACTTGCGCGCATCCTGCATAAAAATGCATGCTCTGTCAAATGCGCCTGGACTTGAGGTCGCCGCCGGCTCTTCGACAGGCCTTGAGAATCGAAAATACGCTCCCATTCACCGTTCCTCCGGCGGTGTGTGCCTATGATTCCGATCTCCGTTCTCGACCTGTCTCCGGTGACGATGGGCAGCACTGCGGCGCAGTCGCTGCGCAACACCCTCGATCTTGCGCGGCACGCGGAAGAGTGGGGTTACCGGCGCTATTGGCTGGCCGAGCATCACAGCATGCCCGGGATTGCCAGCGCCGCCACTTCCGTGGTGATCTGCCATGTTGCCTCGGGAACGTCGACCATCCGCGTCGGGGCCGGCGGCATCATGTTGCCGAACCACTCGCCCTTGGTGATCGCCGAGCAATTCGGCACCTTGGAAAGCCTTTTTCCGGGCCGCATCGACCTCGGACTCGGCCGGGCGCCGGGCTCCGATCAAGTCACCGCGAGAGCTCTGCGGCGCAATCTCGCCTCCGATCCCGATCAGTTTCCTCAAGACGTCATGGAGTTGACCGGATACTTCGCGCCGTTGGACGTAGGGCAACGGGTCGTGGCGGTCCCCGGCGTCGGACTGAACGTGCCGATCTGGATCTTGGGTTCAAGCTTATTTGGCGCTCAAGTCGCCGCCGCGCTCGGCCTGCCCTTCGCATTCGCGTCGCATTTCGCGCCCGCCATGATGATGCAGGCCCTCGACATCTACCGCGCGCGGTTCCAGCCGTCGACGCAGCTCGATCGGCCGTATGTGATGCTGGGATTCAACGTCTTCGCGGCTGAGTCCGACGCGCGAGCGCGCTTCCTGGCCACGTCGATGCAGCAGGCGTTCGTGGCCTTGCGCAGCGGCCGGCCGACGCAATTGCCCCCGCCGATCGAAGGGTACGAGAGTCAACTGCCGCCGCCCGCCAGGGCGCTGCTCGCCGACGTTCTCACCTGCTCCGCCATCGGTTCGCCCGAGACCGTGCGCACGGCGCTGGCCGCGTTCATCGAACGGACGCGGCCGGACGAACTGATGATCACCGCACAGATATTCGATCACTCCGCGCGGCTACGATCGTACGAAATCGCCGCTGATATCCGCAAGGACCTGGCCGGGGAGTAGGAGCCTGTCCGAGTTATGATGCGCCTACTGCGGCCTGCCCATGCCGGCTCAACCCGCCATCCCAAGGAAGGCGCGCATCCGCGCGAGTTCCGCGTCGAGACCCGCACGAAACGCGGCGCTGCGCGGCGCGCGGCCGCTGGTGTAGCCGAAAGAGCAGCGCAGCCCGCCCTCGGTCGCCGCCACATTGCCCCAGCCGATCACGCGTTCGTGCCACAGCATGGGCAGCGCGTAGTAGCCGAGTTTGCGTTTCGGCGCGGGGGTGTAGGCCTCGAAGCGATAGGCCCAGTCCCAGAAGATCTCGAAGCGGCGACGGTCCCACACGATGGGGTCGAAAGGCGTCAGCAAGCGCACACCTTCGTCGGGCCGCCAACGGACCGACGCCGGTCTCTCCGTGGCCGGCCAGTACCAATCGATGCCGGCGACGCGTGCGTGGGCCAGGCGCTGCTTGGCGCGCGCGAGGGCCTCCCCGCGTTGTGCGGTCCACTGCGGTACGCCACCGCGCAAATGCCTGACGAGCTGGCCTAAGGTGCTTGCCGGAAGCGGCGCATATTTGTGTGCGAGCAAGTCCACGAGCGCATCCATGCGTGAACGTGCGGCGCCGGCATCCGGCGGCGCCGCGTCCGCGTCCGGCCTCGCCGCGGTGTCGCGCGCCGCGTACACGCGAGTGCCCCCCTCGCGGCGTGCTACGCGCAGCAGGCCGCGGTAGTGCATGACGTCGAGCAATTGCGTGCTTGCGTTCGACGAACCGCCGAACCAGTTCGTCACTTTGCCATGCGTAAAATGCGCGTCCACCTCGCGCGGATGTACGGCGCCGCGTCCGCGGATGAATGCCAGCACGGCCGCAGCCTGCGCGGCCCGCGCCGGTGTCCACACCGTTCGCGCCGTTCGAGGGTGCATCAATTGGTGATGCGCCCGCGGCAGAAAGCCATAATTGACGAAGAAATCCTCTTCCAGAGGCAGCTTCGGATAACGGCGATCGAGATCGCCCGCACGATACCCCGCCACACGATGCCGCAGAGTCAAGTCCTGAGCGCGGGCCGGGGCACGGATCGGATCGGCCTGCACGAATCCGAGCTTGTTGATCGCGCGTCCCAGGGTAGTCGGCTTGAACAGCGAACGCGCGATGGCGTAACGGCGCAACTGATCCAACGTGACCGGCATGCCGCGATGATATGCCAATCCGCGACAGCCGCGGCGCAGGGCGGCGGATACCGGCGGTGTGGGTTTTGCGGGCCCAGGCGGCTAAAGCGAACAACTAGGCGGCTGAAGCGAAAGACCAACGGACGGGGTGGGCGCGTCGATGTCAACCAGTTCGCGCATTTCCTGTACATTAATGACGATGCTGGAAACCATTGAAGTAGAAACCGAAATACGGCCAACCGCCGCCGTGATCTGGCTACACGGTCTGGGCGCCGATGGGCATGATTTTGAACCCATCGTGCCCGAGATCGTGCGCCCCGGCGAACGCGCGTGGCGCTTTGTCTTCCCCAACGCTCCCGTTCGTCCGGTGACCATCAACGGCGGCGTGTCCATGCGGGCGTGGTACGACCTCATGGGGCTGGACCGCCAGGCGGCGGAAGACGTGGCCGGTTTTCGCGATACGGATGTGCAGATTCGGCAACTCATCGCCAAAGAGGATGAGCGCGGTATCCCGGCGAATCGCATCGTTCTTGCCGGCTTTTCGCAGGGCGGCGCCGTGTCGCTGTACACGGCACTGCGCTTCCGGGAGAGCCTGGCGGGCGTCATGGCGCTATCCTGTTATCTGCCGCGGGAAAGCAGCTTTAGCGCCGAGCGCGCCCCGGCCAACGACGCCACTCCGATATTCATGGGCCACGGCAAAGGGGATACCATGTTGCCCATGAGTTTGGGGGTGCAGTCGCGCGATTTTCTAAAGGCGCGCGGATATGCGGTCGAATGGCACGACTACCCGATGGCGCACGCCGTCTGCGCCGCGGAAATCGCCGATATTCGCGAATTCTTGTTCCGCGTTCTGCCTTAGCATCCGCCGCGGTCGGGACTGTGACAGCCAGGTGACAGGACGGGCCACGAGGGCTAAGCTCGTTGGCCACCCCTTAAATTCGAGTGAGGCGCGCATCATGGCAACTTCTCTCTCCGACAATCGTGCAAAGGAGGCTGCTGCGCAACGACTGAGCGCGGAGGCGGAGAAGGCCATCGCGCGCGCCGAGGCGGCGAAGCAGCAGGTGCGGGTGGCCAAGACCCAGCTCAAGCGCGCCCGAAAATTGGCCAAAGCCAGCAAGAAGACCGCCAAACAGGCGCGTAAGAGGGCCAAAGCAGCCGCGGCTTCATCAGGAGGCCGCGCGGAAAAGCCGGTCGCCCGCCGAAAAGCCGCGGTCCGCGGGAAAGTCAGCGCCAAGGCATCCCGACCCGCGGCATCGAAACGATCGCCGCGCCGCGCCGCGCCGCCGAAGTCAACGCCTACCCCATCGCCCGTCGCTCGATCGAAAGCCGCCGCCGCGCCGGCCCGAGCGACGGCACCGAAGGTGATCGCTGCACCAAAACGAACCCCGCCGAAGGCTGCCGCACCGACCCGAGCGGCTGCACCGAAGGTGGTGACTGCACCGAAACGAACCCCGCCGAAGGCCGCCGCTGCCACTCTCGTTGGAGCGGGTGCACCGAAGGCGCTCGCTGCGCCGAAACGACCGCCTCCGAAAGCCGCCGCGCCGACTCGAGCGGCTGCACCGAACGCGATCGCTGCGCCGAAACGACCGCCTCCGAAAGCCGCGGCGCCGACTCGAGCGGCTGCACCGAACGCGCTCGCTGCGCCGAAGCGACCCCCTCCGAAAGCCGCCCTTACAACGGCGGCCGCACCGAGGGCAGTCGTCGCGCCGACGCCCATCGCCATACCGGAGCGCCCGGCGGCGGAGGCCGCACCGTCGATGATCGAACGCCTGGAAAGCGTGCCGTCAGTGTCTCAGGTCAATGTTGCGGGATAAATTGGTGCGTGACCCCGGGAAATAGCGTCTCGACGACCAGGGCCAGAAACAAGGATGCAAGGAACCCAACGATTTGTCCGAGCAGCCAGACCCCGCAGGCCTTGCGCGTAGCGAGGCCCAGAATTTCGCTGAAACCCATCACCTGCAGCACGATGCTCCAGATCAACAGGAGCACGTAAGCGACGAACTGCATATGCAACAGCAGCACCAGAAACCCCTCGACGTCGGTGCGCGGAGTCTCGACGAAGGCGGCCTCCCCGGCGAGTAATGCTATCAGCACCCATATGGCGACCGAGGCCACCATGGGAACGCTGCCGTAGGCAAGAACGTGAATCACTTGGTGGGTCGTCGACAGGGCGGCTTTGCTGCCCGTGCCGCCGGCGCGCGCTCCCAGGCGCCGATAGATGACCGCCATCAAGAATAGACCGGCCACGCCGACGACAGCGCCGTATGCAAAGGACTTTCCGAGAATTACTTCCACACTGCTGTGAGCCCCCTCACCCTCGCTTCGGTACAGCGCGAGGATGGGGCCCATGCCCTGGGCCGCCGCCAGCAAGCAATCGACGATCCCGACGGGCCGCGTCGCCAATTCACGAAACACGCGTCGAGGCCTCAACCAGACATCTTTCAGCGGGCGAATGGGTTCGGACGGCAGCACTTCGGCAGCCTACGCAATCTATGAGACTGACTCCAGTGTCACCCACAGATGACAGCAGACTTTTTCGGGGCTACTCTCACGATGAGTTCGTACGATCTCCAGGAGAAGAGTGACCATGGCAAAGAAGAGCAAGTCGAAGAAGCGTCCAGTGGCAAAGGCCAAGCGCCCCGCCGCCAAGAAGAGCGCCGCGAAAAAGAAAGCGCGGCCGGTGAAGGCGAAGGCAAGGAAGACCGGCAAAGCACTGAAGGTTGCGAAGAAGGCCGTCAAAGCTGCGCCCAAGAAGGCCAAGCCGACGGCCAAGGTCGTGGCCAAGAAGGCTGCGTCCAAGCCCAGCGTGGTTCGGCGAAAAGTCGCACCGCCGCCGATGCCGGCACCCATGGCGGCGCCGGCGGCGCTACCGGTCGCAGAGACACCGACATCGACCACGACTCCCAGTACAGAACCGCTGGCGTTTTAGGGATTCGCCAATGGGAAGTTAGGCGCGTATCAGCCCTTGTAGAGGGCGCGCGCCGCTACTGTTCGGGAATATTCGGGTGGCGAGAGTCTTCGCGTCGACGTGCATGTGCTCGTCGAGCACGGCTTTGAATACGCTGCGCAGGTCGAGAGTTGGCCGCAGGTCGCGATTGTCGAGCAGCGCCGTGGGGGCGAGCCCCGGCCAGTCGGCAATGACGCGGCCGCCGCGCACGGCTCCCCCCGCGAGCAGGGCGACGCCCCCGGTCCCATGATCGGTACCGCGCGTACCGTTCATGGCGGCGGTGCGGCCGAACTCGGTCACGACGAGTACCGCGGTTTGCGGCCACAAGGGCCCCAGCTCGTCCGCCAGGGTGCGCAGCGCCCTATCCAGTCCCGCGAGCCGTTGCGCCAGCGCTCCCTTGGCACCGCCCTGATTGGCGTGCGTATCCCAGCCGCTGGCATCCATGACCGTGACCTCGGGACCGCCTTCGCTTCGCATCAGTTTGGCCGCCATCCGCGCCACGCCGCTGACACGGTCGGGAGGCGGCGGCTTCGCGGCATTTTGCGGTGCCGTCATCGCCCCCGCCGACCGCTCCGTCGTAAGTTTCTCCCCTTGTACCGCCTCGCTCAAACGCGCCGAAAACCAGTCGTCCTTGGAGTAAAGGTCGGCCAAGCGCGCCAGCAACTCTTCGTCGACATCCGGGGTCGCTTGCGGCGATTTGCAAATCACGGGCGCATCGCCGCGCAAAATCAGCGGCACATTCTGGCTGATGGCGACGGCGCGCGAAACGGCCTGCCCCGCGTCTCCCCGCGGCAACGCGGCGAGCGCCCGATTGAGCCAGCCGTCGGCGGTGCCAATGGGCTTTGTGAGTCCGTTCTCGAGCACGTTTTGCCCGTCGAAATGGGAGCGGTCGCGATACGCTGAGGCCACGGCATGGAAGACCACCAGCTCACCGGCGACATAGCGCTCGTGCAGAAACGCGCAGGAGGGATGCAGGCCGAAGGTGGCGTCGAGTGCCAGCGCACCGTCGGCAGCGCCCGGAGCGGCTATCGCCAGCTCACGATGCAACCTTGCATAGTGAGGGTCGGCGTAAGGCGGCACCGCGGCCAGACCATCCAGAGCACCGCGCAGGATCACGACCACCAGGCGTGCGGAGCCGCCGGTGTGGGCGAACAGGACATTGGGTAGGAGGGCGCTCGCCGCCAACGCGCCCGCGCCGAACAAGAATTCGCGCCGTGCTGCGTCTACAAGAAAACGGCGCCGAGATGTGTCCACGTGGCTACCTCCGTTGAAACTCGGGGCTCATCAACAGCAGCGCCAGGGCTTGGGTCGGAGAGGAGGCGCGGCGCAGCGCCGTCACCGTCTCGGCGCGTGCGTAGGCACCGAGACTGGATGCCGCGAAATCCACGGGATCCATGCCTTGCTCGTAGCGGCCTGCGACTTGCGACGCCCACAGCACGCGATGCATGAGAGCATCCGACCCGTCCCAGCTTTTCGACGTATCCGGCCAACCCGCGGGCGATCCCGGCGTGTACTGACGCTGGCCCAAGAGTTCGAAGCTACGCACCACTTCTTCCGGCTGGCGCGGCGAGACATCCAGCGCCCGTAAAGTCGAGAACACGAAGTCCTCCGGAGTCTTGAACTTGCGCATGTCGGTATCCCAGGCTTCGGGCGCCTCGATCAATGCCGCATACACCTGCGGCAGGTCGCCGCCGGTTTTGTGAAAGGCACGGGCGACGCGTTCGACCGCGGCCGGCGGCGGATCGTCGGCGACAAAGTGACGAACCAGCTTGGTTGCAATGAAGTGTGCGGTGGCCGGATGCCGCGCCAGGTCCGCAAGCACGGCCTCGCCCTGCCGCTGACCGCCCTCGAGGTAGGTTTTTCCCAGGAAGGTCTTCGCGCCCGGTTCGTGCAGGTTTTCGCGAAAACAAAAGCGGCCGGGAATCCCCCCGGCCAGCCGCCCTTTGCCGCCGCCGATCGACCATCCGGTGATGATCTGGGCGAAGGTGGTGACATCGTTTTGCGCATAGCCGCCGTTCACACCCAGGGTATGCAATTCGAGAATTTCGCGCGCCAGGTTTTCGTTGATGCCGAACTCGCGCCGGGGTTTGTCCGTCGCCGCCGCTCCTGGCCCACGCATGCGCGGTCCGGCGAATGGCCGCCCGGCCGCATGCCGCGCCAGCTCGGAGTTCCTGCCCACCGAATACTGATTGTCGAGAAAGGCAATCATCGCCGGGTGTTGCTCCACCGCGGTCAGCAAATCGATAAAACGGCCGTTCACGTGCGGGCGGATCGCCTCGTTCTCGACAGTGCCCGCGACGCCGAACACCGCGCCCTTATCCGCCGATACCGCAAAGTGATTGGTCCAGAAGTGAACCAGGCGTTCGGCAAAGGGCCGTTGGGTGAGCGCGGCACTTTGGGCGCGTGCCAGTACTTGTGCGCGGTAGTGACGCAGGTAGGCATCGCGCACCGGATTGAATGCCGCGGCAGCGGCCGGCGTCGCGCTCGCCTTGGACGCCTCAGGCTTGGAATCGGTCGCGGACTGCGCCGCGGCGTCGCGTTTCCTTTCCTGGAGCTGATCGCGTGCCGCCTGGATTTGCGCGAAGATCCGGTCGGAAGGGGTGAGAGGCGTATTTCCGGCAAGTGGCACGGCCCCCGTGATCTGGGCCAACAGCCAGGCGCGCGGATCGCCGGCAGCGGCAGCGAGATCCCCCGGCCGGGCGCCTAGACCAAAGCGCAGTACGGCTATTTCAGGTTGGAGCATGCGACGTGTAACGGCACAACATCGCGGGGGTTGACCTGGTTAAGTATTGCATTGGAGGTTTATAAAATTGCGCGGGCACTGGGTGTCGCGCGCGTGGCTTGACCTGGTGTCCTGTCCCATCAATAACTTGCTCGCTGCGCCGCGTCTTTTGGCGCCGGGCGGCGTTGCGCCTCCTCCCCCGTACCCTTTGAACTATTATGACTCGTCGGCGCGCCTTGCCCGTCACGAAAATCCGCGGGCGGATCGAGCAAGTTATTGATGGGACAGGACACTAGCCTCGGATCCAGCGTGGATAAGCTCACCGGCGGGGCTGCGTCGCAACATGACTAACCGGGCCATGAAAAACGCAACGCAAATGTCAGGGCGATGCCGGCGATCAGGATATTGAGGGCCACGCCAATGTGGGTCCAATAGCCCGGCGGCACCACCGCCGGGTCCAGGCTTTTGGCCACCTGGCGGAATTGTCGCGCCGAAATCAGCGCCACGGCGGCTCCCAGCAGCAACAGCAGGACGCCGAGGCCGAGCGAAAAGCCGCGCTGCGAGCCCGCGGGGCTCTGGTGAGCCACCATCTGCAGAAACAAGCCAAACCGCTCGACGACAAAGCCGAAACCCATCAGGGCGATCGCATTGCGTTGCCAGGCGAGCAGGGTGCGTTCGGCCGCGAACAGCACTCGAGGATCTGCGGTGTAGGGCATGTGCGGGGCTCCCTCGATCAATCCTGCGAACCAATCGCGGTCAGTCGAATCTTACATTGATGTACGCCGCCTGCCGATCGCCGGGCGCTAGGCTGGTTTGCGAGAATCGAGCTGAAAATCAAGGACCACTATGGCATACGGTCGAAGCAAAATGCTGTTAAACGGCCGGGAAATGGCGTCGGGCGCCCCGCCGCTGCGCACGTTGCGAAACCCGACCGATGAACGTCTTGAACTCGAGACTCTGCGCTCCACCAACGCGCGCTTGATAGTCGAGTTGGCCGCGCTCAAGGAGCGCGAGGCGCAGGTTCAACGGCTCGCCGATCGGGATAGCCTGACGGGTTTATACAATCGCCGGCGCATGCTGGAACTATTGGATTCGGCCATCGCCGAAGCTGCGCCGCGACGGCGGTGCGTCGGGTTGCTGTTCATCGACCTGAATGGTTTCAAAGGCATCAATGACGAATATGGCCACGCCGCGGGCGACAAAATTCTGACCGCGGTGGCGACGCGCATCGCCGCACGAGTGCGCAACGACGATGACCCCGCAGCAGCGACCATCCCGACGCCGCGACGATCGTGTCATCCCACAGGGACGTTGATTTCTCGGGTGGTGATCTGTAGTCGAGAGCGCTATTCTGCGCGATTCGACGCTTCCGTCAACGGCGGGAGCCGTAGGACGTTAGGTCACCTATTCGGTCTCAACTATGTGGTTGTCATGAATCAGCGTAAACGGTTGATCGCGAGTTTGGCATCCGGCCTGGTGCTCATCGCGGCCTTGACGGGGTGCGTGGTCGTTCCCGATCAGCGCCACTATCCCGGCGGTGTGGTGATGGTGGCACCCCCGGCGCCGCGTGTTGAGGTCTACGGTGTGGCGCCGGCGCCGGGATATGTATGGTTGGGCGGCTATTGGAGCTGGGTCGGCGATCGGCACGAATGGGTCGCGGGCCACTGGGAAGCGCCTCGACCCGGGCATCATTGGGTGGCTCACCAATGGGTGCGGCAGGGCGATGGTTGGCGCATGAAGCCCGGGCACTGGGAACGCGGCTAGCCCGGCTATCGGTTGAGTGTCCATGCGTCGATGCCGGTCTTGGCGATCAACGTGACGACGATGGCGATGAAGACCACGCGGACGAATTTGCTGCCATGCTTGAGCGCCGTATGGGCCCCAAGCACGCCGCCCGCGGCATTGCAGGCGCCCAATGCCACACCCAAGCCCCAATGAATCTCGCCGTGAATGCCGAAAAACACCAGCGCGCCGGCATTGGTCGCCACATTGATGGCGCGGGCGGCGGCGGAGGCGTGCAGGAAATCGAACCCATACAGCCGGATGAACAGCAGCATCAAAAAGCTGCCGGTGCCGGGCCCGAAGAATCCGTCATACAGTCCGATGCCGCCGATGACCGTCAATGCGAGATAGCCGCGTCGGCGTGAAAATACGGCCGGCGCGTGGCGTGCGCCCAAATCCTTGTGCCAGAGCACGTAGCACAGCACCAAGGTCAGCACAACGGGTACCAAGGGCCGAAATAGCGCCGGCGACACCGCGCTGACCAAGCTGGCGCCCGCAAGCGCCGCGAGAAACGCGATGGCGGCCGCGGGCAGGAGCACACGCCAGGGGATGCTCACCACGCGCCTGTAACGCATGACCGCGCCGCTGGTGCCGCAGATGCTGCCGAGCTTATTCGTGCCGAGGAGCATCGGCGGCGGACTCAAGGGATAGCCCGCGAGCAGCGCCGGCAATTGAATCAAACCGCCGCCGCCGACGATGGCGTCGACGAATCCGGCGGCGAGTGCGGCGCAAAGTACGAACCCCAGGGTCGCAAAGCTTCCGCCTAACGCGATTGTGGCCAGGGCGCGCTCCCTTGGATGTCGCGTAGAGGCGTATCGGAGCCGGCATCGAACCAGTGTTCGATCAGGCGGTAGGATATGGATTGCCGTGGCGGCAGCAGTGCGCCGTCCGATGCCAGGTCGGCGCGCGTAAACCATCGCGCGTCCTCTAGTTCCTGGTCCCGCAGGTGCACCGCCGAGGTTACCGCATGGGCGGTGAACCCGAGCATCAACGAGGCCGGAAACGGCCAGGGCTGGGACGAGTGATATTCAATCCGGTCGACCTTGATGCCGGTTTCCTCGAATACTTCGCGCGCAACCGCATCTTCGAGAGATTCCCCCGGTTCAACGAAGCCGGCGATGGTGGAGTAGCGCCCGATCGGCCAGCTGGCTTGGCGCCCCAGGAGGGCTCGCTCGCCGTCGCTGACCAGCACGATGATGGCCGGATCGATCCGCGGAAACTGCTCATGGCGGCAGCCGGGGTCGCTGCACACGAGCATATGCCCTGCTTTGGCGGAGAGCGTCTTTGCGCCGCAGGTGCCGCAGAAGCGGTGCCGCCGGCGCCAGGAGACGATGGCGCGCGCATAACCCAGCAACCCCGCTTCGTCCATCGGCAGCACCGAGGCCACGAGCCGCAGATCCTCGAAGCGAGT
>Ga0210394_10006572_pt1 | contig 12551 bp, 9 predicted proteins | sample IncBWC12MmetaG_FD_160121 | JGI IMG/M metagenome (GOLD analysis project Ga0210394, IMG submission 160121) | Forest soil microbial communities from Barre Woods Harvard Forest LTER site, Petersham, Massachusetts, United States - Inc-BW-C-12-M | ecosystem: Environmental > Terrestrial > Soil >... | reverse complement strand
GCGCGATTCACGTTACGGGTGTAGATCGAGGCGGATAGACCGTAGGGCACACCATTTGCGACTTCGATTCCCTGCTCCAGGCTGTCTATGGGAATCACCGACACCACCGGGCCAAAAATTTCTTCCTGGGCGATGCGCATTTTCGCGTCGCAATCGGCGAAAACCGTCGGCTCGTGGAACCAGCCTTTGCGGTGATCGCCTTCGCTGAGGCGATTACCTCCGGTAGCAAGCCTGGCGCCTTCTTTCTTGCCGATCTCCACGTAAGACATCACCGTATTCAGTTGCTGTTCGTTTATGCACGGACCCATCTCCACCGTGGGGTCGAGGCCATTGCCCACTTTCAACTTTTTGGCGCGCTCGACGAAGCGCTCTACAAATTCCTTGTACACATTCTTGTGCACTCCCAGGCGGCTGGCAGCGGTGCAGCGCTGGCCGGTGGTGCCGAAGCCTCCCCACAGCGCGCCATCGATGGCTAGATCGAGATTGGCGTCTTCCAGCACCAAAATTATGTTCTTGCCACCCATCTCCAGGCTGTAGTGCTTGAACTCCGGCGCGCAAATCTCCGCGATGATTCTCCCTGTGGAAGTCGAGCCCGTGAAGCTGATAACCGGTACATCCTTGTGCTCCGCCAGCGGCGCGCCCGCGCCAGGGCCATCGCCATTCACAAGGTTTATCACCCCGGGCGGCAACCCTGCTTCTGCCAGCACTTCCACCAGGTGATAGGAAGAAAGCGGGGTATCTTCCGCGGGCTTGAGCACAACGGTATTGCCGCAAACCAGAGCCGGCATGGCTTTCCACGAAGGAATGGCCATCGGGAAATTCCACGGCGTGATCAGGCCGCATACGCCGATCGATTGCCGGACGCTCATGGCGAACTTGTTTGGCAATTCCGAAGGCGTCGTCTGACCAAACAGGCGCCGCCCTTCGCCTGCCATGTAATAGGTCATGTCGATGGCTTCTTGCACATCGCCGCGGGTTTCGGCCAGAACTTTGCCCATCTCCCTGGTCATATCGCGAGAAAATTCTTCTTTGCGCTTCACCAGCAATTCCGCGGCGCGGAAAAGAATTTCGGCACGTTTTGGAGCAGGCACGAGACGCCACGATTTGTAGGCCTGGCGGGCCGCGTTGACGGCTGCGTCCACATCTTTCGGCGAGGACGCCGGGAAAATGCCAATCACTTCGTCGGTGTTCGCTGGGTTGCGATCTTCGATGGTGTCGCTGCCGTGGGGAGCAACCCATTCGCCATTGATGAAATTCTTGTACGCGCGGGGCGCCGCTGCCGTGGCCATGCTTCCTCCTCGGGAAAACTTGAGTCTAGCGACCGGGTTGTTGCGACGTCAAACGACAAACCGAATTCCAGCTTGGGAGTTGAGTACGGCTATTTCCGTGTTTTTTTGTTGGGCTTGCGGATGACAAAATAGACGAGCCCAGCGATCGCCGCGGCGCTCAGTGCGATGGCAAGAATCAGAGCCGGATGCCCGTTTTGCGAAATGAGCTTCAATACTTGCCGTCCGTAGCGCGCCGCCAGGAAGGCCAGGATCGAGTAGCGGACCGCCCGTCCCAAGGTCAGCGCCACGAGAAATTTCTTGACGGAATACTGCATGGCGCCGGCGACTAGCAGGACCGGGACAAACGGTACCGGTGGTGGCAGCAAAGCACCGACGGCAATGGCCGCGAAGCCCCAGCGCTCGAATCTCTGGTAGACCTTCTTCAGCGTCTTGGCGCGCACCTTTCGTTCGAGGGTCTCCTTGCCGCCTTTGCGCGCGATGCGGTAGGTGACGAAGCCGCCGATCACCGAACCAGCGGTGGCCATCAGCGCGTAATAAAGCCACAGCTCTTTCTTTCCTGCGGCCAATACCACCGTCAGGACATCCATGCTTCCCGGAAGCGGGATCACCGAGCTGTCCAGCAAGCCAAGTGGAATAAACCCCAATCCACCCAAATGAAAGAGCCAACGGCGAAAGCCTCGGGCAGCGGCGGGTGCAGTAAGCGCCAAAATGTGGTGTGCAAGCATTCGCAAGTGGCGGATTATTCTCGCACGCAACCCGCGCTGCGTGCGAAGGGATGTTCGCGGGTATTACAGAGATAAATCCGGCCTTTCAATGCGAAAGAGGAGGGTCTAATGTGAAGAACGTGAACCCGTCAAGGTTTTGCAGTCTTTTTGAAGGACTCGTCTCTCTCGCGGATTGCCTCTGGAGAGAGGAGCAAATCCTTCAGCTCTTCGGCTGGCACGACTATCGCTATACCACTATTGCCGTGAACAGTGGTAGACCATGTCGTCGACGGACGCAGAGTTAGGTCCTGATCCTCATACATGTAACCGCTGACAATCCCAAGTAGCCCGAACGTGGTTCGGTCTCCACTCATACCGCCTCTTCCGTCTGGCCGGGTCGGCCAGATAAATATGGGAGAGCCGCTGTTTCCGGGAATGATATGAACGTCTGCGAGGTATAGATTGTCAGTTCCTCCGCACGCTGTTTGCATGGGCGCATCGGGTAGCATTGCCAAGATCCCTTCTCGGACAAGCGGCTGCAGCCCATGAGTCCCCGGATAGTGCGTAAAAAGTCCCATGGTCAGGACGTTGTCACTGGGAATGACTCCCTTTTCGGCAAGTTCTTTCGAGGTCAAAAAGTATTCGAGCGGGAATACCATCTGATCGTACTTGTTTGAGAACTGCGCGAAGCGAATCACAGCGAGATCGGTAGACGGTTTTGCTGGAAAATGCCACGGATTTTGTGGGGTTATCTTAAGCATCTCTTTGGAAGCGCGGCTTCCATTAACAGGCTCCTTAAGGTTCATTGTTACGTAGGTTTTCGTGAGATTCAGCGGCTTGCAATGATCCAACGCCTGCGCGACGTGTCGATTGGTCACCAAATAAGTAAACAAGAAGTCTTTTGGAAGACGATCATCTGGGACGCCGACGAGAAATACTGTACCGAGAAGCTGACTCGTTTTGCCTTTTACTTTCACGTCGAGAGTGATAAAGACAATCGTCTTCGTTATTCTCGCTTCAAGTAGTTCTTGGCTAGGTGCCGCTTGATTGGTTTGAGCCTGCAGGGTTTGAGGAGCTAATCTTAGAAACGCAATCGCGAGGATGCTAGCGAAGACACGTTTGTCCACTTCGAGAACCTCCTGGTCCTAGAGTTAGAACGCTCACTTTTCGATATCTTGCAAGCGTGACCCAGTTAATCGATGATCTTTTCGATCAAGCGCCGTCTCGTCTGTGCCCGGCGGAGTCTACGCCATACCTCATAGATTCGCTGGGGTTCGACCCATTAAGCTACGCTTCGTACCACATTCTTGGAACAGAAGATATTTTAGCGATTTTCGATCCTGGGTTGAATCCGTTTTGCGAATCCAGCTACGTGAGGCAAGCCTCCTTGTAGCCTCGCCTTTGATCATGCGGTTCCCTCTTGTAGTTGACCATGTGTTCCCCGTTGAAGGGCCGGTTGCCCTTCCAACTGCCACCGCAGGCGACCAGTGCTGATGCAACCCACACCTTCGCACTTAAACAGTGGTCCTCATCCCTCCCCTAACGGGTCCAAAGCAGACACAAATAGCAAACGTGTGAACTAAATCAAACGGGGTCAAACGTTAGAGCGCGGACGCTACAGCTATTTAGTTTGTTATGTTGGAGGCGCGAGGCGGAATCGAACCGCCGATGAGGGTTTTGCAGACCCATGCCTTACCACTTGGCTACCGCGCCCAATTGTACGTGCCGGGGTTAGGAAAGGCCGCACCCCCTGAAGGGATGAGCTAGGTCCGCCCGACATTTGAGCAATTTCCGGGAGCGGCGGCACGGGGCACCTAGCCGCGCCGCTTGCCGCCCTCCCGATGGAACCAGGCCTGCACGCTCTGGCGTGCAGGCGCAGCAGGAGAGGTTGCTGCATGCAGGTTCACAAGCCAATTTCCCAACTGCGCGTCAAACCAGGCCGAAAAGCAGAAAACCCACCAACCAGTCCTCCTGGTGGTGGGCAGCTACTACGCCGGTTGAGAAATCGGCTCTGCTACGTCAAACACCCACACCAGAAAGCGAATACCCGCTGCAGAGACAGCAGCAACAAGCCGACGCATTCCGATAGAAGCGGTTGTTCATAGCAAAAGTCTAGCCGATGCCCGGGAGCGATTCCAACGCAAAAACCGAATGGAAACAATGCGAAATTTCGTGGAACAACCGTGTACCTATTGCTGGTGCTCAGGCTCGACTTCGGGCTCGTTCTTTAGTTCGTCTTGCTGCACACGCTTGGAGAGCAAGCGGTTGGCGACCGCGTTCGGGGGAGGCGTCGGTGCGGCCAACCCGGCGGTCTCGGAGCCCAAGCCGAGCTTTTGCAGCGTCGGCGCATCCAGTTTTCCGCTGGGGTTCAGGCCGTGCTTAGCCTGGTAATTCTTCATCGCTTCAGTCGTGGAGTCATCCCACTTGCCGGAGGGTATTCCGGAATACATGCCATTTTTCGCCAGCGCGTCTTGAATTTCGTTGATGCGCTCTGGCATGGGCGCAGCTTGTCCCTTGACGCGCTTGCTGCCCTTGCGCGTGGACTTCTTGGTTCCGGTCTTGCTGGTGTTCGAGCTCTTCGTCGTAGAACTGGTATTTGTCGAGACCTTGGTGGGTGATTTCCTGGTGCTCGACTTGTGCGTCGTAGTATTGCTACTAGTCTGTGCGGTAGCCGCAGACGAGGCCATCCCGCCCACGGCCATTGACGCAGTTACAAAGCCGATTAGTGTTGCTTTGCTGAACGAGTAGCGCATATTCAGATTCGCCGTCCTACTGCTTCTGGTTATCTGCCGGAACCACGCCAGAGAGGAACACGGTCATCACCTGGTCGCCATCCGCTTTGCGGAGAACTTTGAAGACCACATTTTCGCCGGCTTTTAACTTGGCAACGGTCTTTCCGTACTCTTCCACGGTGGTAACCGACTGGCCGTTCACTTCGGCGATCAGGTCTCCCTGCCCAAAGCCGATGTCATCGGCGAAGCTGGCCGGTTCGACGGCACTCACCAGCACGCCTTTGCGTCCTTCCATGCCAACGTGCTGCGCACGTTCCGGAGACAAACTCTCCACGCGCAATCCAAACTCCGTGGGAGCAGCCTCGTCGGGAGTACTGCTTACGCGGCCTTCGGCATTGGGAAATACGCGTGAGCGATCTTCCACGGTCGCGGAAGTTTCCTTCTGCTGTTTGTCGCGGAAGTAAGTAATTTTGAGCTTGCTGCCGATGGGAGCGGAGGCGATGGGATTCACGAGGTCGTTACCCGTCTTGACGGCGGTGCCGTTGATGGTGGTAATGACGTCGCCGCCCTTCAAGCCGGCCTTCTCTGCCGGACTGCCCGCGGCAACTCCCTCGATTACGACGCCGTAGGGCGCGCCGAGAGCCTTGAGGGTAATCAGGTTGGTTCCGCGATCTTCCTGGAAGCTGACACCGATCGAGCCACGAGTTACGCGACCGCTCTTCACAATCTGGTCGTACACACCAACAGCCATGGTCGAAGGCATCGCGAAGCCTACTCCTTCGTAGCCACGTCCACCGGTCAAAATTGCGGTGTTGATGCCAATCACCTGCCCGGCCATATCCACAAGCGGCCCACCGGAGTTGCCCGGATTGATAGCCGCATCGGTCTGCAGGAAGCGCTGGAATTGGCGGCCGATGCCACGGTCCTTAGCGCTGATGATGCCCGCGGTTACGGTGGCATTCAAGCCAAACGGGCTGCCGATAGCCAGAACCCAATCGCCGACCTGTACGCCGTCGGAATTCCCCAGCTTCGCGAACGGTAGTTCCTTGCCTGCATCAATCTTGATGACCGCCAAGTCGGTCGCCTCATCGGTGCCTACGACTTTCGCGGTGTATTTCGTGGTGTCGGCATTCAGCTGCACCTGAATTTTGGTGGCCTGATCCACCACGTGATTATTGGTCAGGATGTAGCCGCGTTTGTCGACGATGACACCAGAACCCAGGCTGCGTTCCGCTTGCGGCTGCCCATCAGGACGGCCGTCGAAGAAATGAAAGAAAAAATCGTCGCTGGGATCGTCGGGATCGGAGGGCGAGGCGCGGTGCTTCTTGGATTTGCGGTCGATGACTTGGGTGGTGGCGATATTGACCACGGCGGGTTCGACGCGATTCACGATTGCAGCGAAGGTGTTCGAGGAAGGAATGGGGTCGGGCAACGCCAGAGGCGCTGCACTGGTCCCGCCAAAGGCGAAATTTCTCATGGCAGAAACCCGGCCGGAGATCACCGTGCCGATCATGATTCCTACTACCAGCGTAATCGCGATCAGCGTGGCCGCCAGATACTTGCGGCGCATTGACTTGTCTGCGGTCTGAACCATAAGTCTTGCTCCTATCAATCCGTGCCCAAGAGTACGTTTGCAAAGTATAGCACCGCAACCGGGGCTGAGTTTTGTGGCCTTACGCCTGCGCCGGGAGAATTACTGTCCCTAGGTACGGGTAAGCGCGGGCGCTAGGCGTGCTTCCTGTTTGACGCAGGATCTTGGATTTATGTTGTGAGCTACTTTCCGGCCAGCCGGCTTCGGCAAAGATTGCCTGGGGTTCTAACTTTCGTCTTGACAACCGGACGCGCTTCCCTCTTAATTGGAGTTGCCGTAGTCAGGCATCACGTGGCGATTTAGGGCGACTTGCTCCACGTAAAAAACTGCTAAAGAGCTGGTAGAGTTCACAGGCACCTTCTGAGACCCTCCAAGCTTTTTGGCCCGGAGGGTTTTTCTGTTTCAAACCCCCGCGCTGCCCGAAGTCAGATACCACGTCATTTCACAAAGCGGTGCCAGGTTGCTTAGGCGCTGGTGCACGCGGCGAGGTGACTTATGAAGGAAATACACTACTTACGATGCCGGGAATGTGGCAAGAAATTCGCCAACGCCCCGCAGTCGTTTTGCGAAGAATGTTTCGCCCCCCTGGAAGTTAGCTACGACTATGACGCGCTACGGCGGGTCGCCAATCGCGAAGCGTTGCGCGACCGGGCCTTCAATATGTGGCGCTACTCGGAGTTTCTGCCACTTCCGGATGGGTTCGTACCCAGCGCCGCGATTGGGGGAACGCCGCTGGTGAAGTCCCGGAAGTTTGCCGAGCGGCTCGGCATCAAGAATCTTTACTTCAAGAATGACGCGGTTTGCTTCCCTACTCTATCGTTCAAGGATCGTGTTGTCGCTACGGCGCTGGTAGCGGCGCGGCGCTTCGGATTCGACACCATCGGGTGTTCGTCCACGGGAAATCTTGCGAACGCGGTGGCTGCGCAAGGCACACAGCAGGGTTTCGAGACCTGCGTATTCGTTCCCGCCGATCTCGAGCCGGTGAAAATTCTCAATAGCGCGGTCTACGGTGCGCGCATCATCCGCATCAACGGGAACTACGACCACGTCAACCGGCTGTGTACCCAGATCGCCGACAAATTCCGCTGGGGGCTGGTGAACGTGAATCTGCGGCCGTATTACGCGGAAGGCTCGAAGACCCACGGCTTTGAAATCGCCGAGCAGCTCGGTTGGGAACTTCCCGACAACGTGGTCGTTCCCATGGCTGGCGGCTCGCTTATCGGAAAAATCGCCAAAGCCTTTTGCGAACTCGCGCATCTGGGCTGGGTGGAACCGAAGCAAGTAAGATTCTTCGGCGCGCAAGCCACCGGCTGCTCGCCCATCTCCGACGGTGTGAAACGAGAACTCTCTCGCGTTCAGCCGCAAAAACCCAATACCATCGCGCGTTCGCTGGCTATCGGCAATCCCGCGGACGGGCCCTTCGCTCTCCGGCTCATCCGCGAATCCGGCGGCTGGGCTGAAGATCTTTCCGATCCGGAAATCATCGATTCCATCAAACTGCTCGCCGAAACCGAAGGGATATTTGGTGAAACTGCCGGCGGCGTCACGGCGGGTGTTGCCGCAAAGTTGGTCGAGCAAGGCCGCATCTCGCGCGACGAGTCCACGGTGGTGTGCATCACAGGGAATGGGTTGAAAACCACCGACGCCATTGCCGCCGATTTCCCGGTTCAGGACGCCATCGAGCCGCGCCTGGAAGCTTTTGAATCCCTGCTCGAACAACACTTGCAGCGCACTGCCGGCGCGCCAGCGCAAGAGACTCACGTCTAGAGACAGAACGAGGAAAAATGTCCATCACCATCGAAATTCCTACTGCATTCCGGCGCTTCACCGAAGGCGCGCCTAAGATCGATTCGGGCGCGCTTACCGTCGCGGAAGCGCTGAACGACCTCACGGCAAAATTTCCGGGGCTTTCGCGTCACGTCCGCGACGAGCAGGGACAGATCCGCCAATTCCTGAACGTCTACCTGAACGAAGAAGATATCCGGTTCCTCAACGGCGAGTCTTCGCCGCTGAAAGATGGGGACCGCGTGCTGCTGGTACCGTCCATCGCCGGCGGCTGATAGGACTGGACACCAACCACAGGGGTGCGGCTGACGCATCGATTCGTTTGGGTGTGGTCGAGAGCAAGCCCTGATCCCTCCGCCGCGTGGCTACGTTCGCGCGGCGCGAACGTAGCCACTCCGGTCGGGATGACAGTGCAGTGAAAGGCGAAGCCAAAATCCGCGGGCTGCGCCAATCGCCGCGGCGCACAGTTGCCTTGCGCCTGCACAGCCACAAATTCCTTGTTTCCCTATGCCTTTCTCTGCACACTAGCGCAACTCCAAATCCCAAAGGACGCTTGCCAACGCATTGTCCGCCGTCTCCACCACTTCTCTCGCCGCTCCCTACACCGAATCCAAATCTGCATCCCTGCGCAAAGAACTGGGCTTCTTCGATCTAGTTCTCGCATCGATCCTGCTGGTGGTCATCCCTGATTTCTTCGGCACCGCAGCAAAGGCAGGCGCCGCGCACGTCACGCTCTGGCTGCTGGCCATCGCGCTTTTCTTCATTCCTCACGCGCTGGTGGTCGCGCACCTGAATCGCCGCATGCCCATCGAAGGCGGTCTTTACGAATGGGCTCGCCACGCCTTCGGTGACGCCATCGGTTTTCTGGTGGCCTGGAATCTCTGGCTGTACATCGTCCTCTACGTCGCATCCATCGGCCTGGTCACCAGCACCTACGCCGCCTACTCTCTCGGTCTCAACGCCGATGCAGTCACCTCAAACAAGTGGATTGTGCTCAGCGCATCGATCTCGATGATCGCGCTGTTGATGCTTCTCGCACACCTCGGCCTGCGTGTGGGCAAATGGGTCACCAACGTCGGCAGCGCCGTCACCGTAGTTGTCGTTGCGTTCCTTGCGCTTCTGCCGATCTTTCGCGTCGGCCATACCGTCGCGGACGGCTACCATCCCTTCCGCACGGTAATGCCGCCAATCACTCTCTTCAGTTTCAGCGTATTCGGCAAAATGACCTTCGGCGCGCTGTGCGGTTTCGAATACGCGGCCATTTTCGCCGGAGAGTCGCGCAACCCAGGCCGCAATCTCACGCGCGCTATATTGATCGCCGCGCCAATCATCGCGCTGCTGTACATCTTCGGCACCAGCGCGATTCTTGCGTACGTCTCTCCCGACCAGGTCGATGTCATCGGCACAATTCCGCAGGCGCTCCGCGTCGCCACGGGAAATTCCTCGCTGGGCGCGATCATCGTTCCGCTGGCAATCGTCTTCCTTCTCACCAATTATCTTTCCAGCTTCAGCCTGGGCTTTGCCGCGAACGCACGTCTCCCGATGTGCGCGGGGTGGGATCATCTCCTTCCGGAATGGTTCACGCGACTTAACGCAAAATACCGTACGCCGGTGAATTCGATTCTGTTTCTAGGTGGAGTCACGCTGGCAGCAAGCATCGCCGTTCTCATCGGTGTCGGCCAACAGGAGGCGTTCGAACTTCTGCAAATCTGGGCCTTCACCTTTTACGCGCTAGCGTACGTCGGTCTCTTCGCCATTCCGCTTTTTGTCTCGCGCAGCCATACATTGTCGGCGCCCTGGTGGCTGCGCGCATTGGCAATTCCCGGTCTACTGCTAACGCTGCTGTTCGTAGCCATGTCCGTCTTCCCTATCATTCCGGTAGCCAGCCAATCCGCTTACACTGCCAAGACCATCGCCGTCCTCGTACTTGGCAATCTCGCCGCCCTCGCGCTCTACCGCTTCCGCCCAAACCGCGCGAACACGTAATCCAGGTGTCTGTGTTCTTTGTGTCCTCAGTGGTGAATCCGCCGTTTCGCCACCTTGCCCCAACAAACCGAAGTGCTAAACTACTCAAAGACCCTCATGACCCAAAAAACTCTCTACGAAAAAATCTGGGATAGCCACCTCGTTCATCAGGAACCCGGCCAGCCCGCGATCATCTATATCGATCGCCACCTGGTCCACGAAGGCACTTCTCCGCAAGCCTTCGCCGGCCTCAAAGCCGAAGGACGCAAGGTCCGGCGCCCGGATCTGAGCTTCGCGGTGATGGACCACTCGGTTTCCACCACCGATCGCACCCTGCCGATCCTCGACAACGACGCCAAGCTGCAGTTCGAAGCTCTTGAACGCAATTGCCGCGAATCCGGCGTGCGGCTCTTCGACATGCACAGCAAGCATCAGGGCATCGTGCACATCATCGGCCCGGAGATGGGCATCACCCAGCCCGGCCAAACACTGGTCTGTGGCGATAGTCACACTTCGACGCACGGCGCATTTGGCACCTTGGCTTTCGGCATCGGCACCAGCGAAGTCGAGCACGTACTGGCGACGCAATGCCTGGTACAAAGCAAATCCAAGACGCTACACATTCTGGTTCACGGCAAGCGTCCCAAAGGCGTCACCGCGAAAGACATCATCCTCTCGATCATCGGAAAAATCGGGATCAGCGGCGGCAACGGTTACGTCATCGAATACGGCGGTGAAGCCATCCGGGCGCTTTCCATGGACGGGCGCATGACCGTTTGCAACATGACGGTCGAAGGCGGAGCGCGCGCGGGCATGGTTGCTCCCGACGAGACCACCTTCACCTACCTCGAAGGACGCGCGTTCGTCCCTCGCGGTAAGGAATTTAAGGACGCGGTCGGGCGTTGGCGGCAATTGAAGTCCGACGAGGGCGCAAAATTCGATATGACCATTGAGCTGCAAGCCGAAAAGCTTGCCCCGCAAGTGACCTGGGGTACCAACCCTGGTATGGTAACCAGTGTCAACAGTCGTGTACCGGATCCACAAGACTACAAGGATGCCAACGATCAAAAAGCGACCGAAAGTGCGCTCAAGTACATGGGGCTGAAAGCCGGCACTCCTATCGTGGACATTTCCGTGGATCGTGTGTTCATCGGCTCGTGTACTAATTCGCGGATCGACGATCTGCGCGCCGCCGCAAATCTCGTCGCTGGCAAACACGTTTCCAAGACCGTCAAGCAAGCGTTGATCGTTCCCGGCTCACGTGGCATCAAGGCCCAAGCGGAAAAAGAAGGCCTCAACAAAATTTTCACCGACGCCGGATTCGAATGGCGCGATGCGGGTTGCAGCATGTGCATCGGCATGAACGCGGATGTTCTGCCGCCGCACGAACGCAGCGCCAGCACGTCCAATCGTAATTTCGAAGGCCGCCAGGGACGCGATTCACGCACGCACTTAGTCAGCCCCGTCATGGCCGCAGCCGCAGCGATAGCAGGTCATTTCGTGGACGTCCGCGAATTTGACGTAGCGCATGTGGAGTAGCCGTGAAATGGGCGCATGCAGGCACGCTATTGAGCTATCAGGGATCAGCGAACAGGGATCAGGAACCGGTTGCGTGTCGTCGAAGAATTTGGTTCCGGTCACTGATCTCTGGACGCTGATCACTATCGTCAAGGATCAAAAATGAAACCGTTCATCAACCACACTGGGCTGGTTCAACCCATCGACAAACTCAACGTCGACACCGACCAGATGGTGCCCAAACAATTCCTGAAAGCCCTCACGCGCCAGGGCTTTGGCCGCATTCTGTTTTACGACTGGCGCTACCTGCCTGGCGAAAAACCAAATCCCGATTTCGTCTTGAATTTTCCCCGCTACAAAGGCGCTTCGGTGCTTCTCACACGCGCCAATTTCGGTTGCGGGTCCAGCCGCGAACACGCTCCCTGGGCTATCGGCGATTACGGGTTTCGTGTAATCCTGGCGCCAAGCTACGCCGATATTTTCTATAACAACTGCTTCAAGAACGGTATTCTTCCCGCCGAACTTACCGAAGCCGAAATCGACAAACTCTTTCAGCTCACCGAAGGCGAGCCGGGTTATTCGCTAACAATCGACCTGCCCAGCCAAACCGTCCGCGACAATCACGGCAACGTCTTCGAATTCGACATCGAGAACTCGCGCAAAGAGGTTCTCCTCCAAGGTCTCGACGACATCGGGACGACCCTGAAACACGTCGAGTCCATCGACGCTTACGAAGAAGCCCACACTGGCACGGCCACCATGTTCGACCCTGTCGACATAAAGAACTACACTCCTGCATCGGTCAAACAGTAGGGCTTGCCGTCTTGAAACGCCGCGGTGCGTTCGAGCCGTTCGTTTTCCTCAATGCGGTTTCCACCAAGGCTTGAAATAAATCCTTCCCTCAAAAATCGGCTCCGCGGATTCCGGCGCCGCCGGCGCTCCTAGAAGCTCCGCCAACAGAATTCCA
>Ga0210394_10006571_pt1 | contig 12552 bp, 11 predicted proteins | sample IncBWC12MmetaG_FD_160121 | JGI IMG/M metagenome (GOLD analysis project Ga0210394, IMG submission 160121) | Forest soil microbial communities from Barre Woods Harvard Forest LTER site, Petersham, Massachusetts, United States - Inc-BW-C-12-M | ecosystem: Environmental > Terrestrial > Soil >... | reverse complement strand
AACTGAACAGCTGCCGTATTGGCTGCACCGCTACAATTGGCACAGGCCTCATACCGGTATCGGTGCTAAAACACCTATCAGCAGACTCGGTCTGTCCGGGAACAACCTGTTGAGGCTCCACATCTAGTAGGCGTTGCGGTACGCTGCGGGCGATAGCACCGTCCGGGCGATGATTTTCAGGTCGAACCAGAGCGACCAATTATCGATGTAAAACAGGTCGTACTCGACGCGCTTGCGAATCTTGTCCTCGCTGTCGATCTCGCCGCGATAGCCGTTGATCTGCGCCCAGCCTGTGATCCCGGGTTTGACATTGTGCCGGCGCGCGTAGAGCGAAATGCGGCGTTCGTAGTCGTGATCGTGCGACAGCGCGTGCGGCCTCGGCCCGACGAGCGACATGTCGCCGGTAAGCACGTTGAAGAGCTGCGAAATTTCGTCGATGTTCCAGCGCCGCAGCCAGCGTCCGATCCTGGTCAAGCGCGGATCGTCGCGGGTCGTCTGCGGGATGATAGCGCCGTCTTCGAGAGCGCGCATGGTGCGGAATTTTATGATGCGAAACGGCTGCTGATTGAAACCGTAGCGCCGCTGCACGAAGAAAATCGGGCCCGGGCTGTCGAGCTTGATGAGAATTGCGACGATCACGATCAGCGGTGTCAGCAGGATGAGCGCCAGCGACGCGAAGACAAGATCGAAGAGGCGTTTCTGCACGACCTCGGCGCGCGACAGCGGCAAGCGCGTCAACTGCAGGCTCGCCAGCGGCCCTACCTTGGCCAGCTCGACTTCGTCGAATTTGTGCAGGATTTGCTCGGGTCCGAGATGGATTTCGACCGGCAGCGCCAGGAAGGTCTTGGCGCAGCGATCGATGATGTCGATCGCCGACCACGGCAGCAACAGATAGATCGCATCGGGCTCGAGGCTGCGCACGCTGGCGACTGCCTCGGCGAGGTCGCGATCGAGCACGGCGCGCCGGGTTTCGGGCGATGCCGTGGCCGCGACCGGCGTGAGAAAGCGGCAGCCGACGATGTGGAGCCCCAGCGCCCACGGCTCGTAGTGCTGCACGAAGGCGCCGATTTGCGCGCCGGTGCCGATCAGGCAAATCCGCTGCGCCGAAATCAGCCCCGCGGCGCGCGCCAGGGCGGTGATGCGCACGATCACAAAGCGCGACACGACGAGGCCGGCGAGCGTGGCGAAATAGAACAGCACGATCCAGCCGCGCGAATAGGCGACGCTGACCTGCGCCATGAACCCGAGCATCAGGAGGCAAATGAGCGTGACGTTCCACAATTGAATGGTGCGCCGGGCGTGCGGCTTAAAGGCGAAGAAGTTCGGCATCCGGTATTCGCCGCGAAACACGTTGGAGATGGCGAATATGCTCGCCGCCAACAGTCCAACCTGGACGCAGGTCGAAATTTCGTCGATGTCGCCGTAGACAATTCGGTAATAGACCACGCCGGTGACGCACGACATCGCCACGATGAGCGCGACGTCGATGAGGAAGATGGCGGTGGAAAAAGTGCCGTGCAAAAGCAGCGCCCAGGCGCGCAATACCCGGCTCGTCTCCGGCGGGGATGCCAGCGTGTAGCTGTGTTGAACGTTCATCGGCGCGGCCGCTTGCCTGTTGCGTTTTGGCGAACGCATCCCGCCGCCGCCCCGAAATGGGACAGTGCGAGCGCTCCTGCCGCACTGTCGCCAGAACCGTGCCGCGGGGGTTGGGACAAGGGCGCCGGTGAGGCGTTGCGCGTGCTGAGGCCGTGTTAAGATTAATTCGCCGGCCACCAGCGCCGGGCCGAAGAGAGGGACCATGCAGGGCAAGATCGCACTCGAGGAACATTTCGCTATCCCGGAAACCGCCGAAGATTCCATGGGCTACTTTCCGGAGCCGGTGCGGCGCGAAGTCGGGGAACGCAATGCCGACATCCATGGCAGGCGGCTTGCTCTGATGGATGAGTATGGCATCGAGATGATGATCCTGTCGCTCAACGCGCCAGCGGTGCAGGCCATCCCGGACAAGGCGCGCGCCGCCGAAGTCGCGCGCAAGGCCAACGACTTTCTCGCCGAGCAGGTGCACAAGCGGCCGGGCCGCTTTCAGGGTCTCGCCGCGCTGGCGATGCAGGACCCCGACGGCGCGGCGCGCGAGCTCGAACGTTGCGTCAAGGAGCTTGGTTTTCGCGGCGCGCTGGTCAACGGCTTTTCGCAGGTCGGCGACGCCGAGACCGTGGTCTATTATGACTTGCCGCAATACCGGCCGTTCTGGGCGACCGTTGAGCGGCTCGACGTGCCGTTCTATCTGCATCCGCGCAATCCGATCGCGCGCGACGCCAAGATCTATGAAGGCCACTCTTGGCTGATGGGCCCGATCTGGGCATTCGGCCACGAGACCGCGGTGCATGCGTTGCGCCTGATGGGCTCGGGCCTGTTCGACGCGCATCCGCGGCTCAACATCGTTATCGGGCACCTCGGCGAAATGCTGCCCTACGAAATGTGGCGAATCGACAACGCCAACGGCTGGATCGAGCACCGGCACAATTATCCCGCGAAGAAGCGGATGCGCGATTATTTCTGCGCCAATTTCCATATTACGACGTCGGGGAATTTCCACACCCAAGCGCTGATCGACGCCATGCTGGTGCTCGGCTCGGACCGCATCATGTTTTCCGCCGACTGGCCGTTCGAGAACATCGACCACGCCGCGCGCTGGTTCGATGCCTGCCCGATCAGCGAGCCCGACCGCATCAAGATAGGCCGGCAGAATGCCATGCGGCTGTTCAAGTTGAACGGCGGCTGATCGCCCCGCGCGCCGTCCGGAACGCCGGTAGCCCACATAAACCGGCCCTAACTGTCGCCTGTCTCCGGCGGTGTGCGGCCTGGGGCGCAACCTGTTCCGGCGCGCCGGAAAGCGCATTTTTGTGCCGAATATCACATTCGGGGGAGCGAGGCGGCGGTAATATGCAGCTACGTTATTCGACCCTGAGAGGGCGCCATGACCACGATCAACCGGCATACCAAGCACATCGCAACATGGCTGAGGCGGGCAACGCTGCGCCGCGAGCTAGCGGATTTCAGTGATCGGGCCTTGCAGGATATCGGCGTGTCGCGCCACCACGTCAGCATCGAATCCTGCAAGCCATTTTGGATGGCATAATTCCACCCTCGACGAGCGCTAGCACGATGCAGATGCCGGCACAGATAGTATCCCGGCCACGGCTGCGGCGCCGCCGCACCGCGAAGGTGAGGGTTGTGCGCGTTGCGACAGTTATCGTCGATCAACTTGTCGGCTGCCCAAGTTGCGGCAATACGATGCGGTTATCCGAAGCCAGGACTTTCGCGTGCAAGCAATGCGGGCGCGAAATTACGGCAGATGAGGCCTCCGAGGCGCTGGAACCGGGTGGCGTGTAGCCCGGCGAAAAATCTTCGGCGAACTGACGCGCCCAGCGACCGCGTGGGTCGCCCCAGAGCATGATCCCGAAAAGTGGATACCGGTTTCCCGCCTTCGCGAAGCCGCTTCGGCGGGCGAAGCAAGGTCGGAAAAGATCGTGCTCAAACAAAAAGCCGGAGCCCGGTTTTGATTCCATCAAAACCGATAAGGCTCTAGCTCGCTTCGCGCAGCTTCACCGCGCCCTCAAGATCTACCGAGACGAGCTGCGACACGCCGCGTTCGGCCATGGTGACGCCGTACAGGCGGTTCATCCGCGCCATGGTAATCGGATTGTGAGTGATGATGACGAAGCGGGTGTCGGTCGAGCGCGTCATTTCGTCGAGCAGGTTGCAGAACCGCTCGACATTGTAATCGTCGAGCGGCGCGTCGACTTCGTCGAGCACGCAGATCGGCGCCGGGTTGGTGAGGAACACGGCGAAGATCAGAGCCAGCGCCGTGAGCGCCTGTTCGCCGCCGGACAGAAGCGACAGCGTTGCCGGCTTCTTGCCCGGCGGCTTCGCCATGATTTCGAGCCCGGCTTCGAGCGGGTCTTCGCTCTCGATCAGTTGCAGCTCGGCGTTGCCGCCGCCGAACAGTTCGGCGAACAGCTTTTTGAAATTCTCGTTGACGATCTGGAACGACGTGAGCAAGCGCTGTCGCGCTTCGTGGTTGAGGCTGTGAATGCCCTGCCGGAGCCGCCGGATCGCTTCGACGAGATCGTCGCGCTCGCCGATGAGTTTTGCGTGCTGGCCTTCGACGTCGCGTAATTCCTGCTCGGCGAGTAGGTTTACCGAGCCGAGTCGCTCGCGCTCCTGCTTGATGCGCTCGATCTTGGCCTCGACCTCGGCGATCGACGGCGTCTCGGCGTCCGGTTTTAATTCGGCGACCTCCGCCGCGGCGCCGGGCTCGACCTGAAGGATCTCGCGAATTTCGTGCTCGATATCGGCAAGCCGTCGCTTGGCGGCGTCGTGGCGTTCCTCGCCGCGCGCGGCTTCCGCGCGCGCTTCGCCCACGGCCTCGAGCGCAAGGCGGGCGGCCTTGTCCGCCTCGGCGAGCTCGGTCTCGGCGGCCGCCAGACGATCGGCGGCGGCGCGGCGCTCGGCGGTGGCATTTTCGATCTCGCCGATCAGCGCCTGACGCTGGCTTGCGAACTTTTGCGGCGCATTGATCAGCTCGGCGCGCTCGCTTGTCGTCTCGCCGGTGCGCTGCTTGAGCGTGGCGATCTGCGCCGCCGCATTGCCCTTGCGGTCATTCCAGGCTTGCCGCTCGGCGGCGATGGCGCGGAGCCGGTGGTTGGCGAGCTCGGACTCGCGCGCAATCGCTTGCGCTTCGCCGCGCTGCTCGGCGCAGGTGCTGCGCTGGCGCACAATCACCGCGTTGACCGCCGCAAGTTTGCTCTCGATTTCGGCGGCGGCGGGCAGGGCGGCGAGCGCCTTTTCCGCTTCGGCGCGGGCGAGCTTGGTCTCGTCGCGGCCGGCGCCGATCCGCTGCTTGGCTTCCTGAAGCGCCGAAATGCGCGCTGCATTGCGGCCGATCTCCCGCTCGGCGGCGGCATGCTGCTCGCGTGCGGCATCGGTCAGGTGCTGCGCCTCGCGCCAACGCGCGCGCGCCTCGGTCTCTGCCGCGGCAGCGGCAGTCAGCGCTAATTCCGCGGCTTCGACGACGCGGCGCTTGCCCTCGACGTCGCTTCGGGCGGCTGCAAGCTCGCCCTCGATCGCTTGCAGGCGGCCGCGTTCGGCAAGCCGGCGTGCCGCTCCCGTCAGCGCATGAGCGGCGACGGCAAAGCCGTCCCAGCGCCAGAAATCGCCCTGGCGCGATACCAGCCGCTGACCCGGTTTGAGCATCCCGGCAAGGCGAGGTCCGTCGGCGCGCTCGACGACGCCGATCTGGGCGAGGCGGCGCGTCAGTTCCGCCGGCGCCTTCACATATTGCGAGAGTGCCGTGGCGCCATCGGGCAAGCTCGGATCGGACGGATCGAGCGTCGCGCCGGCCCAATGCATCGGCGCGGATGAGCCCACCGGCGCGTAGAGATCGTCGCCCAAAGCGGCGCCGAGCGCCTTCTCGTAGCCCTCCGTCACCGCGATTGCGTCCATCACCGGCGGCCAGAGATTTTTATTCTCGACCGCGAGCAGCGTGCCGATAGTCTTGGCCTCGGTGTCGAGCCGCTGCACGCTCCGTTCCGCGGCGGCGAGCGGCGCGCGCGCGACGTCGATGTCTTCCCTGGCGCGCCGATGGGCTGCCTCCGCGCCATGCGCGGTGTTTTCCGCTTCCGCGAGCCTGGCCTGAGCGGCGGCGAGCGCGGCGGCAAGCCCCGGCAAATTCGGGGCGCCGCTGTCGGTCGCGGCAAGGCCGGCATCGATATTGACGAATTCGGCCTCGAGCCGCGCCGCGCGCTCTTCGTGCTCGCGTAACGCCGCCTGCAGCTGATTGCGGCGCGCGGTCAGATCGGCGAGCGCGCCGGTCAATTCGGCAAAGGATTTCTCCGACGCGGAGAGTGCTGCATCCGCCATTGCGACGCGGTCGTTGGCGCCGGCAAGCCGCTGGTCGGTTTCCTGCGCCAGTGCCGAAAGCGCTTTCTCCTCAGCGACGAGCCGTTGCAGCGCCGCCTCGGCGTCGGCCGCCAGCGACCGCTCGCGCGCCAAGTCGGCGGAAAATTGTTCGATGCGGCGGTCGAGTTCGCCGATGCGCTCCTTGGCGCGCGCTTCCTCGCGATCGAGCGTTTCGCGTGCAACGATAAGGCGTTGCAGGCCCGCCGCGACCCTGGCTTCCGCCTCGCGCAAGGCCGGCAGCCCGGCGGCGATCTGGGCCTGGCGCGTCGACGCCTGCGCCTGTTCGCCGGTCCGCGCCGCGACGACGCGCACGGCCTCATCCTTGGCGCGTCCGGTCTCGCCGAGCTCGGTCCGCGCCGCGATCCAGCGCAAATGGAATAACAGCGCTTCGGTGCGGCGTACTTGGCCGGATATGTTGCGATAGCGCACCGCCTGCCGCGCCTGGGTTTTCAGCGCCGCAACCTGGGCGGCGAGTTGGCCGATGACGTCCTCGACCCGCGCCAGATTCTGCTCGGCCGCCTTGAGCCGCAGTTCCGCTTCGTGGCGCCGCGCATGCAGTCCGGAAATGCCGGCCGCCTCTTCAAGAACACGCCGGCGCTGATCGGGTCGCGCCTGGATGATTTCGCCGATGCGGCCTTGATGCACCAAAGCGGGAGAACGCGAGCCGGTCGAGGCGTCGGCGAACAGCACCGCGACGTCGCGCGCGCGCACCTCGCGGCCATTGACGCGGAAAGTCGAGCCGTGCTCGCGCACGATGCGACGAGAGACCTCCAGCGTATCGTACTCGTTGAACGACGCCGGCGCTGTGCGATCGCTGTTGTCGATCGAGACTGCGACCTCGGCATGGTTACGTCCCGGCCGTTCGGTATTGCCGGAGAAGATAACGTCGTCCATCTCCGCCCCGCGCATCGCCTTGTAGGAGGCTTCGCCCATCACCCAGCGCACCGCCTCGACCAGATTGGATTTGCCGCAGCCATTCGGGCCGACGACGCCGGTCAGTCCCGGCTCAATCTCGAAATCGGTGGGTTCGACGAAGGATTTGAAGCCGATCAGGCGCAACCGCGTGAGCTTCATTCGCTTAGCACGTCCCTTTCCCTTGCTGCGGCGGCGCAGGGAATTGTTGAAGGCTCACGCCGGGAGCTTATGCCCTTTGGCGCGTCAGGCGTGCCGCATCGGCGCGGAGAATGAATCGTCGGGACTCCGAGCGCAATAAGCGCCGCCGAATTATCCAGACTTTCGCATTGCCGGGCGCCATCCGGCGGCTCTTGAGAGGCCGGCGGGGCACCGGGGCCGAACGCAAAAAACCCTTATCCTGTCTTGAGATAGGGGTCGATCTCCTTGGCCATTTGGTCGATTGAGAGGTCGCCCACCAGCTTCTTGCCGTTGATGAAGAAAGTGGGCGTCGAGTTGACCCCGAGCTTCGCGACGGCATGGTCACGCACCGCCTGGATGTCGTCGAGCACCTTTTGATTCGCCAGGCATTGATTGAACTGGTCTTCGGTGAATCCGAACTGCTTGGCGATTTCCTTGAGCGGGGTGAGCGGGTCCTTCACGACCCATTCTTCCTGCTTGGCGAACAGAGTCTCGACGATCGGCATATATTTGTCCTTGCCGCCGCAAATCGCGATCATGAATCCCGCCGCCGCAAGCTGGTCGAGCGGGAATGTACGCAACGTGTAGCGCACCTTGCCGGTATCGATGTAACGCTTCTTCAACTCGGGAAACGTCGTCTCCGAGAAATGCGCGCAGTGCGGACAGGTCATTGAGGCATATTCGATGATCGTCACCGTCGCTTTGTCGGAGCCGAGCATCACGTCGCCGTTGGGACCGGCGTCGGCCAGATCGGCCGGGGACGGCGCGCTATCATCCGCTCGGGCCGGGCTTGAGAGCGGCAGGACGGCAGCCGCCGCGCCGGCTCCGATGAGGTTGAAGGCCGCGCCGGCCAGCAATAATTCACGACGATTAAGCGTCACAGGGAGGCTCCTTCGAGCGGGAAATTCGAGGAATTCTTGGCTCGAGAATGTGGCATTAGCGCGCCTTTGCGCCAAGTACCCTGATGCGCCAACCCTGATGCGCCAAGTACCCTGATGCGCCAAGTACCCCGCAATGCCCCCGCGGCATCGCGGGTCATGGTCGTTTGACCGCTGCGCCGAGCCGCGCCAGCGCCGCTCGCAGCTCCTCGTCGCCGACGTCGGACAGTGTTTCCGCCACCCGCGCCGTCGCAACGGGATCGAAACCGCGTGCCGCCTTGCGCCCGGCGTGCCGCAACGGCGCCTGGCGCAAAGCAAGCCGCGCCACGGCGCGCCAGCCGAGAAAACGGTTGACGCGCTCGCAGATCACCTCGCCGAGGTGCTGGATTTCGATCGCCGCCGGGCCCTCGACCCGCAATACCAGCGTGCCGGGCTCGCGCTCCTCACCGTCTGCCGGACGTGTCCATTGGATTTTGATCGGCTCGCTGTGGGCGGAAATTTCCACCCCGACGATATCCGGCCAGCGCGTGACCAATTCGGCGGAGGCAAAGCCCTGCCGCGTAAACGTCTCGCCCACAACCTTGCCGACGAGGTCGCGCAGCGGCTTGGCAAAGGCGCGCGAGGGCTTGTTCATGGTGTGACGCTCTGTCATCCGTCGGAAGATGACCGTAGCAGCGAATATGGACCGGCGACAGCGCGGGATGGGCGCGGCGGCGGTTTCGTCACCGCAACCCACCGACTTGCTGGCCTGGTACGACCGGCATCGCCGCAAACTGCCGTGGCGCGCGCCGGCGGGCCAGCACGCCGATCCGTATCATGTCTGGCTCTCCGAAATCATGCTGCAACAGACCACGGTCAAGGCCGTCGCGCCCTATTACGCGCGTTTTCTGGCGCGCTGGCCCGACATCGGCGCGCTGGCGGCGGCGCCGCGCGATGAAATTCTCAAAAGCTGGGCCGGACTCGGCTATTACGCCCGCGCGCGAAATCTTCATGCATGCGCGTGCGCCCTAGTCGAGCGGCACGGCGGGAAAATCCCAAAGAGCGAGGCGGCGCTGCGCGGCCTGCCTGGTATCGGCCCCTATACCGCCGCCGCCATTGCCGCGATTGCCTATGACGTGCCGGCGACGCCGGTCGACGGCAATATCGAACGCGTCATCGCCCGGCTCTATGCCATCGACACGCCACTGCCGGCGGCGAAAGCGGAAATTTCCCGGCTGGCGCAGGCGCTCACGCCGCCGCGCCGCGCCGGCGATTTCGCCCAAGCGATGATGGATCTCGGCGCCACCATCTGCACGCCGAAGAAACCGGCCTGTGCGTCGTGCCCGTGGCATCGAAGCTGCGCGGCGCATTTGCGCGGAGATGCCGAAACGTTTCCACGCCGTGCGCCGAAGCGCGAAGGGGTCTTACGCCGCGGCGCCGCTTTTGTCGCGCGGCGGGCCGACGGGTTTGTGCTGGTGCGCACGCGACCGGCCAAGGGCCTCCTCGGCGGTATGACCGAAGTGCCGACGACGGAGTGGGCGGCGGACTTTCACGAGAAGACTGCGCCGAACAGCGCGCCCCGTTTCGCTTCAAGGAAATCGGAAAAGTGGCGCCACAATCCCGGAGTGGTGCGGCATGTGTTCACGCATTTTCCGCTTGAATTGACGGTCTATACGGCTCATGTGCCGGCACACACGCCAGCGCCAAAGGGCACGCGCTGGGTTGCGCTCAATGAGCTCGACGGCGAAGCTTTGCCAAGCCTCATGCGCAAGGTCTTGGCGCACGCGTTGACTTCGGATCGAATAGCCAAAATCCAACCGGGAAAGGATCAATCATGAAAGTCGAACGACACGACGCCGGACCGCGCATGAGCAAGGCCGTTGTTCATGGCGACACGGTCTATCTTGCCGGCATCGTCGCCGACGCGCCGAAGGGCAAGAGCGTGGCCGAGCAGACCAAAAGCATCCTCTCCCAGATCGACGGCTTTCTCGCCAAGGCCGGGACCGACAAGAGCAAGCTCCTCTCGGCCAATATCTGGATCACCGACATGGCGAATTTCGCCGAGATGAACGCCGTGTGGGATGCTTGGGTGTCGCCCGGCAATACACCGGCGCGCGCGACGGTCGAAGCCGGCCTCGCCGCACCCGACTACAAGGTCGAGATCATGGTCGTTGCTGCGCGATGACGACACAGCCCGGAATACTTTCAGTCTTCCACCATTGCCGCGCGGGGAGCGAGGCGGAATTCGAAGCCTGGTATCAGAGCGAACATCTCATCGAGCGGCTTGCCGTGCCGGGCTTTCTGTTCGGCCGCCGCTACAAAGGCATAGCGGGCACCCCCGGCTATTTCTGCTTCTATCTTGTCGAGACACCCGCGGTGCTGAGGTCGAGGCCCTATCTGGAACGGCTCGATAATCCCACCCCGATGACGCGCAAGATGATGTCGGGCGTCTTCATCGACATGAACCGCACCGTATGCTCCCGCGTGACGCGGCGCGGCCATTTCCGAGGAGCTTTTGCCGCGATCGCGCGATTCAACCAAAGACAGGATGACACGGCGCTCGCGGGCGCATTGGAGAAATTTACCGGCGACATCGCCGTCGCTGGCGGCGAAATCTGGGTCGCCGTCGATGCCGCCGGCATGCCGGTGTCGAAGGAAGAGCAATTGCGCGGCGGCGACAACAAGATTGCCGGCGCGCTGATGATCGAGACACTCTATCAGGAGGATGCGGAAGCCGCTGGCGCGCAATTGGCCAAGCAATTCCCGCAAGCCGATGTCGGCTTCTTTCGTGCGCTCTGCGAAATCGGCAGGAGCGACTTATGAAAGCGCTGCTGCCGCTCGCGGAAACAATCGCGCAGCGTCTGATCGCGCGCCGCGACACGATCGCCGTCGCCGAATCCTCGACCGGCGGGCTCATCGCCGCCGCCTTGCTGGCGGTGCCCGGCGCCTCCGCCTATTTTCTCGGCGGCGCCGTGGTCTACACAAAATCGGCGCGAGCGGCGTTGCTCGGCATCGGCGACGCCGAGATGCATGGCTTAAGGGCGGCGACTGAGCCCTATTCGCTGCTGATTGCGCGGCGCGTGCGCGAGCGGCACGGCGCGGCCTGGGGTCTTGGCGAAACCGGCGCGACGGGACCGAGCGGCAATCGCTACGGCGATCCGGCGGGCCACACGTGTATTGCGGTCTCCGGTCCGGCCGAGCGCGCGATCACGCTGCGCACCGGCAGCGCCGACCGGCTTTCGAATATGGAGGCCTTCGCCAAACGCGCGCTTGAGCTGCTTGTTGAAGTCGTGCCCGGAGCGTAGTCGATTTCGTTATTCCGCGGCTTCCGCCATTTCCGATCGCACGATGGCGCGGAAGTCGTCGATGAGCGTCAAACCTTTCGGCGTTTCGACGTGCCAAAAGGTCCAGCCGTTGCAGGCTTCAAGCCCTTGCGCGAGTGCGCCGATGCGGTGGATCGAGCCGACCGCCTCGCCAAGGGAAAGCGCGCCATCGGCGCGAACCAGCGCGCGATGCCGCCTTTTGGCGTCGACGAGCTTTATGCCCGGCGAAACCAAGCCGCGCTCGATCAGCGCGGCGAACGGTACCCGCGGCGCCTCGCGCGCGGTCATGAAGGTGGCGAGCGACGGCTCGGGCATCGGCTCGATGCTGTCGATGCGCTCCTGCGCCGCGGCGGCGTAATCCTTATCGCGCTCGATCCCGACGAAGCGGCGGCGCAGCCGCTGCGCGACCGCGCCGGTGGTGCCGGTGCCGCAGAACGGGTCGAGCACCAGATCGTCGGGCCGTGACGCAGCGAGGATAACGCGCGCCAGCAATGCTTCCGGTTTTTGTGTCGGATGCAGCTTCTTGCCGTCGTCCCCTTTGAGGCGCTCCTCGCCGGTGCATAACGGAATGAACCAGTCGGAGCGCATCTGGATGTCCTCGTTACCCGCCTTGAGCGCCTCGTAGTTGAACGTATAATCGCGCTTGGCGGCGTCGCGCGCCGCCCAGATCAGGGTTTCGTGCGCGTTGGTGAAGCGGCGGCCGCGGAAATTCGGCATCGGGTTGGATTTGCGCCAGACAATGTCGTTGAGGATCCAGAAGCCCGTGTCCTGGAGCAGCGTCCCGACGCGGAAAATGTTGTGATAGGAGCCGATCACCCAGAGCGTAGCACTCGGCTTCATCACGCGGCGGCAGGCGATGAGCCAAGCGCGCGTGAAATCGTCGTAAGCCGAGAAGCTTGCGAATTTGTCCCAGTCATCGTCGACCGCGTCGACGCGAGAATCGTCGGGGCGCTTGAGGTCGCCGGCAAGCTGCAGGTTGTACGGTGGGTCGGCGAAGACGAGGTCCACGGACTGCGCCGGCAGCTTCGTCATCTCGGCAACGCAATCGCCGACGAAGATGCGCGCGGAGGCAGACTCTTGGGATTCAATACACACGCGGGGCGCCCTTACGGACGCCCCGCGACGCGACACAACCATGACTCAGAACTCTGACTCAGGCGACGCTGGTCGGCGACGCGGGACCTACAACCGACGGCCGGCATGATGCCGGTCCAAGGTAAAAATCGACTTAACTATGCGGCGTCTGCACTAGGCAATAAATGCCGGGAAACACTTGGTTAATTCGGCGCAAGCGGCCGGCGCGGCCGCGCCGGATTTCG
>Ga0210394_10006570_pt1 | contig 12553 bp, 13 predicted proteins | sample IncBWC12MmetaG_FD_160121 | JGI IMG/M metagenome (GOLD analysis project Ga0210394, IMG submission 160121) | Forest soil microbial communities from Barre Woods Harvard Forest LTER site, Petersham, Massachusetts, United States - Inc-BW-C-12-M | ecosystem: Environmental > Terrestrial > Soil >... | reverse complement strand
GCCCCGGTCTGATTCAGCATCTCGCGCCGGTACAGCGCCGCGGAGCCGCTGGGAAACAGGGCGTCCGTTTCGCCGGTAAACGCCGCGAACGCCTGCCCGTGGCCTCTCTGTTTGCTCGACCCATCCGCTGCCATCAGCATGCCGGCCGAATCCAGCTCCTGCGTGTCTGCCATCCGCACCTGGCTGGCGAACATGCCAACCTTCGGGTGTGCCTCCGCGTCCTTGAGGAGAGCTTCCAGCCATTCAGGATGCGCCACCGCGTCGTCGTTTAGCGTCGCCAGATAGGGCGCAGCGGAGGATTCGAACGCCTGATTCACCGCCGCGCCGAATCCTACGTTCCGTGAGTTTGCGATCAGGCGCACCCGCGCTCCTGAGACCAGCGCCTTTCCAGCTCCGCTGTTATCCACCACCACCACTTCGAAATCGGCCAGGGTCTGAGATTCAAGCGAGCGCAAACATTCAGCCAAGGCGTCGCCTGCGGCCAATGTCGGTACGGCAACGGTAACGCGAGGCGGCGGCAAGAAACGATTCTAGCGCAGCCTGTTAGTGGGGCAGGTCTCCGACCTGCCGTGCGCGCGGTTCCGAAGGCGTTTCTGAACCGCGACTGTTAAGGAGCGGCACTGGCACTAACGCAGCACCGTCAGCGGTTCCGATTCGGGCTCCGCGCCGTCGTCCTTGAGATCGCCGCCCTCTAAATCCAGATAGCGCGGATCCAGCAGCCGGCCAGTCTCCAGATTCCCCATCGCCGAAAGCAGCGATTCTTTCACGCGCGGGAAATCCTTCTCGAGTTCGCCAATCCAGCCGCGCAGCGATCGCCGCACCGTCCCCGCCCGCAGTGAGCAGCCGCACGGAATCACCGGCGCGCCCAGCGACTCCGCGAACTGCCGCGTCAGATCCTCGGTGACAAACACCAGCGGACGGATCAGACGGAACTCCCGCTTCGCCGACCAGGTGACCGCCGGCAGCGCGCTGGTGCGTCCGGTAAACAGAGCGTTGCGCAGGAAGGACTCGCAGAAATCGTCGGCGGTGTGGCCGAAGGCGATGACGTTCGCGCCCAAGCCGCGCACAATCTCATACACCGCGCGGCGCCGGAAGCGGCTGCACAGGTCGCAGCCGTGATCGGGCTGTTCGTCCAGCAGGCGCAGGGACGGATTGTCGCGGGTGTACGTCCAGTCGACGCCGCGCGCTTTGAGGTAGTCGCCCATGGGCTCGAAGGGAGCCAGAAATTTGCCTTGCTCCACCGTGAACGCGCACACCGTGAACTGAATGGGGGCGCGCTGCTGAAGCCGCAGCAGCACTTCCAGCAGCGTGAGCGAATCCTTTCCGCCCGAAAGGGCCACGGCGACGCGGTCTCCCTCGCGAATCATCTTGAATCGCGCGACGGCCTCGCCGGTCTTCCTCAGCAGTGTTTTTTCGAGGTCCAAAGGCTATCCGTGCCCCAGGTACATGAGCCAGCCCAATCCGAAGACGGCGGCCACGAACCAGGCGAAACAGTATGCGGCGTAGCGCATGCGCTCCCGGTCCGTGCGTTTGGTCACCACGCCGAGCACGATCGACGTCAGCAGCGCGAACATCATGGACGCTTCGAAATGGTCGAGGTTGATCTTCGGCATGCTATGTTCCCTCCCTTACACCAGTTTCACAGTTCTAAGTTAGCCCGCAGGTCACAGACCTGCCCCACAGAGCTGCAAACCGTTGACCGGCTGTTGTGGGGCAGGTCTGCGACCTGCCATTTCCGGCGTCGAACGAGTTCTGCCACGGGTTGCTAATCCTTTTGCCCGGTCGCGATTTCGTACGCGTCCACCATGCCGAGCACGTTCAACAACCCCGCCCCGACCAGGAACTTCGTTCCGTAATCGTGCACGTGGCCGGCGATGTCGGCTTGCGCGTAGCCCAGCCACACCGTCAGAAAGTACAGAATCCCGGACATCAGGTTCCCCAGAAACCCGCCGTAATAAATGACGGTGGTCAACAGATCGTCGGCCTTGGGAGCGAACAGCGCGCCCCGCATCATCAGGCCGAGCAGGTACATCGCCGCGACGCACGCCAGGATCAAGCCGCCCCGCGCCGGCCGCTTCAACAACATATGACCGCCGCCCGGGATGAACCACGCCAGCAGCACGGCGGGCATCCAGCCGCCCGTGGAGACTTCAGAACCTGTTTTTTCCGCCACGAGTTTATTTTATCGCATCATGTAAGTCATGCGGGTTTTCGCCGATCTGTTCGCCCAGCTCCGCCGCGCGGAGTTGTGGGTGCCCTGGCTCGAAAGTGGAATGCGGGTGCTGATGACCGTGATCGGCGCATGGCTGCTCACGCGCATCGCCGCCCAGTTGCTCCGCCGGCTGCGCAAGTACGCAAACTCCGTCATGGAGCGGCGCGGCTATAGCCCCGACCCGGAGTTGCAGAAGCGCACCGCCACCATCGTCGCCGTGTTCCGCCTGGTCATCAGCACGATGGTGTGGGCCATCGCGCTGGTGATGGTGCTGGTCGAGCTCGGCTTCAAGATCGAACCCCTGCTGGCCAGCCTCGGGGTCGCCGGCCTGGCGCTGGGCCTGGGCGCGCAGACGCTGATTAAGGATTGGCTGGGCGGCCTGTTTCTGTTGCTCGAAGACCAGATCCGCATCGGCGACGCCGTGACCATTAACACCTTTTCCGGGACCGTCACGGAGATCAATTTGCGAACCACCGTGCTCCGTGCGGAAAACGGCGCGGTGCATATCATCTCCAATGGGTCGGTTACGGTGCTGTCCAACTTCACGCGGGAGTATTCGTATTACATCTTCGAGACCATCCTGGCGCACCGCGTCGACGCCGAAAAGGCCTTGGAGATTCTGACGCAGACCGGCGCCGAGATCGCCTCCGAAGAAGCCTATCGCGCCGCCGCCCTGGCGCCGCTCGAGGTCATGGGCGTCGACAAGCTGGGCGATCGCGGCGCAACCATCCGCGCCCGCATCAAGACCCTGCCGTCGCAGCAATACACCATCGGCCGCGAACTGAATCGCAGGATCAAACAACGCTTCGACGCGGCGGGAATTCTGTTCCCGCCGCCGTAGTGTTGGCGACGAGTGGGACACCATAGCCTGTTCCGCCCAGTTGATGGCGCCTCTGAGCTAAACTGAATTGTCTGTGTCGCTGGCGCGAAAGTATATCCGCGAGGGGCATCCGACGATCAATGAGTTGATCGTCGAGCAGGGTGTCCTCTTTCCGCGCGACCCGCAGGAGCTTCTGGGCGACTTCTGGCCGGAAGAGGAGTCTATCGACGATTTCCTGGCCGCACTCCGCGAATGGCGGGGCCATGCCAAGACTGACCCAGCGGCATGAAGCCGGTCGTCCTTGATACGGACGTCGTTTCGTTTCTCTTCAAGAGCGACAGCCGGGCGCAAGCTTACCTTCCGCACCTCCGCGACCGGCAATGGCTGATCTCCTTTATGACGGAAGCTGAATTGGAGCAGTGGGCGCTTCTGTCGAACTGGCACGGGAAGCGCACTGATTGGCTGCGGGTCTTTCTTGCACGATTTGCAATCGTTCCGTCTTCCCGCGACTTGGTCCTCAAATGGGCGGAGGTTATGGTCGCGGCTCGCAGAGCGGGACGGCGGCTGGAAACCGCTGATGCCTGGATCGCCGCCACCGCCGCTTTGTACAGCGCCCCTTTGATTACCCACAACGGAAATGATTATTTAGGGGTTCCTCGACTGAAAGTGATTACCACCGCTGGCCTTTAGCGCTTCAGCCGCGAAAGCCAGGGCCGCGCGGATGCTCTCCACGGGGAGGTGACGGTGCGCCGACAGGATTTGCTCGGCGGTTTCGCCGGCAGCCAGCTTCTCGAAGGATGAGTTCAACCGTAATCCTGGTTCCGGCGATGACCGGTTTCCCTAACATGACGGAGGGGTCTGAAACGATGTGCGCACCATCCATAAAATGCTTGTTTCATCACCGTAGCAGGCACTCTTCGAATCTGCGCGATTACCTTACAAACGACGAAGGAGGCTACAACCTCCACGTCTCCCAGCGCTCTTTTCATCGAGCACCCTTCCCATTTGCATCGTTCCCTACGTAGACGGTCGCCCATGTTGGTTTGCCCACACTACGCTGTTTGATATTCCAGGGATCCTCTTCCTCGCACTGGACGATCTCCCTCCTTTCCTCCGCGCCCGTAAGCATGAAACCTTCGAATCTCTTCTCTTTTTCGATCCAGCGAAGCAGTACGTAATAGTCGTTAGGGCCGCTGCAAACCGCACCAGAGGACGGCATTGGCCAGTAAGTCACGCGTTTCTGAGAGGTCTTGACATCAATGTTCGCGTGGCGAGTCCCTTCAGGACTCGCGACTATGATGTCGTACCCTTTTGTGTTACGAACTGTCGGCAGCGCGATCAAACCGCGGCGAGAAAGCTTCCGAAACGACATGGTACACACCGGCGGCCCCAATGAGCGCGCGCGAGATTGCCTTGCTGTCCGGCTGAGCCATTTGCAGAACGACCATGATACGCTCCAATGCAGAGCGTCGTGAAGGCGCTGCGCAGGACTCCCCTCATATCCTCTCTGGGACCCCACCACCGCCAACGGCGCGCGCGCTTTCAGCGGATTTTGTAGACGTTGGTTATGGCTCCAGATCTGAGAAGGCGAGCTTGATGACGTGGTCGCGCACATCCTCCGGCCATGCGGCGACGAGATCGCTGAACCGGCGCCGGTCGTACGCGAATAGCGCTCGCGCGGCTTCCTGGAAGCCGGGCAGGTCGCCGGCGATGAACGACATGAAGCGATAGGCGGCTTCCTGGGCCGCGCGTCTCCGGTCGCTGTCGCCGCTGGTGCGGCGCGCGTGCTCCACCAGCTTGCGCAATGCCACCGACGCGCCTCCGGGCTGCGTGCTCAGCCAGTCCCAGTGGCGCGGGAGAAGCGTCACTTCGCGAGCGACGACGCCCAGCCTGGGACGGCCTCGTCCGCGCAGTTCTTCGGAGGGTGGCGGCTCCAGAGGAGCAGGTGCGAGGCGCTCTAACAGCCGTTTCAGAACTTCTTCGCGGCTCCCTCGTGTATCGAGGTCGACGATGCTGCCGGTGGCGCCGTCATAGAGGAAGACCGGATCGACGTTACGATCCAAGGCATCCTTGACCGCGATGGCTACCTCGTGCAGCGGGCCTGAGGCAAGGCGGCGATGGCCACTAAAGGCGATGGCGGGTTTGAGAAGAGCTTCATGCATGCCTCAATAATATCCGGGTACAATTAGTTTGTCAATACTACCCGGATAATATTCTAAGCCGCCTTCTCAGTTCTCAGAGGGAACCCGTTCGATGGAGTCGATCACAACCACCTCTACCTGCTCCTTGCGCGCCTCCAACCTCAATCCGAGCGATTCCTTGACAGCGGCAAAGAGCCCGACTGTAGGAGCCGGGGGAAGGTCGGCATTGGGGTGCAATTCTGCGGTCGCTATAGCGAACGCCCCCGGCCGTTCGAAGGCCGGGTCCGGCGCCCAGGAGAGGTCAACGTCGAATCTTCCTTTGAGCCCGGTAAGGTCCTCCACCGGGCCCGCCACCCTGAGGGAAAGAAGACGGGCGAGCGTAGCCATGGTGATGGACCCTTTGATCCCTTGCGATTGAAGCGAGTCGCCGAATGTGACCTGGCCAGGGGGAGGACCCGCGGGTTTGGGACTCGGGTCGGAAGCCTTCAATTTCGGACCGTTCTTGTCCACAACCAAGGCATATCCCGGACGCACGCGACTTTCCTTGTGGACGGCCAACTTGAACCTTTCGACCAGCAGCGCCTGAAGCATCGCCGGGAGTTGATCTCTGGTTGCGCCCACCGGCATCTTGGCATTGATCGCGAAGCAGTCCGCATCCAGCCACGAAGGCCCGGCGATCTGATCCATCTTCACGTTGAAAGCTTCCATCAGAACCGCTTTGAGGGGATAGCCACTCAGTGCGATCATACCCGGGTCGAGGGTATGTTCCATGCGGCATCGGTCCGTACGCTTCACCGACGCTGTTTCAAACCTTGGCTGGTCCGCGCTCTGGGCAGCGAATGCGCCGATTGCCGAGAGCGCGATGGACCGGCGCGAGACGGATGTTCACGGCGAAACCTCCGATTCATTCTCTCGTATCTAATTCTGGATCTGCTGGACGGATTCGCTCGCCGACATCGCTAGCCGCGCGAGGCACACAAGTCAAGACAGGCTGAAAGCCTGTCCCACCAAGCTTGCAAGCTGGTGATGTCGCGTGGTGGGATAGGCGGTTTCGCCTGTCGTTCCAGATGCGTGGGACTTCTGCCACGGGCTGCTAAGCCGGTTCGTCCGGCTCGGCCGGTTCGTCCGGCTCGACCGCTTCTTCCGGCGGTGCGGCTTCCTTGCGAGCCTGCTCGAACAGCATCGTGAGCGTCTTCTCAGTGCGGATGTTGCTGGCGATCTTGGGGATTGCGCCGTCCTTCTGGAGCTTGGCGCGGGTCACCGCCACGGCCTCGCGGGCCTGGCGGGCGATGCGCTGCACCTCGCGGTCGACCTCTTCCTGGGTTGCCCCGATGGCTTCGCGCTCGGCGATCTTATCCAGCAGTAGCGACGCTTTCACGTCGCGGGTGGCTTTCTCCTTCTGCGCGTCCTTCACCTTGCTCCAGTCCAGCTTCAGATCCTTAACGTCCATGCCTTGCGCGGCCAAACCCCGCAATTGGTTTTCGACGTTCACCTGAATCTGCCGGTCAATGTAAGCCTCCGGCACGGGGAAATCGTGGGCGTCCACCAGCTTGTCCAGCAACTGGCGTTTGGCGTCTTCCTGGGCTTGATGCTCGCGCTCGCGCTGGATGTTCTTGCGGATGGTCTCCTTCAGCTCCTCGAGCGTCTGAAAATCGCCCAGATCCTTGGCGAATTCGTCGTTCAGCTCCGGCAGCTCCTTGCGGCGAACGGCCTTCACCGTGGCGCGGAACTTCACCGTGCGTCCGGCCAGATTCTTGCGCTCATAGTCTTCGGGATAAGCCACCTCGAACTCACGCTGCTCATCCGGCGACGCCCCGCGCAGGTTGTCGGTAAACACAGGCATGGTGGCGTCATCGCCGATCTTCAGCACCAGCTCATCCTGGGAAATCTTCTCGTCGACGCCCTCCACGCTTTCGAGCGAAATCACGGCGTGATCGCCGTCCGCCAGCGGGCGAGGCTCTTCGTTGACGAATTCCGCTTTCTGATTGCGAATCTGATCCAGCCGCTCGGTCACCTCGGCTTCGGTGACTTCGGGCTCGGCATACGTGATGGTGATGCCGCGGAATTCGCCCAGATCGAAATCCGGCGCGACCTCGAATTCGGCCTTGAAGCGCAAAGGCTCGCCCGCATGGAGGTGCACGTCGGTGATATCCGGCCGCCCCACCACGCGGAGATTGTCCTTCTCGACCGCCGCGTGGAAGAATCGCGGAACCAGCTTTTCGATGACTTCCTGGCGGATATCGCCCGCAAAGCGGGTCTTCACGATGCTGACCGGCGCCTTGCCGGGACGAAATCCGGGCAGCCGGACCTTGGCCTGAATCCCGGCGACGGCGAGCTCGGTTTCTTTCTCGACTTCCGAGGCGGGAATCGAGATCTCGAGAGAATGCTTGCAGCCTTCGATTAACGCCACGTTTGTCGTCGTTCCTTCATAAGACCGCTCCCTTTGCCGGACGGCAGGTCACAGACCTGCCCCACTGGTCTGCAAAGCATCTATCGGTGGTAAGTGGGGCAGGTCTGTGACCTGCCTCGCTACCTAGCCGCGCGCCGCAGCCGCGGGCTTGGCGGCGTCCGCAAGCGCGGCAGCCTTGTCGGTAGCCTCCCAGGTGAACGTATCTTCGGTGCGTCCGAAGTGTCCGAAGGAGGCGGTCTTGCGGTAAATCGGCCGGCGCAGCTTCAGCGATTCGATCATGCCCTTGGGAGTCAGATGGAAGTGCGAGCGCACCAGGTCCACCAGACGCTCCTCCGGCAGCGTGCCGGTTCCGAAAGTGTTGACCATCACGGAAACCGGCTCCGCCACGCCAATGGCATAAGCCAATTGCACTTCACAGCGATTGGCCAGGCCGGAGGCCACGATGTTCTTGGCAACGTAACGCGCCATGTAGCAGGCGGAACGGTCCACCTTGGTCGGATCCTTGCCGGAGAACGCGCCGCCGCCGTGCCGGCCCATGCCGCCGTAGGTGTCCACGATGATCTTGCGGCCCGTCAACCCGGTGTCGCCATGAGGACCGCCAATCACAAAACGCCCGGTGGGGTTGATGTGATACTTGGTCCCGGAATCCACCATGGCGGAAGGGATCACTGGATCGATGATGTGCTTCTTCACGTCCGCGCGCAGTTGCTCAGTGGTTACGTCGTCGTCGTGCTGCGTCGAGACCACCACGGCGTCGATGCGCTTGGGCTGACCGTTCACGTACTCCACGCTCACCTGGCTCTTGCCGTCCGGCCGCAGATAGCTGAGCTTGCCGAAACGGCGGATCTCGCTCAACTGCCGCACCAGCTTGTGCGCCAGCATGATGGGCAGAGGCATCAGCTCCTCGCTCTCATCGCAGGCGTAGCCGAACATCAACCCCTGATCGCCGGCGCCGCCGGTGTCCACGCCCATGGCGATATCGGGCGACTGCGTCTGGATGGTGTTGAGGATGCCGCAGGTCTTGGCGTCGAAGCCCATCCTGGCATCGGTGAAGCCGATGTCGGCGATCACCTCCCGCGCGATTCTGGGCACGTCCAGAATGGTCGTGGTGGTGATCTCGCCCGCCACCACGCAGATGCCCGTGGTCACCAGAGTTTCGCAGGCTACGCGCCCGGTGGGGTCCCCGGCCAAAACGGCGTCCAGCACCGCATCTGAAATCTGATCGGCCATCTTATCCGGGTGGCCTTCGGTCACCGATTCGGACGTGAAAATATGTCGCATACGATCTGCCACTTCGCCAAACCTCCACACGGGGAATTAAATCTAGGTTTACAGTGAGAAACCCAAAACGAGTAGTCTAGCACAGCGCTCGCGCCGCTGCTGTATTAAGATAGGAGTTTACCACCAAAACGAGGAGCCTAATGAGCACTGCTACGCTACCGAAACCAAACGCGACAGCCGAATATAAAGTCGCCGACATGACGCTGGCCGACTGGGGCCGCAAGGAAATTTCCATCGCCGAGTTTGAAATGCCCGGCCTGATGTCGATCCGCAAGAAGTACGCCGCGGGCCAGCCGCTGAAGGGCGTGCGCATCACCGGGTCGCTGCATATGACCATCCAGACAGCGGTCCTGATCGAGACCCTGGCCGATCTGGGCGCCACCGTGCGCTGGGCCAGTTGCAATATCTTTTCGACGCAGGATCATGCCGCGGCCGCTATTGCCGCTTCCGGCGTTCCGGTCTTCGCGTGGAAGGGCGAATCGCTCGAAGAGTATTGGTGGTGCACCTACCAGGCCGTCAGCCATCCCGGCGGCAAAGGCCCTGAGCTGGTGGTCGACGACGGCGGCGATGTCACGCTGCTGATCCACAAAGGCTACGAACTGGAGCACGGCGATACGTGGGTCGACTCGCCGAGTTCCAGCCATGAAGAGAAGGTGATCAAGGATCTGCTCAAGAAGGTCCACGCCGAGCACCCGCATCGCTGGACCGAGATGGTGAAGCACTGGCGCGGCGTTTCCGAGGAAACCACCACCGGCGTGCACCGGCTGTACAAAATGCAGGAGCAGGGCAAATTATTGATTCCGGCTATCAACGTAAATGATTCGGTTACGAAGTCGAAGTTCGATAATTTGTACGGCTGCCGCGAATCGCTGGCGGACGGCATCAAGCGCGCCACCGACGTGATGGTGGCCGGCAAGATCGCTGTCATTTGCGGTTACGGAGATGTCGGCAAGGGCTCGGCGCATTCGCTGCGCGGCATGGGCGCACGCGTGGTGGTGACCGAGATTGACCCCATCAACGCTCTGCAAGCAGCCATGGAAGGCTTCGAAGTGACCACCGTGGAAGACACCCTCGGACGCGGCGACATCTACGTGACCTGCACCGGCAACCTGGACATTATCACGCTGGAGCACATGTCGCACATGAAGGATCAGGCCATCGTGTGCAACATCGGGCACTTCGATAACGAGATTCAGGTGGACAAGCTGAATGAGGCCAAGGGCGTGAAGCGCACCAACATTAAGCCGCAGGTGGATATGTATACTTTCCCCGACGGCCACAGCATCTTCATGCTGGCCGAAGGCCGCCTGGTGAACCTGGGCTGCGCCACCGGTCACCCCAGCTTCGTGATGAGCAACAGTTTTTCCAATCAGACGCTGGCCCAGCTCGACCTGTGGAAGAACAAAGACGTCTACAAGGTGGGCGTTTACACGCTGCCCAAGAAGCTGGACGAAGAGGTCGCGCGCCTGCACCTGGAGAAGATCGGCGTGAAGCTGACGACTCTGACGAAGAGCCAAGCCGATTATCTCGGCGTGCCGACGGAAGGTCCGTACAAGCCGGATCACTATCGTTACTAGGGCGGCAAAGACACTGCGGCTGTGCTGCCGCGGTGTCTTGCTTGCGAATGAGAAAGATCGAAGAGGCGCCTCTTGCCCAAGTGATGTCGCTCACCAGGAAGCGCCGCTCTCCATTACTGGGGCCGCACAACGGGCTTTCGCCCTGTGCGGCTGAACGGCACAGCCCACCGTGTGACGCCTCATCAGTAATAGGTAATGGCGCGGGGTGACTCGAGTACTCTCCGCGTTGGCGTGAACCGGATGCAGTGAGACATCCGATCTCTTACGACCACACAATAACAGGTGAGGCGCGCGAATCGGGTCACGCGAAAACGCCAAACTGAGGAATCGGCGGGAAATTGAGTTTGGAAATTGTTTGGGAACGAATCCGGTTCCGGTTTGAAGAACTCATAACTGAATCCTATGAAACACGGCAGTGCATCTGGGTCGAAGCAGATACCTTCCGCGTTCGCCGTAATACGGGCTCTATGAGCTTCACACGCACCAAGGCTTTAACCACCGCGACGATCGCTTACCCAGTCAAGCCTCATAGTTCTCACGGCCCAAGATTGTCATAGGTATCCGGCGGAGACTCTCCGGCTGCCCGCATAATCTCACAGGAAGGAAGAAGGGGCGGCTGGCGGCTGGTTTCTTGAAACCCGGCGTCCCTCACCTCGGTCTAAAGCAGTGTTGTCGGTACTGCCGGAAAGAGGCGCCCCTATGCGACTCCTCGTGTTCATGACCGCCGGTGCTGCGCTCTGGGCGCAGGGGCCAAACATCGAGGAACTGTTCAGGAGGTCTGGAGCCGCAGACGATGCGAACGGACCCAGGGCCCAGCAGTACCTCTACCGGGAGTACTCCGTTACCGCTGAAATTAACGAAAAGGGCGAACCGTCGAACCGCCACACCGAGACCTGGGAAGCGATCGGGCTCGAGGGTTCTGAGTATCGCAAACTGGTCCAGCGTGACGACAAACCGCTGACGGAGAAGGAGCAGAAGCAAGAAGACGACAAGCTCCGCAAGGAAGCCGACCGGCGTCGCAAGGAGAGGAAAGGCGGCGTCAAGAATCCGCTTAAGCGGACATATACGTTCGGGTACTCATCAGGCGACGAGCGATTCTTTGACTTCCGCTACGTCGGCGAGGAAGTGGTCAACGGGCGGCCTGCGTATGTTCTCGAGGGAACACCGAAATCGGGCGTGAAGCCCACGAATGACCATGAGAAGCACTTGCTGCTGTCGCGTTTGAAGCTCTGGATCGACAAGGAAGAGTTCTTCGAGTCCAACTTTGAAATCGAAGTCACCGGAGCAGGTGGCGACTTCCGGCCAGGAACCATGATTTCTGCCAAGCAACAGCGTATGGAGGACGGCACCTGGCTCATGAACGAAATCCGGATCCGATTCATCCTCAAGCCGCTGCGCATCGCGAACGTTCGGATGGAGCAGGTGATCACGCGCTCGGACTTTCACAAGTTCGCGGTGGACTCGCGGATCCTTGAGCTCCCGTAGTAGTTCCAGTAGCGCTTCCAGAAATCGAAATAACTAGTTGAGGTGCTCAGCGGAAGGGATAGCCCAACGCCTTTCACGGCTCAGCCCTGATAGCACCCGCAAAACCTGAATGGGTAGAGCAAAGCCGCCGAGCTTAGCGCCGCCGTTCCGCACAAAGAGGTCGTTTGCGCGACGCTCTCCGCTTTACGTTTCAGCAGTAGAACCTTGCACAAGTCCGCCGAGCCTTCTCCCGCTGCAGGGTCGAACTGTTATTCTGCGAGATACGATGAGCCCATACTTGCTTGTGGCGCTGGGGGCGGCGGCGGGAGGGGTGGCGAGGTACGTCATCGGGACGGCCATCATGCAGCGGTCCGGCGGAAGATTCCCGCTGGGCACGCTGATCGTCAATGTCACCGGCTGCTTCCTGATCGGCGTCCTCATGACCATGCGAGAGCGGGACACGCTGGCCTCGAAATGGCAGCCTCTGCTGGTGGTGGGCGTGTTGGGAGGCTACACCACGTTTTCCAGTTTCGGGTGGGAGGCTTACCGCAGCGTGCGCGAAGGCAGTGTGTTCATGGGCCTCGCGTATGTGGTCCTGAGCGTGACGTTGGGCTACATCGCGGTCTGGTGCGAGGCGTTGTTACTCAC
>Ga0210394_10006568_pt1 | contig 12555 bp, 9 predicted proteins | sample IncBWC12MmetaG_FD_160121 | JGI IMG/M metagenome (GOLD analysis project Ga0210394, IMG submission 160121) | Forest soil microbial communities from Barre Woods Harvard Forest LTER site, Petersham, Massachusetts, United States - Inc-BW-C-12-M | ecosystem: Environmental > Terrestrial > Soil >... | reverse complement strand
TGCATCTTCGCGCAATACGCGTGGAATTCTTCGATCGTCAAGCCATCGTTTGCCGGAGCGCCGCCCACCTCATTCAGTCCGATCATGCGATTGAAGCAGTAGAAGACCGTGTCTTCAACGCCCTTCGCCATCACGGGCGAAGTGAACTGCTGAAACCGCAGCAGGAATTCGCTCTCGAGCGCGCCGCGATGGCCAAGCATGAGCACGTCGGCGACGAAGTCGAACAGGCCCGGGTCGATGTCGGTCCTGCTCTCCTTTGCCCGCGCTACGGCGATCTCGATCTCACGGCGGTCTTCGTCTGTCATTTCGTTCCGCTCCGCCACTACGTAGGTGCGGTAGATGGAGAAACACGCGGCCACTTCGCGAATGGCTCGGCGAATTTCCGCACGCGTGTAGTCACGGCGATCGCGATTGCCTTCGCAGATTTCTACGAACTGGCTTGCCAGGCGATTCACGTCGCTGCCCAATGCCTCCTGTTCCACAGCGAGCTTTTTCTCGTGCGCCATCTCGTCGAACTTTTCAGCCTTGCCCGTGAACTCGCGATAAATAGCGCTGAACTCCCGCAATCCTTCGCCGGACACCAACAGGTTGTTGCATACGTTGAGGAAGTCGTAGCCCGTGGTGCCATCAATGGGCCAACTCTGGCGAAGGAACTCGCCAGGCTCAAGAATTTTTTCGCCGATGATCCACGCTTCTTTTGCCCGCGAACGCAGTCGATCGAAATATTGCTTCGGGTCGCGGAGGCCGTCTGGATGATCCACGCGAATTCCGTCAAGCACTCCACGATCGATCCATTCGAATATCCGGCAATGGGTGGCATCGAACACGTGCTGGCGCTCCATGCGTAAACCGATCAGGGAGTTGACATCAAAAAAACGACGGTAGCCCAGCTCCTGATCAGCCGTGCGCCAGTAGGCCAGCCGATAATTCTGCTGATTGAGCAGATCGTCGAGCGCATCGATGTCAGAATCGATGGCCACAAGCGACTGGGTGATGGCCTCGGCAACATCCTTACGCGCAGCGCACCTACCCAGCAGTCCAAATATGACATCTTTGTCGCGGTGACGTTCCTGGATCATCACCGGATCGTTTCCGTTCGGCGCTGGCAGGCGCGAGAGGCTGTCCGCTATGAATCCCAGCGAGTCGTCGTGCAGGGAATCCGCGGCCTTTTGCAGAATGGCGGCCAGCGTCCGCGGAGCAAGAGGAAACAGATGATCCGCATAGCGGACGCGGATTTCCGCGCCTTGCTGCTCAATCTGAATCTGCCCCGAAGCGAGGGTCCGCCCATATTGATCGCCGAGCACCGGGATGAGCACCTTGTTCTGCAGCTTCACCTCGGATGAGTGCCAATCAATGTCGAACCACGTGGCATAGCGGCTTGACGGCCCATTCTCCAGCACGTCCCACCAGTATCGATTCTCATGCCCGATCGCCATGTGATTCGGCACGATGTCGAGCACCTGCCCGAGTTCGAATTCGCTCAGCCGCCGGCAGAACCTCCGGTGGCCCTCGTCGCCTCCGAGTTCGTCATTCACCTTCTGGTGATCGACCACGTCGTAGCCATGCATGCTGCCCGGGGCAGCCTGCAGGTAGGGCGAACAATAGACATGCGAGATGCCAAGGTCTTTCAAGTACCCGGCGATCGCGGCCGCGTCATCGAACGTGAAGCCCGCGTTCAGTTGCAAACGATAGGTTGAGAGAGGAATGCGTCGCATTTGTTCACCGGTACAGTTTTGAATCGAGGGAATCCAGACGCTTATACTCAGATTCGAGGTACTTGGGTGTGAGTGAGTGGGTCAGGGCTGTGGGAGCGCTGTTCGATCCCGAGCATCTCGCTCCATGGATCGCGAGACAGCCGTTTCTCTACGGTTTGATGCCGGAAACGGCAAACCGAGCGGGTCTGGGTACCAACGAGACCGATTGGTGCATTCTTTTTCGCGTTGCAATAGAGGCGTAGTAAACTGCGGCCCTAAAACACACGGAGGCCACAAGCACATGGGAGTCCAGCACCTGAATCCCAAGGTCGATGCATACATTGCCAAGGCGCAGCCATTCGCGCAACCGATTCTTGTTCACCTGCGCAAGGTGGTTCACAAGGGCTGCCCCAAGGTGGAGGAGACCATCAAGTGGAGCCGGCCGTTTTTTGAGTATCGCGGCGCCATCCTCTGCAACATGTCGGCGTTCAAGGAGCACTGTAGTTTCGGCTTCTGGGGCGAGGAGATCGGGGCCGTGCTGCGCGAGGCGAAGGTGTTAGAGGGCGACGCCATGGGATCGTTCGGCCGCATCACGCGCGTTGACGACCTGCCGACCGAGAAGGCGATCCTTGGATGGGTCAAAGGAGCAACGGCTTTCATTGAGAGCGGGCAGTACACCAGCCCCATTGCCGCCCGGAACCGCGTTGTGAAGGCTCCGAAGGCCGCGCTCGAGACACCATCAGAATTCGCCACCGCGCTCAAAAAAGACAAGAAGGCTTCAGCGGCCTTCGCCAAATTCAGTCCCAGTTGCAAGCGGGAATACATTGAGTGGATCGCGGATGCCAAGCGGCCTGAAACGCGCGAAAAGCGCATTTCAACGGCCGTGGAATGGATTGCCGAAGGAAAGCAGCGCAACTGGAGGTACCAGAACTGCTGAGGGATTTGGAGACGGAAAAGCCTGCCGCAAATCTCCTCCACGGCAGGCTCTGGTTCAGTACAGCTTCGTTGGTTAATTGCGGTTGCGGGTCTTCGCCAGCAAGTTCAGAATTTCGAGATACAACCACACCAGTGTGACGATGATTCCGAAGGCGCCGTACCACTCCATATACTTCGGCGCGCCGTAATTGACGCCCTGCTCAATAAAGTTGAAGTCGAGCACCAGGTTCAGGGCTGCGATGCCCACAACGATCACGCTGAAGACGATTCCGATGGCGCCCGACCCGTTTACCGAGGAGAGGAACGGCACGTGGAAGAAGCCGAGTACCATCTGCAGTAAATAGAACAGGAAGATTCCGCCGGTGGCGGCAATCACGCCCATTTGGAACTTCTGCGTCACCTTGATCAGGCGCGAGCTATAGGCCAGCAGCAGAGCCATCAACGTTCCGAACGTAAGGGCGACGGCCTGGATGGCGATGCCGGGATAGCGGAGGTCGAATACGGCCGAGATGCCACCCAGGGCCAGCCCTTCAAGCAAGGCGTAGATGGGCGCGGTCACCGGCGCCCATTCCTTTTTGAAGATGGTAACGAACGCGAAGATCAGGCCACCAAACAGGCCGATGGCCAGCAGCGGCCCAACCTGGCTCATGTCGCGTGCTTCCATGAAGCGGTACCAGGTCCACGCGGCGGTGGCGAAGGCGCAGATGAGCAGGATGCCGGTCTTGTTCACGGTTCCGCTCAGAGTCATGCGGGCCGAGGAGTCGATAGCTCCGTAACTATAACCGCCGCCGGAAACTCCGCGGAACGTGTTCTCACCGAGAGCAGGATTTGAAGTCTTCATCAGGGGCATTTTTGTTTCTCCGTACACATTTCTCTGTTTATTAGATGATCGCGCGCGGTGCAAGATTCGTGCGCGTCCTGGCATCAATTCTAGGCTTCCGCAACAGAGGCGTCGACTCTAGAGCTGGTTGCAGAAATTACAATCCAGATTATCTGAAATTCCCCGCCAGGGCTAAAGCCCAGTGTTTTCCGGCCTTTTTCGGCACGAGTAAACTCGTCTCCTGTTACAAAACGGATTTAATGCAACCGGTTCTAGTCCCTGATCACTGAGTACTGATCCCTGATCCCTGATCACTGATCACTGAGCACTGAGCACTGAGCACTGATCACTGCTTCCTCAGTCCCAATGCCTCCACCACCGCGGGGTCGACCTTGGCTGGCTGCCCGTCCTGCTTATAGACCACACCAAAACCGCCGCGATAGTCCCACATCGTCCAGCCAATTTTGTCGGCCTCGAGTGCCGTGCGTACGTCGTGGATCCAGTTCACGCGCGAAGCGGGGTCGGTGACGCGGCGGTAAGCACCGAACTCGTTGCACAGCAGAGGCACGCCGTTCGACCTTCCCCACGCCGATGCGGCATCGATCTGCAGACGGATGCGATGGCCGTCCCAGTGGTCGAGCCAGTAGTGCTCGAAGTCGTAGCGATCGCGAGCGTCTGGAACTTGTTTGATGGTCTCCTCCATCGAACTCTCGGTGGCGGGGTAGGGAACATCGTGTGTGTAAATCCACCAGGTCCCGCCCCATCCGGCGCCCTGGTGGGTAAATTCGTGCGGCTCGTAGAAATGGAAGTTGTAGATCAGGTTGCCGTCGGAAAGCGGATGCTGCGTGAGCAGGTCGGCGATGCTTGAATAATTCGGGCCGGCGGCGATGATGGTGTTTTCGCTCGCCGCCTCACGAATGGCAGCCGCGGCACGAGCCTGGATGCCCTCCCAGCGATAGGGGTCGCTCACCTCGGGCTCGTTCATGATCTCGAAGAAGATCAGGGCGGGGTTGCGGTTGGCGTAGTGCGCCGCCAGTTTGCGCCACAGTATGATGAAGCGCTCCACGTCCGAGTTGTTAGTGCGCACCTTCAGCTTGTAGTCGGACTCGGGATGGATGTCGATCTGAACTGCCAGGCCATTTGCCAGCATGACGTCAACGGCGTGGTCAAGGCGCGCGGTGAAGTCGGCGTTCAGGCCGTCCTTGTTTTGCGGATCACGCGCAAGCGGCGCGGGGTCGATGCTCAAGCGCACGCTGTCAAATCCGAGTTTGGCAATCAGCGCGATGTCCGCGTCGTCGGTGTAGCGATTGGTGCGGGCCGCGGAGTAGTCGGTGGCCGACTGCGCAAACCATTCTGACGCGTTGATGCCATGCCGCAAATGCTGCGCGCGGGTGAAGGCGGTTTGCAGGCCGGCAGCGCGGTCCTGCGCTAGCAGCGGCGATGCAATGAGAACGAGTAAGGCAACGGCACGTATGAAAGGCATAGTGGAGACTCCAGTATTCAAGTTGAACAACCGTCCACTCTACTATGCCGCCCCAAAATGAGAGCGGCTCCCGCTGGGGGAGCCGCCTCAGACCGAAGGACTCTGGTTACATTCCGGCGCCTGCGATTGGAGCCGGATTCTCACCGGCCAATTGCTGATAGCTGGTGCGAAGATATTTGTGGGGGTTGACCGGCACCTGGTGAACGCGAACTTCGTAGTGCAGATGCGGACCGGTGGAGCGCCCGGATTGGCCCACGTAGCCGATGATCTGACCGCGCGTGACATGCTCTCCCGGCACCACCGCCATCGCCGACATATGTCCGTACACGGTCGACAAGTCGTGACCGTGGTTGATCGTCACTTCGCGGCCGTAACCGGCGCCAAACGCCGCAAACATCACGTCGCCATCCGCGGCGGCACGCACCGGCGCTCCTATTGGAGCGGCAATATCAATTCCCGAGTGGAACGCGCCTTCACCGTTGATGGGGTCCTGCCGCTCACCGAAGCTCGACGTCACCCGGCCTTCAAGCGGCCAAAGGGACGGGGCGTCAGCATACTGTGTCCAATCGCCGGAAAGTCCCGATTGCCATCCGCTTTCGAGAGCGCGCGAAACGACCCCCGACATGGCCTGGCTTCGCAGCGTATAAAGTTCATCGATCGAGGCCTTTACGCTCTGAGGGGTTCCGTCGTCGGTTAGAGCCAGCGCCCCCGGTGCCGGCACAACAGCCGTCTTGGCAGTTTTCGAACCGAAGAGCCGGCTGGGGCGCATCCCGTAGAGCGCTGTCACTTCGTTTGCCAGAGCTCCAAGTGAAGCCACCTGGACGTCGCGGTCGTGGGCGATCTGCGCCATCTGCGTGTAGTTCTTGCGCAGAGTTTCCCGCTCCTGGCGAACTTGGTTAAAGCTCTCCGTTTTCAGGAGCATTCGCGTGTACGAGCCCGCCAGCCCGACAATCGTGAAGGCGCCGACGAGAGCCGCGGCAACGAATCCGTATGCGTAATGCAAGGGAAGCGGTATCTTTCGGACCCGCCCATCTTCATCCCTTGCAACAAAAAGAATGTAATAGCGTTTGCGGATCATCTGGTTCTCTCGGGCCTGTCACATCCAGGCGCGCAATTCGCCGTCACTCTTCGACAAACAGCAGGCTAGAGGCCACTTGGCCAGAGGTTGAAGATTGGGCTTGGCAAAGGCCCGTTTTCTCGGATCGTTTATTAAGGCTAGCAATCTCGATTGCGCGGGGTCAATCAAAATGCACCCAAATCCTTTCTTTTGAGCGAACAAAAAGGGAATAAGCTAGTAGAATTCCCAGTTTTTCACCCCCGTCGCCTATCCTCTATAAGGCTAATGACCGTTAAGGGGCACAAGCCGGGAGGCGCGAGGAGCGAGCATGAACTGCTCCGCCGCATCCGCCTACGCGCCGGTTCCCGGAGCGGAGGCCTTCGCCTCGGCATTGGCGATGATTGCGCCATTCTCGGTGCGAAACCCGGTGAGGACATCGCCGTCACCACGGATCTGAGCATCGACGGCCGACACTTCCGCGTGGGTTGGCATCCACCCGAATCCGTCGGTCATCGCGCCCTGGCCCGCGGGCTCAGCGACCTGGCTGCCATGGGCGCCCGTCCCCTTGGCGCATTTCTCTCGCTGGGGCTTCCGCGCGAACTCACTGCCTTCCGCGGGCGGCAAAGGCCCTGGGTCGACCGATTCTACGACGGCCTGCTGACGCTCGCGGGAGCTCACAAAACCCCGCTCGCCGGCGGCGACCTTTCGGAGTCCCCCATTGCTCTTGCCGACATCGTGCTGGTCGGCGCGGTACCCAAAGGCAGGGCGCTTCTGCGCTCCGGCGCTCGTCCCGGAGACTCCATTTACGTCGCCGGCCTGCTGGGCGGAGCTTCAGCGGGCCTGCTGGAACTCATGGCAATCGCTAGAAAGCAGGCCAACAGCCTTCGGCCCTTCAGAATTCCCAAGAGTGTGGCCCAAATTCTCGAACCTCACCTGTACCCCCGACCTCAAGTGGCGATCGGTCTTTGGCTTCAGCGGCGCGGCCTCGCTTCAGCAGCAATCGACATCAGCGACGGCCTTTCAACTGAACTGGCCCACATTTGTGATGAGTCGGGAGTCGCCGCCGAAGTGGAAACTGCTGCCCTGCCGATCTCTCCGGGCGCAACGCTACACAACGCTCTCCACGGTGGAGAGGACTACGAGTTGCTCTTCACCGCCCGGCGCGCGGCCAGACTTCCCCGCAGCATCGCCGGAGTCTCCATCACCCAGATCGGTCGCGTCGTCCGCCACCGGCCGGGGTCGCCCCAGGTTATGCTTGCCACTGGAGCACGCTCAGAACCGCTTGAGCCTCGCGGATGGGAGCATTTCTCCCTCAAATAGCGCTTAGCGCTGCCAGCAACGGAAGAGTCCGACCGCATTTCCCGTGTCCCGAAAAGCTGCGCCCGACGCGATCGACGCGATAAGCCTGCTCGTCACCCGCATCAATTCCGTGCTAGCATTTCTGCCACGTCGAAATTTCGCCGTAACCGTTCCCCAAACTGGAGCGTCCTAGCCACAAGCGATCTACCGACGCAGTTCGCCAAACACCGCAAAGGAGGCGGACGTCATGAAGTTTTCCGCATCTACCGCAACAGCTGGCCTTTCCGTCCTGTTGCTCGCCGCCGCACTTCCCGCTCAGACCGCCGGCACGGTTTCGGCCACCGTCTCAAGTTCCAAAGTTCGAATTGTCCGCCTCAGCGAGGTAAAGGGCGCGGTCCAGCTCGATCGCAGCAACGGCCGCGGTTTGGAGCCTGCCATAACAAACCTTCCCATTGTGGAGCAGAACCGGTTGCAGACCGGTCAGGGTGTGGCAGAAGTCGAGTTCGAGGACAACAGCAGCCTGCGTCTCGGTCCAGATTCCGCGGTGGAGTTCCCGGAGCTCTCACGTACTTCTACCGGAACGACGGTTTCCTCGGTCCATCTCATCAAGGGCCTGGCTTACCTCACCCTCGTTAAATCCCGCGGTAACGACTTTACGGTGCTCTTCGGAAGCCACCAGATTGCCATTCCACCGTCCACCCACATCCGGCTCCAAGTCAATTCCAATGATGCAAGGCTGGCGGTGCTGGACGGCGCACTGACCATCGACGGCCCACAGGGACCGATTGAAGTCTCCAAAAAGAAAACCGTTACCTTTTTGATGGAAGAAGGAATGGACCCCTCAGTCGCCAAAAATGTGTCCGCTGACCCGTTCGATAGCTGGGACAAGCAGGCCGCCGATTACCACGCGCGCATGGCCGCCTTCGGAGCATTCGGCAACTCTCCGTACGCTTACGGCGTGAGCGACATGGTGTATTACGGTGCGTTTAGCGATGTCGGCGGGTGCGGATCCATGTGGCGCCCGTACTTTACCAGCGCGGCCTGGGATCCCTATTCGGCCGGCTCCTGGGCCTATTACTCCGGAGCCGGCTACTCGTGGGTCTCGCCCTATCCGTGGGGATGGACGCCATATCACTTCGGCTCGTGGTCCTATTGCCCGAATGCTGGATGGGGATGGCAGCCCGGAGGCGCCTGGAACGGCTTGAACAACGGCACCATGATCGCGTTAAACCCCGCTGGCGGAAACGGGCCCGGCAAGATTCACATTCCGGTTGCGCCGCCTCATCCACCCCGGGGCGGGGAACCTACGGTGGTAACGGTCCTTTCCAAGCCTGTGGCCCGCTCTGAAATGAAATCTTCTAACTCGTTCGTCTTCCGCAACGATTCTGCAGGACTCGGCATTCCGCGTGGAGACCTGGGCCAGTTGACCAAGTTCTCCGAACACGCCGCCCAGAAGGGCAGCGCGAGCACTTCGGTTTACGTGAGCAGCGGCTATTCTTCCTCCTCGGGTGGGATGCACGCAGTCAGCTCAACCCTCGCACCGGTTTCGATCCACCGGGGTTCCCCACCGCCACCCCCCGAGAGCAGCTATTCGTCGAGCTCTGGTTCGTACGGCGCCAGCTCCAGCAGTACAAGCTCTGTGAGTTCCTCGAACTCCAGCCCGGCACCACGCTCGTCGCCCGGCCCGGCGCCGGCGCCCAGCCGCCCCCACTAAGACCATTCGGACCGACGAAGGTCGGTCTGACACAACCCGGAGTTCCCGCTCTTGCCGCGAAAGTATCGCGGTAAGGGCGGGGCGAAGCTCCGTTTCAGCCAATCCTTCCTCCCATCGGATCCCTTTCCTGGTAGACCCTTACACTCCCTTCGATTCGGGGTGTTTGCACGCCTGTTTCATCTCTTGAGCCTGAGCGTCGAACGCTATCATTGAACTGACATGTCTGCACCCACCGTACGCGTCCGCTTTGCTCCCTCTCCCACCGGCCTGGTCCACGTGGGAAACGCACGGACCGCGCTCTACAACTGGCTCTTCGCGCGCCGAACGGAAGGCGTCTTCCTCCTTCGCATCGAAGACACCGACCTCGAGCGTTCCGAGACCCGTTACGAAGACCGACTGATCGAAGACCTGCGCTGGCTCGGCCTCGGTTGGGACGAGGGCCCCGGCCAACCCGCCGAGGCTACGGGTGAAATCGGCGATTACGGCCCTTACCGCCAGTCCGAACGCTTTGAAATCTACGCCCAGCACACCGCCCGCCTGTTGGCTGAGGGCAAGGCCTACCGCTGCTTTTGCACCCCGGAGGAGCTTGAGGCCGAGCGAAAGGCTGCCGCCGCGGCGCAAGGTCCTCAGGTCTACTCCGGCCGCTGCCGAGCTTTGCAGCCGGCGGAGATTGAAAGGAATCTCGCCGAGGCAAAGCCCTTCGCCGTCCGCTTGAAAATCGAGGACCACCCTCTGCGCTTCCACGATCTGGTGCGCGGGCCGGTCGAGTTTACCGCGGAAACTGTGAGCGATCCCATCCTGGTGCGCTCGGCAGCCGGTGGCGCGGGTGGAGTCTCAGCCGGCGTGCCGGTCTACAACTACGTGGTTACGGTCGACGACGCCCTCATGGGCATCACCCACGTCATTCGCGGCGACGATCACATCTCCAACACGCCCAAGCAGGTGGCCATCTACGAGGCATTCGGCTGGAAGGTGCCGGAGTTCGCGCACCTCTCCACCATCCTGGGCGCAGACCGCGAGCGGCTCTCCAAGCGTCACGGCGCCACCTCCATCGCCACGTTTCGCGAGATGGGCTACCTTCCCGAGGCGCTGGTCAACTATCTCGCCTTGCTCGGCTGGGGCGCGGAGGATGGCAAGACCGAGACCTTCACGCTTGAGGAGCTCACCCGCGCCTTCAGCCTGGAGCGCGTCACTCCCTCGCCGGCCATCTTCGACTTCGACAAGCTGAACTGGCTCAACCGGCATTACCTCAAGCAGGTAGACCCCGCCCGACTGACTTCGCTCGCATGGCCGTACTTCGCCGGGCGCCTGGGGCATTCCGCGGCGGCGGCACACCGTTCCATTGGACCTTGGTTCGAACGGCTTCTGGCGCTCGTCGTGCCCAAGGTCGATCACCTCGATCAGCTTCCCGCCATGGCAGCCCCGATCTTTGGCTTTGATCCCGACGCGGCCCGCACCAACCAGGAGAACGGCGCAGTTTTGGCTTTGGACTCCGCGCGCACCGTGCTCGGCGAGCTGGGCGGCTACGTCAGGGCTCACAACGGCCCCGTGACCCCCGAGATATTCAAGACCTGGATGAACGAGATCAAATCCGCAACCGGCATCAAGGGCAAAGAGCTGTTTCATCCCATCCGCATCGCCCTCACCGGCTTCCATTCCGGCCCGGAATTCGACAAGATTCTCCCCCTGATTGAGGAGGGCGCCGAACTCGGGCTCGGGATTCCGAGCGTCCAGGAGCGTATCGAGCTGTTTGTCGGAGTGTGAGAAACCTGAAGGAAGGCCTCTTGGACGTTCCGGACACAATAGATCAAGCCTCCTGGATCAAGACCTTCAAACCATGACGATTGGCTACATCACGACGGACATCAGCTTTCGGCACAAGTGGCAAGCAGAGATCCTCCTCTCGCGCCCGCTCATACTGCCCCCGCGACACTTCATCTATCCCCGCGAAGCCGAAGAGGTCGAACGCGGTGCCCTCGAGCTCCTCATCCGCCCGGCGATTGAACCGGCCGAAGAATCCAATCCAGAACCTCCGCCCTCCGCGCAGGAGTTTCTGGCCACTTGCGCCCTGGGCTTCCACGATCCCTCCGTCCCCACCGGCGTCTTGTCCGCGCCCAACCCGCGGGAGATTTGCGCCGTCTCCGGAGGCTATGCGTACCTTATCGACACCACCGACCCTCGGCGCTTCACCATGATCCCCTACCGTCCCGTGCTCGAGGTGCGCGCCCTGCCGGAGCAGGGCCTGCTACTGTTCCTAGGCCACCGCAGCATCCTGGCATGGGGCAGCAGCGGTCAGGCGTGGGAGTCGCAAAAGCTATCCGACGAGGGCCTCACCATCACCGAAATAGAAGGCCAAACCCTGCGCGGCCTCGGCTGGAACATGCTCACCGACAAGGAAACGCCGTTTGCCCTCGATCTGCGCACCGGCAACCAAACCTCACTTTCTGATTGAATCGTCCCTGCCCTTTCCCCTACATTCCTACCAGGTTCAGCCATGACACGATTCCTTCCCGCCGCCCTCTGCCTTGCCTTCCTTTCACCCGCAACCGCGCCGGCTCCCGAGTATTCGATCCAGGCCATCCGCTACGCCACTTCGCCTGGAGTGCAGGTCTCCGACCTCGTCGTCGGCGCCCCCAAGGATCAAAAAGTCGACATCGCCATGGTTGTCTGGCTCATTCGCGGCGGCGGCCACACCATCCTCTTTGACAGCGGCTTCCATCGCGACCGGTTTCTCAAATTCTTCCCCATGAAGGACTACCTCAGCCCCGACCAGGCCGTCAGCACCGCCGGCGTGGCGCCCGAGGCAGTCACCGACATCGTCATCAGCCACGCCCACTGGGATCACATGGGCGGCCTCGATCTCTTCCCCAAAGCGCAAATTTGGATCCAGAAAGGTGAGTACAGCTACTACACCACGGATGCGTGGCAGCCGGACGGTAACCACGGCGGCATCGATCCCGACGACGTCAAAGAGCTCCTGCGCGCCAACCTTGAAGGCCGCCTCCACCTGGTCGACGGCGACAACGTGGAAATCTTTCCCGGCATTCGTGCCTTCACGGGCTCACGGCACACATTTGCCTCGCAGTATCTTCAAGTCCAGGGCAGCCCTACATACGTGCTTGCCTCTGACAACGCCTACTTCTACCTTAATCTCTCCGCCCACCTGGCCAGCGCCACCTTCAGCGACGCCGATCACCCTGCCAACATCGCCCAGCAGTCGCGCATGATCCAGCTCGCCGGCTCGCCCGACCGCGTCATCCCCGGCCACGACTCGCTTCAGTTTGAAAGGTTTCCGAGGCAAGGTCGCGTCGCCACCATCAAGCCGTGACGGCTGCTCCGTCATTCGCGGGCTTCACTTTCAATATCGATTGCGCAAACGAACTTTCCGGTTGATTCCCTCTCGCGATTCGGCCTAGAGTGCTCGATATGATTCACACCGACCGACGCAGCTTCCTCCGCCAGAGCGCCACCCTCGCCGGAGCCTTATCCGCCAACAGCCTCTTCCACCAGGCGCACGCGGCAGACTTCCACGCGGCGGGGCGCACTTGGCCG